>Ga0111172_1002_pt1 | contig 156879 bp, 136 predicted proteins | sample DeeMarSWOR324_28_FD_80233 | JGI IMG/M metagenome (GOLD analysis project Ga0111172, IMG submission 80233) | Anaerolineae bacterium SM23_ 63 | reverse complement strand
TACCTTGACGCAGGAAGCCCAATCGATCGCAACGTTCAGCTTCGTCCATCACATGGCTTGAGATAATCAGTGTAATCCACGTATCAGCCAAGTTGCGGAAGTAGGACCAGAACGTGGCTCGAAGTTGGGGATCGACGCCCACGGTCGGTTCATCGAGTAGCAGAAGACGTGGCTTATGGGCTAACGCACAAGCCAACGATGTTCGCTGCCTTAGACCTCCCGATAAGGTACGAACAAGACTGCGTGAACGATCCTCTAAATCGACAAGCTCGATGACCTCTTCCCTCCATTTCGGGTCGTACCTACCACACATCTCAGCGAAAAAGGTGACATTTTCACGAACAGTCAATTCTTCGTACAAGGCACTGGCCTGGGTCATGTAACCTGTCTGCGCCAGAATCGCTTTATTGGGAATGACCTCACCCAGCAACCTGATGCTGCCCGATGTGGGTCGAAGCAAGCCAATTATCAGCCGGATCAATGTTGTTTTGCCCGATCCATTCGGACCTATCAGCCCATAGATCTCACCGCTCCGTACAGAAAGGTCTACTCCATCGACAGCGCGGATAGAGCCGAAATATTTATGCAGTTCATACGTTTCCACAACAAGGTCCATGATCTTATCTCACTCCTGAGTTCTAACCATTGGTCGTTTGTTAGGGTTGATGCATATGCTGAAATCACTTAACGTTCTAGGGTTCCTCCGCTACGCGGCTGCGTGAAAAAGCTTGTATTACAGGACCAACGATAAGTGCGTAGAGCCGCTAATTTGTAGTACGGTAGTGTAGTTGAGTGCAAGCAGTGTTTGGCCATACCATCTACAAACTTCCCCCATAACCACCGTCACTCATACTCGCGCCTCAACAACGAAAACATCAACACGTTCACATAACCCTTTTTTCCCCAATTCTCGTATTCTCGTAAAACACCTTCCCTGCGAAATCCTAATTTCTCCAGTAACTTCTCTGATGCCTCATTCCCAGGTATCACCACCGCTTGGATCCTATTCAACCCAATTTCTTTGAAACCAAATCCTATGATTGCATCCAGCGCTTCCGTCATGATCCCCTGTCGCCAGTATGAGCGTGCTAGTTCAAATCCAAGGGAACATCGTTTATGCCACCCATGGAATCCATTGTATCCGCACGTACCTATGACCATATCATCTTCTCTTCGAGCAATTCCCCATCGAACACAGCGCCTCTCATCGAAACCGTCAGCCCAAGCTTTAATTTGTGCCCTGGCTTGCGATATCGCTGTGAAAGCCTCATCATCGTAGAATCTGGTCACTTCCTCATCCGCTAAGATAGAAAACAACGACTCTGCATCAGAAAGCTGTAGTCTCCTCAATACGAAACGCTCAGTTTCTAGGTGAGGAAATCCCTGGAACACACAATCTAAGTTCAATATGCCCTCTCCCTAGGGCGACGCCTTAATTGTCACTTCTTCCCTTGCGATGTGAGTACGTCTCAACAACCTCGAGCTGTAGGGGAGGCAATGTTTTTCTGGATGGATTATCGCACTGAAGCTGCATCCGTTCCAGCGAGTCAATCTACAGGTCGGACCAGCCCTCAAGCGTGGGGCTTTGTCGCCACGAACAGGAGCTCACCTGGATATTTAGAACCATATGGGCTCTTATCAAAATCGGCGAAGACATCCACCACATCAAACCCACATCGCTCGAGCAGGTGTTGAGCCTCGTAACGAAACAGGTAGCGCATTGGGAACGCATGCACAAGACGCTCCTCTCTGCCATCGGGGTATGTCACATGATAGATAAGCTCTGCCTGAATGACTTGATGGAACAAATCCCGCGCGGCAACGATGTGGCCACGTTCCACTTGCCTTCCATCGGACATGTCAAAACTCGGTTCTTCACCAAATTCCTTACCTAGATTGTCTCTGGTCAACGATTCCAAGGATGGATTGAAGATATCGAGGATCAAGCGGCCACCTTCCGCCAAATGTCGGTTGACACACTCGAGACACGATATCTGATCTTCAACATTGATCAAATGCTGGAATGATCGGAAGGGTGTTGTGATCAGGCTGAAGGTTTGATCAAGATTGATGTCTCGCATATCAGCTTCGAAAATCTGAGCCCTTGATCGTACTTCCTCCGATTCTTCTTGCAATCGCTCGCGGCATACCTTCAGCATATGATGAGATAGATCAATTCCGACGATTTGGATCCCCGAACGCGCTACCGGGATCAGAACCCTGCCGGTACCGCAACCTAACTCTAGCACAGGACCACCGGATTCTTCTGCAGCTTCTACGTAGAAGGAAATATCACCGCGATTCCGATACGGGATGACATGATCATAATACTCTGCGACGAATGCGTAATCTTGATATTCTCCAGAATTCCTCATTCAAAACCTCTTGAGATTGAGCTTGCCTCGATTCATTCCAACACCAGAGAATTCACAACAATTCCGGTGTGACCAAGACTACGTTCCCGATGACCTGACCGCTTTCCAACAGTGCGTAACCTTTGGCCGCTTCCAGGATCGGAAACTTTTCAGCGATGATGGGCTTTATCTTGCCATCTTCCAGGAGCTTGAATAGGATGCCCCAGTCTCTCTTGAAACTGCTTGTAGCCCCTCTATGCGTCCCATATCCCTTTATCGATTTTCCATTCGGTAAGAGGTTGTACAGAATGAGCTTACCAGCGAGAAGTAAGAAGCGTAAGAAGCTCTCAGGACCTCCATAATGAACAAACGCACCACCACGCCTCAACACTGCCAATCCACGCTCAAAATAATCATCCCCCATGCCATTGAAGACAAAGTCAATACCATCGGGCTCTGATTGTTGGATAACCTCAACGAAATCTTGCGTATGATAGTCAATGGGTATCGCATCCAGTTGGGTCAGTGTGCTGCGCTTACTGGCTGAAGCGAGCCCATACATTTTAAGACTTGCTAACTTACCAAGCTGTAGAAAAGCCGTTCCCACGCCACCGCTCGCACCGATGATAAGCACCCTATCCCCAGGTTTTACTCCTGCAACCTGATGCAGTATTTGATAGGCAACGAGAAAATTTAAGATAAGCACAACCGCTTCTGCTGGATCCAGGTTGCTTGGGACCTTAACCAGTTGATCCTCTGCAAGGAAAATATACTCGGCGTGACCTCCGAAATTTGTCAACGCCGCCACGAAATCTCCTGTGACAACATTAGTAACGCCCTCGCCAATCGCATTTACCACACCTAGGATGGAATAACCTGGCACAAATGGAACCTTTGCCAGAAATGGCCTGTTGCCAACCCTGACTGCAATATCATCTTGACACACTGGAGTAGCCAGGATTCTAATTCGGACCTCTCCTACTAAAGGGTCTCGCAGTTCATTATCGATGATTTGCAAAGCATCCAAGCCCCCTCGTTTCGTCACGACAATGCTTTTATAGGTCATGAGATCTCAAAACTCCAATAAACATCCGTGTTTGTGCAGATCCTCGGATAAACGACTCGAAGATCACTACATAATTTACCAAGTGATCGTTCACTTACCCACCTATTCAGCCAAAAAATAGGTATAAAGCGGGAATAACACCTGATAGCCAGGTCAACTTCAGCGAGTGCTAAAGCAACCTCATACCCGATCAAGGAACAGGAATGTTTTACTTACTTGCACCCCACATTCCCCCGAGACTTTCACTTCGCCCCGCCCATCGTACTCCCTAACCGAAATCCAATATTCCTGTATCGATAGCTAGGCTTGTGTCTTATGCGGAATGTACTATGGGCAAGGTCCTGCCCATGATTATATGCCCCACCACGCAAGATTTGATACTTGCCGTCCATGCTCGCCGTCCACTCGAAGACATTCCCCGCCATATCCACACAACCATATGGGCTATCACCCTCTGGTGAATACTGTCCCACTGGTGTAGTGGTTCCTACACCAACCTCTTTCATATTACAGCGCCCCTCTTCCCATTCCCCCCATGGATACGCCCACCCTTCAATGCCACGGGCAGCCTTCTCCCATTCCTCCTCGGTAGGTAATCGTTTGCCTACCCACTCCGCGTAAGCCACAGCCTCATAACAAGAAACTTGAGTCACCGGGTGGTCCAAAATCTCATCAGGTGGAACCCCTGCTTCCCAATGGTTCGGTGGTTCATACTCTGTGGCAATCACAAACTGGGCATACTCAGCATTGGTCACAGGTGCTCTGGCTATCCAGAATTCTGGCAGTTCGCGCTTTTCCTTCCGCTCACCATATAGAAACGCACCTGCCGAAATGCAGATCATACCCTCTTGAGCATCATTATTTTCGATAAACCTTCCCAAGGTAACTACTCCCAAAGGGTGACCTAAAAGCTGCGAACTAAACGGTCTTGGAAAACTATCCTCTCAGTATGTTTACCGAGCCGATCTAGGAAGACGTTAGGCATCGATAATAAGTTTATCGAGCAAATCCCCAAGTTCTCCTGATAACTCGGGGACCTCATCTGGAAAATCTACCCAATACAATTCAAACAAGATTGGCTCTGTCCCTCCTTCCGAAGGGCTTGTCTCCCAATGTTGCCATCGCTTACTTTCAATAGGTCCAGGTATCGATAAATGGTAATAATGCCGATGCACATCAATATGCTTACCGGTGACCGGAAGCATATTGTAGACGCAGGTCCCCAGGAATGATTCAATAGTTAAGTCAGTTAAACCCGTTTCCTCATATGCTTCCCGTAATACAGCCTCATCGAAGGACTCACCTTCTCCGACTGTGCCTGCTGGGACCTGTATACCCGCCTCAGGAAAATCGACATGTGAAAAGACGTGTAGCCGATGATTACAGGTAATATAGGCCGCAACTTTGTGAACAATTTGATTCATCGGATGTCGTTTCAATGCCTAATATATCTAGGTTGAGACGGCTAATCAGGTTGTGATAGTATGCGTCTTTACTCAATTCCTTGTATCTGCGATCAAACTGATCGCGTGAATTAGAATCAAGGTCGGGGGATCAGAACCGGGGTCTGTTCTTTATAGGCCTCGTAGTCCTCCTGGCCTCCCCATTTTTCATCAGCCCTTTTCTCCAGCATGGGAACCCCGCTGATTCGGGTAAGTAACAGGGTGACAAAGACGGGCGAAACCAGGGTGATCCACTGCCACCCACGCAGGATGGGCAGGGCGATGACCGCTACACCAATCCATAGCACGATCTCGCCGAAATAGTTGGGGTGTCGGGATCTGGACCACAGACCGGTGTTAATAAATCTCCCTTGGTTCTCAGGGTTCGCTCGGAAGCGGCTTTTCTGGCTGTCGGCTATAACTTCGAAAGCGAAACCAAATACCCAGATCAGGGTGCCAATCAGGGCAAACAAGCTCAATTCTTTGCGGATGTTCGAGGTGATGGCAGCCAATGCGGCAGCCAGCGTGAAGGTCACCCACAATCCCTGTAGGGTCCAGGTGCTGAGGAAGCGGATGAAGGAGGTTTTGAGCTCATCAAAACGGGCGTCTTTCCCTGCTTTCTGGATACGGCGGAACAAGAAGGTGCCCAGGCGGGCTGCCCAGATCAAAACAAGCGTCAGGAGCAGGATCGACCGACCATCAATTACCGGGCTGAGCAGCACCGCGATGATTGTCACTGAGATATAGGTGATGCTGCCCGTGAGGTCGAAAAATTTTTCGGTCTGCAACAAGTAAGCTGGGATAAAAGCCAACCAGTTGATCAGGAAAGCCAGTCCGACAGATAGTGCGAAGATCGGGATCCCGAAGGCTGATGCGCCACCTTGGCTGCCAGCTAAAGCGACCCCCAGACCGACCAGAATGACAATAGGAAGGGCGATTAGTACATTACGATCCGATTGTTCCACGGTGTTTTGTCCTTTCTGTCTGCATAGATGCGCTTATTATAATGGTCTTATCAAATCAACTGGAGTCACACTATATCAAATATTCTATTGGCAACTGAGCATAAGAGTTACATGTGCCGATCGAGCACACTTAGCAGTCAGGGGACTGGGTAAGGTTACCAATATTAGGTTGGCTCCACTCTAGATATGAGGTCCTCGTTAAACACCTGGAAACAACCTAATCCACTGCAGCGGGTGTTGTCTTTCAGAAGTTATTCAAGAATTATCCTGTAACATTTCTTCCCGAATGGTTTTGATAAATAACGTAGATAATAGATCCATTGTTCGAGTTTCTTGAATTATCGCAGCAAGATTTCGCCAAACCAACCTTCGGGTTTCCTTGACATGAATACCTAGCTGTTGAGCGACCAAATGCTCTACCCATTCGATCCTGCAAGGGATAGCAGCAGGAGGATCAGCATAGCCGTGGTCACTTTCTACCAGTATTCGCTCTTGTGGTACTCGTGTACGGAATTTCGAATGCCTTGCGATTGCTGAATGAATGGAAAAATAACATCCTAGTTCCACCGCTTCAGAGGTTTCATCTGCGCTTCCAGTCCACCAATGCAACACAGGAGTGGAAATGGGTATCCGGCGTAATTCGTCTAGTACCAATCGAGTGGCGCGATAGCTGTGGATACTTACAAACCGTGGGTGATCCGTGATTACTTCCAACACTTGCCGAAAAGTATGTATCTGTTTCTCAATCGGGACACGTGAACCGGTATCTAATCCAACCTCACCAACAATTGCCGACCTTTCTACCAGTTCACGAAATTCTCCTATATCGAATGCTTCTTGAGATACTGCTCTGCGCGGATAACACCCAACTCCCCAAGCGATTCGTGGTTCCTGACGTTCAAGGGCTTTTGTCGCTTCTTCAAGAGATAGCGTCATAGCAAGAACGAAACCCGAGTTGGTCAAATCATCAGAAGAATGATCTATCGCCAAATGCCCATGAGCGTCAAGTGTTGGAAGATGTTTCATTACAATTTTTCACCGAATAGCTTTCTCATTTTATGTTCATGTACACGGGGTACTAATGGTCTCGACCTGAGGTGCTCAGGTACGCTAGATCGGCTTACTTTCTCCCCACTCCTATCTTACTTTCTTTACTGAAATTCCCCCCACACCTTCCGTCCCGCATGATCGTTCATCCGGCTTAACTGGACATGATCCCCGGTCGCCCATCGAAGATCCCCTGTTCTGTGCGGTGCAACTAGACGCTATGTCGCCCGAGAAATGGGGGGGCTTCCGACGGATGTGTCGCATCCCCTTTCTTTCTTGCCCCCAGGAAGGCCATGATTCCGGTACCCACTGTAAATATGATCACCTGGACAATCCCTGTGAGAATGAAGATGAAGACAGAGATTCCACTCCATTCTGTACAACCGAATTCAGCTTCAAGACAGTCATGCGGAAGACCTATAGATGTACAAGCTCGCTCAATACAGGCTCGGATGGATAAAGCCAAGGAACGATGAAGGTAAACTTGGTAAGCCCCTATGGTGATAAGACCCATCAATACGGCGAAGATCGTTTTGCGACGTTTGATGAGGAGATAGACGAGGAGGAGGCAAATCCCTACAATGGCGAGAGAGACGAGAATAAAGCGATTCATTGTCATTGGTCTAGTCCCTGATATTCTGGATGGCATGCATTTCTTAGAACCGGGAAAGGTGTTCAGTTGGTATTTTTAGGATCGAGCGGCCTAAATGCGACTAACTCAACTTCCCGACGGGTCCCGGATCTCAAGCATTACTCTACGGCAACTTGGCAGGCAAGACAAGTTCCCACTTTCCATCCACCAGCCGGGTCTGTTGCTGCAAGTTGTTCTGTGAGTTAAATTGAGCCGCTATCCCAGGAAGAACCAGAGGGCATAAAGCGCGCTTAGAACGATAAGAAGAGAAGAGCTGATAACAAGATAGAGGAATCTGGTCGCTGATCGAGCTTGTTTCAGGTAGTCACCAGCAACGAGGAATGCCGGGAAGAGTACCAGTACATATCGAGATATTGACTTCAGGGATGTTGCGTTCTCCGTCCTGCGGGAAAGTAGGAAGCCAATGTTGACAAGCATGTATGCAAGGAGCTCGATTTTTCTCCAGCGGGGGTTGAAGGCCATCACTACCGTGACGGCGAGGAAGAGCAGTGCGGAAAGTGTATCCAGGGTCGTGGGTAGATCGAGAATCGTGATCCACTGGCGAAGAGCGGTAACGATCCCAGTTAGGGGGTCGACGAAGGTCGTACCGGTGTACTGTCTTAGGGTTTCACTCATCGAAGGAAAACCTGCAATGGATCTCCAGGCGAGGAAGGAAACACCACCAACGAGAGGAGCAGCAACAGCCACGAGGACGGAGACAGCTTGGAAGCGTATGGGTCGATGGGTGGAATCCCACTGCCTGATGGCCAAGATCGCCAAGGGAAGAGATAGGGTGAGTCCGGGTCCGCGGGCAAGGCTTGCTAGGAATGCAGATACAGCGGCTGGCCACCACCGACCAAGGTAAGCAAGATAGATGGCCGAGAGAGTCAACGCGAGGAATAAGGCCTCCGTAAAAGGAGCGATCAGGAAAACGGCAGTAGGATAAGCAGCGAGACTGATGGCTGCCCATTTCCCTGATTCGTCTCCAAAGAGGTGATCCCCAATGAGGATAAGGAACACAAACACTGCGGCTGCTGTGATAGTTGAGAGTAAGAGCCCGGCTTCGATGTACCTTCCACCTAAGACAAGCGCTAGGAGCCATGTTAGACCGGCATACAAGGGATAGAAGACCGATTCGCCCGGTGAGCTAGCGAAGTACCCCCCCATAGCGAGATTGAGGTGATGGACTGCGTCCCACCTCGGCCAGACCCCTATGAAGAAGTTACCCACATTCGATGTCGGCATGCGTAACTGACCGTAGACTGAAGGATCAAGTATTTCGGGTAAATGTCGCTGAACCACGAGCCACGCTGTACCCATGACCAAGCCCAGTCCGATCCGGAGGGCAAGGGTAAGACCGCATCCCCACGCAATAACTGGATGGGAGGCACAAACGCGTCTAGGATTCGTTCTTGAACTTTTCACGATGGTCCGATTGACATGTTTCTTCCACCGGTGTGATGGCTAGAGGTACAGAACATTAGCTAACCGAAAAGGTTTCCTTGTATCACCTCCTAGAGTGATTTTTCAGGAATTCTTTACTTTAATGTGCTGCTCTGTCTATTTTGTGGAATGGATTCCGCTTTTGCTGCTTAGGGGGAGTGGAAACCGGAATTCCTCCAGCCTCTTCACGATTAGCATATAGCAAATTGATTGAGACATCAATCAGGAGAATCCAAATGTTCTGCTCCTCCGAAGAAGTTATCCAACCATATATGACAAGCTTAGATGGCCTAGCTCTACAGCTATAACATATAGAAAATCCAATCTTGTATGGCTATGCGCATCATATTCGCCCATCAACCCTCATTCTCCCCTCTGGTGTCGTTAAAAAAAAATGGGCGCACGGAAATCCGTGCGCCCTGATTTCATCTAACCAAGATGTAGTTTAAACCCTATTCCTTCAACGATGCATGCGCCGCCGCAAGACGCGCTACCGGTACCCTGAAGGGAGAGCAACTGACATAGTTCAAACCATACTTATGGCATAACAGGATGGAATCTGGATCGCCACCGTGCTCTCCACAGATGCCCACCTCCAAATCCGGGCGGGTCTCGCGGCCCTCATCCGTCGCCAAGCGCATCAGCCTACCCACACCATCGCCGTCAATGGACTGGAACGGGTTCCCGGGTAAGATCTGCTTTTCGATGTATTCGATGAGGAACCCAGCTTCAGCGTCATCACGGCTGATGCCGAAGGTGGTCTGGGTCAAATCGTTGGTTCCGAACGAGAAGAATTGAGCATACTGAGCGATTTCCCTGGCTGTCAATGCTGCACGTGGGATCTCGATCATCGTCCCAAACTTGTACTCAACTTCGATCCCCTGCTCCTCCATCACATGCTTGGCCACCTCTTCCAGCGCTGCCTGTTGATCTTTCAGCTCGTTCACATGGCTGGTCAGTGGGATCATCACCTCAGGAATGACGACAACACCTTCCTTCGCAACTTTGCACGCAGCTTCGAAGACTGCCCTGACCTGCATCTTGGTCACACCTGGCATGTGAATACCCAATCGTACACCGCGCAAGCCCAACATGGGGTTGGCTTCGCGCATCGATTCCACCGCCGCCAGCATCTTCTCTTTATCAGCTAACGACTCAGGATCATCCCCCCTGATTCGCAACTCGGTGACCTCAACAAGCAGCTCATCATGACTGGGGAGGAACTCGTGCAACGGCGGGTCGATCAATCGGATGATGACCGGCAACCCATCCATCACCCGGAACAATCCCTCGAAATCGGAGCGCTGAAAAGGTAGCAGCGTCTCCAGAGCCGCTTCTCTCTCCTCCTCCGTCTTGGCGAGGATCATCTGCTGGACGTAAGGTAGACGCTCGGTCTCGAAAAACATATGCTCGGTGCGGCAGAGGCCGATGCCCTGCGCACCGTAATCGCGAGCCCGTTGAGCATCACGCGGATAGTCAGCATTGGCCCACACACCCAAGCGACGGAACTCGTCTGCCCAGGATAGGAGCTTGATCAGATAGAGGTCGTTGATATCGGGCACCATGGTCTCGAGCTGCCCTAGGAATACCTCCCCTTCGGTGCCGTCGATCGAGATCCAGTCGCCCTCCTTGATCGTACGCCCATCCACGGACATCTGTCGCTTCTCCAGGTCGATCTCTAGTGCGGCCACGCCAACGACCGCTGGTTTGCCAAACTGTCGTGCCACCAAAGCTGCGTGGCTGGTCCGGCCACCGCGACTGGTGAGTATCCCCTTCGCAGCCAGCATACCGTGCACATCGTCGGGCTTGGTCTCAGGACGAACCATGATGACCTGATAACCCTCTTCCTTAGCCCACCTAGCGGCCAAATCAGCGTCGAAAGCGATCTGTCCTACTGCGGCGCCTGGGGAAACGTTCAGGCCAGTGGCGATCTTCTTCCCCTCATCAGCAGCTTTTTTCTTTGCCACGGGCTCAAATTGCGGATGGAGGAAGAAATCCACCTGATCCGGCGACACCCGCAGCACGGCCTCTTGCCGTGTGATCAACCCCTCTTCCGCCAAATCGACGGCTATGCGCACTGCCGCTTGGGCTGTACGCTTGCTGTCACGGGTCTGTAGCATCCAGAGCTTACCAAGCTCGATAGTGAACTCGACATCTTGTACTTCGCGATAGTGCTTCTCAAGGACCTGGTTGATGTCCTCGAATTCGGAATAGATCTCGGGCATATCCTTCTTGAGCTCAGCGATCGGTTTGGTCAGTCGGATTCCCGCAACCACATCCTCACCCTGGGCGTTGATCAAGTAGTCTCCTTCGATATCCTTCTCCCCTGTTGAGACATTGCGAGATGTCGCCACGCCTGTACCAGAATCGTCGCCCATGTTGCCGAAGACCATGGTTTGGATATTGACTCCGGTCCCCAAACTGTGTGAGATGCCGGCCGCGTTGCGATAGTCCACCGCGCGTTTACCGTTCCAGGATTTGAAGACCGCTTCCGTTGCCATGCGGAGCTGCTCGTAAGGATCCAGAGGAAAGTTCTTCCCGGTATGTTCTTTCACAATCTTCTTAAACTCTTCAGTGATCGCCATCCAATCCTCTGCGGTGAGCTCAGCGTCGATCTTGACGCCGCGCTTCTCGCGGTACTTGGTGATAACCTCCTCGAAGGGTTCGTCCGGAACATCCATAACCACCGCGCCAAACATCTGGACCAAGCGTCGGTAGGAGTCATAAACGAAACGTGGATCGCCGGTCAATTCGATCATACCTTGCGCTGTCTCGTCATTCAGGCCAATGTTCAATACCGTGTCCATCATGCCGGGCATGGAGAATTTAGCTCCCGACCGGCTAGAGACAAGCAACGGGTTTTTCGGATTGCCGAATTTCTTACCCGTCTTCTCTTCCACCGCTCTCAGGGCTTCCAGTTCTTGTTCCCACATGCCTTCGGGGAATGCATCACCGGCCGCTAAATACGCGTTGCAGGCTTCCGTCGTAACTGTGAATCCCGGTGGTACGGGTACGTTGATACGGGTCATCTCGGCCAGATTGGCACCCTTGCCTCCGAGCAACGCTCGGACGCCTTCCCAACTTTTAGCTTTTTCTTCCGCCTCTTCGACCTCGTCGAAGAGATACACCCACTTTTGCGACATCGTTCAATCCCTCCTGAGAAGAAATAATTACTATGACATATGACCCGCGCCGCGTCCGCTACGTCCGCGGGCACGGCGCAGAGCATCCGCACAATGATACATTAAAATGAATAGGATGTCAGGAGATTTATCAGGTTTCTTCATATGAGAAACGCATGTTTGAGTGTTAAGCTAAATGGACGTTCAGGATTGACTCCCAACACCAGCGATGAGGAATCATCAAGCTGAAGCTTTTAGCCTCGATACATCCAAGACAAAGGGCTTATTGTCGATGTAAGGGCAATTTACTGTTCGTACCGCGAGATATCGATAAAAACAAAGGGCAGTTTCAGCCGGCGGCAAGCCGGTGCAAGACGGCGCGCCTACTAGCGCTCGGAAGGATACCTTTTATTGGATGTTGTAGGGGCGTATGGCCATACGCCCCTACCCTTATGAATGTCATTCGGGGCGAACCCCTCGACTTTACTCGGTATAACTCGAAAAAAAACCCGCGCAGATGAGGCTGGCGGGATAATCAAGTAACGGCTTATCCGTAGATCTCAATCTTCCTCAATAGGAATTCCTATCTGGATATCATCCCCCATCACCCGCACCGGGTAAACCGGGATATCCACTACCGCTGGCAACGTCAATGCTTCCCCGGTTTCGATATTGAAGCGTGCGCCATGGCGAGGGCAAACGATCTCCAACCCCTCCAACTCCCCTTCCGCTACGGGACCATCGTCGTGTGAACAGAGGTCCGCGATGGCATAGTAGTGACCACCGAGGTTGAACAAGGCAACCGGCACGTCGTCGATCTCAAAGATCAACCTCTCCCCTTCCGCCAGCTCGTTAATCGACGCGACGGTCACAAATGCCACTTGATCTTCCTCGAGGTCATGGTAGTTGAACATCCATCCCACCTAAAATATATTCCCGCTCATCACTCAATAGTTTATATCTGAGCCAGTTCCTCCTCCAGCTCATCGAGGCCATACACGCCAGCTTTGAGGACCTTTAACGATAACAATGCGCATTTCAGACGTACGGGTCCAAGTTGAATCCCCAACAACTCCATAATGTCTTCCTTTGTCAACGCCTTTACTTCATCGAGTTTCATCCCGATGATGGATTCCATCAACAGATCCGCTGAAGCCTGCGAGATAGCGCAGCCCGTGCCAGAGAATGCAGCTTCCGTGACAAATTCATTATTATCGATACGCACATCGATCCGAATTCGGTCACCGCACAATGGGTTATCGTCTTCATAGGAGAAATCGTTCGGTTCCAGGGTACCTTTCTTGAGGGGATATTTATATCGATCGATGATTTGCTCACGATACAGGTCATCCATGTACGCATCCTTGTTCTTGATTTTAGCTTGCGAAAGACTTCCTAATGATACCCGATGATCATGACAACAAACCTAATCCGCATGGTTGATGAATCGAAAATAAATTAATCTGCTCGACTTGTTTCAACCCATCCAACTACAATCCGGATCTCACCCAGGGTTATGGAAGCGACGTGCCATCATCGCATGACAACCGTTCAATGATCCTTCTACGAGCCTACCGAAAACGCTCAGGACACGTATGACAGGGCTCAGGATGATGGCCTTTGTTCAGGTCGAATTAATTAAAGATCTCCTTTACTTTATACAAACCCTCGATCAGTGAATCAACTTCTTCCACTGTGTTATACAAGTAAAAAGAGGCGCGCGTTGTCGCTGGCAGCCCAAATTTTTCATGGATAGGCATCGCACAATGATGGCCAGCCCGCACTGCGATCCCTTGAGAATCGAGAATCTGGGCCACATCATGCGGATGAATGCCCTCAAACGAAAACGAGGCTACTCCACCTTTGTGGTTAACGCTCGGACCATAAACCTTGACCCCAGGGACCTCGTTCAGACGATCCAGCATCCGTCCAATCAGCAGCTTCTCATGTTGATGAACAGCTTGCATACCGATCGAGGTTAAGAAATCAATCGCAGCACCCAAGCCGATTCCCTCGGCGATGGGTGGAGTACCTGCTTCGAACTTATAAGGGAGATCGTTTGTCGTGAATGACTCTAGCTGGACACGTTTGATCATGTCCCCGCCACCGAGGAAGGGCGGCATCTCCTCCAACAAATCCTCTCTTCCATAAAGCACGCCGATGCCCGTCGGCCCACACATCTTGTGTGCAGAGAAGGCATAGAAATCAGCGCCGATGTCCAAAACATTCACAGGGAGGTGCGGCACCGCTTGTGCACCATCGATGAGAACCACCGAACCGGAGTCCTGGGCTAAGCGTGTCATCTCTTTCACCGGATTGATTGTACCCAACATGTTCGACATATGCGTGAACGCGACCAGGCGTGGTTTTTCTTCCAGCAAGTCGTGGAATGAACTAAGATCGAGCAGTCCATCTTCGGTGACGGTAATAAAAGCTAAACGGACCCCACGCTCTTCGGCAAGAATCTGCCAGGGCACCATGTTCGAATGGTGCTCCATTTCAGTTAGCACGATCAGGTCACCTGTATCCAGATTCGCTCGAGCCCAAGAGTAAGCTACCAGGTTGATGGCTTCCGTCGTGTTGCGCGTGAAGATCACTTGGCGCGCAGATTCCGCCCCGATGAATTCCGCCACCTTTTCACGAGAGGATTCGAAGGAGGTTGTGGCTTCCTCAGCCAGGAGATGGATGCCTCGATGGACGTTGGCGTTATGGCGCTCATAATATGTCGACATCGCCTCGATCACCTGACGCGGCTTCTGGGATGTAGCCGCTGAGTCCAGGTAAATCAGCGGCACACCAGGTTTGATCTCCCGTGATAAGATGGGAAATTGGCCCCGCACATGTTCGATGTCCAGCACAGCGAGGTCAGGGTCGATGTGCATAATTGGTCTCCGAGGTTATTTTCTTTTGGGGCGTGAACGACGTCGTGCAGTAGGTCTTATGGTGTCACTGTTTTGCAGACACCACAATACCCGATCCGGCACCATCCAGCCGTTCGTGAGGTAAACGTCTTCAAGAAACTGGACGGCCACCATTTTCCGATCCGCTTGTACGACCACCCCACTAAGCCAGTCGCGGACCCGAACGCCGTCCTGATTATGATCGCAGTAGATATCCACCCTATCACCAGCCTGGTACGGTTTACGGTGGACTTTTTTCACTGCCGGCGAATTGATACTTTCCTTTGCCAATGTTCTCTCCCAAATGTTAATTCAAAACTGAGAGGTTCGCCGATGGCTAAACCTTACTCAGTTTATTCTCTATCATACCTTGAAATCGGTCTCGTACGCTCTCGAATGGAACACGCTCCAAGACCGCCGCGAAAAAACCTTCAATCATCATCCGTTTCGCATCACGACGAGGTAAACCACGGGACATCAGGTAGAAGATCGATTCTTCCTCTAACTGTCCAACTGTCGCTCCATGTGTACAACGGACATCATCAGCCAAAATTTCCAAACCAGGGATTGAATCCGCTCGTGCTTGTTTGCTAAGAATCAAATTCCGATTCGCCTGATAACCATCCGTCATCTGGGCAGCAGGGGCAACGTAGATCATCCCTTGCCATACCGATCGACTGCGGTCCAATAAGGCACCTTTGAAAAGCAAATCGCTGGTTGTATTGGGTGCGAGATGGTTTTGTTGTGTATCATGATCAAGATGCTGTACATTATCAGCAAAATAGAACGCAGACATCCGACCTTCAGCACCCTCGGCAAGCAGATCGAATTCTGTGAAATTCTTGGTCAGATGGCTGCCAATACCACCATAGACCCAATCCAGCCGTGCCTGACGTCCTACATGTGCTCTCTCATGGGTGAAATTCCACACATGCTGGCCGAGATTCTGGAACTCGATAAAGTTAAATTTAGCTTGCTTTGCAAGATCTATCTCGACAATACCAGCGTGTACGGAAGAGCCATCGGAGGATGTCGGAGAAGCGGTTTCGTGTACGTACGTGACCGAGGACCCCTCCCCGATGATTATTAATAAACGACTGAAATAGGCCGCCTGGGTTCCAGGAGCCCAGAAGATCGAGTGTAAGGGTTTTTCAATCTCGATACCTGGAGGCACATAGAGGAGAACACCGAATTCAGCCATGGCGGACGCCAGAGCCGAAAATTTTCCATCCTCGTCTGGAACGATCTTTCCTAAGTAATCCTTCAGGATTTCCTGATGTTCTCTCACGGCTGTGGCCCAATCAACCGCGATAACACCGAGTTCCCGCAGTTTCCGATCCCCTTTTAGGATCGGTGGATGGCCTGGACTAATCGTCAGCACCCATTCGTCGGCCTCGCTCACCAGGGGCTTGTGCAGCTTTGAATCGACAGGGAGCGCCTCCGCAGGCTTTATAACCAACTCATTTGCAGGAAGGCGTCTGATATCGGTTCGGCGCCAGGGCTCGTCCTTCGTAGTAGGCATCGGTAAGCTACGATAGAGCTCCCAGGCATTGAGGCGCCGATTTGCCAACCAAGCAGGTTCTTTTAAACGCGTAGAAGCCTGTACGACATCAGCCTCTGTAAATGAGAATTCAGGGGTGACCTTAGGCTGAATTTTCCGCCTGGGACGAATGATGGTGCTTTGACTCATACTCGAGTTATCCTCTACAAACCATCAATAAACATGGGTGGCATTAAGATCCTCGTTCGTTAATCTAGCCGATGGATCCTTCCATCTGAAGTTGAATTAAGCGGTTCATCTCTACGGCATATTCCATCGGGAGTTCCTTCACCAACGGTTCGATGAACCCCGAGACGACCATCGTAGTGGCCTCCTCCTCATTCAACCCACGACTCATGAGGTAGAAAAGTTGCTGCTCGCCTACTTTGCTGACCGATGCCTCGTGGCCTATGGTTACATCGTCTTCATCGATCTCGATGTATGGATAGGTATCGGAGCGAGACTGTGGATCAAGAAGCAACGCGTCGCAAACAACATTCGATTTCGCTCCCACCGCGTCTTTATATACCTTGAGTAACCCGCGGTAGGAAGCTCTTCCACTTCCCTTGCTTATGGATTTGGATGTGATCTTGCTTGTTGTATGAGGCGCGGCGTGGATAACCTTGCCGCCAGCGTCCTGGTGTTGCCCTTCGGCTGCGAAAGCCATCGAGAGGATCTCACCGTGTGCCCCCTCCCCGACGAGATAGCAGGAAGGGTATTTCATCGTTAGTTGGCTACCGAGGTTGGCATCCACCCACTCCATCGTGGCATTCTCATGTACCATCGCCCGTTGGGTAACCAAGTTGTAAACGTTAATCGACCAATTTTGGATCGTGGTATAGCGACAACGAGCGCCCCTTTTAACGATAATCTCGATCACACCGCTGTGAAAGGAATCAGTGGTATAAGTAGGCGCTGTGCACCCCTCCACATAGTGTACCTGAGCGCCCTCATCGACGATGATGATGGTACGCTCGAATTGCCCGATGTTGGCAACATTCAAGCGAAAGTAGGCTTGGAGAGGTAAGTTTACAGTAGTCCCTGGTGGGACGTAGACGAAAGAACCACCAGACCACACAGCACTGTTCAAGGCGGCGAACTTATTATCGGTGTATGGGATAACTTTACCGAAGTATTCTCGGAACAACTCCTCATGCTGACGGAGACCGTCTTCAATGCTGACAAAGATCACACCCTGTTCTTCGAGATGTTTCTGCACACTGTGGTAGACCATCTCCGATTCGTATTGAGCTCCGACACCAGCTAGAAACTTCTGCTCTGCTTCAGGGATACCTAGACGGTTGAAAGTCTCTTTGATCGTCTCAGGGACTTCGTCCCAACTACGTCCCTCCTTCTCGGCGGGTCGTACATAGTAGTAGATATCGTCGAGATTGAGCTTACTCAGGTCCCCACCCCATGTGGGCATCGGACGTTTCTCGAAGTGCTGAAGTGCTTTGAGCCGGAATTCGAGCATCCATTCCGGTTCACCTTTCATATGTGAGATTTGTTCTACAACTTCGCGGTCAAGACCCTTGCGGGTCTTAAAAACGGAGACATCAGGGTCGCTGAAACCATACTTATACTTGTCTAACCCTTCAAGCCGTTCAATATCCGACTCAGCCGCCATGGTTATACCTCCACAAGATTACCGTTATACTTTTCTCTTATCCAATCGTAACCATGCTCTTCCAAATGCTCAGCCAGATCCGCACCTGCAGACTCAACAATCTTCCCATCGAGCATAATGTGGACGAAATCAGGTTTGATATAGTTCAAAATGCGTTGGTAATGTGTGATGATCAGAACGCCAAGCTCTGGGCCTGCGAGCGTGTTGACGCCGGACGCTACAATTCGCAGCGCATCGATATCAAGCCCGGAATCGGTCTCGTCGAGCACGGCGATCTCTGGTTCAAGGGCTGCTAACTGCAGGATTTCAGCGCGTTTCTTTTCACCACCCGAGAATCCTTCGTTCAAGTACCTTCCCGCAAATTCGTGGGACATCTGAAGGAGATCCATCTTCTCCTTCAACTTTGCGCGGAACACAGGGATGGAAATACCTTTGTCATCCGGGTTGCTCCCCCGACGTTGAGCGTTGATCGCCATCCGCAGAAAATTAGCCAGCGAAACCCCAGGGATTGCCACCGGGTACTGGAAGGCGAGGAATAGACCTAAACGAGAGCGTTCGTCTGGCTCAAGATCATTCAATTCTTTGCCTTTTAAGATCATCCGACCTTGCGTGACCTCATATTTTGGATGCCCCATCAAACTATATGCGAGGGTGGATTTACCTGTACCGTTTGGGCCCATCAGTGCGTGAATCTCTCCCCGCTTCACTGTTAGATTCACACCCTTTAGGATCTCTTTACCCTCGACAGCAACGTGAAGATCGTGGATTTCTAAGGTCGCAGACATTAATCAGCCTCCAACTCAATAAGCTTTACAATCCAGTTTCTGGATACCAGGCGGATTATAGCACGCAGCTTCAAACTAGTCAATATTTGTGATAAATATCTTAAATATTCACACTTGCTCTTCGAGGTTTGAAGCTTGCTTCAGAGGTATATAAATGATAAATATCTTAAATATTGACATATCGTGAGCTTGTGGGTATACTGCGAGAACGATGACATCCCCTACGCGAGAAACGATCCTGCGTTCTCTTCGGACACAGGGGCATTGCACAGTGAAGGAGTTGGCTGATGTTGTGGGCATCTCGCCTGTCTCTGTGCGACATCACCTGACGCAACTCCAGGCAGAGGGACTCGTCACGACCAAAGAGGTTCGTCATGGCGTAGGTCGCCCACATCATGCGTTCTCGCTCACCGATGAAGGGATCGAACTCTTCCCCACCCGCTATTTTCAATTGACCAACCGTTTGCTGGATGAAATCAAATACGAGATGTCTCCTGAAAGGGTGAAATCTCTGTTCTCTCGTATGGCGAGCACGATCGCTGATGACTTCATTGGATCATATGAGCACCTCCCAATGGAGGAACGACTTCCTAAGTTGATGGCCATGCTCTCAAACGAAGGATTTGATGCTGAGTATGAACTCCAAGGTGATCAGGTCATCATTCGATTACTCAGTTGTCCCTACTTGCAGCTCGTTCAACACCACCCTGAAGTGAATTTTATCGATCAAGAACTCATCGCCAAGACGCTTTCCCTTCCCTTCGAGCGGGTAAATTGTCTCACTGATGGAGATACACATTGTTCCTTCGTCGTGCACTTACCTGAAGGAGAACTGGCGGAATGAGCGAAGACGTATCGAAGCTGATCTGGGAAATCGATTCAACACACCCAATCAAAGCCGACGAGATCCGTCAGGCCTTGCGTCAGGTTCTGGACCCTGAATTGGGCATGAGTATTATCGAACTTGGATTGGTTAGGGGTGTTTCGATGGATGATGATCGCCTCGAAGTAAAAATGATTCTGACGACGCCTTTCTGTCCATACGGTCCAGCATTACTTGAGAGCGCACGGGCTAAGGCCGAGGAGGTCGCGAGGCTCTCTACCACGATCGAACTCGGGATGGAGATGTGGGAACCAAGCATGATGGAGGACAGTGCCGCAGCCGAGTGGGGACTTTTCTAATATCTGGGTGATATCACTGTCCCAGCTTCTCATGGCAGGATTTTCTTATGGTAGGGGTAATTCGTGAATTGCCTTTACAGCTTTTTTGGTAAAAACAAATTACCGTATTGGAAAGAGTATTAGGTATTAAACTCACCACCGGAATGTTATAGGGGCGGTTCGCGAACCGCCCCTACGTCGTTCAGGAAGAGATATTGATCGCGCGCGAACCCTAAAAAATCCGGTGAGGAAATGGGAAAATCCTCTCTAAAAAAAAGTAAAGGGCGACCGGGTAGTCGCCCCACCAGGATCTTCCAATGGCTTCCCCTCCATCAAACTGAGACCGTTTCAGGCTCCGTTGTTTCGCGTTGTTTACGATCGAGAATCCCAAGCACGTTTAGCCATACAAGAATGAACCTGATCACCAATCCGAGGGTTGTAATCGCTAGCAATAGTGTGGTTGCGAGAACGACCACGATCATCCATCCAGAGAAGAGACCACCACCTTGGTAGGTCACTAGACGAGCACGAAGACGTCGCAGAAAGCGAGGATTCGGTTCAACCGGAACCAAGACTTGTTCAAGCCAAGCCTCCAACTCCTTCCTTTCCAGTTTCACCGGTTCTCGTCTAGCCACTACATTCTCCTTCTACATATCCCTCAATCACCCGATAACGAGGCAAGCCAGTCTCGAAATCATTGACTTACGCCACGGACTATCACCAATTCATAAATGTTGATTATCCTTCCATCAAGGAGATTTCATCGCGCAATGCGTTCAATGTGCGGTGGTAAAGGCTCTTTATTGCACCTTCCGTTCGGCCCATGATTTCCCCAATCTCTGCATTTGATAACCGCTCGACAAATTTCAGGATCAACAATTGTTGTCGATCTGGCGGTAAGTGTCTCACCGCTGCCAACAGTACAACTCGCTCTTCTTCTACGATCGCTTCAACCTCCGGATGTGAACTCTCCTTACTACCAACAATATGATCTTCCAGCGGAACTACAGGGCGACGGCTACGATCTCGGTGCCAATTCGCCACAAGATTATGGGCGATGCGGTATAGCCAAGCAGAAAATGGCACACCCTGATCCTCAAAATTCGCAACATGAAGCATCGCTCTCTGAAATACACGCGCTGTCAAATCCTCGGCGTCGTGATGATTGCCCGTACGGTAGTAGATATAGTTATAGATACGACGGACATGCCTCTCGTAAAGTTCGCCGAAAGCTTCAGGATCCGATTTGGCCCGCTGGACGAGATCCATATTGCTAACGTCTGGTTTCGTCATCGGACCCATTTCACCGGGTTACACAACTCATATTTGACAACCCCACCGCATCTTGATCGTTGCCCATCTTTATAATATAGAATTCTAATCGCGACTTTAGATCCCTCATCATACGTATGCTTCATCAACTACATAAGTCGACCTGGGGGCGTACATCATCTTACACATTCTAACCCACTTCCTGCATACGATAAGGATCCACTCTTCGAATGAATGGATTCTATCACCTCCGAATTAGCTTGGTGCTATAATGCCCCCACCTCGATGATGGAACCACTGATCGCATTAGATCTCGAAACCACCGGCCTAGATCCCAAGCGCGATACGATCATAGAAATTGGTGCCGTTAAATTCCGCGGCTCACGTACTGAGGACACGTGGGGCACCCTTGTTAATCCTGGCCGTCCTCTCGACCCCTATATCGTAGCGCTCACGGGGATCAATGACGACATGCTCTCTGCCGCACCCCGCTTAACCCAAGTGCTTGGGGATCTGGAGAATTTCGTTGGAGACCTTCCAATCCTAGGACACAACATCAGATTCGATCTCGCGTTCCTCCAGCCTCAGGGCCTGTTCACGTACAATCAAAGCCTTGATACCCTCGACATGGCCACCGTTTTGCTCCCTACCGCTGGACGCTACAATTTGGCGGCATTAGCTGGATCGTTAGGCATTCCAGTTCGCATTACACATCGGGCGCTTGACGATGCACATACAACGCGCCGCTTGTTTCTTCGGCTATATGAAAAAGCTTTAGAACTTCCATATGATTTGGTCGAGATGATCTCCCAGCTTGGGATCGAGATCGAATGGGGTGCTGGATGGGCTTTTGATTCGATCGTCGATCGCCATGCTCAAGTTCCCACACTCGATACTGCTCCCATGATCCAGCTCAACGATTATTTCCAGCCCTCTGAAACTTTTCCTGAGCCATTGACAACCGTTGAAGAACCCCAACCTATGGACGTGGATGAAATCGCCTCCTTACTTGAGCCAGGGGGACCTTTCGCACAAAAGTTTGCCTCCTATGAGCACCGACCTCAGCAGATAACCATGGCGCATGCGGTGGCTGAAGCATTGTCGAATAATCAGCACTTACTGGTTGAAGCAGGGACAGGAACGGGGAAATCCATGGCCTATCTTGTGCCTGCCTTCGCGTGGGCAACCTTAAACGGTGAGCGAGTGATCATTTCCACGAACACCATCAATCTCCAAGATCAGCTCATCCATAAAGACATTCCGGATCTTTGCCAGACGTTAGGTAAGGATTACAGGGCCACCGTGCTTAAAGGACGAAGGAACTACCTCTGCCCTCGTCGCCTCATTGGCATGGTCCAACTTGGAGCCCGATCAGCAGATGAGATTCGCGTTTTGGCCAAGATCCTTGTATGGTTACACCATGGAGGTTCTGGGGACCGAAATGAGATCAATCTCCTTCCCAGGGAACAGATGATTTGGTCAAGATTATCTGCCGAGGGAGAGGAATGCTCATTGGAGACATGCCTCGAACATACTGGGGGCGGCTGTCCATATTACAAAGCCCGGTTAGCAGCCGAGGGCGCTCACGTTGTGATTGTCAACCATGCTTTATTACTCGCTGATATCGCCACGGGAAATCGGGTCATCCCAGAATATCGATACCTGATCGTCGACGAAGCCCACCATCTCGAAGATGCCACAACCAACGGTTTGAGGTTTCAAGTCGATCAACGCGAGGTCTTACAATTATTTAGGGATCTCGGTAATCAGAATGTAGGTTTGCTCGCCCAAGTTCTAGAGATCGTGCGAGCTGAGCTCGATCCAGATGATTTCACGCGTGTAGAGCAAGCCATTGCCACAATCTCTGATCGAACCCTCGACTGCCTTCACCTAGCACAACGGACTTTTGAAACCCTATTAAATTTCATGACACAAAGTCGTGAGGGTGAACCAATTGGACCGTACGGACATCAATTTCGGATCGTCCCCTCAACACGCACCTTGCCTGAGTGGTCCGAGGTCGAAATCGCATGGGAGGATTTTCGTGGCCCTCTCTCCACCGTTGTTGAAGCACTGATTGAGATCAGCGATGGCATGGAAGAACTAGCGCAGAGTGGTTCACAAACCAGCGAGAATTTGTCCATTGCCATACGGATAATTGCTCGAGATCTTAAAGAAGTTTTTAGCAATCTAAATCACATGATTTTTGAGCCCGATCCTCAAACCATTTACTGGCTTGAAGTACAGATAGGCTTAGAGCGGTTATCCCTCCACGCTGCTCCGCTTGAGGTTGGTCCCCTTGTCGAACGCTATCTATGGCATGAGAAAGAATCGATCGTGATGACCTCGGCCACACTGACCACAGGTGGCGATTTCGATCACATTCGTCGTAGACTCAACTCCGATGATGCTGATGAACTTGCTCTCGGATCCCCCTTCGACTATGAGTCCTCCACACTCTTGTATTTGGTCGATGACATTCCAGAACCATCAGATGTACAGGCATATCAACGTGCAGTCGAAAGAGGTTTGCTGGCGTTATGTCACGAGACTGGAGGGCGGACGTTGGTGCTGTTCACCTCCAATGAACAACTGCGGCGTACGGCTCAAGCCATTGCTGAACCATTATCGAAAGACGGAATCCACACCTTCGTTCAAGGCGCTGGTATCTCGCGCCATGCGTTGCTAGAGAATTTCCGCACAACGGATCAGGCCGTACTCCTGGGCACCCGATCTTTTTGGGAAGGCGTCGATGTACCAGGGGAAGCCCTTTCCGTCCTGGTCATCGTTCGGTTACCTTTTAGCGTACCGAGTGATCCAATCGTCGCCGCGCGATCGGAAACATACGATTCGCCCTTTTATGAATATACCGTTCCCGAAGCGATCTTGCGTTTCCGTCAGGGATTTGGTCGCTTAATCCGGACGAAATCAGATCGCGGGATCGTTTCGGTATTTGATCGCCGCATTCTCTCGAAGAATTATGGAGAAGCATTCATCACTTCATTGCCACGCTGCACGATACGCAAAGGACATCTTGCAGACTTACCCACCGCAGCCTCCAGGTGGTTAGGTATCTGATCTTCTTGAGCAGTCGTGAGAAGAAGGACACAGCTTACAGCTTCCCGCGAGCTTGAAGCTCGCGGGAAGCTTAATTCTTAACATCTAGGGGCGCACGGTCGAAGATGCAGGGTGATCTTCCCTGCCGTGCGCCCCTACGACATCTTCACCGGTTACATCTTGCCTAAGGGCGGTTCGCGAACCGCCCCTACAAACAAAAAAAGCATATTTTCTCCGCGCGCCTCGCCCGTTGCCAACGACAGACTCATCAACAGGTAACACCAGTAAATTTCCCCAGTTGAACACATCTAATGACCCACGAGAGTCTACTTTGTGATTGACGAGGCTAACCTGCCAAGGCTATAATCGCATCAACCTTACAAAAGGATGATTAAACGTGATCGATGTCAATGAACTGCGTAGCGGAGTAACCTTTGAGTTGGATGGCAATCTTTACAAGGTGTTGGAATATTCGCATCACAAACCAGGACGAGGGAAGGCAACCATCCGAACTAAGCTCCGCGATCTACGCAGCGGCGGGGTAATGGAAAAGAGTTTTCTTTCTGGCGATCGAGTACAAGATATCAGACTTGACCACCACATAGTTCAGTTTCTGTATCAAGACGGCGATCTGTATTACTTCATGGATACAGAGACCTATGAGCAACCTGCAGTGAGTGGTACGCTTCTCGATGATGTGGTGAATTACTTAATTGAAGGGCTTGAAGTAAAACTCACCTTTTACCAGGGCGAAGCTTTAGATATCGAATTACCAACAACCGTTGATCTTTTGGTCGAAGAAGCCGAGGTGGCTGTGAAAGGTGATACCGCCACCGGCGCTAATAAATCTGTTACCACTCAGACAGGGCTCAAGGTTCAAGTGCCTCTCTTCGTCCTAAGCGGAGACACCATTCGAGTCGATACCCGCTCTGGTAATTATGTGACCCGCGTATAACCCATACAGAGTCATGTTGGCTATGCGAACTCCTGCCGGTACCGAATGCCCCTATTATTATGAAGATTTCCACCGAGGTCGCAGCCACCAGGAATGTCGCCTCATTGCTAGCACTCCTGGAGGTGGAACCTATTCACCTGACCTCTGTGCTCGTTGTCGAATCCCTCGCATCGTTTTAGCCAACGCATGCCCCAATATGGTGCTCGAAGCCCGGGTGGTTTCAGGATTGCTTGGTCTCCGACGACGAGTTGAAATCGCTGCGAACTGCACTCGATCGGGTGAGACTGTTCGAGAACCCGAAATCGGCTGCGGGCAGTGTCACATCGATTTCCCCGCAATGACGACTCAAGAGGATGACTAGTGATCCCCACCCTGCTCATCGACCTTGACAACACCCTCCTCGGCAACGATATGGAAACCTTCCTCCCTTTCTACCTACAGAAACTGGGTGCCCATCTCGCTGACCTCATCCCTCCCGATCAGATGATCCCTGAGTTACTTAACGGCACTCGAAAGATGATGGATAATCTCGATCCGACCCTCAACCTGGAACAAGCCTTCGCTGGTCACTTTTATCCTGCCTTAGGAGTGAGCGAGGAAGAACTGAGGACTCAGATCGATGATTTTTATGCCACTGTGTTCCCTTCTTTAGAGACAATCACCACACGTTTTCCCGAATCCGAACAATTCATGAAAACAATATTTGAGGCTGGACATGAAGTTGTTATCGCGACCAGCCCTCTGTTCCCCAGAACAGCAATCGTTCAACGTCTGGAGTGGGCGGGAGTATCCGTTGAACGTTTCGATTACAAATTAATTACAAGTTATGAGGATTTCCACTTCTCCAAACCGCGCCTTGAATACTATGCAGAGATCTTAGGACGACTTGGTAAATCATCTCAAGAGACGGTTATGATTGGGAACGATCCTGAGAATGATCTCGAACCCGCCAAGACCTTGGGAATGGCGGTCTTCCATGTTCATGCTTCCTCTCCAAATGAGTACCCAGGCGGATCGTTAGAAGATGCGATCCCGTGGCTTGAAGAAGTCCCAAAACATTCACACGGTTCATCCGCTACCCAACCTCAGGTTCTCCTCGCACACCATCGAGGAAATCTCGCTGCTCTTCTCAGTATGACGAAGAATCTCAATGACCCTATATGGACCCGTCGCAACGACAGCGGCGAATGGGCGCCCGTCGAGATCGTTTGTCATTTACGAGATGTTGAAACCGAGGTCAACCTCCCTCGGGTGCGGACCATTCTGAGCGACCTTGATCCCCACCTTTCATCATTTGATACCGACCGATGGGCAGAGGAACGAGATTATATATGCCAATCGGGTCCCAATGCATTATCTGTATTTATCGAGGAGCGACAGGAAACGATCTCCATCTTGGAGCAGATCGATCCAGAGGATTGGTCGCGCCCGGCTCGGCATTCCTTGTTCGGGCCGACCACATTGATCGAAGTCATGAACATTGCTGCTGAGCATGACGTACTCCATCTAGCCCAGTTGCGATCTGCTTTAGTAGAATGAGAGGGTTAATCACCAACATTTGTTGGGATAAAGGGTCTGCTCAGAAACGAAAATCCTCTCCACTTTACATCGCATTTAGCGCCAGATATAATCAGCGCACCAGGGGAAGTGCTGGAATTGGCAGACAGGCGTGACTTAGGATCACGTGCCCACGGGCGTGAGGGTTCAAATCCCTCCTTCCCCACTCCTGCGCCTGAGCCATCCCTGATGTGATCTTTCATAAATCAGTGCGCAGTGTGCAATGCGCACCCGCCTGTGGTGCGCCCTTGGAGGTATGGTACGTTGAAGATCGAAACCGAAGAACTTGAAGACCGAGAGGTACAGCTCACCGTTGAGGTGCCGGGCGAGCGTTTACAATCGGCGATGCGTACAACCGCTCGTCGCCTGAGTCATGAGACAAAAATACCGGGGTTTCGACCGGGAAAAGCCCCTTACAATATTGTCGTCCAAAAATTCGGTGAGGAGGTCGTGTTCCAAGAAACAATGGATGACCTTGGCCAAGAGATTTATCGACAAGCTCTCGATCAATCCGAACTCGAACCCTACGGTCCGGGATCGTTAAACGAGGTCGTCAGCCGAGATCCGCTAGTGCTGCGGTACACCGTTCCGCTTCTGCCAGAGGTTGATTTGGGCGATTATCGTGAGCTTCGCCTCCCTTATGAGGAGCCTGAGGTCTCCGACGAGACATTAGATGAGGCCATGGAGAGGTTGCGGCAAACTCGGGCGTTGATCGAACCCGTTGATCGACCGGTTCAATTATCTGATGTCGTGGTTATTGATATTAAGGGCGACTTACGGGAGCCACCGGATGATGAGAACGCTACAATTCTTGACAATAAGGGAATCGAGATCCTCGTAACCGAAGATACCGACTGGCCCGTACCCGGGATAGCAGAGCATTTGCTGGGGCTCGAAATCGGGAACGAACGCGATTTCGAGTATACATTCCCTGAGGATTACCCCTCCGAAGAGCTTCGCGATCTCATCGCTGACTTCCACATAAAGTGCTTGGAAGTTAAATCACGTTTCGTGCCCGAATGGACGGATGACCTTGCGCGTAACATCGGGGAGTATAACGATCTGCTGGATTTACGCTTAAAATTACGGGAGAGCTTACAGGAACGCACTCAACAAGAAGCCGAAGCCGAATTCGCTCAGCAAGCCATCGAAGCTACCGTTGAAGGGGCCAGCATACATTTCCCTCCTCTCATGCTACAAGAAGAGACTCATGAATTAGTTACGGAATTGGAACGGAGTCTGCAAGAGCAAAACCTCAGTCTGGATGATTATCTGAAGATCGAAAAGAAGAGTGATGAGGAGTTACGCACTGAGTTAGAGCCTAGGGCGAGAAAACGACTCTCACGTGCGCTGGTTTTAGGGAAAATAGTAGAAATGGAGAAAATTGAGGTAAGTGAAGATGAAGTCAACTCTGAGATCGATCGCATCGTTGCCCCATTCAAGGAACATTCAGAGGAGCTTCGGAAGTCATTTGATAATCCAATAGGTCGGCGGCGCCTTTCTCTTGATCTTCTCACCAACAAGGCCATTAAACGCATCGTGGCCATCGCTCGAGGCGAAGCAGATCGTTCACCAGAACCCACCGAAGCTGCTCGAGAGGAACGCACACCGGAAGAAGACAATCTAGAGAATCTAGAGAAGGAGTAAGTAGAAGAATTATGACTGAAAAGGGCCTTCGATCACTTATCCCGATGGTCATTGAGACCACTGGCCGTGGGGAACGAGCATACGATATATATTCTTTGCTCCTACGAGAACGTATCATCTTTCTCGGTACACCGATTAATGACCAAGTTTCCAATCTCATGGTCGCCCAACTCCTCTATCTCGACCGAGAGGATCCCGATAAACAGATCGCAATGTATATCAACTGTCCTGGTGGAGGCATCTATGCCGGCTTGGCGATCTATGACACGATGCAGCAACTCAGCGCCCCGATATCGACTGTAGCTGTCGGTGTTACCGCTTCCTTTGGAACAGTGCTGCTCTCCGCGGGCACACAGGAAATGCGATACGCTCTTCCGCATGCGACCATTCACCTGCATCAACCACTTGGCGGAGCTCAAGGTCAAGCGACAGATATCGAGATCCAGGCTAAAGAGATCTTGCGCCTGCGTGAAAAATTGAATACTATACTTGTTAAACATACTGGCCAAACCTTGGAAACCATCGAGACAGACACCGAACGTGATTTCTATATGGACGGCGAGGCAGCGAAGGGGTACGGCCTCGTCGATCACGTACTTTATCCTTCCGACAAGAAAGAGAAAGAAGAAAAGGAAAGCAAGTAGTATAAGATGTCGCCTACGCGACCCACACCACCAGAGATACGCCGTTGCTCATTTTGCAATCGGGACGAGGGGGAAATGCAGCGTTTAATCGCTGGTCCCGAAGGTGTATTTATCTGCAACGAATGCGTTGACCTGTGCCAAGACATCCTCGAGGGAGAGAGTCCCTGGTCTGCTCCTGGCATAACGCCCTCCGGACGACCTCCGCTCTCACCACGGGAAATCTATTCTCAATTGGACGAGTATGTCGTCGGTCAAGAAAACGCAAAACGGGTCCTATCCGTTGCGGTCTATAATCATTACAAGCGGATTGCGCATCGTGGCCGTACCGATGTGGAACTGGAAAAGACCAATATCCTCCTCATGGGGCCAACCGGTTGCGGTAAAACACTCTTGGCTCAGACCCTTGCGAAGAGCTTGGAGGTCCCCTTCTGCATCGCAGATGCAACTGCATTAACCGAGGCGGGTTACGTTGGTGAGGACGTTGAAAACATCCTCCTTCGGTTACTCCAAGCCGCTGATCTAAATGTGCCGCGGGCCGAGCGAGGCATCGTATACATCGACGAGATTGATAAAACCGCCCGCAAGACTGGCGATAACCCAAGCATCACTCGTGATGTTTCTGGCGAAGGCGTCCAACAAGCCTTATTAAAGATTATCGAAGGTGCCGTCGTTAATGTACCGCCTCAAGGCGGGCGCAAGCATCCTCAACAAGAGTTCATTCAAGTTGACACAAATGACGTTCTCTTCGTCTGTGGGGGTACCTTTGACGGTCTTCCCGACATCATCGCTGAACGGATCGGTCGTAAAGGTCGGTTAGGATTCCCCGGCACTGTAATTAGTGATGATGCACGAAACATCGATGATAGCATTTTGCTACGCCTCGTCACACCTGACGATTTAATGCGCTTTGGTATGATCCCTGAGCTGGTTGGTCGTTTACCCGTGACGATCAGCGTCGATCCTCTCGATGTAGAAGCCCTACGAGCGATACTGACTAGACCACGGAACGCGCTCATACGACAGTATCAGCGACTATTAGAGATCGACGATGTCGAGCTACAATTCACCCCTGAGTCCCTCGACCGGGCTGCTGAGTTGGCTCTCCATAGAGAAACCGGTGCTCGCGGCTTACGTGCTATTATCGAGGGCGCCTTACTCGACGTCATGTACGAGATCCCGTCACGACCCGAGATCCGACAGGTAACCGTTGACGAGGACGCCATCACAGGCGAAAATCGCCCTAAGCTCCTCGATGAACACGGCCAAGAGCTAACCTATGGGGACGAAATCCTCCCCGACGCCGCTTGATCTCCTGCTTGACAACACATCTCTAAAATAAGTCATGCGAATGATGAGCTACGCATTTATGGCTCTATTGAAAGAAGGTCAACCGCGAGAGGAGGACCGGTAAATCTGGGGTGTGGGCTGCGTCCCGTACCACCAGATATGGCCCTCGATACATCTCAAAGGTATTTTATTCAGGGCATGCATTCATCATTTATGAAGGCGAACGATGGACCATAAAAAGGACGAATTCAGCAGCAGCAAAAAGAGAGAAGATATCGATGGATGACCTTTCACACATACGAGCCTTGGTCATAGATCTCGATGGCGTAATTTGGCGCGGACAAACTGCCCTTCCAGGTGCACTCGAGTTCTTCGAGATATTAGATGAAAGAAAGATCCCATTTGTATTGGCCACCAACAACGCAGCGACCTCACCGGAACAAGTAGGTCGTCGTTTGGAGTTCATGGGCATTCATGCCTCCACGGAGAATGTACTCACCTCTGGGCTGGCATCTGCCGAGTTTCTCCGACGGGAATTGCCACCTGGGGCTTCGATCTATGCGATAGGTGAAGATCCCTTGAAAACCGCCCTTGTTCACGCAGGCTTTTCACTCAGTCAAGACGCAAATGACGCTCGGGCAGTTGTAGTTGGCCTTGACCGTCAAATCAGATGGGAACAGTTAGCAGAGGCAGCGTTGGCGATTCAGGCGGGAGCCTTGTTCCTGGGCACCAATCCGGATGTGACCTTTCCAGTCGAGCGTGGTCTGGTACCAGGCAACGGAGCATTACTGGCCGCTCTTGAAACGGCAACAGGCGTGAAGGCGATGATTATCGGTAAACCAGAGCCGCACCTCTATTTACAGGCTATTGCACACCTTCAAGCTGAGCCTGAACATTCGCTTGCTGTGGGCGATCGTCTCGAGACGGATATCCTCGGTGGTCAACGAGCCGGTATGCTGACGGCACTGATCCTCACTGGCGTGACTCAACGGGACGCACTTACTTCTTCTCCCATACAACCGAATTATGTGTTCGACGATTTAGCACAGCTTAGTCGTGCTTTGATGGGGGAAATCTCTTGACTAAGCGAATATCGTTTTATGAATTGACCCTCCAAGACCTTACTGAATTTCTCCAAGATCTTGGTCAGCCCACATTTCGTGCGCGTCAGCTCTGGCAAAATGCATATAAAAGACTCCTAGATAATCCTGAGGAGATGACGGATATTCCTCGTGATTTGCAACGTCGAATCTCTGAGACGGTCACCTTTACCTCCTTGGAGATACGAGCGACGGCTCGATCCGACGACGGCAGCACGGAGAAGGTCCTCTTCGCTCTTCCCGATGATCAACTGATTGAAGCTGTTTTAATGCGTTACCAACGTCGAAAGACGGTTTGTATATCTACGCAAGTCGGATGCGCGATGGGTTGTGTATTTTGCGCCACGGGTCAAATGGGTCTTGAACGCAACCTCACGCCAGGTGAGATCGTGGAACAGGTCATTTACTTCGCACGTTATTTGGCGAATGAAAATCAACGGATGACCAATCTAGTGATTATGGGAATGGGTGAGCCATTTCATAATTATCAAGCCACAATGCAAGCGATCAAGAATTTAAATGATCCGACAGGATTCAAGTTTGGTGCCCGTCGGATCACCATCTCAACGATCGGTATTGTGCCAATGATCAAACAATTCGCCCAAGAAAACAATCAAGTGAACTTGGCTGTCTCCTTACACGCAGCAACAGATGAGTTGCGTTCTGCGTTGGTTCCGATCAATCGGCGATACCCCTTGGATGAGCTCATCCCCTCGTGTAAAGAATACGTCCAGCAAACCAGCCGTCGACTCACATTCGAGTGGGCGTTGGTTCACGATGTAAACGACGGCTTGGACCAGGCGCAATCATTGGTAAAGCTTATCCAAGGGTTGAATTGTCATGTTAATCTCATCCCATTAAATCCAACCCAAGGCTATGCAGGTCGCGCTACCTCGCGAGAACGTGTAAAAAGTTTTCATGAATTCCTAACCAAACACAAAATCCCCTGCACAATCAGAATGCGCCAAGGTGTTGACATACATGCAGGATGTGGGCAATTGGCGACGGAGAAATGAAGAAGAACATATCTCAGGTGACATGGATTAAACCGGATATATAGGGGCACGAACCATGTTATTACTCGTTTCGTAGGTCTTATAACCCCGCCTGAGAAGGCCACCTTGTCAATTCAATTCTACACAGGTATCATTGCCGGGATGTCTAAAAAATACCTCATTGTCCCATCGATCCTCGGTGCAGACCTTACACGAATAGGAGATGTGGTACTGGAACTCGAGAATGCGGGGATCGATTGGATTCAAATCGACGTCATGGACGGCCATTTTGTACCGAATATCACCTTTGGACCTAGCTTCGTGGAGGCTGTTCGAAGGATCACGAATCTTCCATTAGACGTTCATCTAATGATCCAAAATCCGGACCGATATCTTGAGGTTTTTGTTGACGCTGGTGCTAGTTCTCTAACCGTCCACATCGAGGCCTGCCCAGATGTACAGCATACGATAACCACTATCCGTGAACTTGGTGTGCGTGTTGGGGTGGCTGTAAACCCCGAGACACCAGTTTCCGCGTTAACCGATATCCTGTCGCTCGTTGATTTGATCCTTGTGATGACAGTTAATCCCGGATTTGCTGGTCAAACTTTCATTCCCTCCTCTCTCAGTAAGATACAACAAATCCATTCCTTACTTGCCGAGATTGAACCGAGACCAAGGATTCAGGTGGATGGTGGTATTACAGCCGAGACCGCCCCGTCCGCTGCGTCCGCGGGTGCGGATATCTTCGTTGCGGCAAGCGCGATCTTCAAGCATCCTGAGGGCATCAAAGCAGGTGTAGAATCGATCAAGAATTCGCTCGTAGGTATAAAAGCAATATGACCGCCGAGGCGGCGGCCATGGACGGTGTTAATAGAAGTAGGAGAGGTGGATCAGACTTTAACCAGTGAGAGCCGTTTGATGCATTTGGTACAGTAGGTCTTTTGAACCATGCGTCCATGCTCCATGACTCTCACTTTCTGGAGGTTAGGACGAAACTGGCGTTTCGTAGCTTTCATTGAGAAGCTTCGACTCTGTCCAAATTTCGTCGTTTTACCACAATTCTCACATCTAGCCATCAGAAACCGAAATCCTTTCCAAGGTGTGTTCAAAGGAATTTGCGGGCGTAATCATACCATAGGTTGATCAGACCATCAAAGAATCCTAAAATTAGATTCAAGGATAAGGAAGATGACTGGTGAGGCAACAACAATTGGTCGAATAACGATATCACCGCGTGCGATTGCTACAATTGCCTGCCAAGCCGCAATAGAATCGTATGGTGTGGTTGGATTGACTTGCAGAAACTTAGCAAATGAGATCGCTCATGTCTTTACGCGCAAACCTGGGCACGGTGTCAATGTCAACGTCATCGAAGATTTAATCACAATAGATTTGTACGTCGTCATCGAATATGGAACCCGTATCTCATCAGTGGCCGCCAGCGTTGCCAATACAGTGCATTACCATGTCGAAAAGGCTATTGGCTTACCCGTAGCGGCAGTGAATGTGCATGTTCAGGATCTGCGTATTAGTGATACCGAGATCAAATAAGGCAGCGAATTGGTATGTTAGAAGCGCAGGCACAAATGAAAACGGAAATGCGTCGAAGGTTAGTCGAACGCTACCGTGAATTAGACGGTCGAGCATTACGTCGCGTCGCAGATACCGGTCTTTGTTGGTTGCGCACGAACCAACAACTCGTGAACTCCCTCAATGTTTTCCCAGTTCCCGATGGCGATACAGGGACAAACATGGTGCTCACAATGCAGGCAGCCATGGATGAGACCGACGGGATTAATGAACGCTCGATTGAGGATATCGCCCATGCCATCGCTCATGGAGCTTTAATGGGCGCTCGTGGAAATTCGGGCGTGATACTTTCACAACTATGGCGTGGCTTCGCTCGAGCGCTCGATGGCCAAGAGATGATGGATGTCGAAACTCTGGCAAAAGCCTTGGACGAGGCCCGAGAGACAGCATATAAGGGCGTTGTTAGACCAGTAGAAGGTACGATCCTAACCGTGTCTAAAGACATCGCCATTGCAGCTCAAGAGGCGCTTGATGACGGTGTCCAATCTGCCTTTGAGATGCTTGAGCGTATCGTTAAAGCTGCTGACGAATCTGTTGAACGGACTCCAGAGTTGCTACCGGTTCTAAAAGAAGCTGGTGTGGTCGATAGCGGTGGCATGGGTCTCTTCTTCTTGTTTGAAGGGATTTTACGAGCGGTTTCTCGACTGCCACTTGACCAACCTCTGACAACAGTCCAACCACTCAGTGCACTTGACCTGGATCGCGCTTCTGAGGCCATCGAACCGGGCCAGGATTGGGAGGTCGTCGTTGATTTCCGCCCTCACTCACCCCTCAAAGTGACTGATTTTTATCAAGAGCTCGATGAGATGGGAACCTCCATCCAGGTTGGTGAAGGGGAAGGCATTTACCGGATGCACATCCATGTGCCCAATGAATTGCGGTTTAAACCCATTGAATACATCGATCAGCTTGGCACCATCACCAATGTCTCGATTGAAAACTTGATGGAGCAATTGACGTTCCAGTCCGCTCAGCAGGATATGCAAAACATACCCCTGGAACCTGTTGATCCAGGCCAGATCGCTGTGGTCGCAGTTGCACCCGGCTTGGGTATCGCTCGGGTTTTCGCCAGCCTGGGTGTTGCTGCACTTGTTGAAGGCGGTCAAACCATGAACCCAAGCACCGAAGAGATCCTTCACTCCTTTGAGAACCTTCCCACCGACAAGATTATCATCCTGCCGAATAATAAGAACATCATCATGGCCGCTCAACAAGCCACGGAGTTGACTGTTAAAAACGTTGCCGTCATCCCCTCCGTCTCTATTCCACAGGGAATTTGCGCTATGTTTGCCCTCGACCAAGGGGGATCCTTCGAGAATACCGTTGAGGCCATGAAATCCTCGCTCGATGATATTCGAACCGCTGAATTGACTATCGCCACTCGTTCGGTTGAGATTGACGGTGTACAAGTACATCAGGGGCAGGTCATATGCCTTCTTGATGGACAGCTCGCATACGCCGGTGACAATCTAGAAGAAGTGCTGCTGGAAACACTTAAAAAAGCGAACGTACAGCAAGCAGAGCTTATCACGCTCTACTACGGGGCAGATCTCACGCCGATGCAAGCCAACCAATTTGCCGATAATCTCCGCCAACGGTGGCCACAGCAAGAGGTTGAGGTCATTGATGGTGGCCAACATCACTATCACCTGATTGTGTCCATAGAGTAGCCATGACCCCGGTGTGCATTGTAACCGACAGCAGCACACGGTTTCCAACTCCCAGCATTCTTAATCGCTATCCGATCACTTTAGCCCCGATCAAGGTTCGGTGTGGTGCCGTGTCCGTTCAAGATGAAACTGAAACTGACTTGGCGCGAATGCAAGACATAGCTGAATCCTGTAAGAGTTACTCAAAAATCGAAGTGCCCTCCATGGGGGATATGATAGACATTTACTCTCAACTCCAATCCGGTGCTGATCAAATCCTATCCATCCACACTTCTTCAGGATTGAGCGAGATGGTGAACAATGCGAACGCGGCCAGCCAGCATTTCCTCGGTCGAGTAGATATCCAAGTGATCGATTCACAATCCGCCTCAATAGGTTTAGGGTGGCTTGTTCAAGCGGCAGCTGAAGCCGCTGCTCGGGGAGAACCTCTTGAGACCATCGTACGTATCGTGCGTGGTATGATTCCCCGCTTATATTTGGTGTTTTTCCTCGATGACTTAACCTATCTCGAACACAACGGCCTCATCAGCCGCTCCCAAGCTATCCTAGGAAATATGCTTGGGGTAATCCCCTTCTTGACCATGGAAGAGGGTCGAATGATCCCAATGGAAAAGGTCCGCTCAAGACCAAGAGCCATCGAGAAGCTTATCGAATTTGTGTGCGAATTTTCTGCCGTTGAAAATCTAGCCATTCTCCAGAGTTACAAACGGCCCACTCAAGAAAGTTTATCCGTGATGGATCGTCTACGTAGTTACCATCCTAGGTCACCAATTCAAACCGTCTGTTATGGCCCTTCCCTCTCAACCTTTATAGGATTTAATAGTTTGGGAGTGGCTGTAATGGAGGCTGAAGAAGGTACTTTGTAAGATGACCAAACCATCCGTCGCTATCGTCACCGATAGCATTGCTGATATACCTAGCGAGCAGGTAAAGACCCTCAAGATATCTGTGGTACCTGCGATTTTAATCATTGAGGGTCAGTCCTATATCGATGGAGAGGAGATCTCGCGGGAAGAGTTTTACCATCGCATGCCAACTATGTCTGAGCCTGCAACGACTGCAATTCCTTCCTCGATTGCCTTCGAGAAAGAGTATCGCAGGTTATTGGACTCGGGTTATGAGCGTGTACTCTCGATCCATGTCGCATCTCAACTAAGTGGTATGATCAACGCGGCCAGTCAAGCGGCTCAAGCCTTCAACGAACGAGTACGTATCTTCGACAGCAAATCACTGACCATGGGACTTGGATTTCAAGTGATGGAAGCCGCTGAAGCATCATTACGAGGTCAGTCTTTCGATGCTGTACTCGATGTCGCCCGATCAGCTCGCGACAGGGTTCGCTTGGTGGCTCTTATTGATAGCCTTGAATATTTAAAACGTAGTGGAAGGATAAGCTGGCTTCGTGCAAGTTTGGGTGATCTGCTGCAGATGAAGCTATTGGTTAACGTTATCGATGGTGTCGTAGGAAGGCTCGGTATTGCACGAACTCACAGAAAAGGGATTATTCAGCTCCTTTCCCATGTAAAATCCTGGGGGTCACTTGAACGCATTGCGGTCCTGCACTCAGCAATTCCTGATGAAGCATCTGCATTTGCTGATAAAGTACGTTATCTCTGTGCAAATCCGCCTTTGATTGTAGATGTCACAACGTTAATCGGAACTCATGTCGGACCTAAGGCCATCGGTCTCGCAGGATTATGTAGGTAGCCTCTGGCACATTTCCGCCTTCCCACTTATAGTTAATCCGATGAATCCAGCCCTGGAAAAACTGACCAAATATTTGCACCTGGAGGCAGATCGCGGTTACGACAACCGCGCTGTCGTTGGTGGGCTTCAAAGCATGCTGGAACCTTGGGAAGCTGAGGCTCGTGCGACGGGTCTGCCGGACAAAACTGTTGAGGCAGTACGGTCCCATTTGGAGAATTACGCACAACTCTCTACTGACTTACGTCGAAACGTCTTGGATAACTTAAAGGTACAGCTCAAGGTAGATTTTCCTGAACTCGGAATAAGAGGGCTCACGGTAGCTGAGCATGAATTGCGAACACCCGGTGAACCATCCAGTGGTGAGGATCGATCACCAGAAGAAGTCGTCGTTGCAGTAGAACCTCTAAAAGAAGCGCCAGAGAAGATCGAGGTTGTAGAAGACGCTGATAGACCATCCACAACACCCTCCGTCGAGCCTGTGACAGCAATAGCTGAAGAGCCAGACAAGGAGATCCGGCCATCAGAACCACCCGCTGCTCTAGAAGCGCCCCTGACAACCATTGCTGGTATCGGACCAAAATCAGCGAAAACGCTTCGTAAGTTGAACCTCGAGACCTTAGGCGATCTCTTATGGCACCTCCCTCGTCGATACGACGATTATTCTCAGTTGAAAACCATCAATCGACTATGGTATGGCGAGGAAGTCACAGTGATTGGTACGGTTGACGATATTCAAGTGCGGTCTGTGCGAAGTGGTCGGATGAAACTCGTCGAAACCGTTATCAGCGACGGATCTGGTTCTCTCCGAGCGACATGGTTCAACCAACCATGGATCGCTGACCGACTTCATCCCGGTCGTCCAATTGTGCTGTCTGGGAAAGTGGATCAGTACCTCGGGCGCTTGACGATGAACAATCCGGAGTGGGAAGCTCTGGATCGCAAACAACTGCACACAAACAGAATCGTCCCTGTATACCCGCTCACTGCAGGCGTAACGTCCAAATGGCTCCGCCGTGTTATCCATTCTGTCGTCATGCGATTAGCGCCTCGGGTTCCCGATCCATTACCTCAATCCGTTCTACAATCCGCGAACCTCGTGCCACTTAATATTGCCTTACAACAGATCCACTTCCCCGATGACAGTGAGCAACTTCGTAAAGCACAGCACCGCTTAGCGTTTGACGAGATGTTCCTTCTCCAGCTTGGCGTATTACGTCAAAAGAACGAGTGGGACCAATTAGAATGTCCACCTCTCCAGGTAGATGATGGTTGGGTCACAAGCTTCACGGAAGCTCTTCCGTATACGCTTACCCACGCCCAACAGAAGGCATTATCAGATGTGCGTAAGGACTTGGCCGCCCCTCACCCGATGAATCGTCTTTTACAGGGTGATGTCGGTTCTGGCAAGACGGTCATCGCCGCCGCTGCAATTGGCATGACGTCTTCAAATCGTTCCCAATCGGCATTCATGGCACCCACAAGTATCCTGGCGGAACAGCACTATCATACAATGCTGGATCTGCTGCCTACTTCGTCCGGGATTCCAGCGGAGAAGATACGGCTTTTGATAGGCGCAACTCCTGAAGCCGAGAAAAAATCTATCCGAGAGGGGTTGGCAGAGGGATCGATCTCACTCATTATAGGAACTCACGCCCTACTCGAGGATCCTATTATTTTCGATCGACTAGGCCTTGTAGTGATCGATGAACAGCACCGCTTTGGAGTAGAACAGCGAGCTACGCTACGTGAGAAAGGCGATAACCCGAACTTAATCGTCATGACAGCAACCCCCATCCCCCGCTCGCTAGCGCTCACGATCTACGGGGATTTAGATTTAACCGTGGTCGGTGAGTTGCCCCCTGGTCGATTACCGGTCGAAACGAGGGTTCTTACACCAATTGAGCGATCCCGAGCTCACCGCTTCGTTATCAGTCAACTGGAAGCGGGACACCAGGCGTTTATCATCTACCCACTGGTTGAAGGTTCTGAGAACGTTCAAGCCAAGGCGGCAGTTGATGAACACCAACATCTACAGGAGGACATATTCACCGAGTATAAGGTAGGTCTACTTCATGGTCGAATGCGTCAAAGTGAGAAAGAGACGATTATGGCAGGATTCCGAGCCGGCGAGTATCATGTGCTGGTCTCCACCTCAGTCGTTGAAGTAGGGGTTGATATTCCAAACGCAACGGTGATGATCATTGAAGGAGCGAATCGTTTTGGACTCGCACAACTCCACCAATTCCGAGGACGGATTGGGCGCGGAGAGCACAAATCGTATTGTCTGCTTATACCGGATAGTGAAGATGCGGCTGATAACGAGCGTTTATCTGCCATGGAATCCACCACCGACGGCTTTGAATTGGCCGATCTGGATTTGAGTCATCGAGGTCCAGGTGATTTCTTAGGCACACGCCAGCACGGCTTTGCAGAGCTACACACAGCCCGCTTGACGGACGTGAAATTAATAGAAAAAGCACGCAATGAAGCGATACGTATATTTAAGGATGACCCACTTCTTGAACGTGATGAACACACATTGCTGGTTCAAGAGATGAACCGTTTTTGGACGACAGGAAAAGGAGAGATCAGTTGATGGTTCGAGCCGTTTTCCCAGGTACTTTTGACCCAATCCACAATGGACACATTGATATCGCCCAAAGAGCAGTACGGCTGTTCGATGAACTCATCATCGCAGTCTACGATAAACCTCAGAAGAGCTTGCTGTTTTCGCCTGAGGAGCGTCTTGAGCTTGTGAACCAGGCTTTTGCTAAGAACGATCGCATAAAAGCCACACAATTTAGCGGATTGATCGTTAAATATTGCCGTGAAGTGAACGCCCAGGTGATCGTACGTGGACTGCGGGTGTTCTCCGATTTTGAACACGAGTTTCGCATGGCTTTAGCGAATCACAGGTTAGCGCCTGAGATAGACGTCATTGCGCTCATCACAAGCGAGGAACACAGCTTTCTTACCGGAACCACGGTGAAAGAAATCGCTTTGCTTGGAGGTGATGTCAGCAGCCTTGTGCCAGATCATGTGGCCAAGATGCTCACAGCACGATTTATTGAACTTGGCGAAGATGGACCGAACATGATTCCCATGACCTCGCTGAGGGATTAAAAACCTGAGTTGACCATAATCCCGGTCTGGTGTACGCTTCGGTCTAAACCTTGCACCCATCATAGGCGGTCCTATAGACTTCATTGGCGGACCGGAGGTAAATATGGACATCCTGCACCTGGTGGATCGTCTGGAAGAGCTTTTTAACGAGAGTCGGTTGATCCCTCTCACCCACAATGTAATTGTGGATGAGGACAGAATGCTGGAGATCATCGACCAGATGCGTATTTCGATCCCCGAGGAAGTTAAAAAGGCCCAGCAGGTTCTGGCCCAGCGAGATCGAGTACTCGCACAATCACAAGAAGAAGCCAACCGAACAATAGCCCTTGCTAAGAAAAAGGGGGATGAGTTCGTTTCGCGCGATGCCATCGTGGAAGCAGCTCAAACAAGAGCCGAGCAGATCATCGACCAAGCTCGTGCGGACGCAGAAGCTGTCCGTCGCGACGCTGATGACTATATCATCGAAACCCTTGGTTCTCTGGAGGCTGAACTCACTCGTTTGATCACTCAGGCCCGCAATGGAATCGCAAAACTAACTGCTGAGAAACAAATCCTTCTTCAAACTGAGCGGGAAACCTCAGCAAATCCTGAAGTAGAAGAGTTTGAAGAAGTAGAAGAATAGGTGTGGGGTTATTTGTTTCACAATCTGCAGAATAGAAAGGGCGATAGGAAATAACGCCCTTTTTTCATTCCCCTAAGCTTCTCCAACCAACGGTAGTACGGATAAATTCCTATGCGATTTCGAACCAACAACGAATAGATATACAAGTCAAGACCTGATTTATCTTCTGAGCAAAGATTTTAAAAAGCCTGCTATAAAGTTTACCCTTGGTACATTCTCAATATATGATTCGTAATCACTACCGAAGAGTTCGAGATTCCGTCGTTCTCCTTGAAGAATAAACAAATAAACAATAACGATATTTATTGATGCAATTAATAACGTGAGCCAATGTGGAAGGAAAAATACCCACGATAAAAATGCCAACATTGCGCCCACATACATCGGGTGTCGAACAATGCCATAGATGCCCCAATCAATTAGCCCTTTTCCGCGATTGCTAATAAGAGTGTAGGTTGAGACTGCAATTAAAAACAATCCTATCCCTAGTAATATCCATCCGATGTACTTAAAATAAGGCCAACGAAGAGAGACTTCAATGAGATTCCCCAGAAAAATGAAAACAGCTATCGAAAGCCCATTGACGATTAATCCCAGGTTTTCTAAGACTTTATGTTTCATCTCAAAAACCTCTTCCTAGAAGTTCTTCAAAGCAACATATTTTTGATGCCGTATGACAGCTTTGAATTGAGGCTCCGAGGTCCGCTCTAGACGATACCCCTAAAACCCCATTAAGCGTCCCAATAACTGTTGCACCAACCATATAAAGAGCGGTAAGAATACGGCTGCAAGAAAACCTCGAAAGGTGCTCGGCGCCCAGGGCCAGGTTGGAATGGTTTCAAGAAGCGCTTTCTCCTTGAGCATGATATCGATGCCGACATGAAGTGTCTGCATTTGTTCCATTTCGTTGGACTGAATATCTACCCGAACCTTTTCGAACATATCCTCAATATGCGTGTTTACAACTTTTAGGAGGCGGTTTTTCTCCTCTCTCAACCGGCGGTTGATTTCGGTCAATGGAAGAACGAAAACCGCCAACGCTAATATTAAGAACGATAGGTAAAAAACAACATGAAGTGTGCTTTCAATATGTTGGGGCACAAGGATAAAGCTGGTCAAGAAAGTAATCACGATGATTGCAACCCCGATGGAAGCTGTCAACCTTGAAAGCCCATAGAGTGAATTGAGGTTGTAGATATCCAGTTTATTAATTTGCGTAATGACTTGATTTACCATACCCAGTTGCCGAATGATCGCGTAGACAGATACAAATGTCATCGTGTGTGTGAGCCCCCAACTGAGAAAGAGAAATTCAGGAAAAGCGTAATTTATTTCTGGTGAAGAAGGGCGAACAGCCGCAGCGAAGACCAAGCCGAATAAAAATCCCAGCATAGGCAAAATGAGTGGCGGCGAGGCAGGGACCATTGTGAATTCATAGGATAAGAGCTTGAATCCCTCATCATCTAAATCCAATAGTGGGCGGATTTCATCCAACGCCTGACGGGCAATTTGAGGGTTCAAATGACCAAAATAATATAGTTGTTCAACCAACCAGATCCCACTCAGGGCTAAAAAGACGTTGAATAAGCCAATCTCTAAAAACCCCTTCCACCAAGCATAAAGATGTTGTATAGCACACCCTATCAAAAGGATTAAGATATAAAAAAGCCAAGCTGGGAACGGTAATCTATTAACCCATGCAAAAAAGCGGATGATCCAGTTTGGTTTGTAAGGCATTGCTAAGACTTCGTCCTTCATGATCCTGACTAACCCTCCTTGTTGGAAGGTCTACACAACCAATTTTCGGTTCTATATTCCTGTGGAAATACTTCGAAAAAATAATTCCTCAATTCCTGAACCAATACAGCATAGTCTATTTCCGAACGCATTTCAACATTAGAAGGATGTCAAATAACAGGACACCCCGCGCTAAGTGGACAGGCTGAGGGTTCCCTGATGACCCTATCCAACTCAAACCAGCTTATTTGGTCAACAAGGTATAAGGGCTTCAAGCTGAGCGATCTTGTGCTGATAGATAAGCGAGACATAGGGTGATATCGAAGTGTCAGTTCACGCGAATGCTGAGGCGAATTTTCCTTGCAATAATCTGATATCTCTTTCAACGAGCATATAGACGCTCTTGCTATCCGACACAATCGTCATCACAGAACAATAATTCCAAACGCTCGTCGTTCTCATTAGGATTTTTAATCCTGAATTGATGACCTAACGATCTCGGTACATGCATATATACCTTATGTAGTGTCGGAGGGTTCCTCATGACTATTCTTAATTGAGCGGGTAGGTCCCAAATTTTTCCACAGCATCAACCATGGCCAGCACATTCTCAGGGGGCACATCGTTCATGATTGTATGAACAGATGCCACCATATAACCTCCACCAGGCCCGAGAATTTGCATCACCCTGCGGACTTCCTGCTGGACCTGATCGGGACTGCCGAAGGGTAGGATACGGTGGGTATCAATCGCACCACAAAAAACCAGGTTTTTACCATAGCGCTTTTTCAATGCCTCAAGATCACTCATTTTGCCAGCTGATGTTTGAATAGGATTGAGAATATCAACACCAATCTCAATAAAATCATCGATCAGCGCGAATACATCACCATCTGAATGGAAAAATACCTTAGCCTTGCTGCGTTCTTTAATGAATTGAATATAGTCCGCATGGAGTGGTTTTAAGATCTCTCGATACATTTTAGGAGAGATCATCAAACGATCATGCGTTCCCAAATCGTCACCTATTTTGATGATATCGACATTGTCTCCCAGCTCCTCAAGAAAAGGCCCCATGAGTGATTTGCACACCTCGGTGATCTTATGCAAGAGCGCTTTAGCAAATTCTGGATACATGACCATGTTCAATAAAAAGACATCCATGCCCTGCATAGCATGGGCGCGTTCGAATGGGAATAAAAGCCAGGGTGTTGCCATTATGGCATACTCATTTTGATCAGCCAGGCGTCTGGCTGTCTCCTTGACATGAGCGATACGGGTTGGGTCGCTCATGTCTGGCCAGCCAGGATAAGCCTCGATCTCTTCGATGATCGTTGCATCGGATAGAGGGTGAACACCCGGAAACCACACACCAGGCTCGATTTCCAATTGCCCACTGCCCCATGAATCAATGAAAGGGCTGTGCGGTTGGCGCTCTTGATTACGCCTCAGCGTTTCCAGGGGATGACTATCCCTGACACCGCGCACATCACTATGTAAACGCTGCATAGTAGCTTCGTCAATTTCTGCCGTACCCAGTTCGGGCCATCGATAAATATAATGATCAGGCGCTTCAATGCCGATCAACTCTTTTATACCCTGATAGGGTTTCATTTTAATTCCGGTTGCATTGCTGACCCCAATCACAATAGGGACTCGATCAGGTTCTTCATGATTGATAGCGGAGAGCACGCGTTCACGAGATGTCATCGTCATTTCAGTACCTCCTAAAGTAACAAACAAGCAGTAAACTCGCCAGTCAAGGATAACACCCCGGAGTAAGAAATTCATCCCAGGGTATGGCTATGCGATCTAAATCTGTAAAACTTGGAGCCACAGTTCGCTGTGGAAATGATATTCTGAGCGTCTCAGATGTCCTCAGAAAAACTTGTATTCAACTCGTGCGCTTTCCCAACTAGTCGGCTTTCTCGGCGCTGAGCGCCTCGGATTCCTCTTGTGCTAGATCTTGTGCTCTCGCGACAACACTTTCCAGGAACGATCGGAACAATGGATGGGGGTTATTGGGTCGAGAAAGGAATTCAGGATGAAACTGGCATCCAACCATGAAGGGATGGTCAGTCAACTCCACAATCTCGACCAGCCGGTCATCGGGTGAAAGACCAGAGAACACCATCCCGTGCTCGCCAAGGATCTCACGATAGATGTTTTTAAATTCATAGCGATGGCGATGACGTTCCTCCACAAGCTCCTGCTTATATGCTTGCTCAGCGATTGTCCCAGGGATCAACTTACAGGGATAGAGACCCAATCGCATTGTACCCCCCATCTCAGTGATGCTGCCTTGTTCAGGTAGCAGATCGATCACGGGATGCGATGTGCTACGGTTGAATTCGGTGGAGTTGACGCTTTCTGAACCCAATACATGTCGGCCAAATTCAATGACCATAACCTGCATCCCTAGGCACAATCCCAGGTATGGAATCTGATTCTGGCGAGCGAACCGCGCGGCAGCTATTTTTCCTTCGATTCCTCGAGAGCCAAATCCACCTGGAACAATAATGCCATGAGCCGAATCGAGGTCTTTCCATCCCTTATCACTTTCTAAATCTGTAGAGTGTAACCAAAGGATTTCGGTATCCACTCCCACTGCCAGGGCCGCGTGCTGCAAAGCTTCACGTACGCTCATGTATGCATCCTGAAGCTCGATGTACTTGCCGACCAACGCGATACGTACTTTAGGTTTCGGGATCTCGCCTGCTGCGACCAATTGTTCCCACTCCGACCAGTCCGGCGCGCATCGTCGGATAAGCCCCAAACGACTAAGCGCAATTTCGCCCAAACCCTCATGCTCCAAAACAAGCGGTACCTCATACAAGATCTTGCATGTGGTTAGTGGGATGACCTCACGTGGTTTAACATCACAAAATAACGCTATCTTTTCCCGCAGTTCTTCCGGAATAGGATAGTCCGATCGAGCGATGATGACATCTGGCTGAATACCGATTGACCTCAATTCACGCACAGAGTGCTGTGTGGGCTTAGTCTTCAACTCCCCAGTCGCACCAATGTGAGGCAACCAAGTTACGTGTACATACATCGTATTATCACGACCAACGTCAGAACGCATCTGACGCAACGCCTCTAAGAACGGCAGTGATTCGATGTCTCCCACCGTTCCGCCGACTTCAACGATAACAACTTCAGCTTTCATTGTCTGTGGAACGAGCCCAATCCGTCGTTTAATCTCGTTCGTGATATGCGGGATGACTTGGATCGTACCCCCAAGAAAGTCACCTCGCCTCTCCTGGGAGATCACTTCCGAATAGATCTGGCCCGTTGTCACATTACACACATTATTCAAACTGGTATCAATAAAACGTTCATAGTGACCTAAATCCAGGTCGGTCTCCGATCCATCATCCAGGACGAAGACTTCACCGTGCTGATAGGGACTCATCGTTCCTGGATCGACATTGATATAGGGATCCAGCTTCTGAATCGATACATCAAAGCCTCGCTCTTTAAGCAGCTTACCCATCGCTGCCGCTGTTACTCCCTTACCTGCAGAACTGACGACCCCTCCCGTGATAAAGATGTATTTACTCATCTTGACCTCCAGCCAGGAATCCCTCTCTTGCCTATAAAGGGCGGTGGGGAGGGCCGTCCTTCGGCGACCTCCCCACTTAATGTCAGGATAATGTACAACAACTTCTTTGTGGTATCTTCATCAACCCACCAGCTGCACTAAATCCTCCGCTGCCCGCCGCATCTCTAGGAACACTAGCCCAAGCTTGGCCTTGTGTCTTGCTAACACGGTAAGAACAGATTCGTCTCCAATGGATGTCAGCAGAACGTAACCTTCGTGACCATGAATATAGACTTCGTGCAAGTCACCCCGTCCCAGTTCACCAGCAATTCGCTCACCAAGGCTGAGCATCGCCGCTGACATAGCTGAGACACGGTCTTCCTCAAGCTCTGCAGGGAGTGCGGAAGCCATGGTTAAACCATCCATACTGACTACCGCTGAAGCCTCGACGTCCGGTGTACGGGCCTGTAAAACCCGTAAGCGGTCGACCATCAAATCGGTGCGTGATCTCTCCATCGAAGGTGTTTTCCATACAAAAAATAGAACGGTTGAAGTCTACCATAGCCAGTTTTAGTGAGCAAGCTTCATGGCAATTAGAACCATGAGTGTACTGAAATTACACGCTCGAATAAGAGACCAGCCTCGTATACAGAGCAAGATAGGTCGTGGTTGAGCCGTTCTTTCATGGGACGCGAGGGAAAATCTGGTTTCGTCTATTTCTCTGATTGAAGGCCCAGTGGTAGATCCACAATTATTCTTGAGGTTTCCAAATCCACCTTCAGGATGACATCCTTTATCGCCGGAAGGAGGATTTCACCGTCCTGCTCATCTTTTACCACGTAGATATCATTTGCGCCCGTTTCGAGGATCTCAACGATCGTCCCCAGGAGATCGCCCTCGGTAGTGAAAACAGGCAGATCGAGGATTTGCCAGTGGTAGTAAACTCCCTCTTGAAGCGGCGTCGCCATTTCGAACCGAATACGCACCACCTCACCCCGCATCTTCTCGGCCGCATCTCGATCATCACAGCCCTCAATCGATAGCAGGTATCCCGAGCGATGGGGGCGGATCGCAGAAACGATCCCGGAGGTGTACTCAGATCCAAGATGGATTTCGATCGAAGGTTTCAGAATTTGTACTAACTCAGAGAAAGGTTGAAAGACCAATTCCCCCCGGAGTCCATGAGGACGAAGGATACGCCCGACATCCAAAAATTCCGGGGATTGTCGGGCGTGTGAATCTCCTGATCTGGGTAAACTCATTCGCGCTCAATAATGTCGAGACTAGACCGGACACCCTTACGCGAAGCCGCCACACGTAAAAGCGTTCGCATCGCGCTGGCTACGCGGCCATTGCGTCCAATAACCCGTCCCATGTCCTCCTCAGCGACACTTAACAATAAAAGCACATCTTTTCTTCGACTACGTTCCGTTACAACGACCTCCGTTGGGTCATCCACCAGCGATTTTGCAATGAACTCGATCAATTTCTTCATGATCTTTCACGCTTCCCTTATTCTATGATAGGGACTGTGTCATTTCGGATGAATTTAGGGCACAGCGTTCACTGAAACTTAGATCAACTCAAAACCGCACCACAACCTGTTATCAATCTCTGTGATGATATGATCGCTGCCCGGATTTTAATCTTCCCCATCGTCTGAGGTTTCTACCTCAGCTTCCTCGATCTCAGTCTCGGCCTCCACCTCTTCATCTGCTTCAACTTCTGTTTCAATTTCATCTTCAGCAGAAATGGTCTCAGCAGGTTCCTCTTCCGGAGTCTGCTCGGAACTCTCTTCTTCTGAAACCTCCGCTGTGACCTCTGCAGTTGCTGATGGTTCAGCAGACTCTTCTTCCTCCACGATCTCTTCCTCTGCTTCCTCATTACTGAGATCAGGAGAGATCTCTTCAGCTTCGGTTTCAGCTTGTGGTTCCTCTTCTAGAGCAGGTTCCGTATCTATCGGGGCTTCAATAGCGACCTCTTCTTTCTTCTTACGCGCCTTTTTCGCTGCGCGTTTCTGAACCAGGTCGTCTCTCCGAGTTCGGGGATCTACATCAGGGAAGGCTTCTTCGGCTTCTTTCAGCAGGACATCTATGTCCTCTCCACCCTTATAGCGTTCCCAGCGTTCCCACGTCCCATGAGGTTTGAGAACTTTCACGACAGCATCAGATGGTTGTGCGCCATGTTTCAACCAGTGAAAGAGGCGTACTTCGTCAATCTTGACCGTAGATGGTTCCGTCCGCGGGTTGTAGAATCCTAGGTTCTCAAGGAAACGACCATCCCGTGGGCTCTCCTTGTCTGCAACAACAATGCGATAACTTGGTTGATGCCGGGCGCCAACCCGGCGTAATCTTATTCGAACCATATTCCTTCCTTCTCTCCTATCTTTGTAGCAACAATTTTTATCGCGGTGCGAGGCTTCTGAGGGTTGCGCCCGGAAGGAGGGCAAATAAAGCCTCAATACGCTACTGTAGATCAATGCAGCTTGAAGGGTAATCCTGTCAAACCGCGCTTACCTACTTTCTTGAACATCCTCCGCATTTGTTTGAATTGGCGTAGAAGCTGGTTCACTTCCTGTACAGTCGTACCAGAGCCTGTGGCAATACGTCTTTTGCGACTCGCATTCAGAAGCTCGGGTTTTCTACGCTCATCGAGTGTCATCGATTGAATTATAGCCTGAGTCCGGACCAATTGGCGTTCCGCAACGTCTCCTTCTACCTGAAGAGCCGCTCCCCCGAGGCCTGCGGGAAGCATTTCAAGCAATTTGCCAAGCGGCCCCATGTTCCGCATCATTGACAGCTGCTCTGCGAAATCCTCCAGGGTAAACTCACCCTCTAAAAGACGAGCAGTCTGTTGACTCGCTTGTTCAATATTAAGTGAGCTCTCAGCCTTCTCAAATAATCCCCTCAGGTCACCCATTCCAAGGATCCGTGAAGCGAGCCGATTGGGATCAAAAACTTCTAACGCGTCTCTTGCCTCGCCAGTACCAATAAATTTGATCGGAACGCCTGTAACCACTCTCATCGATATGGCCGCTCCACCTCGAGCATCACCGTCCATTTTGCTTAGGATCATCCCCGTGAGACCTAAAGGTTCTTGGAATCCTTGTGCGATCCGAAGGGCTTCTTGTCCAGTCATGGCGTCAGCAACAAGCAGTATCTCCACGGGATTGATCGCATCCCGGATTTCCCTCAGTTCGTCCATCATCGGTTGATCTAATTGCGATCGTCCGGCAGTGTCAAGGATCAACACACTTGCGCCACCTTTAAAAGCCTCTGTTTTACCAACCAAACATAAATCGGGCGGTGAAAGGTCGGGATCGAAGAATACCGGCACGCCGATTTCATCTCCGAGCACTTTCAGCTGTTCAGCTGCTGCTGGACGACGTGGATCAGCCGCCACCATCCACACTCGTTCACCACGAGAGCGTAGCCAACGAGCTAACTTTGCCGCCGTAGTGGTTTTACCTGAACCCTGTAGACCTACCAACATGATTGCCCGCGGCTTCTCACCGACCAATGTGAGAGACGCAGGTTCACCCAATGTAGTAATCAACTCACGGTTCAGGATCCCCACCACTTGTTGAGCAGGGTTCAACGCTCGTGAAACTTCTTCGCCAAGCGCCTCTTCCCGAACGGTTTCTAAGAAACCTTTAGCCACTTGATAGTGGACATCTGCCTCCAACAAGGCCAGGCGAATTTCACCTAAAGCGCTGTCAACGTCTGCGGGTCGTAATTTCCCCCGGCGGCTTAGGTTTTGAAAAACACCGTGTAGTCGTTCTGTCAGCGTCTCAAACATCTTCAATGACCATTCGTGACACACAAGCCGCCGAACGGTCTGCCTTGTGCTTGCGACCGGCCGGCGGTTTGCATATCGCACCATGCTGAAAGGCACGAGCATTGTAGCCTTGAATGGAAGGTGGGTCAAGGGAAGGCTCAAGCAATACAAGGAAAGAGATTCAGCCTTCAAATCCCGTTCGAAGAATCGAGCAACCTTTCTTTAGGAAATATATTTATCGATGAATATAGACAGTCTGGAACGAGTCTCTTGGGGAACTTTCTCTGGGCTTGTGATAAACGTATCCTTCAAGGCTTCTCTACAGTCACAGCTGCGATCTTCCGTTATGGATGACACCAGCTGGGCGATAGCTTTTTGAGCTAATTGAGTGTTCGCTGTGAGAATGCGGACGATCATCTCAACGGTAACGGGCTCCTCGGTTACATGCCAAACATCATAATCCGTTACATGTGCCATCACGGCATAACACATTTCCGCTTCACGAGCCAAAAAAGCTTCCGGTGAAGTGGTCATGCCAATGATGGACATTCCCCATGCTCGGTATGTATTCGATTCAGCACGTGTCGAAAAACGGGGACCCTCTATTGTAATGAAGGCGCCTCCATGGTGAACGGTTCCTTCAGCAGCTGCGACACTTTGGAATAAAAGTTCAGATAAATCCATGCAAAATGGGTTGCCCACACTGATATGGGCTACCAGGCCATTTCCGAAAAAGGTACGCTTACGGTGGTGAGTTCGATCGAATAATTGATCAGGCACAACGATATCACCTGGTGCATAATCTTCCCGTAAAGATCCGCAAGCGCTTACCGAGATGACACGATCAATCCCTAAAACTTTCAAGGCGTAGATATTCGCCTGATAGTTAACTTCAGAGGGTGAAAGTACATGACCGACACCGTGTCGTGCGAGAAAGGCAATCCGCTGTCCTTTCAGATCACCGATGATCACCGGAGAACTCGGTTTTCCGAAGGGTGTATCGATCTGGTGTGATTCGATATTATCTAGACCCTCCATGCCGTATAGCCCAGAGCCTCCGATCACACCAAGAACGGGCTTCTGCTCCATTATGCCTCCTATGAGCTGAAGATGCGTTATCTTAGCATAGGTACGGTGACTTGTCATGAACCCATTGGCAACAACCATCCATAAGGAATAATTCTCCCTATAGGAGATAGCTTCACAATAGATGAGGGTGATATCCCATCCATAAACATGGGTGGTTGCTCGAATGTACCTCAACCACGTTGATAGAGGCGCATGCAGACGCGCTCAAAATGCAAGCTTATGAAAAGTTATGGGATTGGGGTATGCGAGTAGGAGAATTTCCCCTCATTTACTCGTCGCGATCAAAGGCCCTTGTATCCTCTTGAGGAATTGTCTTTAGGTTCAAGGGTGTCACTTTATGACGGTCTGAGGGAGGTTTAAATGGAGGCGCATAAGGTGGGGTTACTTCAGGGGGACCACCTGGGTCTTCACCATAAATCAGTTCGACTCTGGCAATCGAAATGACATCACCTGGACGGAGGCGGTGCTTCTTTACCCGACGCCTATTAACAAGTGTGCCTGCTGTCGATTTAAGATCTTCGATGATAAAGCCATTCTCCGATGCTTTCAACTGAGCGTGTCGTCTAGATACGTGTGGATCATTGAGAATTAGGTCATTGCTAGGAAGACGCCCGATGGTGACGGTATCTTTGTCAAGTGGATAATGACGCTTGCCTTCCACGACTAAAAATGCATTTAACGGCGGTGGTTCAGCAGTTTCCACCATTGGTTCTTTTTGCTCGTCTGTGAATTCAAGGGGGTCACTACTATGCCAGGCTATCACACGAATTTCCCCCATTGATAATGTGGGGTCGGTCGCGAGTGTGATATGCGGTTCCTTCGCCATGAGGAACCCGATATCTTTCAGGACCTCTCGAAGATCAGAAGCCAATTGATTTTGAACTTCAGGCGGTGAGCTTTGGAGCTCGCCTGTCTCGCGTGGATGAATGCTCAGGGTGTATTGATCAGGAGCATAATCACGACCCGCTTTATCTTTGCGCGAGCACTCAATGATTTCCTTAGCTAGATGGCGAGATACTGCACTCGCGGAGAAGGTATGCCAAGGGAGAAGTTCTAAACTACCCCGGAGAGAATCCTTTAGGGCTGCTTCCAGAGAAGCCAAACGATCTTCCATACCACAAATTATACGATTCTGTGGAAGAACGACAAGCGGGAATCCGTACTATACTGGTGATGTGGAAGGTCGGGATTTCGAGGAGGTTGAACACACTGCCGATTCGGCGCTACGAATTCGAGGGGCGAACCTCGAGCAGTTGTTCTGTAATGCCGCGGTTGGAATGATGCAATTAGCCGGGATCGAATCACTCGCAGGCCCGACCCGGAAACGTCGAATTGAGCTTCAAGCGTCCGATAGCGAAAGTCTTCTCGTTGCATGGTTAGAGGAGCTCTTATACGTAATAGAGATGGAGGAAGTCAGTTTCACGAAGTTTGATCTCACAGTGGAGGATAATACAAGTTTGACGGCGAAGGTTCAGGAAGCCCCAATTGGGAATATCAAGAGACACATCAAAGCTGTGACATATCATGATCTCAAAATCGCACAGGTAGAAGGCGGATTAGAGGTTACTGTGGTTTTTGATGTATGAATGGGAGGTATGAGATGATAAGAAAACAAGATTTCCGTCAAATTGGACCTGTTCTTTGGGAAATTCCTACCACCTTCAGAGAGGACATGCGCGTCCCGGTTCGTGTTTTTGCGGACGATCGAATGCTAGAAGATGCTTTGAGTGACCGTTCAATCCTGCAAGCGGTTAATGCGTCAACCCTACCTGGTCTTGTTAGTCACGTCAGTGTGATGCCAGATGTACATCAAGGGTATGGTTTTCCTATCGGAGGTGTGGCAGCGACACGGCTACCAGACGGTGTGATTTCCCCAGGTGGAATTGGCTATGATATCAACTGTGGAGTGAGGCTCCTGGCCAGCAATATCTCAGCAGAGGAAGCCGAACCTCACCTGGAGAATCTTGCCAGTGCTCTATACGCAAACTGCCCAAGTGGTGTTGGAGGCAAAGGTAGTGTTCGGCTGAGTGCAAAGCAATTGGATCAGGTTTGTCGTCTTGGCTCTGAGTGGACGCTCAAGAATGGATACGCTCGTCCAGAAGACGTGCAGCGAACAGAAGAGGGGGGGCGAATTATGGGCGCTGATCCGTCACACGTGAGCCAACGAGCCTTGCAGCGTGGTCGCCCACAATTAGGCAGCTTGGGTGCTGGCAATCACTTTATTGAGGTCGACCTTGTTGATCAGATCTTTCACCCAGAAGCCGCTCGTGCGATGGGGCTCAATGAGGGCTCAATCGCACTCCAAATTCACTGCGGCTCTCGTGGATTTGGTCATCAGATTTGTTCCGACTACGTCCGTGAACTGCAGGCCGCCGTCCAACGCTATAAAATCCATCTTCCAGATCGAGAACTGGTATGCGCGCCTCTCAATTCTCCTGAGGGCGAGCGTTACCTTTCTGCCATGTCTTGTGCCGCAAATTACGCCTTCGCGAACCGGCAAGTCCTGGTCCATCACGCTCGTAAAGCATTCGAACAAGCTCTAGCAGGGAAGGTTCGGGATTGGGATCTCCATCAAGTGTATGATATCGCCCATAACATGGGAAAGATTGAAGAACACACCGTGGATGGAAAAAAGGTTCGTGTCTGTGTGCACCGGAAGGGTGCCACACGCGCTTTCGGTCCTGGTTTCCCTGAACTCCCGGAGGAGTATCGATCGCTTGGCCAACCTGTCCTCGTACCTGGAAGTATGGGAACCTCCTCATGGGTCCTTCTCGGTACAGAGGAATCGATGTCCCTTTCTTTTGGTTCCTCTTGTCATGGTGCTGGGAGGGTGATGAGCCGCAAAAAAGCCAAGCGGACGGTTCGCGGTGATCAATTACGAGAGGAGCTAGAAGCCAGCGGGATTCGCATTCGTGCCCACTCTATGCCTGGTTTAGCAGAGGAGGCGCCACAAGCGTATAAGGATGTCGATTCCGTTGTCGATGTCGTGGTACAAGCAGGAATCGCGCAGAAGGTTGCCCGCCTCCTTCCCTTGGCGGTGATTAAGGGGTAACGAATCGAAGAAGTGAACACAGGGAACTGAAACAAAGAAGGGCACGGATCAGGTGCCCTTCTTACTTCTTCGGATTCCAATTAATCTGAACCCTAAGGCTGCTTTGGTGGAAGTAACCTTATGAAACGTCTCTTACCTACTCGTAGAACTTGGGGTTCAGACGATTCGAGAACCGTGTTTTGGTCATCTTGGATACGACCGTCTAAACGCACGCCTCGCTGTTCGATCAGCCGCCGAGCTTCACTCTTGCTCTCAACCAATCCACTTTCCAGCATGACTTCTAACAACGTTTTTCCAGGTTTGAGCTTGTAATCCGGCATCTCCTCTGGGTCTTCCCGTTCTTGGAACACTCGTTTAAATGCCTCCTCCGCTGCTTCGGCAACATCGTCACCGTGAAAGATCTCAACAATCTCGCGCGCTAACTGCATCTTTGCATCCCTGGGATGAAGTTGACCTGACTCCAATTCAGCTTCGATTTCTCCGATTTCCTTGGGCGTATATCGGGTAACCAAGCGGAAGAAATCACCCATCGCGCTATCAGGTACACTCATGACTTTACCGTACATATCCTCTGGAGTGGCATTGAGAGGAATATGATTGCCAAGAGATTTACTCATCTTGACCACTCCATCGGTACCGGGCAAGATCCCATGAATGATCGCGATGTTTGGCCTCTCTCCCAATGCTTCCATTAATTTACGTGCAGCGGTGACGATATTAAACAATTGATCTGAACCTCCAATTTGTACGTCCGTCTTCAGATGATAAGCGTCATAGCCCTGCATGAGTGCATAGAAGAACTCGTGCAGGTAGATTGGATCCTCATCATCCCACCGTTTACGGAAAGCCTCGCGAGAAAGAAACTGCTGTATGGTGAAGTTAGAAGCAAGCTCGATGAGGTCTTGGAAGGTTAATTCTGATAACCAGATGTCATTGAATGCGATGCGTGTCCGGTTAGGATCCAGGAGTTTAAATGCCTGTTCTGCATAGGTTTCAGCATTCTGAGTGGCTTCTTCGATACTGAGTTGAGCCCGAACAGTATCTTTGTCAGAGGGGTCACCAACTAACGAGGTAAAACGTCCGATAACGAAAGTTACATCGTGTCCTAATTCCTGAAACTGACGCATCTTTCGCATTGGTACAGTGTGACCAAGGTGAAGATCAGAGGTTCGGGGATCGAAGCCACAATACACTCGCAGTGGTCGTTTTTCAGCTTCTGCATCCTCTAATCGCTGACGCAGTTCAGTAGCCATCGCCTGCTTGAGTGTCTCATCCCCGTACTCGGTGCCTTGCATCAAGAGAGAGACTTGATGATCGATAGAGAAATCTGCCATCGGATTATCTCCTGGAAATATAACTAATTTAAAACTATCAGCGTGGGCTGCGCAACCCACGCTGGAATTCATCAAAGACGTTCTGAGCAGCCGTCGATTCACCCTGCGATAGGCGCGCAATAGGTTCCAAGGGAGGGGCGGAACCCGCCCCCAGGATAAATGTACCTGCGTGCCTCAAGAACAGCAAGATGCTTCATCGTTGAGTTATGATACCACAGGGCAGGATCGTGTTGTCAAGCAGGCTATCCTACGAGATACCCCCCCCTCACACTTTCCCTCTCCCCAAAGGGGAGAGAGGATTTTCACCCTCTCCCTTTCAGGGAGAGGGTCGGGGTGAGGGTTGGACATCTCATATTGCAATGTACCCTCACATACACAACCTCCTCATTGGGAGATAGCACATGGTTCACGACCACCTACGACACATCCAAGCGTCGCTCTCGAGAACTGGGGATGATAGTTGAGCCATGCTCCTTATAAAACCGGCCAAACGCTCCCCTTGTTCAATTCCAATGGATACAACCTGATCAAACCGACCACCCAAATGGGCAGCGGTGCGGTAGGTAAAGAATCCTCCCGCTCCACGAATCGCGACCCGCCAGCCGCGACCTGCATATGAAACCCATAATTCATCGATATCTTCTAACTCAAGGGTAACCTTACGCACAGGACTTTGATAAACCACTTGCTTCGGCGAGAGCGTTATAAGGGTATGCGACTCCATCCAATTGCCAAAAGAGATTAAAACTGCGGACACGAAAAAGAAAATCAGAAGAAAGATCGCCAAGGATGAGATGTGTCTACTCTGCCAGAATACGGCGCCACTGACGAGCCCAATAACAATTGCACAAGACCAAGCGATAAACTCACCCCTTCTATTGGGTGGCATGGGACGAAAGATCTCCTCGGAAGAGAGGATGTTATCTTCGTCAAGAAAAACTGGGTATTGATCCTTCATCCTGTCCATATACTTTGGATGTACATCATCGCTGCTTTAAATCATACAAACAGAGAATGGCTAACTTCAAATCGCACACAATGTTATTGTTTAATCAGACATTGCCCACAAAGAGCGTTCCACTCATGAAACGAGTCACCAGAGAGATCCTCTACACTCGTTTCATTACCATTCATGAGTAAGCAACGTTGACCACTTGCCAACATCGTGGATACTCCATTAACCACAATGCTTTTACATCGCCCTTGAAGACAATCTATACCCAGTTTTTCTCCATTGTCCCAAACCCCCAGAGCGCCAACGCCTTCACCTATAAGCACCGCAGTGATTCCATTCCATGTAATACGTAGCTCACGATCTCCCTCGCCTCTGACAAACATTATCCTCCCGGATATTAGATTAACAATCGTCATGGTCTCACTCTCGAGCTCATCCTCACGCGATGAATCCTTATGTGGATCAAGTGATCTCAATTGAATCTGAGCGTCACGATCGAGATAAAGGGACGTCCCAGAAAGATTGTTTATCCCCTCGAATGTAGTCTCCAAAACAAGTCGAATATTTTCATGCGAGACGATCCATGAATCAGCTGGGATTGTAGCTAAATACCCCACCGTCTCCACTATTCTCGTTCCCTCCTCGTTCATCAATCCGGCTGATCCTTGAACCAATACAGCATAGCCATAATCCACAAGAGGTAGCGTACTCTGAATTCGCAGTCGAGATATGCCCAACACTCCAAGGGTGATTATTAAAGCGAGCGCGATCAAGGCGGTCACGGGGCGTATTCTCATCCTCTCACCACGAACCTGTATCACAATCACTGATACGTTGTCATCAACATCACGTCCTAATGCAAGGCTGATTAAGTGGCGTGCCGCATCTATCGGCGTGCTGCCCTGGACATAAGTTGCAATCTTGTCCCTCCCAACGAAGGGGGAGCCATCTTCTGGGCTAATACGGGTTAGACCATCCGAGGCAAGCACCACACGGTCCCCTGCTTGAAGCGCGATCCCGCGCGGATCACCAGTTTGTATTTGCGGCGTTTCGGAGTTGCCAAGCAGGCGCTCCCCTGATCTTGTCATTTGAGTCGTCTCTCCCTCTCTGACAAGAACAGCCATGGTGTGACCGCTGTGAGAGAAAAATAGACGACCGCGATGTATGGCAAGTACGGTGACGCCAACCTCTCCGATCCCCTCCCCCATTCTGTTAGCCCTGAATAAGGATTGAGCTCCCTCCTCCAACTGATTACGAAGCAGGGCATTGAGATCCCGATCAACGGATTGAGAAATCCCTGAAAACAGCTTTTGTGTAATGATTTCAGCTGCATCGCCGGCTTTAGGATGTCCGTCACCATCCACGACGACTGCAAGAATGAGGTCCAACCCACCTCTGGTTCGTATCTCCTCAACCTGTACCCTGTCCTGCTGAGGAGCTTCGGGTGAGACAGTTCCGGGGCTCTGTTCTAAGGCGTAGGCTACTCTTGAACGATGTACTGACATCCTTTGTCAACCTTGGGTAAGACAATCGGAATCAACAATTCAATGACTATAACAACATTAATTTGAACAGCGGACCCTCCAAAATTTCCGCTTGTTATAGCCCAATCAATACGATAACTAACAATCATTAGTAGCTACACCAATTACTCTGTTGGTATCACTGTCGGCTCAGATGTATCCGTTGGGATAGGTGTCCTCGTTGGTGTTCTGGTCAACGTCCTCGTCGGTGTTATCGTCGGAGTACGGGTAAAAGTATGGGTTGGTGTAGGTATGGGTGTCCGTGTACGAGTCGGGGGCGGAGTCGTCGGGATAGCGGTTGGTGGCACAAACAGAGGTCCCAACGGCGTTCGGGTTGGTGTGATCTCCTGGGCAAACAGCGTGGAAGCCGTCGCAGCCACTGTCGGGGTTAAAATCAATCCACCGCAAAACTCGCCAAAAGAATAGAGGTGATTGCGGGTCGTATCCGTGGGACTTATATCTCCTACTGGATTCACCCAGAGATGCTGACCCGATTCCAATCGGATTCCGTCTCCACCATAAGCCTCATGAAAGACTTCACATCGACCCTCAAAACAATCCACATCCAATCGCTGTTCGCCTGACGAGGTGATCACGCCCATGACACCAGATGCTATTTTTGCGACAGCTCCTGAAGGCGATCGAACAACGGTCGAGGTCGCCGAATCACTCCTTCGATCCAATAAGATAATGCCAGTCATGAGTTGAAGTACCGTCTCGGGCCTGGAGGTTTCCTCAGCAATGGTGCGGATTTCGATTTGCGTGCTGGGTCCAAGATAGAGGATACTCCCATCTGCTAAGCCCAACCTGGCGTATGATTCTCCCTCGTGGATGGTGACGTAGACACCCTTCCCAGAAGCGATGAGGTCCTCCACCTTTAAGTCCTGCCTTCCCCCCCCCGGGCTGAGAGCCTCCGCCCTCCCCTCTAGATTGGACACGAACGCAACGCCAGAAGGCAGCGGAGGGATGGTCGGCGATACCCCTTGATCCGCACTTGACAATTGAAATTTGGGTAAAAGCCATACCCCTACAATGAAAAGGAGTACAGCGATTGATGCAACACCGATGACTGGCAGAAGTGTCCGTGGAACCTCTATACCCCCTGGAACCCGGAGGATCACAACTGAAACATTATCATCGGCCTCCCGCTCTAGCGCCCGTTTCACCAACAGCTCGACAGCTTGCTCTGGCGAGCGCCCCTTGGTCAGGCTGACCAATTCGCGCTGCTCGACATAATGCGCGGAAGGAAGGTCATGACGCGTTTTGGTTAATCCATCTGAACATACAATGACTCTATCCCCTGGCTCCAGTTGCATTCCCTGAGCTGAATACGCAGCGGACTCCGATTCTTGTCCACCATTGATCCAAACGCCAAGATCCACATCGATATCAGCATCGTATCCAATCGAGCGAACGATTTCGTCCTTGCGAGGATGTCGAGCGATTTCTTCAGGGGTCAACTTCCCGGACCGAAGGGTCTCGTACTCCCAAGTGTGATCAACCGTAAGTGGCAAAGCCTTCCCGCCTCGAACAAGATAAACACGGCTGTCACCAACGTTGGCCATATACAGCCGGTCCTCAACAATGGCAGCGACGGCCGCGGTTGAACCCATATTCCTTTTCCGTAGACTACGCCTGGCATCGGCAAAAACGCGCTCGTTTGCCGTTTTAAGCGCCTCCTCCAACATCTGTGGGACGTCTTGATGGCTTGAACGTTGACAGTAGTCGATAATCGCGTTGACCGTCACCTCGGCCGCGCGCTCACCCGCATTCTCGCCGCCAATTCCATCCGCCACCACAGCTAAGGTCATCTCCAATCCACCTGCCGTGGTTAATGTCTCCGCTAGACAACGATCTTCCAGGAGTACTCGACGCGGTGAAGCACCGATGTGTGAAAGGACAGCATGTTGAATTGCGTTTCTTGAACCTCGCGAAGTAGCTTTCATCGACAAACCTGAACCCGTCTCACTCAAATAGAGCTAAGGAAGCCAAGAGAAACGTTTTCTCTTCTTCGGCACCCTTCGCACGCGACGGTCGCCAGCGTAATATTTAATTACCCGGTTGAATTGCTCGATCGAAACCCGTAAATCCGGATCTTTCGAAAGACAACCATCTATGATGTATTCATCGAGTTCTGCGGGAATATCTCGTCGGTCTTGCGATAAAGGTACGGGCATCGCCCGTAGGATTGCGGAGGTAATGCTCCGATCTGTGACACCCAGAAATGGTTCCCGACCGACAATTAATCGATAGAACAGGATACCCATGCTCCAAACATCAGCTTTAGCTGGGTCATATTGTTGTACAACCTCTGGAGGGCTCGGATCACGTGCTTCCTGCAATCTTTCTGGCGCCATGTAAACTACAGAACCATCAAGCTGATGCTTGATGAGTTTGGCTGCTACACCGAAATCGATGAGCACAGGGTCAAAACTTCCACCCACTTTCAATGGGCTTCGAAAAAGGACATTATCAGGCTTCACATCATTATGGGCAAAACCCTGTTTGTGGATGTACGCGAGGGTGATCCCTAACCGATGGCAGATCGCAGCCGATTCGTCAAGCCCCAACGGACCCAGTGTACGGATATACCCCTCCAGAGATCCACCCCTAAGACACTCCATCCCAAAAAACCAAGGACTGCCTTCGATCTCGACGGCTCTTTCCTTAAATGGGTTCTTCCCTCCAGAAACTCGCTCAAGCCTCACTACACCTTGATGGTCAAGTTTTTGTAGGATTTCGACTTCCTTTTGGATAGCAGCAAAGAAGAACTGTTGATTTGGACCACCAACCCGGCTGATCTTCAGCGCCACCTCGGAGTCCCTCTCTGCTTTATGCGCAGCTCTGACAACACGTGCCATACCGCCACGTCCCTCAGGGTAAACCTCAAGTACATTAAACTGACCGATAGGGTACCCGGGCTTGACATCAGAAAGTCGATAAAGTACCAAGATCACTCCAAATTAAGCTTAGTTAGATCTGATAAGATGAGCACATTGAAAAAAAGCAATCACCAGCAGGAATAAAGGGCGACGGAAGAGGTGTGGGCGTTATCCACAAACCCACACATAGCATCCTCATGTTCGCTCATGGGCACTTTCCTGTGCAGTCATGAGAACGAACCTCAATTATTTTTCCGGCGTGGTTTTGTACGACGAACGTCATCCTCTATCTCGGGGAGCACTCCATCAAGACCCACGAGTTGAAATAGAAAGCGGAGTCCTCCCCTTTCAAGAGGTGCAATATCAATGACATCACCATCTTGAAGCATCAAGGATTCTAAGGGCACTAGCTTTTCATCATTAACGAGCGTTCCGTTCGTGCTATCCTCATCACGTATAGCGAAGTGATCATCCTCATCCAGGATAGTACAGTGGAGCCTACTGATGGCACTATCCTCATCACCGATATGGAAGAGCAGATCCGCATGACGACGAGAGCGTCCAATAGCTGTGGTTCCATAAATCGCGTAGGGTTTGGATGGAAGCCTGTCGAACCCTTCCAATGGGACCAGGTAGGCCCGGGCTACCATCGCCGTCCTCCTACCTGTGACTCTCTCTACAAAGTCGACGAGGTTTTCCCCTGCCTGTTGGAGTACAGGCATGACGCGTGAACGGTTGAGAATGAGATAAACGCCAAGCCCTACCGCGACCACAGCGAAACCTAAAGAAACGTATATGAGGATCGATTCCGAGGGTTTGAACCCAGTAGGAGGTGGAGGGACATATTCGATTGCAATCGTAATTGGCGGAGAGGTCCCTTGCAGACCAAACTCGTCTTCTACCTGTACCTTCAACTCTATCGGCACCTGACCCTCTTCATGATAAGACCGAATGTCCCAAGTTAGCTTCGTTCGTCCCTTATCCACCTGAGATTGGCTGACAGTGATACCGTCCGCTAAAAGCCTTGCTTGTCCTAACCGTCTCGAATACGCTTCTTTCCATGTCACCTGTGCTTCAACTACAATGAAAGTCGGGTCAGCTTCTGCAGCAGACTCATGTCCTTCTAATCCTTCTCGGCTGAACACATCTCCTGCATGAGGAAATGTGATCTCGACCTGTGGGGCATCAATCTCTACCGTATATTGGCTATGCGCATCGTAAATTTGCCCATCACGATGCAGCTCAAGGGTGATTTGCCTCATCTGCCTCGAAGCGGAAGCTGACCTGTACGTTACAATGTATTCTCCCTTTTGCGCTGCGATCGATTCAAAAAGGGGTTCTAACCCACCCGCTTCATAGAGCGCGATGAATTCTCCACCTGTGACACCTGCCAAAGGGCGTAACGCTTCATCCCAATATTGGATCTCTTCTGGTCTGGCCATGACAACATGAATAGGGACACCTGAGTTGATCGCGCGTTCTGCAACTTCAGCGAGATCAGCTCGCGCTCCTGGCGTGAAAAGTACCAAGGCCCTCGGTTTGTTTTCATCGCCGGGTGAATAGAGAAGTTCGTCCAATGCGAACTCCAGAGCTGCTTTTGTGAAGAAGCCATACTCCGGTGCACGGGAAAAATTAATGTCCGATGGTGGCGTATACGCTGTGAGGGCATCATTTACCGCGAGAGGGTCGTCTCCCATGGGCGATAAGAGGTTGGAGTCCTCACCTTCTTGAACGATGATTGCAACCTCATCCAGGCCAGCAATCATCCATGGTCGACCCGTAACATAAGTTTGAATATATTCCTTTGCCTGCTCATATACCTTTGACAAGCTGACACCAGTGTGGAGCACGCCGTCTCCTGTATCAATAACAAATGCCACCCGTACGCCCGCATCCCGCGGTTCAATCGACACGATCGGCAGTTCCACTCCGTCTTCCATGACCCGAAAATCGGTTCCAGTGAGAACGTCAATCGATTGACCGGATGAATCTCTTACGGCGACCTGCAACTCTACCTGGGGAAAATCACTAATCTTGACATCACGGATTTCAAAAAACCCCACCTCCCCTTGTGAATAACCAGCGACAGGAAAGAGAAACCAGATGAATGCCAGTACGAGAATCCATCCGGCTTGCTGGGTGAATTTACGACATCTTGTTCTGTATGGAACGCAATCCATCAACAACCTCTCAATGGTTCCATCTTACACTGAGCTAAATCATTAATTCAAGGTGGAAACTTCAGTTGAACTTCAATCTAATTTAAGGCCTTGTTCAAAAGCCCTCACTACTTTGTCAATGGCTTGATCGTCGATCCAGAAATGAACCACCAATCGCATTCGACGAGGTCCTAACGCGCTAAGCTTGATCCCCTTCTCTGAGCACATCTGCGCTAGCTCAGGAGCACTTATGGGAGCATCCTCAGCGAATTGTACATATACCATATTCGTCGGTGGTCTTTCCGCCTCTAAGATCAATCCAGGTATCTCTCGAAGGCGTTCTGCTAATATCCCAGCTCGCTTATGGTCTTCAGCCAAACGATCAACCATATTCTCCAGTGCTACAATACCTGCCGCAGCTATCACGCCTGCTTGACGCATCCCCCCACCTAATTGCTTACGCACCCGACGCGCCCGCTGGATGAAATCGCTGTCACCGCAGACAACCGAGCCCACAGGTGCGCAGAGGGCTTTCGATAGACAAATCATAACTGAGTCCGCAGGTGCAGCGAGTTCAGCTGCAGGAACATTGAGAGCAACGGCAGCATTGAAGATGCGAGCACCATCGATATGCAGTTTGAGTGAGTATCGACGAGCAAGATCGCCAACTTTGCGGGTGTATTCAGAGGTTATTGGAACGCCTCCACATCGGTTATGAGTATTTTCGAGGCAGATCAGCCGACTGATCGGAAAATGGGGGTTGTCAGCTCTTATCGCTGATTCGATATCATTAAACCGGAGTGTCCCATCCGATTGGTTGGGAATAGTAAAGGGGTGGATACCACCGAGAGCTGACATACCACCTGCTTCAAAGAGGAAGGTATGCGAAAGATCCCCTAGGATGACCTCATCTCCTCTGCCACAATGCGTTAACAACGCAGTCAAGTTCCCCATGGTTCCCGACGGAACGAACAAGCCTGCTTGTTTCCCAAGACGTTCAGCCATCTGTGTCTCAAGACGATTTACTGTGGGATCTTCACCGAATACGTCGTCCCCCAGCTCAGCATAAGCCATCGCCTGGCGCATCTCAGGTGTAGGCAGTGTTACGGTGTCTGAACGCAGATCAATCCATTCCATGTTCCCCTCTTTTATGATTTTCTCAGCTGATCAAGAACCATCTCCAATTCAGATGGTAGTGGCGTTTCAAATCTCTGCGCTTGATCATCCCCAGGTAGGGTGAATGTCAAAGCCGTTGCGTGAAGAAACATCCTATCAACCGGCAATGTTGGCTTTCTCAGACCATAGTCTCGATCTCCCACTACAGGGCAACCAAGGAATGCAAGATGAACTCGAATCTGGTGGGTACGCCCAGTCTCGGGATTTACTTCCAAAAGTGTGTGGCGCGAAAAAGATTCGCGCGTATGGAATATTGATATCGCCTCTCGTCCCTTTCCGGGTGGGAGGACCTTCATCTTTTTTCTATGCCCAGGATCCCGTCCTATAGGCGCTTCAATTCTCCCCGCAGGCGTTGGTGGTTGTCCGTCGACGAGTGCTAGATATACCTTGCCTACCTCGCGCTTCTTGAATTGAGCCTGAAGATCGTTATGGGTAGTGTCATTCTTGGCTAACAAGATCAATCCCGAGGTATCCTTGTCCAGCCGATGGACCACACCAGGGCGTTTCTCGCCCCCCACTCCCATGATATCTGGTGCATGGGCTAATGCCGCATGGACTAATGTACCTGAAGCATGGCCCGCAGAGGGGTGGACGACCATACCGGCTGGTTTGTTGACCAACATGATATCTTCATTCTCGAAAACGATATCTAGAGGGATTGATTCCGCTTTTAGGGTCGATGGGATCGGCGGTGGGATGATAACCTCCACCGACTCGCCCCCATCCAGACGAAAACCCGGCTTGACAACGACCTCGCCATTAACCTTGACATAACCTGAGCGTATAAGTTGTTGTAGTCGACTACGGGAGAAGTCAGGAACTTGTGTGACAAGGGTCACATCAAGTCTACCACCCAGTGATGAGGTCTCAAATCGAAGCCTTTGTTCCTTCACCCAGCAAGGCTCTCCCCTTCTGTGGCTTCATCTTCATCCCCCCCTCCCGGCGTGAGATCTTCAACAGATTCGCTCCTTAAACGCCGCTCCTCAATCCACATCGTCGCAATGAGAATAGCGGAACCTATGGAAATGCTTGCATCTGCAATATTAAATACTGGAAACGATCCCACGGAGATGAAGTCCGTAACAATACCATGGACCAGTCTGTCGGTGAGATTCCCTAACGCTCCCCCTAATTGAAGCGCAAGGGCAAAACGCAACGCAACCTGCGAGGAAGGTACACGAGGATAGTAATAAATAATAGCCACGGACACAAGAATGGCTATTATGGTAAAAATCAAGCCACCGGATTGGAAGAGGCCGAATGCTGCTCCTTTATTGGTCCAATGGATGATGCGAACATAGGGTAACAACCATTCGAAGGGCGACCAAGCTTCGCCCCTTTCCAGATGGGTACGTACGAGGTACTTCACCCACTGATCTGAAGCGATTACCAAACCCGCTATACCCAGCAACACGAAATAATCACGTACTTTCGACAAAAATTCCTCCATTAGGCCACTTGACAATCGTCACGCGCCAACAGATTGTACCTTATCGTTTCAAGAGTGCGAAGTGAAACATTTAATCGTTCTATATGACGCCATTGAAAGAAGGTCAACCGCGAGAAGAGGACCGGTATACGAGAGGGTGCGGGCTCCGCCCGCAGCCCCTCGTATATCCATCCCCATTCCTCGAGGGTGGTTTTTCCGTGCACTTACGATCTGTAAATCAAAACGCGCCTCTGCGAGGCTATTTCTGATTTAGACTGCACGAAGAGCATTAGAGAGGTTCTGATCACAAATCACATAACTGGTGAAGCTTCCCACGAGCGATCAGCTTGCGGGGAACCGCTAGATGCTCAAGTAACCTGATTCTTTACTTTACCTCGGGCACGAGTCGACGTTCCACAGCATATAAAACATTCTGCTGGAGAGTGATAAAGTGTCAATCGATCCAGTTTCTGTGAAGGTCAGCATCTGGTTCATGCAAAGGGTTTGATTATGTTGCAGATCTTTGCAGCGCGATCTCCAGCTCCTCCCCATCGAAGGTATGCTTTGATGAGATTTGGCCAGCAGGTTGATCGACCTCTTCCAATCTAAGCGCTAGCGTCTCACCTACGATGTATTCGCGATGGTGGATAACAGCTTCAGAGAGGCGGTCGGTGGCGTTATAAAAGAGGTCAATCCGTTCATCGACTTCGAGATCGGCTGCCTTGCGTAATTCTTGTGCCCTACGGACAAACTCACGCGCTAAACCCTCCAGCTCAAGCTCAGGTGTTAACTCTGTCACCAATGCGGCCAAGTACAAACCCTCGGACGCAGCTGAAAATCCTTCATGGGCATCCATTCTGATCTCGATTTCCTCTGGAAGAATGTGAAACGATTCGCCATCCGACTCAACCGTAATGGATTCTCCCATTTGCAACCTCGCGGCTGCCGTTTGGGGCTCTACTTCGAGTATCGCATCTCTTAAGCCAGGGAAGCGTGACCCATACTTTTGCCCCAACTGTTTCGGCAAGGGTTTCAGCTGGTAATCGACGACTTCCACAGCCATGTCTAAGAGGCGCACCTCCTTGACATTGAGTTCATCACTGATCAAGTCAGCATATCGGTCCACGATTTCACGTTCTTTTACCGTGCCCACCACAAACGCTGCTTCCTTGAGCGGTTGTCGAAGCTTTCGGTTCGCCTTGTTGCGGGCTGCGTGACCTAACGAAACAAGGCGCATAACTAATGCCATCTCTTCGGTTAATTCAGGATCCAAAATCTTTGGGTCGACCTCCGGCCACTTGCAATGATGAATACTCTCATGAACCTGAGGATCGAGATTGCGCACCAGGTTTTGGTACATCTCCTCGGTAATGAAGGGTACAAATGGGGCAAGAAGCCTAGAAATCACAACCAGTACGTGGTACAGAGTCGTGTAAGCGGCATGTTTATCAGCATCAGATGCTTCACTGGCACCTGCTTTCGCCCAAAACCGACGCCGACTGCGTCGTAAATACCAATTGCCCAAATGATCCAGAAAACGTGCCACCTCAGTCGTTGCAATATTGGGTTCATAGGACTCAAGCTGGAGCGTAACTTCTGCAACTGCCTCGTTCAATCTTGACAGGATCCACCGATCCAGCAGGCTATAGGTTAATGGCTTCGTTCCATCAGGTACCCACCCGTCAATGTTTGCATAGGTAACAAAGAAGGAGTAAATGTTCCATAGTGGAAGTAGGAAATGCCGTCGGACCTCATCAGCTCGATGGTAACCGAAAAGTAAATCTTTCTCCGGTTTGTGATCGCAATAAAGCCAACGCATGACATCGACGCCCATTTTGTCTGCGGCTTCGTTGAATTCGATCGCATTCCCCCAGGATTTATGCATCTCCCTGCCATCCTCAGCTAGAAGAGTTCCATAAGTAAAAACATGTTTGAAGGGCGCTCGCCGTTCGAGGATCGTACTCATCGTCAGGAGACTATAGAACCAATTACGGAATTGCCCAGGAAAGCTTTCGCTAATCCAATCTGCCGGGAACCATTCCTTCCAATACTCTCGATCTGTGTTGTAGCGCAGTGTGCTCATCCCTACAATCCCCGCATCAAGCCAAGGATTTCCTACATCCGGAATTCGTCTCACATGCTCACCACATTGGCTGCATTCGATCTGAACCGCATCAATAAAAGGTCGATGTGGTGTGTGACCATCAAACGAATCCCACCCCGCTACGGCTCGTTCGTGCAGCTCCTGCATACTCCCGAAGATCTCAAAGTGACCACAGCGTGAACATTCCCAAATTGGTAAGGCGAGTCCCCAATAGCGCTTCTTGGAGATCATCCAATCGTCCATGTTACGCAACCAATCTAATTCCCGCTCTAAACCAAAGGACGGATACCAATTGGTTTCGTTGATCACCACCTCCATGATTTGGTAGCGAAGATTTTGGGATTTCTCCTCCTCCGTTACCTCTTCATAGGGTTTTCCTAGGTTCTCACCCATGGAAATGAACCACTCATCAACGAGCCGAAATACGAGCTCCTCGCGACAACGCCAGCATACAGGATAGCGATGGGTATAGTCCTCCAGCTTATAGGTCAACCCTTTCTCCGTTAGGTTAGCGAAGATCGGTTGGGCTACGTCGTTCACGCTCATACCGGTTAACCAATCGAATCCGTGGATAAAAACACCATCTTCGGTGAGAGGTGCGATTACCGCCAATTCATATTCCTTGCTTAGTTCGAAGTCCTCCGCACCGCACCCTGGAGCGATGTGTACAATACCTGTGCCCTCCTCCTCGCCAACATCGTCCCAAAGGATCACACAATGCTTGCCTACGGCACCACTCCTCACTTGAGCTGGCAGCTCGTCAAAGGGTCCTTCATACTTCCAGCCTTCCATATCAGCTCCCTTGAGCTGCGCTTCAACTTCATAGGGACCTTTGAGCATGTGCACCGTACCACGACTTAGGTAGAGGATCTCCTCCCCCTGACGCACCTTGACGTATTCCAAATCTGGGCCGACCGCCGCTGCTACGTTACTTGTCAGCGTCCAGGGAGTCGTTGTCCAAATAAGCAAACTCTCATTGGGACGGTCAACGAGTGGAAACCGCAGAGTGATGCTTGGATGCGTTATCTCTTGATAGCCCTCGGTGACAATTTCATGTTGACTGAGACCGGTCCCACAACGGGCGCACCAAGGCATCACATCGGTGCCTTTGTAGACCCACCCACGCTCATGGCAGGACTTGAGCACCCCCCATATTGTGTAGTTGTTCTCATCGGAGAAGGTGTAATAGGAGCCTCCAAGCTCAGGCATGCCTAATTGACCGACGATCTGCTCGATCGTACCGCGGACAGGACCCTCTGCTCCATCAACGGTGATCAGCTTCGCTGGATCTTTCTCAATTTCGTCGTGAAGCAACCGTAAAAGCTGAAGATCATCCCAATCCATCCAATACCCCAACCGGATGCTCTGTTCGGTTTGGATGGCAGCATATTTCAGGACTCTTTGTTTACAGAGAATCACGAATTTAGCTAAGCCATAATCCTCGATATCACGTTTGGATTTAAACCCCATATCGCGCTCAACATTGACCTCTACCCAAAGACCTTGACAATCGAAACCATTCTGATAACGAGTTTGAAATCCCTGCATGGCCTTAAACCGATGATAAAGGTCCTTATAAGTTCGACCCCAACCATGATGAATACCCATGGGATTGTTGGCTGTTATCGGGCCATCGATAAAGGACCATATAGGTCCATCCACCCGTAATTCTTTCAGCTTCTCAAAGGCTTGGGTGTCCTCCCAGAATTTGAGGATCTCGTGTTCCAGTGCAATAAAATCCGTTTTACTAGGCACAGGTTTGAACATCATTCACCTCATGCATCAAGCTCAACCACCAATCGTTTATTGATGGCGCCTTTACTCTTGTAATCAACGATCCTGATCTCTCCTACCTCTTCTGTGTTCGCCACATGAGTTCCACCGTCCGCTTGTAAATCAAGCCCCTCGATCTCAACCACACGCACAACTTCGATAGATGGTGGAAGCAGGTTGATCTTGGTCCGAATTAGATCAGGGATCTTGAACGCTTCCTCTCGAGGAAGAAAATGTACCTTTACTACTCTCGAGGCTTGAACTTCCACATTGATCTTCTCTTCAATCTCCTGAACGAGCTCCTTTCGCATTGTTTCGAACTCAAAATCCATCCGACCGCGTAAGGGCTGCATCTGTCCACCCGTTACGCTGGCGCTATAGTCACGCCATATGACCCCACAGAGGATATGCATTGCGGTATGTGTACGCATCAGCTGATAGCGTCTCTCCCAATCGATCTCACCCTTTACCTGGTTACCGACGGTCGGCAGATCACCTGCCAAATGATGCCAGACATCGCCTCCTAGCTTCCGTACATTCAAAATTGACCATGTAGAATCAGCAGATAGTAGAGTGCCGTGATCACAGGGCTGGCCTCCACCAGCAGGGAAAAAGGCCGTCGAGTTCAAAGCCACAGCATCTTCTCCGACATCAGTAACAACGGCATCGAATGCTTTGATATATGCGTCATGCTGATAGAGTAACTCGGTCACACCACTCACTCCTGTTCACACTTCATGGTTCAAATAAAAGGCTTCACGCAAGGAGGACAATTAACTCAATCCTCATTTTTTCTTTTAACTTCTCCGTATTAACGAAATAACCCTCGTCCCATACAGGGACGAGAGTCGAAGGCGCTCCCGCGGTACCACCCTGTTACCTGCCTTACGGCAAGCTCTCTGTCGGGTACGACCAAAATGCTTGGCTTATACCCGCGCCCTTGATAACGGTGGGCGAAGCCGGCTCCCTTACTCGTAGTTCACACTTTCAGTTCGCAGCTCCAGAGTGATTTTCCGCCCGATTACCTGACCCGGCTCACACCCACCCAGGTTCGCTGACAAGCTTCTTCGGGTGTACTCGTCTCTATCATCGCCGATGAAGTTAATAGATTGGCCCGATTATGCCACAAGCATCGGAGCGGGTCAATGGCCTAGAACTTCAACTGGGACATCGGTATTGGTGGTCAGGGTATTTTAATGCATACTGCTCCACTTACTCAGGTCAGGACCACACATTTCCCACAGAAATATTACCTACCGCATGCGATCCAAGAGCGCGTACAGATTACGCACATGTAATTCCTCAGCTAAGCCATTTAATAAAATACGGCTTTTACCACACGATTCCACATCGATCTGAGCGAGGTAACCTTCTGGATCCCGTCGACGAGCGGCTTTTTTTACATGGCGATGGATCGTAGCTAGATAATCCAAATTATCATTTACTGCGGATTCCACCTCGCCCCTTAAAATGACCTCTCCATGACCTTGGACAAGATTCTCGAGGTTCATTTGAGGTATTCGTTTGAGATTTTCAATCATAACGTCGAAATCCCCATCGACCACATATGGTAAGGGCATCATGATGTCGCCTGAGAATAAAACCCGATCCTCAACCAGCAAAACACCTATCCCATCCTCGCTGTGCCCAGGAAGGTAAACCAACTTCAAAGTTCGCTTCCCCACCCTCAGGCTGATCCCACCTTCGCTGTAATTGATGTCGGGAGAGATAACTTGAACGTCCAACAATTCACGATTTAGTCGTTGAGCCTCGCTCAATGCCTCGCGACCTTTGGTTTCAAGCAACCGACGGCAGAGAGAATGACTTATGACAATCGCGTCTGAAAACCAACAAGTGCCCAGAGTGTGATCCGCGTGATGATGAGTGTTGATGATATATCGAATGGGGCTATTCAACCGATTTTCAAGGAAATCACGGATTTCACGGGCTTCCTCGGGATAAGCCAGGGTATCGATTAAAACCGACCAATCCGGGCCCACGATTGCCCCAGCATTTACCTGAGCATACAACTCACTCGTAAAGATATAGACATTGTCACCAACCCGTTCGCGAATCATCCATCCTCCACCAACTAACCGTGGAAGGAAGGATAGCATACGCGAAAGATGGATGTCAAGATTACTTTACATAACTGAGCTAAATACTGCTAGAATTGTCTCGCCAACACCTTCAAGTGGGATGATTTGCTGAACGCTTTTCCCCCTCACAGCACATTCTACCCCACCCTGCTCCAAACTTCGCCGACTAACCGTAAGCCTTATCGGAAGACCGATTAAATCAGCGTCGGTGAATTTCACCCCGGGAGAGACCTTTCGATCATCATGGAGCACACTCAAACCAGTGGCCTCTACTTCTCGTGCAACCTTTTCCGCTTCCTGCGGACATTTCAGCTCGACAAGGTAAACATCAAAGGGTGCTAACCGAGATGGCCATATCATTCCCTGATCGTCCTTGTGCTCAGCAAGTAGTGCTGAGAGTATGGGCTCTAAGAAGAGCGTGCCTAGACCGATCTGTGTATATCGATCAAGCCCCTCATCACTTGTATACCGGATGGATGCCTTTAGCCGTTGCCACCCTCCCAAGAATATCCCCCGAGTTGCCATGAGCGCTTCACCACACGTCGGACAACCATCGCCCTCCTTGGCAAGAGCGACATCCGCAATCAATGTGACCACATAGTCGCGCGGGTAATTAACACCACGCATATGAAAACCTGGCTTGTTTGCTCCGGCAACGAAATTCACCCCATGCTCGATGGAGAAATCACCGATGACCAAAAGTCCTTCATCCTCCATGGATGTCTTTACCTCTAGTCCAATTGGGCTGGCATAGCCGGGTTCCGCACCTCCGGAACGGATGATCTCCTCACTGGCCGCACGAAGAGATCGAATACCTGTCACATCCGAAATCTTAGGCAAGCTGACATCCAAATCCCCACGGATGACAATTAAGACCAATTGCTCCTCATCCCCCGTTAGGAATAAAGCTTTCAGGGTCTTTGCCTCTGGTATCGAAAGCATTTCTGCTAACGCCTGGATTGTATCGGCCCCGGGTGTGGCAATGGGTGTCATCTCTGTGAGATTCTCTTCTACACCTGACTGACGCCTGAACTGTGCTGCCTCTGACCTTCCAATATAGCTGCAAGTTGTGCAAGAAAGCATCTCATTGGGTCCACTTTCATGCACATACGACCACCCAAACTCATTAAGCCTCCACTCCGACCATCGAGGTGCTAAACCAATCTCACTCCACGCGGCTTCTACGCCTTTTATCCACTGGCCTTGATAGTTCCTGAGGTCTTCTTCAGTGGTGCTCATCCACAACCATTGCATAGCTCTTCGCCAGGGTGGTCGAGCTAAGCCCTTAGCAGGTTCGATTGATTTCACCGTTCGTCGTGTGAATAATGTTATTGGTAATTGGCGGTAGGATTGGATCTCATCATGAAGGAATTCTAACCATCCTTCATCAACCAAACCCGGTCCCAATCGGATTTCTTGAGCAGGCGAATGGGTGGATCCTAATAAAATCTTCAGGCGAGCGATGGCTCTTTCCCCTAATGGAAGGAAAACAACCTGGCCGTTTATAAAACGAATGAGAGCCGCGCGGAGTGCAAGCTCCGTCCATGGATCAGGCACCAGTGGGGTTTCACGTAGAGTACGACCTAGGAGTTGGCTGCGTTTCATGCTGATATTTAATAACTCTACTGAAAAAAGGTCAACTGCGAGAGGATGATCGGAATATATGGAGGTGTGGGCGTGGTACACGCCAGCGAATTTACCCCTCCCTATTATTCGAGGGTAATTTTTTTCGTGCACTCATTGAATAGATTATAGATCGGGAGGTTTGGTGAGATCTACAGGCGTTGGAGTGGGTTCTACATTAAATCCACTGCGCCCACGAAAGACGATGAAATTCGTTTGACCTGGGTAAAGGTAGAGTTGAGTAGAGAAGGATCGACCAGCGAAATCGATCCGGATTTCGTATGGGCCAGCGGGTAAATCACTGATCACGAAATTTTCCCTATAGAAATCATCCGCATGGATGGTTCCTTCTGCATAGGTCCATACATCCCAACGTTCGCCGCTCTCGATTGAGAAGATCTGCACAAGGTATTCTTTAAGTAAATTGCCGAAGGTATCTTCCACCCGCCCTGCTAACACACCCCAACCAATGGGTGGTGTGATCCAGAGTTCGGGATTGAGGGTGCTCCAATATCGGTTATCCCCTAACCTGATCTCGAAATGTAAATGAGGCCCTGAGGCGTGACCGGTATCGCCTACAGTCCCGATAATCTCACCTGTTTCAACCCTCTGTCCCTCCCAAACAAGAATGGATTGCATATGAGCATATACAGTGTGCAATTGAATACCGTGGTAGCCATAATCATGACTGATGGCTACGGCAAGACCGTAGGGGTCGGTCTCATCGTAAATTCCCCGATAAAGCCCATAACCGGTCCATACCACCTCACCTGGCCCAGCTGCTAGCACCGAGGTGCCACGCTCAGCACCCAAGTCAACGCCAGTATGGATATTCTCCTCTCCAAATAAAGTGCTTCCGTAACGGTACCTCGGGTTTGGCCAGTTCACTTCTCCCGAGGGAATTGGCCTATCGAAGTAAAAATGATCCTCAGGACGGATCGCCCATGGTGCAGGATAAGGAGGTGGTCTCCAGTCAGAGGTGGGGACAGGAATGGGTGTAGGGAGTTCCACTGAGATAGGCGTTGCAGCAATGTTTACGGAATCCCCTCTTTCCATCAGGGCTAATTCATCACTGTCAGCATAGATTAGCTCTGCAGTCGGGGTTTCAACGATGGATATTTCATCCTGCGGTGCCTCAGCACCAACAACTCCACAAGCGGCAAGTAGAAAACCACTGATCAATAATCTCGCAGCAGTGTAGATAGTGACGGTTCTCATGGCGAGCTGGGCGTAGGCGTCCGCCATCGCCACCACCACGGCGTGGCTGTTGGCCTTGGTGTACGAGTCGGTGTTGGTGTTGGTGTTTGAAAAGGTGTAGGTGTCACAATGGCTGATGCTGGATAGAGCTCAAGCATCGCTGATGTCCAATCCAGGCCATCGGTCCGCACAAATTCGTTGAACCGAGCACTCGGATAGAATGTCCGCCAATCAGTTAATGCTGGCAGACGGTCAAAACCATAATCCGCTGCTAATTGAGTAAAGTCGACATAATAGCCTCCTGGGATATTTTCACGCAGGGAGCCCCCTTGGTCATATGCGTGGGGATCGACTGTGTGCCTTGTGCTGAAATCCCAAGGTAAGGAGCGCAGAGGTTCTCCTTGTGAACCATCCTGGATCGCGGTGCGCACAAAAACGCGCCAATATGTTTGGCCACCATAATCCTCGCGAACAAGCTCTACCCAACCAGCCTGTACTGCGGTCTGTTGGAATGCGAAGGCGCGCCCCGTATAGAGCCAATCGTTATGTGCATAGCCAGGAGGGAGAGGATCATTGATGCCGACGAATGCATTTTCTAAGTTTCCAAGAAAATCCCATCCCAGTTCTGCTACCGCTCTTATACGAAGGGCACTGAACGCTTCATCGACTGCATCCGAGAGAGCAGGAATGGGCGCATCGATATCGGAAAGCTCGACCAACGACAGCCGTCCTGAATCCTCGGGAATGGCATTGATGATAAAAAGAGGCGTGGAAGAGGCGTTGTTCGACTCTCGTACATACACTTCACCAGGAAGGCCATGCTCAGTCCAATAAAGACTTTGGATTCTACTTATTGGAGGATATCCGATCGCATGCGTCCCTTGGTCGCCCAAAGCGTTCACTTGAAGAAGGGTTTCAATTGAGTTTGAGAGTACTGTCGCAATGAATTGCCCATCAGGTGACCATGCGACAGATCGTGCTTGGCTGACGGTATCAGGTGGTTTGGATAGGTCATTGAGATCTTGGACAAGGATCAAATCGAGACCGTGTGAGTTTATGGAGTATGCGACACGGGAGCCATCTGGGCTGAAGGCCGGATTCCTCTCGGCAATTTCGGGAGTTCTTGTAAGGTTATAGAAACGGTTATCTGGGTTATCTAAATCGGCGATAAAGATATCCGGATCTCCATCTCGGTACGAGACAAAGGCGATACGCCGACCGTCTCCCGAATGATCCCAGGATGGGGAGAGGTCTATTGCGGGGTGGCTTGTTAATTGAATTGGTGATGGACCTCCACTAACAGGGATGATCCAAATATTAAAATTGCCTTCGAAATAGACTTCACAAGCTAACCAAAGGCCATCGTGAGACCAAGTAGGATGTCCTTCAAATGCTAACGTATCGGTTAAACGTCTTAATCCCCCTGTCCTCAGTTCTAAAATGTATAAATCCCAAGCTCCATGACGGTTTGAAGAGAAGGCTATGTATTTACCATCGGGACTTACGACAGGATTCCTGTCATCCCATTCACCGTTGGTGAGTTGGACGGGAGATGAATCACCCGGCGTATATGCCCAGATGTGAGAGTACCCATCATTTCGAGCGGCGTAGACCAATGTGCCAAGAGATGAATTACGTGTAGGTGCAACGGTGAAGGTAGCTGAGGGGGGCGCTGTAGTGGGACTGATGCTGGCGGTAGGCGTATATTGAAGAGCAGTTGCTAGGGCTAGTAACGTGGGATCAAGTGGTGTCGGATCGAGTTGCGTCCTCATCCGTATCCCAGCCCACCCTAAAGCAACGATGATCATCAAGATGATCAACAGGAACAAACGAAACACCCAGACGCGCCAAAGCCGATTGGTTAGATATCGGCGAGTTTGGGATCTTACCTCATTTCCCTTCAAGTGCCGCTAGCCTCAAATGTGAGATTATACATGCTGTCTATGTTTCCGTCATGTGGTGCAAGGAAGGTGCCAGGTTCGTATAGAGCAGGGGATCGAATGCAGGGTAAGGGAAATAAGCCGGCTTTAGAGCCGGCTTATCCTTGGGTGTGATCTAGGATTCAACTTGTTTGATCAATAGCGTGGAAATCTTCCCAGCGCTGCAAGGCGACAAAAGGAGGAATAGCGAAGGTCTTTGAGATACCACGTGCACGTCCTCCTTGCTCGTGGTAGGCCTTCAGCATCGTTGCCGGGGCAAGCAAATGACTAGCAAAGTACTCTGCTGATTCCCTTAGGTGTGGCAGCAGGAGATCGAAGAGACCCATCGCACGACCTTGCTTACTCGTGATGAGCGCACTCAATGTTTCCCGTGCAAGAGCAAATCGTCGTTCTTCTGGATCGAGATCGATACGCACAAAGATACTACCTCTCTGACTAGGTGGACGTGCAAATGTAGCATCCCATAGATTGGAATACATATCTACTACACCGAAGTCAGAGTCATACAACGGCGGCGGATTCTTGAGAAGGTCCTCGACCGGCACCGGTGGTTCTTGGACCCCGAGATAGTCGATCAGGCCCTGCGCCAAGCTCCGTAAGAACCACTGGCGCTCTTCTCTTGTGATAGGGATCATGCCGCTTGTTCGTCCTCAGCTCGCTTTTGATCAGGCAACAAACCTTCGAGCGGGGAGGGCAACTGGATACGAACCTCACGCTCTTCGGCAGCCTTCACGTAACGATAGGCAAGTACGGCATATTCCGCCCATGACTCTGCTTCTATATGCGAAAGACGGTCACATAATTCCGCAGAGAAATCGAGTTCGGAGATCACCTCTCCAATCCGTCCAGTAGAAAAAGCCTGGACTACACCTGGGTCGATAATGGACCTTGCTACGAGTTTATTGAGGATTTCCATACTCATGTCTATTTCTCCTTGCAGCAGATTTCCACCAGTTATCAAACAAAAAAGGCAGCAGGCAATGCGCCTCGCTGCCAGGCGTGTTTCAAAATTTATGTTGCCAAATGATGCACGGTATCGTTAATCTATTAGTGCACCATCTCTAGGGCAGCGGGTGCTGACCATGGCAACCTCCTTTACTTACTTCCCTCTCGTCTTTAGGATACAGAATAAGTCTCAATAGATTCTCAATGAAATTCTGCTCACCTCGAACTATCTAGATATTTTCCTGAAATCATGATTCTCCCCGATGAGCAGGCACTAAATTTTCGATCTAGCCATTCTCTACACCCGCCCCGGAGAAGTATTGCGAAGGAGGATCTCAATCGATTAATCGCGCGTACAGCTCCCTCACGGGCTCAGGTGGGTCAAGGCCAAGCTCATCGGCCAACAAGCGAATATACCGTTGGTAATGCGAAACAACTTCACTTCGCCTTCCAAGACGACCTAAGGCTTCGAGGAAATATAAATTCGTATCATCTCGATAGGGATCAATTTGTAGGGCTTGACGGAGCGTATTTACCGCACGTAAAGGCTGATCGCGCACCAGAGCTTCTTGGGCATGTTGCGCCAGGAGGTCGAGGTAACGCATCTCGAGATCGCGGCGACGTTCCACGATCCAATCAGACGCAAATTCGGCCAGAAATGGACCACCATAAGAATTTATGGCTTCGGTTAAAGCGAACATCTTGCGCGGGTCTCCTGGCGGTAATCCTTCCGCGATCGAGGCCGCACGTTCAAATCGGATAACATCATACTCGATGGGTAGCTCGGGATTGAGACAGTAAACCGGACCTTCGTGGAGTATGACCTCCCGACCAAGTTCACGTCGAAGGTTATAGACAGTGGTGTGCAAATTTGCGACTTGACGGCCTGGTGGATGGTGCGGCCAAAAGGTTTCCAGCAAACTATCGCGCTCTACACGTTGATGATCCGCTAAATGGAAAAGCACCTCCCTGGCGAGGGGTTTAAGATCTGACAGACGTCTTTCTTGACAATGGACACTGCCCTCGCCGAGCGCAAACAAGGCGACTTGAACCGCGGCGTCCGCATCCTCCGGTGTCTCCTGATATAGTTGGGCAATCCCACGCATGGTCTCGATCCGTCGGAAAATCACAGAGAGCACAGGGTGACTGCTGAGCCTGAGCCTAGAAAATTCTCGAAAATCCGAGTCGAAGGTTAATTCCCCGGCTACGAATTGCTCCGTGCCGTTTCCCCCACTCCAGTCGAGGGTTTGCTCTAAGCCAGCCTGTGCATCATCAAGGTCACCAGCCTCAAGCGCCGCTCGTGCCGCGAAGTAGAGTGCCAGAGTTTTTTCAGACGCATCGAGTCTTTTTTCTTTCCGCAATAGACTCGAGAGTGTATTGCGGGCTTGCTCAGGTTTGGCCATTGCCTCCAAGGCACACATTTGGATCGTTACAGCAGGTGGGGCGACGGATCTCTTTTCTAGTTCCATTGCGCGCCCCAACCATTCATGGGCGAGCACAATTCCCCCTCGCCGTCGGTGCAATATGCTTGTCTGAATACAGCCATAACGGGTTAGGCTGAGGTTGTCCAACCGTGCAGCTATGTTTAAGCCCTGTCCATAAAGTTCGGCTGCTTGTAAAGCCAGATCAAGATCGGCGAAAAGATCCGCCTGGCTAAAGAGGATATTGGCTTCACGCGCTGGACTAGCAGCTTGCCTGGCATACTTCAGTCCCTCGTTATACAACTCCAGAGCCTCCTCATACCTGCCCTGGAGATGGGCATCGTACGCCAAGTTATTGAAGGAAACGGCAAGCTTGATGGGTCCACCTACCTCTAAGAGTATCCCGTGGGCTTTTAAAGAAGTAGCGTGAGCCTCAGCCGCTTTGCCTAGATCGAGTTGGATATTCGATAAATCAACCAAGGCATACGCTTGTGCACTCTTCAGATCTGTTTGATTGAGGAGATTAAACGCCTTTTCTGCATATGTCTCAGCTGAATGTAGGTCACCTTTTCCTAGTGTCGCTAACGCCCTCAACCGGTGGCAATTTGATTTGCGTTGGCGACTTCCACGAGAACCTAGCACTCGTTCAGCATCATCAGCTGCCTTTAGGACCTCATCATATTGACCACGACGATATGCGATATGGCCTCGCAAGATTTCAGCATAAGCTTGGATCGATTTTGTCGCTCTCGGATTTAGCATCTCACGGCTACGCTGCAACGACGAGTCGGCTGCCTCGAGATCCCCTTGCTCAGTGTAGCTCGCCGCTAAATAGAGGAATACTTTAGGCGCAACTGCTTTGCTTTCCTCAAGTCGGTGAGCCCAGGATTCTAAAGTTATCCACCTTCCGCTAAGATGCATCTCCTCAGCACGTCTCTCAGCCAGAGTGGCTGCACGTGAGTATGCGCCCGCCTCAGAATACAAATCGACTGCATATTCTGGAGATCCATGATCAGCGAGATAATTGGCTGCTCTCACAAGGAGCCGCCTATACCTTCTACGATCGGCGCTCTTAAGTAATTCGAGCAGAAATTGACGGAATTGAGGATGATACTCATACGTTCTAGGAGTCTCATCCGTAGCCATTACGAACATACCGCCGCGGACTAAGCGGCGTAAGAATCGGATACTTTGATCCTGCCGCAAAACGTAATCGCATCCCTCAGCAGTCATTACCGGGAAGACACAGGAGTCGAGCATGAAGCGACGCAGATCATCTGGTTGGCGATTCAGCACTACCGAAGCAAGGTATTCATAAACCATCGGTCGCGGATCTTGAACAAGAGCACTCAACCCACTGCCAGTAAGCTTTCCTGAGAGCACCACTCCTGTAATCCATCCTCGGGTTTCTTCTAATAATCGAGTGGCCTCCTGACTTGAAAGTTCAACACCCGCTTGTATCTCGGCCAATTCAGCAAGTTCAGTTCTTGTAAGCGCCATATCCTGCGGTCCGAGGCCTGCTAGACCGCCTTCAGCCATTAGCCTGGCCAATGAGACTTCGAGCACCTCGCGACCTGAAGCAAGAATGGTCACTTGTTCCGGTAGAACCTCAAGGAAAGCATCAATAAACGTTGTGGTGGGCTTCGAGCGATTAATATAATGGACATCGTCAAGTGCAATAACGAAGGTCTCGCTTACATTTGCATCAATGACATCCGCAAAAGCACGGGCCAACGCCTGGGGAGACGAATCAGATAACCGGTCAAGATCGAATTTCCCCCCCAAGCGGCGGAATCTTCTCTGAAGGGAGGTAGCCAATACATTGGCAAAACGCATCACATCACGATCAGCTTCAGTGATACGTACCCAGCAGACAGGGAGCTCTGTCTGAGCGCTGAAATTGGCCAGCAAGGTCGTTTTACCGTAGCCGGCTGGTGTAGCGACAACAATCAATTTGCGCGGGATATTGGCGTGAATGATATCAACCAGGCGCTCACGGTTGAGCTTTGTCTGGTCGAACGCCGGCGGTGTTACCGCATGCCTAAGCACCGAGTCAAGACTGGTCATAGAGCCTTCACTCCGGAGTCGATACATGAGGGATCGAATAACCTATCACCTTTTGATCCACCAATCCCTCATCATGATATGTCAACGAAACCTTCGCTGTGCAACTCCTCGCCTTTGTCGGCTCACGGATATGCAAGGTAAACATCGAATTATGGTTTACCAGACCAATGACACTGCTACTAGCGACCGCATGACCTTCTTGATCTTCAATAAAAATTTCTGCGTCGGGAAAAGCATTAAAATCCGTAATTTTGGGGAAGCACTTTAACCTTCGACCATCCGGATATGGTTCCCCCGCAAATGAACGAATACGGGCAGAATCCGGCAGATATGCAATATCAGCAGGAACGTCAAAACGACGGTCCATCTTGACCTTGATTGAACGGGACCTAAATATTTAGTATAGTGAAATCTATAACAAATTTCAGTAGCCCTTATGTCCTCCCTCTATTCAACATCGTTCTTTTTCAACCTACGACTCGACATATATCGGCTCGAATCATAGCGGTCGTATTTGGCCCAAGATCTTCCCATCCAGCTCCCAAAACCTTCTCGAGGGTTCTTTTACCGGACGATCAAGGTTTGAATTAGGAATTAGAACGAATGTAATAGCCTCATCATAGGGACTGCTTGTCGCGGAGCCGAAAGTCCCGAGTAAAGTCGAAGGGCTTCTCGGTATGACATAAACAAAGGATGACGCAGCTTCCCGAGAGTCTAAAATTCGTGGGAAGCTTGTTTCCTAACATTGTTAAGGTGACCGAGCAGTTGCGCTTACAGTATGCCCTCAGGTTGCCTCTATTATGGGGGCGGGGTAACCCCGCCCCTATAATGGATTCAGCTAACATTCTGAACCTGAGCAAAGCGGAAATGACATCACTTCCAATGATGGTAGAATAAACAAGTTCTGTGACAACCGACTGAATTCTTTCATCACCCGGATTTGTTGGTTATTAAGTTCGAAGGGAACTAGCTGCAGCTGATGATCGTTTCTTCCCTACAATCACACCAATAGCTATCTCTGACAAACCTATTTGCGACCACCCCATCATATGGAGACGAAGATGCCTGATCTTGAAGCAGCCCTCGCTTATGCAAAGGATCACCAAGCGGACTTCCTTGAAGAATTCTTGTCCTTCTTGCGTGTCCCTTCCATATCCACGCTTCCTGACCATCAAGAGGACATGCATAAGGCAGCAAATTGGATCAAAAAGCAACTTGAGCGTTTTGGTTTCGATTCTGTTGCCGTGATGCCTACCGGGGGTCATCCCGTGATCTATGGAGAGTGGATGAAAGCTGGAAAGGATGCGCCAACGATCCTTTTCTATGGTCATTATGACGTGCAACCACCTGACCCTCTCGAATTGTGGATCAGTGAACCCTTCGAACCCCAGATTCGCGGCGAGAATCTCTTTGCCAGAGGAGCTTCGGATATGAAGGGTCAGATCGTCGCACACCTCAAGGCGGTTGAATCCCTACTCTCCACCTCTAGTCTTCCAGTGAATTTAAAATACCTCATTGAAGGAGAAGAGGAAATTGGCTCTCCGAATCTGGGTGCATTTATCACTGAAAATAAAAACCTTCTCTCCTGTGATCTATGTTTGAACGGCGATTCAAGCATTCTTGCGCCTGACATGCCCGCAATAAGTATTTCCCTTCGTGGATTGGCATATTTCGAGATTCGCGTTCAGGGTGCAGCTGGAGATCTTCACTCAGGCACATTCGGTGGCGCAGTTGATAATCCGGCCATCGTCCTGTGTAAGTTGATCGCTGGGATGCGTGATGACCTTGGTCGTATCACGCTTCCTGGTTTCTATGATCACGTGCGTCCACTCTCTAAAACCGAGCGTGCTGAAATGGTTTCCATGCCAGACGAATGGTGGATGGAACAAAGCGGCGCAGCTATGCTCTTTGGAGAACAAGGTTACTCGCCAACAGAAAGGGCAACGGTGCGACCGACACTTGATGTTAATGGCATGGTAAGTGGTTTCATTGGAGAAGGGTCGAAAACCGTTCTCCCGGCTCAAGCGATGGCGAAAATCTCCATGCGGTTGGTCCCCGATCAACACCCGGAGAGGATCAAAAACTGCTTGGAAGAATATTTGAGGACGAACGCCCCACCCACGGTCACGTGGGAGCTCGAGGCAATGGCCACTTGTCCGCCAGCGATCGTAGAACGGGATTCAAGTGCTGTCCACGCTGCCAGCCGAGCGCTTGAGGCGGTCTGGGGCGTGAAACCGGTTTTCCAACGTCAGGGTGGAACGGTACCAGTTGTGGGTTTGGTTCAAGACCTGCTTGGCGTTGATAGCTTGATGTTGGGGTTTGGTTTACCCGATGATAATTTACACGCACCAAATGAAAAAATGCATTTGCCGAATTTTAGGCGTGGTATTGAAACGTATATCCGATTCATGCTTGAATTTAGTTCTTGAATGATCATTTCTATGGAGTTCAAAGTTGAAAGAGAGACTAGCGGCGTACGGTGGGCAAGCTGTGATCGAAGGGGTGATGATGCGAGGCGCACAGGTTTGTGCTGTCGCTGTCAGATCCCCTGATCAATCCATTGTTATCGAAACACAACCTTTAAGCGGTATGTATCGGAGCCGTATTACGAAGATCCCCTTCCTACGAGGCTTTCTCACGCTATGGGATGCGCTTGTTCTAGGAATGCGAGCGCTAACATATTCGGCCAATATGCAGGTTGATGAGGATGAGCAGCTTGAGGGAGGTCAGATGATCCTCACTCTCATCCTTTCACTGACCTTGGGTATCTGCCTCTTCTTCTTATTACCCGCCGGTGTGGCACATCTGGTAGAGCGATTCGTCCGCTGGGGTGCATTTTGGTCGAATCTGCTTGAAGGTTTGATCCGATTAATCCTCTTGGTGGGTTATATCTGGGCGATTGGTTTTTTACCCGACATCAAACGGGTATATGGTTATCACGGCGCTGAACATAAAACGATCAGTGCTTTCGAAGCAGGTGCGGAGCTGGGAGTCGACACCGTCAAACAGTTCCCTCGAGAACACCCTAGATGTGGGACAGCTTTTTTACTAACCGTAATCGCATTTTCAATCTTAATCTTCACTGCCATAGGACCCCAACCGCTACTGCAGCGTCTAGCTAGCCGTGTGTTATTGGTCCCAGTCTTGATCTCACTGGCATATGAATATATCCGCCTGACAGGAAAGTTGATGCGTTTCTCATGGGCACGTCCCCTCGTTCTTCCCAATCTATGGCTTCAGCGCCTAACCACTCGCGAGCCCGATCCTCAAATGATAGAAGTGGCTATCGCGGCATTCAACTCAATGAGACTTCAAGAAGAGAAAGCGGATATCTCTCACGATTTGAGCCTACCTACAGCTACCTGAATTCCTAAAGCAACTTTAGGAGAAAACGAAAATCCTTGAATTGGCGCATGAAATCACCCTCTGCTGGCAGGTGATTCTCCAAGCTTGTAACATATCCGAGAAATCTTCTTTTTCTCTGCTGCGATTGACAACACCTGATAAGAAGAGATCTTAGTGATTTCTGTACCATCTTATTTGCGTCTTCTCCATTGACGCGGCTTGACCCGCTTGGGTACAATCGCGCCTGATCCGAGGATAATATGGCCGTTCGATTGACGTTACGTGATAAGGAATACACAGTCAACCCTGGAATGACCGTTCGACATGCCTTAAAAACGGTAGGGATACAGCCCGAATCTGTGATCCCAACGCGAGACGGTGAATTAATCACCGATGATGAAGTATTGAAAGACGGTGAGCATATTCGTTTAATCGCGGTCATCTCAGGGGGAGGTTTTTAACCTAGTTTGGTCGTTCGAAGGTGATGAGATGAGATGTAGGAAATGCGGTGAGAAAGCTGCAATAAACATGAGACAGCACAAGCTTGCTCTCTGCGGCACACATTTTCTCGAGTGGATCCCAGAACAAACTCAACGATTCATTGAAAAATATAAGATGTTCGAAGAGGACTCGCGGATCCTCTTAGCGGTCTCCGGGGGTAAGGATTCACTAGCATTGTGGGATGTGCTCCACCGACTCGGATATCAAACCACGGGTCTTTACATTGACTTAGGCATCAGCGATTATTCAATTCAATCTCAGCGGATGGCAGAAAAATTCGCGACTGAGAACGACCTGAAATTGACCCTCGTGGACGTAGCCGAGAGTGAAGGCGCGACGATCCCTGAAGCAAGCAAGCTCACCGAAAGAGGTAAGGGTAAACCATGCTCTGTTTGTGGCCTGACGAAACGACACATCATGAATCGCGTTGCCCGAGAAGGGGGCTATGATGTGCTCGTCACGGGCCATAACTTGGATGATGAGGCCGCAGTCCTGTTTGGTAATACAATAAATTGGGCTGTCGGCTATTTGGCAAGACAAGGACCTGTACTGGAGGAGAAAGCCGATGGGCTGGTTCGTAAAGCCAAACCCTTCTGTCGATTCTACGAACGCGAGACCGCGGCATACGCTCTTCTCCGTGGAATAAACTATATCTATGACGAGTGTCCTTATGCCGAAGGTGCTACGTCGATCTATTACAAAGAACTGCTAAACCAAATGGAGGAAGTTCGCCCAGGAATGAAACTTTCATTCTACCTTTCCTTTCTCCGAGCTAAGAAATTTGGACTCTTCGTCCAAGAATCGACGATCGCGCAGTCGAAATTGGTCAATTGCTCCACCTGTGGCCAACCAACCACTGCCCCTGATCAATGTGCTTATTGTCGCACATGGGATAAAGTACGTAGCCGCCAAGCAGCCGCTTGAAGGGGAGGTACCCAATGACAAAAGAAGCTGATCTGGAGGGCCTCACTTTACTTGGGAAGGATGCTAAGCCGAGTAAAGAATTAGAAACTTTCCCTAATCATCATCCTGATCGACGCTACACCGTTAGGCTTGAAAGTGACGAATTCACTTGCCTTTGCCCAGCCACTGGTCAACCTGATTTCGCAAACATCACAGTTGAATACATCCCCAACAAGAAAATCCTTGAATCCAAATCTTTCAAGCTCTATCTTTGGTCCTATCGCAATGAAGGCGTGTTTCATGAACATGTGACCAATACAATCCTCGACGATCTCATAGCCGCATTAGATCCCCATTGGTGTCGGGTGATCGGAGGTTTTAACATCCGAGGGGGCATTTATATAACCGTCGAAGCCGAACATGGTCGCCGGGAGGAAAAGGGCTAGATGCGCGGTTCCCGTTGGTATCCAATTATATTGGCGGTCTTTGTTACTACACTGATCGTCTCAAATATCATCGCGGTCAAACTCGTTTCTATCCTCGGCTTCACACTTCCAGCAGCTGTAATTCTATTCCCGATAGCCTACATCTTCGGTGATGTGCTCACCGAGGTTTATGGTTACTCGCGAGCGCGTCAAGCGATTTGGATCGGCTTTGGGTGTAATTTATTGGCTGTGAGCGCAATATGGCTGGGAGGCATCCTCCCTGCTGATTCTCACTGGAACGCAGGTGTCTACCTCGGACCGGACGAAGCCTCCCAGGCATATCAAGCCATCCTCGGCTATTCGCTGCGTCTCCTTACGGCCTCATTCCTTGCGTATTTAGTTGGAGAATTTCTTAACGCTATTGTGTTGGCAAAATTAAAGGTAGCGACTCAAGGTCGTTTGCTGTGGACCCGGACCATCGCATCCACGCTGGTAGGTCAAGGAGCTGATTCGATCATCTTTATCTCGATCGCATTCATTGGAACCATACCCGGAGCTGTTCTCCGCTCCGCCATTCTTCACCAATGGTTGTTTAAGAGTACATACGAAGCGCTTGCCACACCGTTGACTTACGTTATCGTCAACGCTCTAAAACGGATTGAGGGTGTCGACCATTTCGACCAAGAGACCGATTTCAATCCGATCCAGTTTTAGCTAAATCTACAGATGGTGAAGACATCTCAAGCAAGATTTGACCCATCATTTCTTTACATTTAGGGGCACGTCAACAGCCAATTATGAGGCTGTAAACGAAATTTTACTTATAAAATCTAGTAGGGTTGATTAGCGGTAAAGAAATCTCCCAGGTTTCCCTTGCCCTGGGAGATTTTCCAGTTTAAGCTTCGTCGTTTTTCGTCGATCGTGACCCACGCTTCGATCAGCCAAACGAAGGATACCTTTTACATATGCAACGAATATACATCAAGATCTAAGCAGTTTCCAAATAGTATTCGACCTCCCAATCCATCACCCGCGTACGATACTCATCCCATTCTGAACGTTTCGCACGCACAAAAGCCTTATAAGCCTCCGGACCAAGCGTGTCCTTGATAACCGGATCGCGATCCAGCTCGTCAAGCGCTTCACCGAGCGAACCTGGCAACTGTGAAATCCCATGCTCCTCTAGTGCCGCTTCACTCATCTCGAAAATGTTTAATTCATTGACTGGCGGAGGACAGGAGAATTCTCCATCAATGCCATCCAGACCTGCGCTAAGCATAACTGCGAATGCCAAGTAGGGATTGCAGGATGGGTCAGGGAAACGTAGCTCAGCTCGAGTGGAACTCTCTCTTCCTGGAGTAAAACTCGGAATACGGATCATGGCTGATCGGTTGATTTGCGCCCAACAAACATATACAGGGGCTTCATAACCCGGGACGATCCGCTTATAGGAATTGACTGTAGGGGCTACGATCGCTGCCAACGCACGAGCGTGCGCCATCTGGCCAGCGATGAAGCCGTATGCAGTACTCGAAAGGTGATAATCATCTTCAGGATCAAAGAAGATATTTCGACCCTCAGAATCGAATATCGACTGGTGCACATGCATACCTGAACCGTTGACACCGAAGATGGGTTTAGGCATAAAGGTGGCAATAAGGCCTTGTTGAGCTGCCAGTGCCCTTATTGTGTATTTTAGCGTCACAACATTGTCGGCAGCGCGCATTGCATCCGCGAAGTGAAAATCGATCTCGTGCTGTCCACGGGAGACTTCATGATGACCCGCCTCAATTTCCAAGTCCATACTTTCAAGGGCCAACATTAACTCCGTCCGGACTCGCTGAGCTTCGTCACTAGCTGAGAAATCAAAATATCCTCCGACATCGTGTGGAACCGGATGGATCGAATCAGGCGCATGTTTCCGCAACAGGAAAAACTCGGGCTCAGGGCCAACGTTGTAGCTCCATGCGCGATCCTTCAGCCTTTGCAATGTCCGTTTTAGCACTCCCCTAGGATCGCCAGGAAATTGCATTCCGTCGGGCTGATAGATGTCACAAAATACCCTCGCTCTCCGCCGTTCTGGTTGCGACCATGGAAGCACGACATAGGTATCGGTATCAGGTATTAAACGCATATCGCTTTCCTGAATTCGTGCAAAGCCCTCAACGGATGACCCGTCAAACCAAACGCCTTCCTGTATGGCGGTCTTCAGCCGTTGAATCGGGATGTCCACACTCTTAACCGCCCCAGTGACATCGGTAAATTGCATGCACATGAATTTCACATTGTCCTCTATGGCTCGTTGTAGGATTTCCTGTGACATGTCTAGCCTCCTCAAAACCCTTCTTTTCGGTAGAGTTCCTGTGCGGTCTCCCCCTATGTATTGCTACCTCATCAAATTAACGCCTATAGGCAGAATTTCTCAATCGCCTCACACGGCCAAAATGGCTTCCTCATATACAGCGAGCATTTTATTTGTCGCCACTGAGATGGCGTACCGTTGTGCCAAGCGTAAAGCCTCCTCGCCCATCTCCTTGCGACGGATTTCGTTCTCTAGAAGAGTAAGCACGGCTTGAACGAAGGCATCATCTTCCGCAGGCACTAACAAGCCGCCTCCCTCAGCTAAAACGTCGATGGGACCTGGGGCCTCAACAGCCACGACAGGAACGCCAGCGGCCATTGCTTCAACCAAGACCAAGCCTTGTGTATCCGTTACAGAAGTAAAAACAAATAGGTCCGCTGCGGCCGCATAATCAGGTATCTCTTCATGGGGGACAATACCAGTGAAGATAATTTTGCTTGAAAGACCATGCCTCTCAACTATGCTCTCCAAAGGTCGCCGATAAGGTCCATCCCCAACAAGCAACAATCTGGTTTGAGGACGCTCAGCGATAACCTTGGCGAAGGCTTTCACTAACAAATCCAAACCCTTTTCCTTTGCCACTCTTCCTATGTAGAGCAGCAACTCGTACTCATCCAGGCCAAACTCCCGCCTAATCCTTCTCGAGTCTCTATCTTTATAACGCGCCAGATCGACTGGTGAAGGAACAACGGATACAGGCTTTTCAACAGAGTACTCACGCAAGATCAGGTCACGGATCGCAGGTGTTGGTGCGACGATATGTGTACATTGCCTCATATATCGTTTCACAACCTCCTCAGCAACCATGCTTGCCAATCCCGCCAACATAGGGACGTAACTTTGGGCGTATTCATCGTAACGAGTATGGAACGTAAAAACGAGAGGAATCCTTAATTCGTGCGCAAATGTCACAGCAAGATCCCCCATCCAGACAGGATGCTGACTATGGATGATGTCAGGCATGATCCCGCGAACCGTTGGTTCAATAAGTGGCTGAAAGGGGAGGACCAGCGATATATCGATACGATCCGAAAGATCGAGAGCCGGAAATCGAAAGATATAAGGCTCCGTATCGACAAAATCTTCGTAATGTGGAACAATCAGATGTACCTCATGATTTGTGCTCATTAATCCTTGGCGGAACAGAGCCACTGATGTAACCACGCCGCTCGTCGACGGCTTATATGTATTGCTAAACATAACGATTCGCATTGTGGGGAACCCAACCTGGTTATAAATCGATAAGCGCTACTTTCGTCGTCAAACCGAGATATCCATGTCACATCTTACTATGGAATACAAGCCCTTCTAGCAGGAATTCAGTTTTCATTGTCAAGAGAGATCCAATCTTCACCAAATGCGTTCTCAAACCTTTCGTGAATCTCATCCTCGAAACCACCCGCAAAACGATGGAATCGCTGAACTAGATCTTTAGCTTCTGACGTCAGTTTTGCCCCTCCTCCACCCACCCCCCCGACCTCTGTCGTGACTAAGGGAACCCCCAACCGTTCTTCCATCTCACGTAACCTTTGCCATGCTCTTCGGTAGGGTACGCCCATTACTGCGGCTGCTGAGGTAATAGAGCCCATCTCCTCGATGGACTCCAGAAGTTTCACTCGCCAGACAGAGAGCAGCACCTCGCCCCTGCTCTCCAGCCAAAGGTTATATTTCGGGATCATTTATCGCTCCCTTGAGGTCGCTTTAAACGTATAACGGTTACCTTTTGTGTTGCCTCTATAATCCGTGCATCATGAGACATCCGCAAACCTACCACCCATAACACGTGATCCCCACTGACCACGAGGGGCCAGCGAGATCGCGCAGGCTTAGGAATGTGATGGTTGACAAGCAGATCAGAGACCTTGGTTCTCCCTTCCATACCCAATAAACGGATACGATCACCAGGCACCAAAGGACGAAGTGACAACGGCGCACCGATGGACCGCTCATCAAAAGCTACTACCCTTCCAGAGGTCTCAGTCATCAATTCGGCTCGCGTCGTTGAAGCGAGTTGGGTAGATGCCGTCTCAAGTGTCCATCCATATGCCAATTGAAACTGTCCGGGGACAGAGATCGTCTCTTCCTTAACGGAAAGTAGCTGTGGGTAATGTTGAAATTCAATTGAAGCCCCAGGATCTTGAAGTAGCACTTCTTCAGCACAGTGGAGCATCTCAAGTTCGCCAACAATCGTAAGACGGTTTCCTCGTTTTGACTTAGCGATGAATTTAATCGCATCCTCAATAATCTCGAAACCAATGTCGCGTAGGGATGGTCGAAGTCTGGCAATAACCTCCCGCAGCAGTGCGCGCTGTAGCGCGACCGGTTGTTCCAAGAAGAGAGGGACATCGAGAGCTAAAACGCTCTCACCGCGGGAATGAATGATTGACGCCCAGCGGTCAGTGACCAAATGGGCTACCAGCTCGGCTTCTCCTGCCATGACCTTTCCCGTTCGCCTCAACACCCGCCGAATTCCCGGGTTATATGTTTCAAGTAGTGGAATTAATTGATGACGAAGACGATTCCGTGTGAAAGACATATCGAGGTTGCTCATATCCTCCTTTGGTTCAAGGCCAATTGCCGCACAATGAGCTTGGGTTTGGTCCCGTGTGATTTCTAATAAGGGACGGATGAGAATCATACCCTCGGCTTCCGGAATGCCAACCCAATCGTCCATTCGTGTGAGGGGGAGCATGCCTCGCAACCCAGATGGTCCGGCACCGCGCAAGAAATGCATCAGGATCGTTTCAACCTGATCATCAGCAGTGTGGCCGGTCGCGATATGGTGGAATCCCCTCTCTTTGGCCGATCGGGCCAGAAAACGATAGCGTGTGAATCGGGCCTTTTCTTCCAAGGAACCGCTTGAACCCACGATATCCGCACGCCCGACGAGTGACTCTAGACCATAGGATTGGGCGACTTGTTGAACAAATCGTGCTTCCTCGGTGCTGTCAGGTCTCAATTGGTGATCGAGGTGTGCTACCAAGACTTGATATCCCAATCGGTAAAGGCAATCGAGTAAGCATAAACTATCGGGGCCACCCGAGACGCCAACAATGAGCTGTTGACCAGGTTCAAGTAGCCGTTCACGAGAGATAAAATCCGCTACTCGTTGATAAATCTCCATGTCGCACCGATTATAGCACCCCCTCAGTTGGGTGAAGCTGAACCTCTGTTGTGCGACTTTGTATGTGTAACGAAGGAGGCGTACCTTCATCCAGAAAGGGAGTGTCTCGGAGGACAATCTGAGGTTATGAGAAGAATAGCTACCTCACATTCTCAATCTAAATGAGATGGCACGCTTCCCTCTATTTTCCAGCTAAGTGGCAGCGGTGACGGTGGTATCCACCTTCGACAAGCTCCCCTCACCCTGTCCCTCTCCCCAAAGGGGAGAGGGAATCCGACGCTCTTTTTTTATTTGGGGACGAGGAGTAGAAGAAGAAAACCGGTGCCAAGACGATCCACAATCCTAATAACTATCTGCTTGTGACTGACCTGATCTACGTTTGCCCTTCTTCCAATGCAGACCAAAATTTCTTTGGGTATGGCTTTACAAGTTCACTGTTGACATAACCTCTATCTTGGCATATAAGGGGGTAGATGCGCCTATGGTATAATCCGCGCTTGGCCCCTACGGAGGATTCCACACTTTGGCATTCAACCCTCTGAATTGGCTACTGGGTCTTTTCTCACTCGACATTGGCATCGACCTAGGGACAGCCAATACCCTGGTCAACGTGCGCGGCAAAGGGATCGTGATCAACGAACCATCATGGGTCGCGATCGAAAAAAGAACGAAACGTCCCCTCGCAATCGGTGCTGAAGCTAAGCAAATGGTAGGTCGCACGCCGGCTAATGTCGTCGCGATCAGGCCATTGCGCGACGGGGTAATTTCTGAATTCGATATCACAGAAAAGATGCTCGAGTACTTTATCGCAAAAGCCCATGAACAGAGCATCGTTCCTGTTCCCCGCCCTAGAGTAGTTGTCGGCATCCCGAGCGGTGCTACAGAAGTGGAGAAACGGGCTGTCTACGATGCCACGATGGCTGCTGGTGCTCGAGAGGCATTTCTCATCGAAGAACCAACGGCTGCAGCTTTAGGGGCGATGCTGCCCATCGGAGAGGTTCGTGGCTCAATGATCGTTGATATCGGTGGTGGAACGACGGAAATGGCTGTTTGTTCCATGGGGGGCATCGTGGTTTCCCGTTCTTTGCGCGTCGCCGGCGATGAAATGGACGTTGACATTATTAATTACATACGGAATAAACATAATTTACTCATTGGTGAACGTATGGCTGAGCAGGTTAAGATCAATATCGGCTCCGCTAACCCACTCAAGGAAGAAAAAACTATGACCGTACGAGGTCGCAACCTCGTTCGGGGTTTGCCTGAGGCCATAGAAATTTCCTCCATAGAAATGCGTGAAGCTCTTGCCAATTCGGTTAGTATCATTATCGAAACGATGAAAGACGCCATCGATGAGACGCCTCCTGAATTGATCGCCGATTTGATGGAAGAGGGTGTTTGTCTTGCAGGAGGCGCTTCACAACTGCAGGGTTTAGCCGAGCGCCTTTCCAACGAACTCCGAATGCGTGTATGGCTTGCGGAAGATCCCATGACCTGTGTGGCTCGAGGAGCAGGGATGATTCTTGAGGATCTTGACAACCTTCAACAATTCCTGGTTAGTCTTGAACGACGTCCAGTTTAGCCTCCCACACTCGAGCTTGGGATCCCATCAACGTTTCCGCCGATGAAACGATCAACATCTCGAACTTTTGTAGCTGTCACGCTCATCCTGGTCGCCGCAGGACTCCTTACGCTTAGCCTGGGTGGCTACCTCACGCCCATTCAAAGCCTCATCCTACGTCCTATCTCTTCGATCCAGTCCTGGGTCGCCTTGAGGGTTGCTGCGATACGTGATTTCTTAACTTCTCCTAGAGATGTCGCTTCACTGAGGGAAGAAATCTCTGGCCTTGAGGGGGAGGTTGCCCGATTACAACAAGAGATCATCGCCCTCCGAGAACAGGCTGCCGAGGCGGAAATCCTCGCCGCGCTCTTGGATTATGCTCGTGCAAAGCCCGAGAGCAGCTATAAAGCTGCGCGTGTAATTGGACGAGATGTGAGTCCCTTTCTGCGATCTTTGATCATCGACGTCGGATCCGACGATGGAATCAGCCGTGGGATGCCAGTGGTCACACGACGCGGTTTGGTGGGTCGAATTATCGAGGTTTTCCCGACCGTAGCACGAGTCCAGCTGATCACTGACCCAGAGGCATCGGTCAATGTGCAATTACAGCTCTCCCGCGCAGATGGTGTACTAGCCGCGCAATTGAACGGTGAGTTGTGGGTTGATCTGATCGACCAAAGCGCAACGATTACACAGGGCGAGCTCGTGATCACATCAGGCCTTGGAGGAAAGTATCCCGCAGAAATACCTGTGGGTCAGGTTATCAGCATTCACCGCCGTGACTATGAACTTTTTCAACAAACGGTCATCCAATCCAGCGTCGACTTCGGTGATATTGATATCGTACTCGTCATCACCAATTTCCGTCCTTTGCCCATTGAACAGCCTTTGCCTTGAGAACCCCAAAATGGTATATCTCATTGGCGTGCCAATATTATTGACTCTTGCTATCCTTCAATCCTCCGTTTTTAGTCACTTGACATTACTGGATGGAAGACCTGATTTAGTCCTACTTGCTGTGCTTAGTTGGAGCTTAGCCGGTCGCCATAACGAGGCTATGCTCCTCGGATTGATCGGTGGCCTGATCCTGGATTTGTTTTCGAGCCTACCCTTCGGAAGCCACGCGATCATCCTTGTTCTGGTGATCTACATTGCAGCCTCTTTTGAAGGTCGTTTTTGGGAGGCACATCTCTTGTTGCCTTTAAGCATCTCTTTAATCGCCTCCTTACTCTTCCATGGATTAGAAATTGGTACAATTCTCCTCATGGGACGTCCATTTGATCTAACGTATATGATGACACGAGTCGTCCTACCATGTACGTTTCTAAATTTGGTCCTGGCCCTTCCAGCATCGCAGCTCGCAGAAGGATTACGCAGTCGATTGTACCCACCTGAGGTAGAAATATAATGATTCGTGGGAACTCCAACATCCCTCTATGGCGGATAAGGTTGACCTATGCTGCCATGGCATTACTCCTCGTCTTCTTTGTTGGACGCCTCTTTGTGCTTCAGATTCTCGAAGGTGCTCATTATCAAGACCTCGCAGATCAAAACCGCTTCATTACCGTCAGCATCCCAGCACCACGTGGCATCATCTATGACCGTAATGATTTCCAATTGGTACGGAACGTCCCCTCATTTAATGTGATGATCACTCCTGCCCTACTGCCTGACAGCGATGCTGAAATCGAAGCCATCTACAGGCGATTATCTGAGCTTACTGGGGTTCCAATTGATCAAGAGGGAGACCCTGCTGCTCCTTGTGTCCCGGGTCGTGGCATCCTTCAATTAGTCATTGAAGGCACGAATATCAGTCCATACGATGCCTGGCATATCGCCTGTGATGTTGATGAGAGGATCGCTCGCATTCTTCGGGAGGAACAGGTTGACCTTCCAGGTGTAACCGTTGAGGCAGTGCCGATCAGGGATTACACCACAGGCGAGTTAACCGCTGCCCTGATCGGCTACCTGGGGCCCATTCCTGCGTCGCTTGAGGAGTATTATGTGGATTTGGGCTTTAGAGCTGATCGTGACAAGATCGGTTACGACGGGATTGAATACTGGTATCAGGAGATCCTTGCAGGTCAAAACGGTCAGAAAGAAGTAGAGAGAGACGTTGCTGGGCAGCAACTGCGTGAGGTTGGCATTGTTACACAACCGATACCAGGGTACAGCCTCCGCTTGACGATCGACACTCGACTCCAATCAGCGGCAGAGACAGCCCTGATTAATCGAATGGAGTTTATTAACCGCTACGCTGGTGAGGAACGGACACCGATCGGTGTGGTTCTCGCCATGAACCCACAAACGGGTGAAATCTTGGCAATGGTCAGTTGGCCAGCCTACGAGAATAATCGGCTGGCTCGATTTATCCCCGCGGATTACTATCTTCAGCTAGAAGCCGATGAACGAGGGAAACCCCTGATCAACCACGCCATCGCTGGCGAATGGCCTCCGGGTTCAACCTTCAAGATGGTCACCGCAGTAGGAGCATTGAACGAGGGGGTAATCACCCCTGATCGCAGGATCTTCGATCCGGGAAAGATCACCATCGAGAATCGATACTTCCCGAAGGACCAAGGGAAAGCTAAAGATTTTGTCTGCTGGAAACCAGAGGGGCATGGATGGGTCGATTTTGTGCATGGTATCGCCTATTCCTGTAATGTGTACTTCTACAAAATTGGGGGAGGTTACCCTGGTGAGATCGATGAAGGATTGGGGATCGAGGGGATCAACCTCTACGCCCCATCTTTGGGTTATGGTGCACCGCTGGGCATTGATTTGCCAGGTGAGGAAGACGGGTTAATCCCAAGCCCATATTGGAAACGCATCAACTTGGGCGAGAATTGGTCCGATGGTGATACTTATAATGCCGTCACCGGACAGGGATTTGTACTCGCCACCCCACTCCAAGTGATGACTTCTATCGCTACACTCGCGAATGGCGGGAAGGTCATGTGGCCTCACTTGGTTCAGGAAATATTGGATGGTGAGGGTAATGTGATCCAAAGTTACGAACCGTGCGTCTTGTGGGATATCGCCGATGGTATCCTCACACCGCTTGAAGCGATCGGCGCAAACTGTCCAACACTTCCAGAAGAAATCCGCGAAACCATCCAATCCTCTCGACAAGACGTTGGCACCCCGGATGTATTGGTTGAACCTTGGGTGATTCAACAGGTACAACAGGGTATGCACCTTGTCACAACCGAGGGGACGGCCCATACATATGGCGATCTTGAGACCATCTCCTCAGCCGGAAAAACTGGCACCGGTGAATTTTGTGATGAGGTGGCTCGTGAGAAAGGTTTGTGTATACCGGGCGAATGGCCAACACACTCTTGGTACATCGCTTATGCACCTTTCGAGAATCCCGAAATCGTAGTGGCGGCCTTTGTATATAACGGCGGTGAAGGGGCTGTAACCTCGGGACCGATCGTTCGTCAGGTGTTGGAAGCTTACTTCTCACTGAAAGCCATCGATGTCGCAAGGACGGATTAGACTCGGTACCAAAAACTTTCGCTCGCCTACCCCCAATCTAAATCTCTCATGTGGTTGTCTATGTGTATGTTTGACCTGTCTTAGATAGGGTTGGTGCGTTATTCAGCATTTTCATCGATAGTAGAATACAGCTTTTCTAATTCATCTCTTTTCACTTTTATCTGGTCTCAAAGTCAGTGGTCAAGCAGAAAGCACCCTTCGACTTGCTCAGGATGCTTTCTGCTACACGCGTGAGAAAGTCATCCTGAGCACGTCGAAGGATGACTTTCGTTCAATTCCGCCCAATCAGACAAACTCCCCTCACCCTAAACCTCTCCCCATAGGGGAGAGGGGATGTGCACCCTCTCCCTTTTAGGGAGAGGGCTGGGGTGAGGGTGGGTTTAATCTGTCAAGTTATCCACACTCCACGGAACCTCCCTCATAACCCGCCCCAAAACCCAATGTAATCTTGGAAACCAGCGTGCAGTAGATTTTTCATTGTTTTGGTTACTGTGAATGCGCTGAAAAAAAGGTCAACTACGTGATGAGGACCGGTATATGTGGGGTGTTGGCTATGCCCACACCCCACATTTGCCCCTCCGAGCTCCTCATATGTGTTTTTTTTGATTGCACATATACGCTGTTTATGGTGGGTCGCCTGAGAACCTGGAGCGTGCTATAATCCCAGATCAGGTGTTCGAATGAAAGCTTCGCTGGTTATTAAGGGCACCCAAGACGGACTGTTAATATCCATTCCTGAGGGAGATTGGAGTGAGGCCCGTCCTGCACTTTTAGAACTGATTGATGAGCAGACCGATTTCTTCAGGGGCGCACGTCTCGCAATACAAATCGAGCAGCGAACGCTTGGAGCAGCTGAACTTGGAAGCCTGAGGGATGCGCTCGCAGAGCGTGAAGTAAGCCTCTGGGCAGTTCTCTCGGCTTCAGAGGCCACAAAAACCGCCGCTGCGGACTTGGGATTGGCTCAACAACTTTCCAAGCCTTCTTCAGGAGCCGATGAGGACGTCCCATTCGAAACCGTGCTCTATGGAGATGAAGCCGTTTTGATTGAGAAAACCCTACGCTCAGGAAATAGTATCCGCCATCCTGGACATGTGGTCATCCTTGGTGACATCAACCCTGGAGCGGAGGTCATCGCTGGGGGAAACATCATGGTGTGGGGTCGATTGAGAGGCATGGTACATGCTGGCGCTGCAGGCGATGAGAGCTCAAAGGTGTACGCTCTTGACTTATCGCCAACACAATTGCGTATCGCTGGCCAAATCGCTGTATCGCCCTCCCGACGTGGTCGACCTAAGCCTGAAGTGGCTCAAATTAGGGAGGGCCAATTGGTGGCCGAGGAATGGCTGAGCAAACGGCGCCGCTGAATAGGATAGATAACGGAGTTCATTTATGAGCGCCAAAATTATTACTATAACCTCCGGAAAGGGAGGGGTCGGTAAAACCACCGCGACTGCCAATCTGGGTGCATCCTTAGCAGATCTTGGTTACCGGGTGGTATGTATCGACGCTGACATCGGTTTACGGAATCTAGACGTGGTCATGGGGCTCGAGAATCGGATTGTCTACGATCTTGTCGACGTCGTGGAGGGACATTGTAAGCTACGTCAGGCGATGATCCGAGATAAACACCTTCAGGATCTGTTCCTGATCCCGGCTGCCCAGACGCGAGATAAAACAGCGGTCTCTCCACAGGACATGGTTCGCATTTCCGATGAATTACGCCAAGAGTTTGATTGGGTCCTAATCGACTCTCCAGCTGGGATTGAACGCGGGTTCCGCAACGCTCTTGCACCTGCAGACCTAGTTCTTATCATTACCAATCCTGAGGTTTCCGCTGTGCGTGACGCAGATCGGATCATCGGCCTCATCGAGGCAGAAGAAAAGGGACCCGGGAAACTCATCCTCAATCGTGTTAAACCAGAGATGGTTCGCCGTGGAGATATGCTGGCGACCGAGGATATCCTTGATGTTTTAGCGATCGATCTTATCGGCGTCATACCTGAAGATGAGGCGATCCTCATCGCAACGAACCGAGGTTTAGCAGCCTCCCTCGACTCAAAGAGCATAGCTGGCAAAGCATATCGAAATATCGCCCGACGATTAAACGGCGAGGAGGTGCCGTTCGAAACCCTTCAAGGAAGAGATGGTTTCTTTGGACGCATTTCCCGCCTCGTGAGAGCAGGAGGCGAAAGATGAGTTTCTTTGAACGGTTACGCATAGGTCGTCGCGGTACAGCGTACACCGCAAAACAGCGCCTCCAAACGGTTTTGGTCCATGATCGCTCAGGTCTTTCCCCTGGCCGACTTGAAGCGCTAAAGGTAGACATGATCGATACCCTATCACGTCACGTAGAGATCGACCGAGGTTCTGTGCAACTTTCTCTGACCAAAGAAAGGGATCAACAGCGCTTAGTAGCGGACATTCCACTTGCTTCCCAAAGATCACGGCGGAGGACAACTTAACTGATGCAAACGACGCGTATTTGGCGTCACTTTGACATCTGGCTTCTTGCTGCGGTGGCCGTCCTTACCATCGCCGGCATAGCCATGATCCAATCTGCGATCGCAGGCAACGAAGAGCTCGCTGAGACGGTGAAGGTGGTGCCCCGCCAAACGGTTTACGCAGTGATCGGATTAGCGGTCGTGCTCATCGCTTCGGCGATTGACTATCGGTTTTGGTCCTCGCTATCCCGACCGATCTATATCTTTATTGTCGCCTTCCTAGCACTAATCCCGATCGCAGGATTTGCCGGTTTCGGATCAGCTCGCTGGTTTAATGTTGGGGTTGCCACTATCCAGCCCTCTGAATTGGCAAAGGTCCTGATGATTTTGGTCTTGGCGGACTATCTCGATCGTCATAAAGACATGATTAAACAAAACAAAATCGTTATCCGAAGCTTGCTGCTCGTTGGTCTACCGGCTTTCTTGGTTTTCATCCAACCTGATTTGAGCACCGCAATCGTCCTTGGTGTGATATGGTTAGCTTTGGTCTGGGCAGTCGGTGTCCCGCTGCGTCAGCTTGCGTTCCTGATCGGTATCGCCCTGATCGTGGTCCTGATCGTGACCCCATTCTTGGTACATTATTTCCAGGTTGGCTACCCTCAAGAAGAAAATTTCCTCTTTATTCGTCATTATCAGATTAAAAGGCTGGTTACCTATCTGTTCCCCGAATCTGAGGTTCAATATGGGGAGACCTACAATATCAATCAGGCACTCATCTCAATAGGATCGGGTGGTTGGTTCGGAAAGGGATACGGTCACGGAACACAGGTGCAGCTGCGATTTCTCAAAGTCCGTCACACGGACTTCATCTTCTCCGTCCTATCCGAGGAATTCGGATTTTTGGGAACGTTGCTCTTTATGCTCCTTCTGATGTTTGTGCTTATCCGGTGTATACGAGCCGCCCGTATGGCACGTGATACATATGGCGCTTTGATATGCTATGGTGTAGCCATCCTGCTTCTCTTCCAAGGCGCCTTTAATATTGGTATGAATCTTAATCTTTTCCCCGTCTCCGGTCTTCCACTGCCTTTCTTGAGTTATGGGGGCTCCTCGCTTCTCGCGAATCTCTTAGGGATCGGAATGGTAGAGAGCGTCATATTGCGTCATAAACAGATTGAACTATAACCCCTCCCAAAATTCGAGGTACGATCATGCTCGACCCACAACCTGCGCGCGTCCGCTTCGCCCCCTCCCCAACGGGACGGTTTCATATCGGTGGTGCCAGGACCGCTCTCTACGACTTCCTCCTAGCTCGTCAAACAGGCGGCCAATTTATCCTGCGTATTGAAGATACGGATCGCAAGCGATTCGTACCAGGTGCGGAGGATGAAGTCATGGAGTCTTTACATTGGTTGGGACTCGATTGGGACGAAGGCCCTGATATCGGAGGACCCTATGGGCCCTACCGACAATCAGAACGGACTGAAATTTACCGGCAGTATGCAGAAGAACTGGTAGCGCGCGATCACGGATACTATTGTTTCTGTACTCCTGAAAGGCTCTCACAGGTACGGCAGCGGCAGCAGAAGTTAAAACAACCCCCGCGGTATGATGGTCTCTGTCGAAGTCTTGACCTGGATGAAGCCCAGGATAGGATCGATGGCGGAGAACCCTACGTCATCCGATTCAAGACTCCTCGCGAGGGTTCGACAACCGCTGTGGATCTTTTACGGGATCCCATCATAGTAGAGAATTCCACCATTGATGACTACATCCTGCTCAAATCAGATGGGCTCCCAGTCTATCACTTGGCCGCGATGGTCGATGACTATTTGATGAAGATCACGCATGTTTTTAGAGGTTCTGAATGGCTTCCAACTTTCCCGCTTCATGTCTTGATTTATGAAGCTCTGGACTGGGAGCAGCCAATATGGGTTCACCTCTCTATATTCCTCAACCCTAGTGGGAAAGGCAAGATGAGCAAGCGCGATGCAGGTGTTAAAGAGATTTATGTGCTCGATTTAAAACAAATGGGATATCTGCCAGAAGGTTTGTTGAATTGGATTGCGCTAATGGGTTGGTCTTACGATGATCACACCGAATTTTTTACTTTGGAGGAGCTGATCGAGAAATTCTCATTACAAAAACTCCACCCCAGTCCTGCAGCAGTAGATTATAAAAAACTCGACCACTTCAACGGCAACCACATTCGGTTACTATCGACAAGTGAGTTGGTTGACCTATTACGTCCCTACTTTAAGCGGGAAGGGCTCGTTGTAGATGAGGAAATTCTTCAACAAATCGCACCTTTGGTCCAAGAGCGAATCCGAACACTTGATGAGGCGGTCGAGATTGCTGGCTTTTTCTTCAAGGAAGCGGCTGAACCTGAGACCTCTGAATTAATCGGTAAGAAAATGACGATTGATGAGTCAATCGAAGCAATTAGGCGGTCATATGAGATTATTGAAGGCGTTCTGACTCTGGAGGTCGAAACACTTGAGAAAATGTTAAGGGCGTTAGCAGAAGACATGAATCTCACGGCAGGACAATTGTTTGGGATATTACGTATAGCCGTCACCGGCCAGCGTATTAGCACCCCTCTGATCGAAACTATGGTCGTGATTGGCAAGGATGAGGTTCTGAATAGGATTGCACGCGCCCTCGATATGCTTGAAAGTTACGCGGGGGCAGCCTAGCACTTCTGTTATCGGTTATTTCGTCCTAGATGACGGGCGCAACACAAGTGGAAATAGCAGAAGACCCCCAGAAAGCAATCGGTGAGCCCGGGACGGGATGTTTTTATGATAAAATGCCGCAAGTGATTGGGGGTTCGTCTAGCGGTAGGACAGCGGACTCTGGATCCGTAAGCCGAGGTTCGAATCCTCGACCCCCAGCCTCCAAACGCCCAGCGCGCGACCTCGTGTCATACTCGCTGGGCGTTTGCACTCCCTTATAAAGGATAGATTTTGACAGAAGAGAATAAAACATGAGACTCAAATCAATTGGAACAATCTATTCACCGTTTTCCGATCTAGAAGACATGCCTATACAACCGGCAAGCGCGCTGGGCGTCATTGGGAGGGTTGTATTAAAACCAGAATTTGGTGAAGGACTCAAAGATCTTGAAGCCTTCTCACACATTATCCTGCTTTATCACTTTCATCTTGCCTCAGGCTACAACCTTATCGTGAAACCCTTTCTCGATAATGAACCTCGCGGATTGTTTGCCACACGAGCGCCTCGTCGTCCTAATCCCATCGGACTATCTGTCCTCCGCCTGGAAAAGATAGACGGACTCACTCTACATGTCTCGAATATCGATATCTTCGATGGAACACCCTTGTTGGACATCAAACCATTCGTGCCGGCATTTGACTGCCCTCCTGATGTGCGTATTGGATGGCTAAGTGATAAGCTTGATGATGTAAAAGGTTCCAGATCAGATGATCGTTTTTTAGATTCTCCTCTAGACAATGGATGATGCCTGACTCACACTGATTTGGCATCAAGAGCTAAATCTTTTTAGATTTTTCGAACTGTAGGGGCGCACGGTCGTGCGCCCCTACCAGGTTTGCATGCTGAACCATTGATGATACATCAGGTTTGTATTTAAACTGTTAACCGAAGGTTCAGCCCCCACACCACGTACCAAGTTGGCTGGCGGACATAGATTTCCTGATGAACTTTGGATTCCATCGGTTTTGTGAGCAGCAGAGCTGCTAGATTCCAATGAACATCCCTAAGGTACGCCGCGTGCAAATCGCAACTTTAAATATCAAAGGAGACACAAACCAGAACCTGCAATCCCACATCTGAGGCTTCAGTGTTTTTTTTACCTCTCCTGAGCCTGTCAAGGATCTCGTTTTGAGCCTGGTGAATGGGGATTCAACGCTCACCCCTGCCCTCTCCCCGTGGAGGAGAGGAAAGTTTGTCGTAGGGTGCGTTATTGTAGTAAAGCCATCCTTCGACAGGCTCAGGATGACTTTCTTATGGACGAAGTAGAAAGACCCTAAGCTTATCGAAGGGTGCGCTGTTGGAAAACCGTCATCCTTCGACAGGCTCAGGATGACTTTCTTACGGGCGAAGTAGAAAGCACCCTGAGCATGTCGAAGGGCTCGTCCTAAGCCGGTCGAAGGGCCTGTCCTGAGCTTGTCGAAGGGCTCGTCCTGAGCCGGTCGTAGGGCTTGTCCTATGCTTGTCGAAGGGCTCAACACATCTATTTTCCTACCGCACGTATGTACTTGGGATTACTCTCGCTCGCGCTCACTTCGGGAAAAAGCCCGATGGTATAATCCATTTGTGGAGAAAAATCGATGGCGCCAAGCACTGGCGCGAACCCGCCGGACGGCCTTCGGCCGTCTGGCATCGCTAGTAGGTGCGACCGAGCTTACAAGCACTTTTTGGGAGGGGCTTGAGGAGACTCTCATTCAGGCCGATCTTGGGATTAAGATCGTTCAAGCGTTAATCGAAGATCTAAAAGAGATAGCTCGCGCTGAAGGTTTGACCCAAGGGGATCAAATCGTAGAACGTTTGCGAACCTTACTGCTTCATCACCTTGACATGGTTTCAAATCCTGAGCCAGAAGCGCGACCGTTGGTGATCGTCCTTGTGGGTGTGAATGGCTCAGGAAAAACCACTACGGCTGCACGAATCGCCCATCGCTGGTTATGTTCTGGGAAGAAAGTTATGCTTGCTGCCGCGGATACATACCGGGCAGCCGCAACTGAGCAACTGAAGATATGGGGTGATCGACTTGATGTAGAAGTGGTCTCAGGTCAACCTGGGAGTGATCCAGGAGCTGTGGTTTATAACGCAGCTCAAGCGACTCTAGCACGTGATGTAGATGTCCTTATCGTGGATACTTCAGGCCGAATGCACACCGAGCACAACCTTATGGCCGAGTTACAAAAAATATGTCGAGTGGCGGGAAAGGTTATCTCAGGAGCGCCACACCAAGTGCTGCTTGTGCTCGACGCCACAACTGGTCAGAATGGTTTAACCCAGGCGCAAGCCTTCACCGATGCCGTGGATGTAACCGGAGTAATCGTGGCAAAACTCGATAGCTCTGCCAGAGGTGGCGTTGGCTTTGCGATCAACAGCGTTCTTGGCATTCCCATTCAATACGTTGGCTTTGGTGAAACCCTTGAGGATCTGTCCACATTTGATGCAGAGGCATTTGTGAATGGACTGTTAACGCAAAGTGAGACCGTTCCTCCCTGATTCTCACCCTAATATTCCGCATTCCAATAATTGAGTGCACTGAAAAAACACCCGCGGGGAACAAAATGGGGTATATGAGGGGGTGTGGGCTACACTCACAGCCCCTTCTAAGCCGGTCCTCCACTCACAATAGACCTTAGTAAAGTGGTTTCAATAACTTCCTTTCCTAAGGTACAATTCTATTCAGGAAAAACCAATATGGATGATTTGAAAGAAGCACTGCAAAACGCCCAAGCACGACTCCAAGATCTCTTGGTGCGTCTTTGACTTCCCAAAGTTTGAAACCCTCCTAGCGAAACTAGAAGGTATCTCCGAAGAGCCCACCCTCTGGGACGATCAAGAAAAAGCTCAAAGAACGATGCGGCAACTGGCTCGTGTGCGGAATGAGGTTGAAGGTTGGCGTGCTTTAGTCCGTCGAGTTGATGATGCCCTCGAGCTTGCGTCCTTGAATGACGAAGAGCTACGAAAAGACATCGAGGTTGAGCTGAGTGCTATCGAAAGTGAAATCAGCCAGCGTGAGACCAAGACGTTGTTCTCAGGTCCGTATGATCGTGATGACGCCATTCTCGCCATCCACGCAGGCGCTGGAGGGACCGATTCCCAAGACTGGGCTGCAATGCTTCAAAGAATGTATCTCCGTTGGTCAGAACAGAGGGGATTCGAAGCGTCCATCCTCGACACAAGTGAAGGTGAGGAGGCTGGGATAAAGAGCACAACGATCTCTGTGGACGGTGATTACGCCTATGGTTATTTGCGAGCCGAGAAGGGTGTCCATCGTTTAGTGCGCCTTTCCCCCTTCGATGCTGCACACCGACGGCATACTTCATTCGCTCTCGTAGAGGTCCTCCCTCAGGTTGAGGCTGAAGACGAGGTTAACATCAATCCGAACGATTTACGAATCGACACTTACCGTTCAGCCGGCGCTGGAGGGCAACATGTACAAAAGAATGAGACCGCAGTTCGGATAACCCATCTTCCCACGGGACTCGTTGTCACATGCCAAAATGAACGCTCACAAACCCAAAACAAGACCAACGCTATGCGTGTCTTACGAGCGCGCTTACTTGATCTCAAACAACAACAAAAGGTAGAGGAACTCGAGCAGATCAAAGGCGATCATATCGCAGCCGAATGGGGAAGCCAGATTCGTTCTTACGTGCTCCATCCATACCAAATGGTGAAAGATCATCGGACAAACCACGAAACGAGTAACACAAATAATGTCCTCGATGGTGATATCGATCCCTTCATCGAGGCATATCTCCGCGAATCGATTGGGCAGGCGGATTAGAAACCTTGTCGCCATAATTGCCATCTGCTATAATCCGGCCGCTCACCTAACGTGAGGAGGAACCCTGCGTGTCAACTTATCTAAACCTTGCACTGGTAATTACATCGATTGCATTAATCGCAATTATCCTGCTTCAAAGTAAGGGCGCGGGTCTTGGAGGTCTTGGTGGTGGGGCCGACATGGGGGGCTCCGGCTTCCATGTCCGTCGTGGAATCGAACGGTTGTTTTTCAACATCACCATTGTGTTGAGCGTTATCTTCTTCCTTCTCGCTTTGCTCAATGTCGTTATCGTCGGCTAACTCCGGAACATAAAATCTCCTACCAAATCTTCGATGCGTAATTTGCGCTGGCAGTTGTTAATTGCAGTAGGTGGTCTGATCCTCGTTATAGGCTTGCTCATAGGTCAGACCCCAGATCTAGATATCGTTGCTCCTCAACCTGTGCCAGGTGGGGTTCATATTGAAGCCCTCGTAGGAAAAGTGGCACGATTGAACCCAATCCTCGATACGTTCAACCAGGTAGATCGCGACATCGATCGTCTCATCTATAGCAGTCTGATCAGATTCAATTCCCGCGGTGAACCCATACCCGATTTAGCCGCCGAATGGGCCGTCTCCGCTGATGCTACCCTTTATACATTTACACTGCGAGACGATGCACGCTGGCACGATAACGAACCGGTCACTTCCGACGATGTGATCTATACCTTCTCGAAGATGCAAGATGAGGATTATCCAGGACCAGCAGATCTCCATACCATGTGGCAGCAAGTCAACATCATCCGCTTGGACGAGCTGCGGGTCCAATTCCAACTTCCAGAACCCTTTGCACCATTTTTGGATTACCTCTCCATTGGTCTTCTTCCTGATCATCTCTTACGGGGCGTCTCCGCTGGGGAGTTGATCGATCACCCCTATAATCTTCAGCCCATTGGGACAGGTCCCTTTTCTTTTGATCGATTTCTGGTTGAAGATGGAGAGATCGTTAGCATAAGCCTTGTCTCTTTTCAAGACTATTATGGTCAAGCCCCCTACCTCGAAAGGGTGGAATTCAGGTTCTACGAGAGTTCCCGAGATGCTTTGGATGCTTACATCGCAGGGGAAATCCAAGGGATAGGCGAGGTTGATCCTGGGATTATGAACGAGGTCCTCGATTCTCCCCAGTTGAACATGCACACGAGCAGGCTGCCTCGAATAAGCTTGGTCTTCTTAAATACCAAGCACAGCGAGAAAACCTATCTCGCCGAGAAGAAGTTTCGACAAGCGTTGATGTTGTCCATTAATCGTCAATGGATTATCAACCACGCTCTACAAGGCCAGGGGCTGATACCATGTGGTCCAATCATGCCTGCAACTTGGGCTCACTCAGAGAGCTTGGAGAGCTTGCCCTTTGATCCGGAAAGTGCCGCACGTTTACTTGACGAACTCGGATGGGAGCTTCCGGCAGGAGCTTCTCCTGGGACCACCGAATACCGGCGAGCGAAAGACGATCAGCTTTTAGCGCTGGAGCTCATCTACACCGATAATCCAACGCATAAGATCGTAGCGGAGATGCTGAAAACCAATTGGGAATCGATTGGTCTACAAGTTGAACTGAAAGAAGTTGAAAGCGACAGCCTATTACAGATTCATCTGGAGCCGCGCGATTTTGAGGCCGTTTTGACTGAAATCGACCTCTCACGCTCACCGGATCCTGATCCTTACCCATTCTGGCATGATTCACAGACAGAAAGTGGTCAAAACTATGGGGGATTTACGGATCGCAATATTAGCATTTGGCTTGAGCAAGCCCGAGTCACTCCAGACTTTGGACGCCGTGCGGAGTTATACCGTAATTTTCAACACCGTTTTCAAGATCTCCTCCCTGCTCTCCTCATCTATTACAATGTATACAGCTACGCGATCGACGCACAAGTTCAGGGGGTTACTGTAGGTCCCTTGTACGATCCCAGTGACCGATTTAGGAATATCGTCGATTGGTACCTGCTCACCCGTCGCAGCTATTCGGTTCAGGGGTCTGATTAATCGCTCCCAAGCGAAACCAATAAGCTGAGCCGAGGTTTTCGTGGGTTCATCCTTAAGAACATGGTATAATCTGCAGGTTCAATCCCCCCTAATAAATGTAGCCATCCCTAAGGAAGGTGAGAAGGTGTCGGCTCAGGAACACTCTGACAAGGTACTTACACTGGCGGAATTAAAACCAGCGATGGAACTTAAGGGACGAGTCACACGGCTCGGTCTTTTCGGCGCGTTCGTTGATATCGGTGCAGAGAAGGAAGGTTTGATTCACATCTCGATGCTCAAGCGGGAGCATGTCAACCGAGTAGAAGATGTATTGCAGGAAGGGCAAGAAGTCGAGGTTTGGGTCCATCGGGTGGATCATGAAGCCGGTCGAATCGAATTAACCATGATACGTCCAGTTCAGCTCAAGTGGAAGAAGTTAAAGACTGGCATGAGACTCAAAGGCAAAGTTGTCCGCGTCGAAAGTTATGGCGCATTTATCGATGTAGGCGCAGAACGACCAGGGCTGGTACACGTTAGCGAGATGAGCACTGATTATGTGTCCGATCCTGGAGAAATTGTAAATGTTGGAGATGAAGTTGAGGTAAGTGTGATCGACTTCGATCGAAAGAAGCGCCAAATACGCTTGAGCATGAAGGAACTGCTGCTTGAAATCGAGCCTGATGAGGAGATCGAGGAGGAAGCCCCAACTGCGATGGAGATCGCCTTACGTCAGGCATTAAATGCATCAGACCAAACGGAAGCTGAGATTCAATCATCAACCAACATGCCCCAAAAAACCGATCGGAAAGAACTCGATGAGATCCTCGATCGAACTTTAAAACACCGCGTCCGAACATCTTAACACCTACAGCCTAAATAAATCCACGCTAAGAATGACCGCTCGATAAGCTCTCAGCACACCTAAATAAAAAAAGCGCATGCTGCGCCTCTTGAACCTCCATCTACTTTCGATCTGTTTTTCGATTCTCAGAAATTTCGTCTGCAGCGTTCGTAACTATCTTCGCTCAATCAGTTTGTCTTTGTATTCTCATCTTGGATCGTATCGATGAAGCATTACTTTAACGACCCAGGAGTGAATTCGGGCTGACTATAAATCGTCGTCTTCTTCTTCCTCCCAAATCTCTTCCAGTTCTTCATCCTCCCAATCCTCATCATCAACTATCCCAATATCATCGATGCCGGTATAGGTTAAACAACTCTCGTCGGGGTCGATCTCCACGATTTCTGCTCCACAGAAGCCTTCTTCCAGGAATACACAATCTATAAATCTACATTGTATCTTTGGCATAATCATTGCCCTCCGATTTACCTCTTATGGTCCTGCTTTTACGGCGTTCATCGATTTCACACGATGAAAGTATTGTTCTCCACCGCAAATAAACAAAGCCAGTAATAATTGTTCCTACAATCCTCGGTAAATAAAGACAAAATCAAGATACAGTAAATTTAATCCTACTGCAACCCCTTTCCAACATCGCACAGATCCACGAAATACGCAATGATAAAGACCTTGGTTTATCCAGGACGAAGGCGTCGCGCCTCTAAAACGTTGGGGAGTGCTTCCAGACGGTTGAGTACCCGGCTTAATTGCGTCACATCTGTGATGCGCATGACCAGATCAAAAATCGCTAGGCTGTTTTTCGTGGAGAGATGAATGGATGACATGTTGATACCTTCATTCGACACCAATGTGGACACATCCCGCATAAGACCATCCCGATCATAAGCTTGAATGCGTACTGAAACCGGATAGGTCTGCTGTGGTCGTCCCCATGATACCTGCACTAATCGCTCCCTATCTTTGATCCTCAGAACATTGGGACAATCCTGGCGATGGATTGTCGCACCTCGACCTCTTGTGATGTAGCCAACGATAGGATCACCAGGAGCTGGATTACAGCATCGACCAAGATGGACAAGCAAACCTGAGACACCCAGGATGCTGATTTCATCCGCTTTCAATTCAGCGACCGGAATCGCCTCAACCTCTTCGATAAAATCAAGCCCTGCCTCATCCTTCTCAAGGATTTGAGTGACGATCTTGCTGAGGTGGACATCCCCACAACCGATGGCGGCTAATAGGTCATCGGTTTGAGTGTAGCCTAGTTCGTTACTGATTTTCTCGTAGGAATAACCCTCGATGCCGAGGCGTCGAAGTTCACGATCGAGAAGCAGACGACCATGAGAGACATTCAACTCGCGATTACGTCGCCTGAACCATTGACGAATTTTGTTGCGCGCCCTTTGACTTTTAGCCAGTTCCAAGCTGGGGTTAAGCCAGTCCCTGCTCGGTCCTCCACGTTTAGTGGTCAGGATCTCTACTGAGTCACCCGTTTGTAACTTTTGGCTTAGAGAGATTAATTTTCCATTGACTTTTGCACCACGACAGCGATGGCCAATATCCGTATGGATATGGTAGGCGAAATCGATCGGCGTCGAGCCAGCTGGAAGATCAATAATGTCGCCTTTTGGTGTGAAAACGTATACGCGGTCATCAAAGACATCAGACTTCATCGCATCTACGAAGTCTGCTGCATCATCGATATCTTGCCGCCACTCCATTAATCGTCTTAACCACAAGATACGTTGTTCAAAGACATCATCGGAAAGACGACCTTCCTTATAGTGCCAATGGGCGGCAATACCATAATCCGCATTCCGGTGCATTTCTGGTGTGCGGATCTGTACCTCCAACGTCCCTCCATCATCATAGACCACGGCAGTGTGGAGTGATTGATAGAAGTTGTCTTTAGGTGTAGCGATATAGTCATCGAATGTACCCGGGATTGGTTTCCATTCATTATGGATGACACCCAACGCAAGATAACATTGCCCTTCTCGCTCAACAATTATTCTCACTCCACGTACGTCAAAAACCATATCGAAGGGCACGTCTTTGCGTTTCATCTTGCGGTAGATGGAGTAGAGGTGTTTTGGTCGACCTGTGACCTCTGCAGCGATACCTGCCTTCGCCAGGACTAATTTCAATCTGAGACTGATTTCTTCCAACGCCTGCTCACGATCAACGCGTCTTTCTGCTACGTGGGCAGCAATTCCTTTATATTCATCCGGATGGACAAAACGGAAAGCGAGATCCTCTAACTCCCACTTCATCTGCCAAATTCCTAGCCGATTAGCTAAGGGAGCGAAGATTTCAAGAGTCTCTTCAGCGATACGTTGGCGCTTCTCCGGAGGTAAATGAACAAGCGTTCGCATGTTATGCAAGCGGTCTGCGAGCTTGATCACGACTACACGCACATCATCACCCATGGCAAGGAAGGTCTTACGGAGTGTTTCTTTCGCCAATTCACCCTTGATCGTCCGTGCATCCTTCTCGCCCTTCTGCCGTCGACTGACACGGGGCAATTGGGTCAACTTCGTAACGCCATCCACTAGTGAAGCGACTTCCTCTCCAAAATCCCGTTCTAGGTCCAATACTGTGAGATTTGAGTCCTCCACCGTATCATGAAGTAAACCAGCAATAATCGCCGGTACAGGTGCCCCAAGTTCCGCAAGAATTCTTGCCACCGCTAAGCAATGCTGAATGTACGGCTCACCTGAAGCACGTTTTTGGCCTTTATGGGCTCGTTGAGACACCTTATAGGCGCGTTTCAGCGACTCCAGATCCGCATGGCTGGTATCTTCCGGCAGCAATTCGATCAAACCTTCAAATTTCATGACTGTAAACCTGCGCTCAGTATATCCCCTGCTAGCTTGGTCTTCAAGAGGACATTTGCGCAATTATGCTTGTCTAAAATCCAACTTCAACTCCCGCTAGATACAGGAATCATCTAGGGGCGGTTCGCGAACCGCCCCTAGATGAATACATTAGGTTGATTAGGTTAATAGGGTTTCTTTTTTAGCCCTTAGGCCGTCATGGAACAACCTCAGGGGGTTGAGGTAAATCTTCGATCCAATCATCCATTATGAGAATGTCATGGATATCACGCTGTGAAGTTAGCCAATCGCCAAACTTACGCCTAACCGCTTGTTGAAAGGTTTCTTCATCCAACGAACGTTCGCCACGATCAAGCACCTGGATAAGATGCCACCCGAACTGCGTTTGAATGGGATCAAGGAGCTCGTTAATTGGGGCTTGAAAGATATTTACAACTTTCTCCCCGAATTGATCCGAAACGTTATCCCAGGTTAACCAGCCTAAATCACCCCCCGAGTCCTTTGACAATGTATCTTCAGATAGTTCTGCAGCTAAATCATCCCAATTTTCACCAGCATCTAATCTGGTTATGATCTCATCGACCGTCTCACGGTCTGCCACGCGAATATGCCGTAGCCAAACTTGCTCTTGAACACGCTCAACGTCATCCTCAAAGGTCTCGAGCATACGCTCTCGATAGATCTGGGCCTCGAGGTAAGTGATGTAGTCTTCTTCGGTCGCATCATATAACTCTGAGAGGCTATCAAAGAATTCTGATCGGCTCTCTTCATAGGCTTCCCGCGTAAATGGAGTCGCTGAAGGTCGTGGCGTAGACGAAGGTCCGACCGTCGGAGTGGGTCCCGAAGCAGGTGTTGTTGTGGCCTCAGCAAGGGTTGTAGGGTCTGGCGTCCTCGTCGGAATGGGAGTCGGTGTTCCTTCAGGAAAGAAACCAAACCTACGCTCCATCTCTACCTCGACCTCCGCCTCCGATATGGTGATACCCAGCTGGTTTGCCTCCTGCTTGATGATCAGATCATCGATCATCTCATTCAAAATTTGATATCCCACGGATATCGAATCGATCCCAGGCGATAGCGCTAGACGAACACGAGTGTGAAGATCGCGTCGAGAAATTTCTTGTTCATCGACAATGGCTACTGGTTGACGGGGTTTGATGATCGCAACTTCCACTATTCCATAACCAATAAGGCCCACGACGAGCAAAATCGTGCCGATGGCCCCCACAAGGATCCACCTTCTGATAATCCGTTCGCGCTCTGCGCGAGCTCTGTGTTTTCTCGTTACCCGTCCTCTATCTCTGCGCTGTTTCATTGCGTTCGCCTACCTTGTCATCATCAGCGTCTGCGGAGCTGGATCGACTTAGCAAATAGATGCTACTTTTTCACGATTTTCGAATCCGCTCGACTGCAAAAGGAAGTAGTGCCATATGGCGAGCACGTTTAACGGCTCGCGCTACCATGCGCTGATGTTTCGCACAGGTGCCCGTCTCTCGTCGAGATCGGATTTTCCCTTGGTCAGTAACATAACGTTTCAGCAAGTCCTGTTGTTTGTAATCGATCGCAGTCGCTTTTTCCGAGCAAAATTGGCAAGCGCGAGGTCGCCTGATATAACGTCGTCGACCAGGTCTCGCCCTGGAACGAGCGTTTTCTTTATTATTTGAGTCATTATCATAGTCAGTCAACGGAACCACTCCTCCACCGACCAATGTGATCGATCGGTGTAATGTTATATCACCTCACTGAGTTTCTTTAAAAGGGGAACTCCTCTTCCTCACTTGGCTTGGACACGTATGTGCTGCTTATATCGCGTCGCTCACCAAGCATAATCATCTCCTTCGCCACCAGTTCTGTAGTGAAGTGCTTGTTGCCTTCTGTGTCCTCCCAACGGCGGGTTTGAAGGCGGCCTTCAATATAAACCTGCTGGCCCTTGCGTAAGTATTGGTTGCAAATCTCAGCCAAGCTCCCCCAGGCAACGACATTGAACCATTCGGTTTCCTCATGACGTTCCCCGTCCGCGGAGTGCCACGAGCGAGATGTTGCTACGCTGAAGGTGGTGACCGGTCGACCTGATGGTGTATACCGCATTTCAGGGTCGCGACCAAGATGGCCGATGATCATAACCTTATTTAAGCCGCGGCTCATACATGACTCCTTTCTCCAAGAATCAACATACAACAGGTAAAAAAATCAAGCAGGCTCTTGTGATGTGATCATGAATCGAAGAATCTGTTCACTGAGGCGAAGATTTCGTTCGATGAGAGTTCCTGCTCCTGGCGGCATCTCAACAGCGATGAAGACATAATACCCATCCGACTTCTTATTAATTGGGTATGCCAGGCGGCGTTTACCCCATCGATCAAATTTTGTCGGTGTGCCTCCAGCGGATTCGATCCATCCTTTTACTTTATCTTCTAGTTCTTCGAGAGCTTCTTCTTCTAGTTCAGGATCGGCAATGTATGCTAGTTCATAGTTGCGCACGGGGATCTCCTTTCCTCGGGATTGCCCCCCATCCAATGTCAGGCAACATAGGCAGGGAGCGGAAAACACGTCTTGTGGAAGACGTGGCAACGGACGTGAGTCTACCACGAAGGTGCCTTTTTATCAACCTTTCCTGGTCTCATCCTACCTTTCACGGTATAATTTTCACCGTCTGGGGCCAAAATGCGCCTGCTGCATACTGCAACCCATAATCACATGGGAACGAGATGGGCAAACTGGCCCTCCCCAGATCGAGTTGGCCAGGTTAACGATCACCTGGCTCGCTTATTATCAGACAACGCATGAGACGTCCACCTAGGAGGCTTGATGGCGAACCAGCCCATCATTTTCGGCACTGACGGTTGGCGGGGTCGGATCGCGGATAATTACACGTATGAAGCGGTCAGGCGCTGTACTCATGGATTCGCGTACTATCTAAAAGCAACCGAAGGAGATGCCAAACCAGTCGTTGTTGGTTATGATAAACGCTTCGCCTCGGAGGGTTTTGCGGTTGCAGCAGCTGAAGTTCTGGCTGGTCACGGATTTCAAGTTCTTCTCACCAATGGCCCCGCACCAACCCCCACGATTTCCTACGCTGTCGTTCATCATAGCGCTGCTGGAGCGGTTAATATCACTGCTTCCCATAACCCCTCCAGCGACAATGGTTTTAAGGTACGTGACCGACATGGAGGCGCTGTCGATCCGGAGGGATTAAAGCAAATTGAAGCTGAAATACCCCCCGATGACCAAGATATACCACGCATGCCGATCAAACAAGCTCTCTCAAAAGAGAAGATCGTACGATTCGATCCTGCTCCCGCGTACATCGAACAAATCCTTCACCTCATCGATCTGGAACCTTTACGTCAAGCGGGAATCACTGTGTTGGTCGACTCAATGTGGGGAAATGGCGGTGGGTGGTTTACGAGGCTGCTCGAGGGAGGAAAAACGAGAATCATCGAGATCCACGACCAAGAGAATCCACTCTTTCCTGAAATGACCCGACCTGAACCCATCCCCCCCAATATTAACGTCGGTCTTGCTGCTACGCTGGAGCATAATGCAGATGTCCTCCTGGTGACAGATGGTGACGCCGATCGAGTAGGATTGGGAGATGAGAACGGGGTTTTTGTTGACCAACTGAGGGTGTACGGCCTACTTGCATATTATTTCCTTGAGGTAAGAGGTGAAAGAGGTCCAATCGTTAAAACCCTCTCGACAACATCGATGTTACATAAACTTGGAGAACAATACGGAGTTCCAGTCTATGAGACCGGTGTGGGATTCAAATATGTGGCTCCGAAAATGCTCGAGGTTGATGCCCTTATTGGTGGAGAGGAGTCGGGTGGTTACGCCTTCCGTGGTCATGTCCCAGAACGCGATGGCATTCTTGCTGGGTTATACTTGCTCGACATGATGGTCCGCCTGAACCGCAAACCATCAAAATTGGTTGAGTTGCTCTTTGAAAAGGTGGGGGCGCATTATTACAAACGGATCGATTCTCCCCTACCCCCAGTTGATCGGTCAGTGATTGAAAGACAGATCCTTGCTGCTGAAAGCCAATCCATCGGTGGATTAGAGGTGACGAAGTTAAACACACTCGATGGCTATAAATTCTCGCTCGAAGATGGAGGTTGGCTTCTAATCCGTTTCAGTGGAACAGAACCGATTGTCAGAGTTTATTGTGAGACCACGGATCCGGATCGTGTTGACCCCATCCTGCAAGATGGTTTGAAGATTGTTGGCATCCAATGAATTCGGATTACACCCCTCTCGCAGATACCCACTGTCACTTGACTCTGCCTCATTTCGATCAGGATCGTCAACAAGTTCTGACGCGCGCTAAAGATCAGGGTGTGAATCGCATTCTCGTCCCAGGTTTAGATCTGGCATCGAGTCGACTTGCGGTTGAATTATCTCAACGCCATCCTGAGATCTACGCGGCTGTCGGCATTCACCCCCACAATGCAAAGGATTGGGATCACTCCACGAAGCAAGAATTACGAGAACTAACACAGTCACCAAAAGTCGTCGCCATCGGCGAGATTGGACTCGATTATTTCCGAGATTTATCCCCTCGTGGGAAACAACGAACCGTCTTTCAAGCTCAACTGGATCTGGCACTCGAAATGGAATTGCCAGTGGTGATCCATAACCGTGATGCGATCGATGATCTCATGAGTTGTATCGAAACATGGTCCGCAAGACTTCCTGCCACCCTGAAAAACGGTTCTGGGGTCCTACATGCAAATTCGGCTGACATGGAAAACACTTGTAGGGTTATCGAAATAGGCTTTTACATCGGTGTTGCTGGTCCGATCACCTACCAGAAAGCTGAGATTCTTCGCAAGCTCACTGCGGAACTGCCTTTAGAGCGCGTGCTCCTGGAAACGGATGCGCCTTATTTAACACCTCATCCGAAACGAGGTAAGCGGAACGAGCCCTCCTATCTACAATTTATAGCTCAACAGTGTGCGAATATATTTGAGGTCGGTATAAACACCATTTCTACAACCACCTCGCAAAATGCTACAGATTTGTTCAGTTGGAATCATGAGTGCACTGAAAATAACCTCGAAGAATAGGGAAGGGTACATGTGGGGGTGCGGGCTGCGCCCGCACCCCCACATATACCCATCTTCTTCTAACGGTTGACTATTTTTCAGTGGAGTCAATCATGGAAACGACAGCAGCGACATTCTTTGATCTCGTCCGCGCCGACCTTGAAGAGGTCGAAGCTCGAATGCGAACTGGCCCTGGAGGCCATCACCCGCAATTGGACGACGCGATTGATCATCTACTCACTTCAGGTGGAAAGCGATTGCGACCTATATTGGTCCTTCTCACATGTGGCATGTTAGGAGCCGACTGCGACGCGAGCATTACGCTAGCCGCCGCGGTCGAGATGCTTCATACTGCAACCCTGGTCCATGATGACCTGATCGATGGCTCCCTCATAAGGCGTGGCTACCCAACGCTTAACACAAAGTTAAGCCTTGGTGCGACCGTTCTTACAGGAGACTACATTTTCGCTCGTGCAGCCCACCTGGCCTCGGGAATTGGATCGAAGGCACTAATGAGAATCTTCTCGAGAACGTTGATGACGATCGTCAACGGCGAGATCTCCCAGCTTTTCGGTACAGAAGTCGAGGACATCCGTCAGGAATACTTCGATCGTATCTATGCAAAAACCGCATCCCTTTTTGAAGTCTCATGCGAGGGGGCTGCTCTACTCAGCGAGTGCGATAGTGAGGTTGTAGGTACGATGAAATCCTTCGGTTACAACGTCGGTATTGCTTTTCAAATCGTAGACGACATTCTCGACTTTGTAAGCGAGCAGGAACAGGTGGGCAAACCCGTGGCAAATGACTTGAGACACGGTTTGATAACCTTACCCACCTTGTACTATCTGGAATCGAATCCAGAAGATGGACATTTGCACGATAAGCTCGTGCAACGGACAATGAGTGACAAGACAATTGAGCACTTAATTCAGAACATCCGAAATTCTGGTGCCATTGATCAGGCACTTGAACAAGCAGAAGAATTCACATCCACCGCGAAGAAGCTTTTGGCAAGTATGCCCTCTACCCCAGAGCGAGAAGGCTTGTACGAACTTGCAGATTATGTGGTCCAACGGACTATCTGAAGGTCAATCCCAGCAAATTATCTAACAATGTAACCGCAGGTTTTAGCCTGCGTGTCTCGACTCACCAAAAAGGGCGTGACCATATAGGTTATAACCTTCCCGCGAGCTTAAAGCTCGCGGGAAGGTATCCTTTGAATGGGCCCAAAATTTTAATTTGTAGCCGCAGGCTTTGGCCTGCGCACCTTGAAGTGTGCAGGTACACGAAACTCGTTGAACGAACAATGTGGGGAGTTTGGTTAGAGAACAATACAGACCAAAAATTTTGTTGGGATTATTAAGGGGAAAGAATCAATACTCTAAACCGCATTTCTAGGCCAAACTCACCGCTACTTCAAAAGTTAGCTCAGAATTTGCGTTTCAGCTTGCTTATATGATCCACCAACCATGGTGGAAGACCTTGTCTACCAAGCAATTCCTCGATTAACTCATGCCCCCTATCAATATCACCGTGGATGATAAAGTATTCAGCCTGAACCGCTAAAGCGTAGATATTATCCGGGTTATTGCGAAGCACTTCCTCGATCCATTGCAGTGATTCTTTGTGCCGCTCAGTGTCAATAAGCGCCCTTGCCAAGGCGATCTTCGCTATACCCCAATTGGGATACTTCTCAGCTATGCCCTCTAGAAAGGGAAACATGTCCGTTCCATGCGCGCTGAGAAAGAGCGCCTCGGTGAGTAAACCCTCCAACTGCCGTTGTTCTTCAATGGGTCTATCGGAGACATCATATGCACGAAGATAAGCTTCCACCGCTGGGAAGAAATCGCCACCTTCGAGGAATTGGTTTCCCGCGACAAAGAACTCTCGATGTGCTTCTTCGGGATGTCCTTGAGACAATAATTCTTCCGCACGCACAAAATGATCTTCTGGAGCAAACACCTCTGTATTTTCACGGGAGGGGAGGAATTCGGTTTGTTCATCCGAGGTGTCCCTGAATAGAGGCTGCCCTCCCTCCCTCGCGCGGTTGATGGCGCCAAGGAAGATGAAGAATGAGATACAGGTAAATACAAGACCAGCCACAAGCCATAGCCATCTTCGTCCGCGTTTCTCTTCTGGTTGGACGATAGGGGGTTCAGATGGAACCACATCACGGATATCATCCGGCTTTGGTTCGAGAACTGGTGCTTCAATTGGGGCAACAACATGTTCTCTGGGTGCAGGCGAGGGCACAACCCTTATCCGAGGTGTGGGTTCAGGGGTGAGGATTCCAATATCGATACCCTTGGTTGCCTCTCGGAAAGAATTTACCAACTCGTCAACCGATGCGTATCTGTCTTCCTTGTCCTTTGCCAGAGCCTTGATCAATACTTCCTGGACTTGGTTGGGGAAGTCAGGTTTGATCTTGGTTGGTAGAGGTAAAGGTGAATAGATGTGATCATGGATGATTGAAAAGGGTGTATCAGAATCAAAGGGAACCTGACCGACGGTCAATTCATAGAGGACAACACCTAAGGAGTAAACATCAGTTTTTTCATCCAGATCAGGTTCACCTCGAGCCTGTTCCGGGGAGATATAGTGCGGCGTCCCCATAAGCATGTCACCAGATAACGTTGAAGCGCCATCCGCAGCGATCCGTGCCAAACCAAAATCCGCTAAGTAGATCGAACCATCATCGCATAGCAAGACATTCGAGGGTTTGATGTCACGATGCAGAATACCTTTGCCATGTGCATACGAAAGAGCCTTCCCCACCGCTTCGACAACATCAAGCCTCTCGCTCTCCGAAAGGGATTCCCGTTTAAGACGAGCTTTGAGCGTCTCCCCGGCTATAAATTTCATCACCAAGTAAGGGCGTCCCTTATGCTCGGAAAAGTCGTAAATAGGCACAATGTTTGGATGATCCAATTGAGCGACAACACGCGCTTCCCGCTGGAATCGTGCGAGAAAGCCTTCTTCCTCCATGAACGCGGGATGAAGTGCTTTTATCGCAACGTACCGTTCCAACGCAGGATGGTAAGCTTTGAATACCGTAGCCATACCTCCCTGACCGAGCTGCTCGATAATCCTATATGGCCCAACATTCTCCCCTTGTGCAAAAGACATTGCCTCTCCCAAGATATTTCGCGGTCATTATAGACGAGCCAGATCAACGGAACAATATAGAGATGTCAACGAGTAGTAAATTTCTGATCAGGGGCATCCAGACCATTCAAGCGACAACCCTCATCCCACACGCGTTCGCTCCCGTTGAATCCGTAACCTTAAAATCCTGATGTTATCAACCCTGTCTTTCGTGATGAATATAAATACATTTGCGCTATGCCTAACAAAAACGGATCAATGTCATAGCTTATAGACTAAAAAAAAGACTGGGCAGCGCCAATAGGTCGCTTTGCCCAGTCTATGACTACTCATAGATGCGGTTATGAGAAAACCAAATTCACCTCAGATCACCTATGTCACAATCAAGCAGGATATCCACTCCAGGTAATGTTTTGCCTTCGATTAGTTCAAGGGAAGCGCCACCACCAGTAGAGACATGGTCTATCTGATCCGTCAACCCCGCTTGCCGGATGGCTGCCGCAGAATCCCCTCCTCCAACGATGGTTGTGCCTCTACATTTTGCCACCGCTTCAGCTAACGCGTTCGTGCCAGCAGCAAACGGATCAAACTCAAAGACTCCCATGGGACCATTCCAAACGACCAGTTGGGCATCTTTCACCGCTTCACTGAATACATCAATGGTCTTTGGACCGATGTCCATTGCCCGCCAACCGTCGGGGACCGCATCCGGCGTTACAGTTTGAATTTTGGCGTCCTCACTGAATGCATCCGCAACAACCAGGTCAACAGGCAACATCAAACGTGGTCCCGCTTGTTTGAGCAGGTCTTTTGCCAACACCAGCGATTCCTTTTCGATGAGAGAGTCAGCCATGTCGTTGCCCGCGGCTGCCAAAAAAGTGTTGGCCATCGCGCCACCAATTAACAGTTGATCCGCTTGATCTAAAAGCCGTTCAACCACCCCAATTTTGTCGGAGATCTTCGCGCCTCCCAAAATTGCGATGTATGGGTGTTGAGGATCTTCTAAAGCTGCACCCAGGTAATTGAGCTCTTTCTCCATTAAAAATCCGGCGACTGCAGGGAGATAGTGAGCTACTCCCTCTGTCGATGCGTGCGCCCTGTGGGCAGACCCAAAGGCGTCGTTGACAAAGAGGCCTGCCAAAGCGGCTAATTCCGCGGCGAAAGCAGGGTCGTTTGCTGTTTCCTCGGGATGGAATCGGGTGTTTTCGAGCACGAGTATCTCACCCGCTTGAAGTCTTTCAGCAGCTGCTTGTGCCTCAGGACCGATACAATCCGGTACAAACCCCACATTTTGCCCCAGCAGTTCGGATAACCTCTTCGCAACCGGACGGAGCGAGAGGGAGGGAACGATCTTGCCCTTTGGTCGACCGAGATGAGAGCAGAGGATAACGCTTGCGCCGTTCTCGATGAGATACTTTATCGTGGGAATCGATGCCAGGAGGCGCGTGTCATCAGCAACGCGACCCTCATCGAGGGGTACATTAAAATCGACCCTGACAAGCACGCGTTGTCCAGTGAGAACCACATCACGGATCGTTTTCTTACTGAACATCGATGGGAACCCTTATATTGCATGCTCGAAGGCTGTTCGTCTCGCTCTGGATCATTTCAGTGTTTTTCCTATGAGCGCCGCTAAATCCGCTGTGCGGACTGAGTAACCCCATTCGTTATCGTACCAGGAAACCACCTTTGCCATATCACCATCCATGACAAAGGTAAATTCTGCATCGATAACGCTCGAGCGAGGATCCATTTTATAGTCCACGCTAACCAATGGCTCCTCCGTGAAGCCCAAAATCCCTTTCATGGGTCCCGCAGCCGCAGCACGGTAGGCATCATGAAGGGCTTCGGTCGTCGCTGACTTCTCCAAGACCGCCACGAAGTCTACGACGGAAACCGTAGGTGTGGGTATTCGCATAGCATATCCGTCAAATTTTCCCTTCAATTCTGGAATAACCAGGGCGAGAGCCCTCGCCGCTCCGGTTGTGGTAGGGACGATGTTTAACGCAGCCGCACGGGCTCTTCGAAGATCTTTATGGGGCAAATCCAAGATATTTTGACCTGCGGTATAGGAATGGATCGTTGTCATCAATCCCTTGACGATGCCGAAGTTATCCTGAACGACTTTCGCTGCTGGTGCCAAGCAATTCGTAGTACAGGAAGCATTGGATACGATGTGATGTTGATCCGGATCATACATTCCGTCATTCACGCCAAGGACAATCGTGATGTCTGGGTTCTTGGCTGGTGCGGTTATGATCACTTTCTTCGCGCCTGCTTCGAGGTGTTTTGCAGCGTCTTCCCGAGCACGAAAAATACCCGTACTCTCGATCACGACCTCAACACCCATCTCATCCCAGGGCAAAGTTCCTGGATCTGGCATGGACAACGCCTTAATAAAGTCGCCCTCGATTACCAATCCATCTTCCTTTACCTCTACTTCACCACGAAAGTGACCATAGTTAGAATCATAACGAAACAGGTGGGCCATCGTCGGGAGGTCACCAAGGTCGTTGAAGGCCACGACATCGAAATCCTTAGGGTAGGTCTCCTTCATCACCTTGAGGACCTGTCTACCGATCCGCCCAAAGCCGTTGATACCAATTCGAGTTGTCATGATACTCTCCTATCTTCTGATGTCAGTTGTGACGCTCTTAGGATCCAAGATCATCGTCAAGTGATAAATCCAGTGGGCCTGTTCGCTCCTCCCACAAAGCGATCAAAGTTTCAGCAATTTTCTCGGAATCGTGACGCCAAGGGCGATCTGAGTCCACAAGGTCTCCAGTGTAAAGGGGCACCATCATATCTGCGGTTGCGGATGGATCCACACCAGAGATCCCCTCAGGAAGTGGATAGTCAAAACGGTCATTCGCTACAACAACATCTACCAAACCACGGCCAATGTGTCGCTCGATCGCATCCACATGCTGCTTGCAATCATACCCGTCCGTTTCTCCAAGTTGGGTAGCGACATTGCATACAAACACTTTGAAAGCTTGACTGGTTCGGATCGCCTTAACGAGATCGGGTATGAGCAGGTTAGGGATCACACTGGTATACAGACTGCCGGGTCCGATAACGATCATATCCGCATTGAGAACGGCTTGGATCGCACCTGGATATGCAGGTGGATCATTTGGTTCTAGGTGAACTCTACGAATACGGCCTGGTGTTTCAGAGATTTGACTCTCACCCTCAATCCTAAAAGCTTCGACAGCCATTTCTGGGGTTTTATCAGCCAACAACGCGATGTCCCTCATTGTGGATGGAAGCACGGTCCCGCGAATGGAAAGGATTCTAGCTGCTTCCATGATCCCCTGATCGAAACTACCCGTAACCCCCGCTAAAGCGGCGATGAATAGATTGCCAAAGGAGTGACCGTTAAGTTCCTCGCCCTCCAGAAATCGATAACGAAATAGTTGTGTAAGTAAATCCTCGTCATCTGAAAGAGCTGCAATACATGCACGAATATCACCTGGAGGGGGAAGTCCAAGGGAGCGACGTAAACGACCCGATGATCCCCCATCATCGGCGACAGTGACGATTGCGGTCAGATTTCCGGAATATTTTTTCAGCCCTCTCAGTAATATCGACAAGCCCGTTCCGCCACCTATGGTCACGATTCTCGGTCCACGCCCAAGACGACGATGTCTAGACACAGCATCTACAATCGGCTTTCCTGGTCTGAGATATGGTGCAAGGAGCGTACGGTTCAAAGATACAACTGCGAAGATAAGCAATCCAACGCCAACAGCACCAAGTATAAGCGCCCTCAACAAACGCGGTAATGGGCTCAAACTGAGCAACGCCAACCACGGCGATTCGGGGTGTGAGCGATAAATATCGAGCAGAACGATAGCAAGCCCCAGACCGATCAAAGCGGTTCCGATGACCATCAATCCCAGCCACCGTTTAACGCCTATTCCAGGTTCTAGCCAACGTAGAAAACGCCGCCATCGAGGGGCGGAGTTTGGGTTCCAGTTTCGATCTTCCACCTTTGATCGCACCTCGACGAATATACCAGAGAGCAGAATGACCGTCAACTAATCGGCCGAAAATGTGTTTTCAATTGGGTGACAATCTAATCCAGACAAGGTAACCAGATCTTGTCACTTCTCGCGTTATTCACTTACAACGAAAGGCATTTATTTAATCTCGAGCTTCATTCTGAGCTTCTCGAAGACCTTATCGTAGCCTTGTTGAATGGGAGATTCCACCCTCACCACTGCTCTCTCCCTGGAAGGAAGAGGGTGCCGCTTCCCTCTCCCCTTTGGGGAGAGGGAAAGGGTGAGGGGAGCTTGTCGAAGGGTGCCTTAGTTTATGGCAGTCATCCTTCGACAAGCTCAGGATGACTTTACTTCGGACAGAGTATAAAGCACCCTGAGCATGCCGAACGCCTTGTCTTGATTATGTCGGAGAGCTTGTCCTAAGCACCTGGAAGGGGCTTGCATGCCCAGTAACTTGGGCTCACCAATCGCAAAAAATGTGCCCGATCTTTGACCTTCAACAGTGGGAGTGTATAATTACAGGTACGATACCCAAAAAGAAGGAGGACGGCCCATGGCCAGCGTAACCTATGAACACGTAACCAAACGCTTCGGAGACGTCGTTGCAGTTAACGACGTGGATATATTTATTGAAGATAAAGAATTTCTCGTGCTGGTGGGGCCGTCAGGTTGTGGAAAGACGACAGCCTTACGCCTACTTGCAGGACTGGAGGAGATTACTGAAGGCAGGATCTTGATCGAAGACCGTGTCGTAAACGACATCGCGCCGAAGGATCGAGACATCGCGATGGTGTTCCAATCCTACGCTCTCTACCCACACATGTCCGTCTATGACAACATGGCTTTCGGACTCAAGTTGCGGAAAACTCCCAAGCAAGAGATCAAGACTCGGGTGCAAGAGGCGGCGGAAATCCTCGGGATCGAAGCGCTGCTCGATCGCAAGCCACGCCAACTCTCTGGTGGCCAGCGACAGCGTGTCGCAGTAGGTCGAGCGATCGTCCGTGAACCGAAGGTTTTCCTCTTCGATGAGCCCCTTTCAAACCTGGACGCAAAGCTGAGAGTGCAAACCAGGGCCGAGATCAGCAAACTTCACCAGCGTCTGCAAACAACCTTTATCTATGTCACCCACGATCAGGTAGAGGCCATGACGATGGCCTCCCGCATCGCGGTGATCAAGGATGGCATACTTCATCAGGTTGATACACCTCAAAACCTATACGACCACCCGTCGAATGTCTTCGTGGCTGGGTTTATCGGCTCGCCTGCAATGAATTTCTTCAACGCTCGTTTAGACCGGGCTGATGGTGGATTGGTGATTGATGCTGGAGCGTTCCAGGTCCCAATACCGGATGACAAGGTCGATAGGTATGGTCCACATACCGGCAAACAGGTGGTTTTCGGAATTCGTCCTGACGATATCCACGACCCATTGTTCGCTCCCCCCGGTATCCATTCCGCGTCGGTCGAGGCTCAGGTTGATGTAACCGAGTTGATGGGCAACGAGATCTTCATGCACCTGATGCTGGGTGAATTTGTGGCCGTCGGTCGTATCGATCCTCGTTCGCAACTCCGTGTCGGTGATAAGGCGCAATTGGTGTTCAACATGGACAACATGCACCTCTTCGAAACTGAAGGGGAGCAGAATACAATTCAATAGCCGACTGCATGCGCGAAACTGAGCCCCCTTGCCTTTTCGGGTGTGGGGGCTTTCTTATCCCAAATAGGGGTAGTCACATGGCAGATTTCCATTTGATGCGTCAATTGCATCTGAAAAACGATAGCAAAATCGTCCTCCTGACGCTGGATGGCCTCGGGGGGTTACCCGTTGAACCGGGAGGACCAACTGAATTGGAGGCTGCGCGTAAACCAAATCTTGATCGATTGGCTTCGGAAGGTACGCTGGGGCAGATGATCCCGATTCGGCCGGGTATAACACCTGGCTCAGGTCCGGCTCATTTGGCGCTGTTCGGTTATGATCCGATCCACTTTGACGTCGGCCGAGGGGTTCTCGAAGCCACGGGGATTGGAATGGAGGTGAAAAAGGGGGACATTGCAGCTCGAGGTAATTTTTGCACCCTCGATTCGAATGGCCTGATCGTTGATCGTCGAGCTGGGCGCATACCTTCTGATGAAGCGCTACCTATCGTTAAACGTTTATCGGAGATCCAGATCCCAGGCGTGGAGATTGATGTCGAACACGTTCGAGAGTATCGTTTCGCAATCGTCATGCGTGGGAAGGGCCTCGAGCCTGACCTTGAGGACACCGACCCACAAGCGACCGGATTAGAACCCTTACCGGTTCAAGCGAGGGAGAAGGGTTCACAGAAAGCCGCTGGCCTCGTGGAAAGATGGATAACCGAGGCTCGAGCACTACTAGCAGGAGAAAGTAGAGCAAATGGGCTGACGCTCAGGGGCTTCTCCACAGATCCTGACCTACCACAATTCCCGGAGATCTACGACCTTAAAGCTGTTTGCATCGCAGTCTACCCAATGTATCGCGGTGTCTCCCGACTCGTCGGCATGGAGGTAAAGGATTTTCAAGGTGACACTCCCGCAGATGAGTTTCGTGTGGCAGGAGAGATCTGGGAGGAATTTGATTTCTTCTTCATCCACATTAAAAAGACCGACAGCATGGGTGAGGACGGAAATTTCATGGGAAAAGTCAGCATCATAGAAACTGTGGACGCAGCGCTTCCTTCGTTGCTAGACCTGAAACCCGATGTGCTCTGTGTGACCGGCGACCATTCCACGCCAGTACGGTTAAAGAAGCACTCCTGGCACCCAGTTCCGACTTTGCTGTGGGCTCCAGCGACTGGACTACCTGATCGACAAACGACTTTTGGCGAACGGGCATGTGCCCAGGGTGGCTTTGGTACCTTCCCTACAATCGATCTTATGCCAAGACTCATGGCACACGCCGAGCGTCTTGAGAAATATGGTGCGTGAGGAGCAGTAACGATTCCATATAATAAGAATCAACAGCAGGAGCGCACAATTGTGCGCTCCTGCTGTTGTTATTTAGCTGTTTTGATGTAGGCCGCTCCTTTTCTCCGCCTCGAATAAACAGCATGCACATCCTAACGGTCCACAAACGCCTTATGATCACATCCTCAACTTCTTATTCTTCTCAAGAGCACCTTAGAAAGGAGATAAACAACGCCCCCCACGAATGCGGTGAGTAGAGCGAGGAATATGAATGTGTCACGCCAGAAGCGTTCTGGGTAAAGCCGAATAAACGTGTCTGAAAAAAGGAAGATCCAGGTGTTCCCCTCGAAGAAGACCCGGTGAAACCCAACGAACAAGATGCCAAATCCCACGATCACTCCTAGGATGAGAAGCCCTACTAGAATAAGTGTATTCCGTGCTCCTCCTTTGAGTGTTTCTAGCGCTACTCTTGGATCAGCAAAGATCCCGAGGGACAACTCAAGTGTCAAGCCGAGGATCAATCCAATAGCTAGCACATACCAAACAACATGAATAAGGCGTTTAACATCCTCCATGTGTCTTAACTCTCGCTGGTTGTGCATCGGCGATCCATCCTCTAGACGGAACTCATCAAAGTAATCCAGTGCTTCATCATTGAGTAAATATTCGATATCGATCTCTGACCAATAAAGCCTATGTTCAAGTGTGAAACCATAACTATCTTCCGGAAATCCCGGGAGCCGATATTCAATCTGAACCCACCACTTCGCTGTATTGAGCATGATCCACACGCTTGATAAAACGAGAACCACAGGAATGAGGATCTGCAAGACCCATTGGGCGATGCTCTGCCATCGAGTACTAGAAACCACAATGTGCTCCCATCTAGCGCAGGATATCCAATTCGCCGCCGAGGATGAACTGGATCGCCATGGCGTTCGTCAACGTCTCAACCGGAGCCCAGTCATCCGTGAATACGATATCCGACCGGGGTGTTGGTTGTAGGTTATCAATCGCTCGCTTCATCGAATCCAACAAAGCCAGCGGAGCGCCCTCACTCTGCAGCAAGATATGATTCGCTACCAAATTCTCAGCGCTTGAAGGTTGAACGGTGCCGTAAAGGATAGTGTTAAATGTATTAGGCACATCCACCACATGGACCGTAGAGAACACAGATCCAACCGTGCCAACCATTGCCTCGATCAATCGTCGATCGTTAGGGGTGCGACCGACATTGATGACCATCACACCATCCGCTTCGAGGTGGTTGAGTACCTCGAGGAAGAATTCTCGGGTCGTCAGATGCCATGGTATGTAAGGGAGCCTGTAAGCATCGACCCCGATCACACTGTACCGATACGGGCTGTGGGCAAGACCCCAGCGCCCATCGGCGATGATTACATTCAAGTTCGGTTCGTTCATAGAGAACAACAACTGTCCGGTCGCCACAATTTCCGGGTCGATCTCCCATCCATCAATGGGGACCGGTCCAAACACATGAGTATACTGCTTCACAATCGTTCCCGCCGCAAGGCCAACCAGCCCAAGACGTTTGACATTATCGAGAGATACAGGAGGAGCGTTAAAAAAGGGCGCTACGAGGAAATAATCCCACGTTCCGTAGGTAACCTCCAGATCCGGCGCATAGACGGAGTGAATCCCCTGTCCTTCGTTCAAGAGAAGGTAGCGCATCCCCCCAGGTTTCTCTTCGACAACCTGGATAAAGTTATAGGCCGATTCCTTTTCGTAAATTAACCCGGTGGTGTCTTTCACGGGTCCAGGCAAGATGAACGCAGCTAAGATAAGTAGAAGGATCGGCATCCATATTTGTTTGGCTGCTGATCGCCAACTCTCCATGCCAAGTCCAATTAAAGCCACAGCCAGGAGTCCCAAGCTGAAGACGAGGAAGGTTCGAGCAGTTCCAATCGAGGGGATCAGCAGCAAGACAGGGAGAAAAGTGCCGAGTATTGAACCTAGCGTTGAAATTGCATATATGCGTCCCGATATACGGCCAGCCTGCTCCGTATCTTTAATCGCTAACCTTATGGCAAAAGGCGAGACGCAACCAAGTAGTGTGACGGGAAGACTGAATAGGATCAAGATGACAATAAACGAACCAATCATGACCGCCGAATCTAGTCGTTCAACAGCCCTTGCCGCGTTCAGCAATACGGGTCTCGCTATAATGGGTATCAAGCCAGCGGTGAACGCTCCCCATGCGATCAATCGGTAAAACGTATCCGCGTATGGTGAACGATCGGCCCAACGCCCACCGATGAAATATCCTGCCGCTAGATATACTAAAATCAAACCAATGATATTGGCCCAAACGATATTGCTGGTCCCGAAAACATTCCCAAGCAAACGCGAGGCCGACAATTCAATCGCGAGGGTTGTCATCCCTGCAGCGAATACAGTCACGTTTAGATAACGCTGGTACATCTAACGCTCCGGATGATAGCTAGTAGGTTTTAGAATGATGAGGCGCACATCCGTTTATCCATTGGGCCAGTCAAACTGAAGCAGGGCAGATCGCCACCCCTTCGTTTTTATTGGATGTCAAATCCCCTCACCACCTGGGACCGGAATTCTACGAGTCAATTCCTGAATGATATCCTTGGCATTGATCTCCTGGATTCGAGCGACTGAGGCGAGGACCAATCGATGAGCCAAGGTCGGAACAGCCATTCGTTTCACATCATCTGGGAGGACATAATCACGACCCAAACTTGCTGCCAGCGCTTGAGAGGTGCGGAACAGTGCTAGGCTTCCTCTCGGACTGGCGCCGAGATAAACCTCGTCGTGGCTGCGAGTACCCTCAACCAGATCAACGATGTATCGTTTGATCTCTTCTGTGAGGGTCACCTCTCGTACCGCAGATTGCGCAACCAGCAAATCTTCCACATCTACTTCACACTCCAATGCGTGGATCGGGTGCCCGAGCTTCTGCCTCTCCATCATATCGATCTCATTGGATGTTCCGGGGTAACCTAGATGAATTCTTATGAGAAACCGATCCATCTGCGCTTCAGGTAATGGAAAGGTTCCTTCGTATTCGATAGTGTTCTGGGTCGCGAGGACCATAAATGGACTGGGAGTAGGATACGTCACTCCATCGACTGTGACCTGTCTCTCTTCCATCGCTTCGAGCAGTGCAGATTGTGATTTGGGAGTCGCTCGGTTGATCTCATCCGTGAGCACGATCTGAGCCATGATCGGACCTGGGCGATACTCAAACTCACGCGATTTCTGATTGAAGATGGATACTCCGGTGATATCACTGGGAAGCATATCAGGGGTGAATTGGATGCGACGGAAGGAACAACCAATCGATCGGGCGAGGCTCCTTGCGAGCATCGTCTTGCCGGTGCCAGGGACATCCTCGATAAGAATATGTCCTTGACAGAGTAAGCCAAGAACTGTCAGCCTAATGGCCTCAGTTTTCCCGATGATAACCTTCTCGATATTGGCGATCAGTCGCGCTGCAAGTTGTTGGATGTCTTCCACACCGTCACCCTATGGATATGCTGGGTGCGCATATGACAAATAGCGATTTATTGTCTTTTTGTATCGTCCCAAATTGTACCCTGTCTGTCTCCAGATTAGCTTAAAGTATGGCCTCTCGCAAAAGCGAATTATTGAGGGCTTTGGAGTGGATTTGTGGGAGGCCCCATTCTACCCCCTTTTATTATTGATATTGTTATTGAATCAATCTCCCTTGTTGAAATGCGTCCAGAAATGGAATATGCTGTGTTTGGTTGAGGAAAAGAGGAAATATTTCCTTGTAGTATCCCCCTAGGAATATAATTCGGAAAATTGACCGTGTAGTCCACCCAATGGGGGGCGATTACGAAACAAACGCTACAAAAAATCCCCCCTCGGGGTGATACAAGGAAACCTTTCCAGATAAGCATATTTAGGCTGAAAAAAGTATGAAAGAAAAATCAGTGTTTGCGATTTTTGGGCGAAAGTCAGAGGCCAGTACCTGGTATCTTCTATTCGAAACGGGTGAATTCGATTTGGCTAAGCGGACGTTTGCAGAGTTGTCAGCTGTGCAAGCGTATGATGATCTAAGGCCATTTAGATTGATTGACTTGATGGATGACTTACAACAATCATCTAATAAAGCAGAGACCGTCCAAATTCGTACACTTCCTACATCAGAAGGTGGCGTTATTTACGACGAAAATTCTGGATTTACCTATGTCGGAGATAATAAAGTTTTTCTTACTTACCTGGAGACTATACTACTCAAACTATTCCAATCGAGGGAAGGCAAACTTGTAAAAAAGGAGCTGATATTTAAGGAAGTGTGGGGAGAGCATTATCGTGCTGGAACTAAAGATGATGCAAAGATTGAGAAGCTTGTAAGCCGCTTGAGAGAAAAACTCGAGAAGCATAGCAGCCAACAACACATAAGTACCCATCGAGGTTTAGGTTATCTTTTTAATAAAGAAGGCTTTGAATAATTCCTGGTAAAGTCATGTTTCAGCCTAACAACCCGCTGCAGCGGACCAGGGATGCGCGACGATTTGATAATGATTGGTCCTATCCCTGGCCGCTGAGCTCGAGGCCGTTAGCCACCACAAAAAATAAGGAGTAATCTGATTTGAAGATTAAAGGGCAACGACTAATTCTACGGGATGATCATCGTGATTCGGATGACGATGACTTCTTCAGATGGATGAATTTGGAAGAATGGAAATATTATGATGAGCCGGATCAGCCTTTCCAACCTATCAGCCGGGAGGAATTTGACAAACGCATTAAGAAAAAATCTAAAGGTTCTTCCTCTTCTAGCAATAGTGAAGGTTGGCATATTGATACTGTGGAAGGCCAACATATTGGTTGGGTAAATTACTACAATTGGGATCAAGAAGAAAAATCTGCTTTTATCGGTATATGTATACCTGAAGAAGAGAACTGGGGAAAAGGGTATGGTACTGAGGCAGTGAGCCTATTTCTCAACTTCTTATTTGACTCTTTAGGTCTAAACACAATACGAACCGCGACCTGGACGGGGAATAAACGTATGGTTCATTGCGCGCAAAAAGCTGGTTTCACTAACCAGAAAATCATGCCCCACCGCTCTTCAATTTCAGTCCGAGGTGAACCTTTGGAGCGTATCGAGTTTTCATTGTCGAGTGCAGAATGGTATAAAACAAACAGGGATGGTGGCTAACCCCCGCTGTACCTGACTCTTCGACTGCGCGCTGCGCGCTCCGCTCAGAGCAGGTGAGCTCTTCCGTTAGCCCGCCTCGCGGCAATTGGTTTGGCATGAATGCGAAACCTCTGGGTAGCACCATATTCGGCCGCCAGGATGGAACATAGCTGACAGTGATCAATCATTCCCCCTTGAGTGCACAACGCTTGGTTCCTCGGATTGCATCTATTGCGGGTGCCACCGGCCTGCTGGTATTCGGATCACTCAGCATACTGGGAGGATTACTGGCGGCTACCGAGTACCTCCGGTATCAAGATGGGGAGGGCGTACTGACCATCGTGGTCCCGATGTTCATGGTCGGTAGTCTGACTTTGTTGGCTGCCAGAGGCCAGCGAGGACTCGGCGACCGAGCAGGTTATCTAGTCTTCCTAGCGCTCATGATCCAGTTGCTCACGATCTCGACCCTCGGTATGTACCTCGGGCCGCCTGTCATAATTCTACAATTCGCCATAATCATCTCGCTAGCAGTTCGATTCCGATCAAGCGCTGGTTTCAAAATCCTGCTGATGGGATTTGCATTGGCAGGAGTATCTGCCTTCATCTACCAACGAACAGGGCCGGCGATCGGCGTCTATGGAAACCTCTGCGGTGAACCGCCGAATCATCTCTGCTACGGTCCGGTGCTGGGTGCGGGATTCCCTCTGCAGTACGTCGTAGATTCCCCTACGATCTCGGTGCCGGGGATGCTAGGACTGGAAGACGACCTCCGCGGTCCATCCATGGTTATCGATGTCCTGGTATATTGCCTGGCCATATTCGGAGGCTACAGGTTTATCCAGATTATTCGTTTCCGCAAGAGCGAATCGCCTAGTCGATCGCAATCGAGCAATCAACGCGCAACTAGAGACAATTAGGAGCATCATTGTGGGCCAGGGATGTTTCAGTCAAGCTTGAGGCGGGTTAACCACTCGCTGCCTCGCAAAGAACGCGGGATCTTCGAGAGCGGACCCGGCCAGCTCGGCGCGATAATGTGAAAGTGTCCTAGCCAGGCAGCTCAACCCGATACCGTTAGGCCGATCGTCAGCATTTACAAGGAGCAAGATGGATCCAGTTTTCGAAGCTTATTTTGAGGTCCTTGAAGCTTTGCATGAGGGTTGCCAATCGCAGATTTCGGGGCTGACTCAAGAGGAATTGGATTGGTGCCCCAACGATGAAATGAACTCTGTTGCCGTCCTTGCAACTCATATCGCAGGGGCTGAACGATATTGGATTGGCGATGTTGTTATGGAGGAAGCATCCGGTCGGAATAGGGATAAGGAATTTTCGACTAATGGCGTGAGTGAAGATGTCCTATTGGGCTTATTGGATGCTGCGCTTAGCTATACGCGAGAGGCATTCAGCCGCTTGGCAACTGACCATCTTGCCGAACTCAGAATATCACCTAGAGATGGTCGGGAATACACAGTAGCTTGGTCGATTGCCCATGTCCTGGAACATACCGCCCTGCATCTTGGTCATATGCAAATCACCGGGCACTTGTTGAAGTCACGCTAGATTAAAATGGATTGTAGTGAAGGAATCTGATAGGCCTAACCACTTCCATGAGAAGGCCTGGCCAGCCGAGATGTTGAGTTCGGTGCGATACTAGCCTTGGGCTGGCCAGGCCGCTTAGCTCGAGGCTGTTAGGCGGCGCGTTCCGCGCCACCGAACGGGGCGGCGGCTGTACCCACATGTTCGTTCCTTTCCGAGCAGAAAGAGGTAAAAAATGCCAATCATTGCTGGCCTAGCCGGCTTAACCATCGTGCTGCTTTTGATGGGCCTTTTACTTTCCCCCGATTACACCAGGAAGAAAACCCTGGCTGGCTATGCGGTTAATCATAATCGTTACCTGAGTCTGGATGAAAAAACAAAGGTGTGGATCAGCGTGTGGCTGCCCGCCAAGCTGAAAGCCGGAGAGAAGATCCCCACGCTCCTGAGAATGGAGCGCTATATCGAGGAGGTCGAGGACGGCTGGCTTGCAAAAGTGGCTAGTTTCTACGGCTACAAGGATGACGGCCTTAGGACCACCCTGGAAATATTGGATAGGGGCTTTGCCTTCGTCTTCGTCCAATCCCCAGGCTCCTGTCAATCCAGCGGACCGCGTTATTCTGATTATTCCTCCATCGAAATAGATGCCATGGTATTGACGATTGACTGGGTTTCGAGACAGCCCTGGTCCAATCAGAAAATGGGTGTTTATGGCGGTTCCTATTCCGGAACTACGGCCGAAATGAGCTGTGCAGCCTTGCGTCCCGAGTTGAAAGCCGTCTACTCCATGAAACCCGACTTCGACGCCTTCAGGAGTGTTGTCAATCCTGGTGGACTCGGCTCCGGTGCTTTCCTCCATGACTGGGCGAAGTTGATACAGGCCGGTGACATGGATGACATCCTCGTATTGGGCGAACTCATGAGGGGACACCCTCTTTCCTTCCCGGAGAAAATGTTGTTGCGAGTCTGGATCAAGGGTTTGAAACGTCCCAGGGGAGCGGATTTGGAGATCTTTCACCAGGCCATCCAGGATCACCGCTCCAATCCAGATGTTGAAAAACTCTACGGCGATTTGGAAAATAGATATCTCGACACAACATTCCCCGTCGCCGATGGGGTGGCAACCTGGGAGGATATTGCGCTCTACAGCTACAAGGAGCGCATCGAGAAAGCCCAGGTCAACAGCTACAATCGCGTGGGATGGATCGATGCCGGGACAGCCGAAGGGGTATTGGAAAAGTTTCTTACTTTTGATACTCCACAGAGGATCGTCATAGCGCCGACTGGGCACCGTTTAGGTCAATTCGTCGACCTCTACGGAACGCAGCCCGACCAGACTCCGCATGAGCCGGGTTTTAAGAATCCCGACGCAGAAATGCTCGATTATTTTGCCCGTCATCTAAAGGATGACCCAGAGATCAGGGAGCAACGGCGAGTCACCTATTTCACCTACGGGGCCAATGTCTGGAAGGAAACCGATGTCTGGCCACCGAAAGACATCCAGATACAGACATTGTATTTTGGCGAGAGCCGGTCACTCATCCACACCAGGCCCGTTTCCCCAGATGTGTATGATGCGTACACCGTCGATTTCACGGCATCCTCTGGCGAGGAGAATCGCTGGATGGGACAGTTGGGACGTCCCGTGAAGTATGGTGATCGCCGTGCGGAAGATGAAAAGTTATTGCATTACACCTCGGCGCCCCTCGAAGCGGATCTCGAGATCACCGGAAGTCCCACCGTATCCCTGCAAGTCATCTCAACACACTCCGATGGCGCCTTTCATGTCTTCCTCGAGGATGTGGCGCCCGACGGCCGTGTGACCTACCTGACGGAAGGGCTTCTACGGGCCATCCACCGGAAAGTCGGGGATCCGAGAACAGCTCCGTATATCCCGCTGGGCGTGTATCACTCCCTGCGGAAGGTGGATGTCCAGCCGCTCACGCCGGGTGAGGTGGCCGAGATAAGCATCACGCTCCTTCCGATCTCGGTGCTGATATTTATGGGGCATCGCATCCGCCTAGCTATTGCTGGGCACGATGCGGCGTTGAAGACCCGCTACCCGCTGGAGGGGATACCGGAACTGAACTTCCAGAGGAACTCTGCGCAGGCCTCGTACCTCCAGCTACCAGTGATGGAGAGAAAGCTACCATGAAGTGCTGAATTCCGCTTTGTGGTCACAATACAGCACTGTAGCGACGCCCAACACGGCTTGCACCCGACGCGGCTATCGCCGCTCGAGATCGGCGGCCATACGCGATTGTAGTTGTTTTTGAGGCAGAAGCTCTTTCACGAGCTCCGCCGCGCGGGTGAAGCAAACCGTTAGGCGGTACTATCGAAAAATGTCTTGACCGATGCGGTTCGCTTAAAAGGTAAAATGATGGTCATAATAGACAACCCAATTTACGAGGAGAGAGTATCTTCCGATTGGACGGAAGCGCTTTTCTTGAGCTTCACAATTCTCTTCTTCATGTTGCTAATCTGGCGTATGGGTACAGGCAGTCTAGACATTCTCAATGCTGCTTTCTTCTTTTTTTTCGTTTTTTTCTTTTTCTACTCAGTGAATTACAGAACACTCATTATCCGTCTCACCCCGGAATCTTTAAAGCTCAAGTTTGGTATCTTCACATGGACAATACCATTGGACAATATCAGAGAATGTCGCCTTGATGATCTGCCTATTTTGATGAGGTATGGAGGAGCGGGGATACACTTCATGTTTATTCGAAAGAGATACCGTGCTTCCTTCAATTTCCTAGAGCATCCCAGAGTTGTGATCGCGTTTAATAGAAAAGTAGGAATTGTGCAGGATATCTCATTCTCGACACGCCGACCGGATGATGTAATTCAGCTTCTACAAAACGCAGTATCAGCGCGAGGTGCCGTCTAACGTCTCGCTGCCCCGTAAAGAACGCGGGATCTTCGAGAGCGGAGCCCGCGCGAGGCATAAAAATGTGGGGCCGCTTAGAACAAAGCCGTATGGTGCTAATCCAGGCGCCTCAGCTCGCAGCCATTAGCCAGTCATTGCTGCTCCAACCATGCAAATTCCACGCTTTCGAAGGTGAGAGCCTATGATTCTCTTCATCGTCCCGTTGCTGATTGGCTTTGCTCTAAATTTGGCCAGTGCTTTCACGACGAAATACACTCGTATCTTGGGAGAACGAGGTGGGAGAATTGCATCGTTTGTGCTGCGCGTTATCTTGGGTATTCCTCTCTGGGTTCTCGGTCTATCCATAGCTATTACCTCATCTTCGCCCTTTGTATTTCCCCCAGGGCTGGTCACTGACCTCCTAGGACGGCTCCTTGGCCTGCTATCCTCCGTACTTGTGATCTGGGGGCTGTTGAGCCTTGGTATTCCTGCTGCCATACCCTCGCTTCGCGATGCGGTCGTTCGCCAAAGTATCTATAGTCGTATACGCCATCCGATTTATTCGGGCGCAATACTTGGATTCACAGCAGTTATCCTCCTGAAGCCCACTTCGATGGTGGTTGTTGCTTCTGCCCTAGGCATTCTCTGGCTTATCATTCAGGCCAGATGCGAGGAGGTCGACCTGCTGCAACGCTCACCCGACTACCAGGAATATATGGAGCAGGTGCCGCGCTTCTTCCCTCGAATTCACAAGCAGTAGAATCCTCCGTTGCGAAGGGGTAGGACCTCTTACACGAGTTTCAACAAGGGCGCTGCAAGGTGTCGGCTGGCCAACATCTCACTGAAGCAGACTGGGGATACAACGTGATTTGTCAATGAAATTGTATGATGAGGATGCTGGATGAGCAGCGGATAGAATTAACACCAGCGCCTCAGCTCGCAATCGTTCCATCTTAAGGACCAACTGAGATCTGTTTGAGACGGATCTGATCACCACACAAAAAGTTTTCTATCCATCCCAGATTTTTACCAATTCAAGGGAAGTCGCGCGGAGACCTACATGCCTGTAAGGTAGATCATCCTTTGAGAAGGACTACCAATAGAGGTACCCAGAACATCCCATAATTTAATATCCGCTTATCACCTCGCTTGGCAGCATATAAAATCACCGCTACGACCAAACCTGCTGCAACTCGCAAGATACTCAATGGTTCTCTGAAGGTTGAAAAAGGCATGAAAACGATGAAAAGGCTGTTGATCAATAATGCCCAAGTCTCAGCATGCTTCTCACCTCGACGAAGCGCCCCAATACTGCGGAACACCCCCCATACTGAAGGTAAAACAATCGTTGGACCAAACATCAAGATGTAAAGACCTAACGTCGCCATGCTGATTGGACCGATTCTCCATAAACCCATAAAAGGTATCCACTCAAAAGGAGTTGCCATCGTTCCCCCACTGCCCAAACCTGGAGAACCAAATTCCTTCCACAACCAAAACTGCCAACCAGCGAATAGGATCCCCCCCACCCAAAGCCAAGACATCGCGCGCCACTTCCGTTGATTCAATACGTTTGATAGCAAAAGTGGAAACCAGAATAATAAACTTGTTTCCTTGGTGAATAGTGCTAACCCTATCAAGGAGGCGCCAGGAAGATAACGCCCACGATGGTAGAGAAGCCATCCTGTTACGACGAGGGCATAAGCCATGGGACCACTAAGATCAAGACCGACCCCCACAACCAATCCGACCCAAAGACCATAGATGAGCGCATACCCTCGCCATAGATCATGATCGACCAGAAACTGCATCACCGCCCAAGTACCCATTACGTGAGCCACCAGATTAATGGCCAGGAGTGCCCATGGAATGATCGATCGATCACCCAGTGCTATCACCCTTGCAAGGATTGGATAGAGAATTCGTTGATAGCGGTAAGCAGGGACATCGAGCCGTTTCACTACCGCGCTCGGATTGGGGTCTACAGCGAGGTAATAGGTGAATTGCCCATCATACCCCTCGGTGCCCGACGGATCACCTTCTGCATAACGCGATCCCAACTCAGCCAGAGCCACGGGATCCCAGCCTGAAGCTGATAACCGCCAAAGCACATAGGCACATGAGACGACCAGCGTAACAAGCGCCGGCCAGCTTGCCCTTATTCTTTCTTTCGCCATCGCCACCCGATCCCTGCCATAGCCAACCATCCCAACACACTCAACACCGCTCCGAAAAAGAAGAGCGGAGAGCGATAGCGAAATTCAACGCTATGCTTACCTGGGGGAACCCAAACCGCTCGAAAGAGATAATCGGCTTTGTAAAGCCTTGTTTTTGCACCATCCAACTCAGCACTCCAACCTGGATACCAGGTATCAGAGAGAAGCAGCCATGACCCTCGGATTGTTTCGACACGAAGGGGTACCAGACCCGGATCTGAGGTTTCAATGTGGACAACTTCACCACCTCCACCGGTTGGAAGGGACGGCACAGCGTCATCTTCGAGCACGACGATTCTCATGGGATCAAAATCCGGCTCGGACACGCTGGACAGAGCTTCAGCAGCTGAACCTACAACAACAGCTTCTGGAACCAGCCTTATTCTCTCAGCATCGGGCACGGCTTCGTATCTCACGCCCAAATCTGATCCCGTATCCAACACCGCCAGCCATCCCACATCCATCAGGGCGAGGAGATTCAAGCGCTGGTCACTTGGTAATTCTTCGATCATCTCAATCCATACGACAAAGCGATTCGGCAATAAAGGGTCGAAATTGTTAGCTGAGTTGATGCCATTCAAGATCGGCGTATTCGGTAAACCGATATCACGTACAGTCCGCCAATCCATGTCCAGGTTAAAAGTATCGAAGCGGTGAGTCTGTTTAAACTTCAGCTCGTATTCCACATCGGATGGTATATAGACTCGGTGCTCATCTACGACGATATTCCGAAGTGCACTGTCTCCACGAAATACGCTTAACGGAACGCTGGGATTCAATCCAAACCCAGCGTAAACAAGATCAGCTAAGACAACCAACCCCACGATGGCTACCCATCTCCATGAGAGGCTCTCTGGCACCTTAAGAATGATGAAACCAGCCACGAACAACCAGAATCCCGAAACAGTAAAGGCGCGGATGAAGCTCGGTTCCACACCCTCGATGAGTTGCGATCCTATCCAAGCTGCGAAACCCACGACCGCCGCTCCCACGGTGCCCAACCGCGTCCAATAAAGTGCTCGACCCGTTGGGGCACGCAAATTCTCAGCACCTATTCCTGCCAACAAAGCCAATACAAAAATCAGGATCAGATTCCAACGGGTTGGCGCCTGAAACAGGTTAAAGGTCGGAACATAACGAAAGAGCAGTGGGAAGAGAGGGGTGTGCTTCCCGAGAGCGAAGATAAAAGCTACAAAAGCTAAACCAAGAAGAAACCGGACAAGAGATGTCTGCTCCTTCCATCGAAACCCTCTCCAAATGGCGATCAGGGCTAAGATAAGAGGCAGCATTCCAACATAAATCGCGTCTTCCCAGTAGTTCCCGTACCCCCAATAATTCCCTAGCGCTGGGTTGCCGAAAAGACCCGGCAAGAACAGGTCAAGTAGACGCCATGGCCAGAACGAGTAGGTCATCGCGAACTGAGGATCGAGATACGATACACGGTGGGAGTTGAGCAGGTACTCCACTGTAGGGAGTAATTGCACCGCCGACACAATAAAAGCGAGCATACCGGCCGCGATGAGAGGAACGCCAATTCGCTTAAGCCCATTCCAACCACCCGAACGCATTGTCCTCCAACACGCCCATATGCAAGCGATAACGAGGGTGTACCAGGCAGTTTGCGCGTGACCTGCAAGCCATTGGAGCGCGAGGGCTGCACTAAACCACAATGTGGCTTTGACCGTATCCCTACTCCACCCATCCATCTCCAAAGATTTTACGAGCCGATCGACCGTCAAAAGGATCCAAGGCAACCAAGCGGCTGCCGCATTGATGCTCAGGAATCCTCCTCTTGCCACGAGGTACCCTGATAGAGCGTAGGCTAAGGCGGATACAGATTGCCCCAGGGAACCCAAACCAAGATGACGGGTTAGAGCTACCATCCCAATACCCGCCCACATTAAATGCAGGGCTACCAGTAGTCCATGCCCCCATGCTGTTCCCGTAATCAGGAGAAGATAATTCGGCGGGTAGAGCAACGCCGATTGGTAATTCGCAAGTAAAGGAGCACCCATCCCAAGTTGCGGATTCCAAAGCGGCAGGTAACCTTGGCTCAGAGTCTGAAATGCGGATTCTCGCCAAGGGACAAATTGTAGTAAAGGCGTTCCCCAGAATAAGGCCTCACCACGCAGAAGCATGGGCCCAAAAAGGATCAGTGGTCCGAGGACGACCAAAAGAACGGGTAGATGTTTTACCTTACTTGTACTCATCACAATATCTATGTAGTGGTCTCAAAATCTCAATCAAGCGACGTTTTCCTTGTAGACTAGATCACAACGAATTGACCACGTCCCTCACTCATGAGAACTCTGAACGCTGTAGATCTTGTAATCAGCGTAGCTATAGGCAAGAGTCAAGAAATCTGATCTAGCTGGGTTCCACGAACCTAAGGCGTTTTCTCGAGGGCCATACCAGACATACTGCACATCATGACTCCTGATGAACTGAAGTCGTTCAGCATCCGTCATCTTCTCGTCGTAGAAAGCATCTACTTGAGGCTCCAATTCTTCTAGATCTACACTCTCAGGACCATGCCCTATGACAACGCGCACTGGTGCCCATGCTGGAAGCGCATTACCAGTATGAAAGGCTGCCAAGACAACGGAATTTGGTTCCGCCTCCTCATTCAACCAGGAAAAAGCTTCCACTTCTTCGAATTTTCTGAAAGCGGGTTCTTTAGGTCTGATCGCAACATCCATGCCAGCAGCAATAAGAAGCAGGCTGCTCAGAAGCCCAAACGAGAGGAGAAACCTTCCAACCCAACGCTCGATCTTTACATTGTCACCTAACCAACCCTGCAACCCAATCGCCGCCAGCGACAGGAGTGCGACCCAAATTCCTTCAGGCAGACGACGTTGGAGATTGAAGGGTGCATACGCCAATAAAGGAAATAGGATGACCCATCCGAGTAATAACAACCCCCTAGAATTTCTTTCTAGCACTACTCGCCTTATGCCCATCACGGTCGGCAGCATGATCAAGCCGTACGCGATGACGTAGTGTAACGGGTTTGGTGAAAGGATGAGGTTCTGCGAGGTCCAAGCACTTAAGAACGGATCTTGCGTAAAGGAATATCCCAAATATATGACCACTGGTGAGGACAGGAGAAGGATCTTCAATCCAGCTCCCAACCAAGGCTTGATGTTCTGCCAATTCCGACCGCGGGACTCTTTTACTATTAGAAGCACCAAATGAATTGTGATCATTGCATATGCTGGCAGGATCGTTATCGGTTGGACCAGAACGAGCCCCAAGAAGAACATCCCTGCAATCCAACCCGATTTTGTTGTTTCTATGGATTGAAGATAGAAGCTTAGACCAAAAAGCAGGAACGCTCTCGCTAGAATTAGATGTGGAAGGCCGTAATAAGAAAGAAAGCCGAATGTTTCCGGTGAATAAAAGTCAAGTGGTAAGCTCCCAAGCCATGGCGAGTTCCCGATGAGTATTAAGAACCATCCTAACCCACCTCCGGCAGTCGCCAGGATCGTTGCCCAACGACGCCACCAAATAGAAGTCACGAAGAGTGACACAAATTGGTACGTCGCAAATACAGCGATGGGCGTCGCGAATACGCGGAAGAGATGAAACAAAGCAACCATCTGCTCGTGGATTGCAACACCGGCAGCAAACTTTCCTAAAAGTAAATAGGGGAGGAATGCTACTACACCGCTCTGAGGAAGACTCGTGTAAGGCGTCCGGAATAACCAATCACCTCGAGAGCCAAGTAGCATCTTAGCAATGTAGGAATTCCCATCCTCAACACCAAATACGAATCCTGTGAATTGCCAAGTATCACCGTGCGTAAAATACCCCAGGAAGTACGGGATAGATGCAAAGATGACCAGTACAACAGAATAGAAAAGATTCCACGAACGTTCTCGTTTGGTCATCTTCGTATCCATATCCCAATTAAGACGAGAAGGGTGACCAGTGTTATTACGCTTCCTAGATAGACAGTCCATGGTTGAAAATAAAATACAATCTCATGAACACCAGGACTTAGTTTGACACTTCGCAAGAGATCATCCACTGCGTGTAACTCAGCATCAGTCCCATCTACAGCGACTTTCCACCCAGGATATGCGATCTCGCTAAGCACCAATATCCCTGGACCGCTCGCTTTGATTGTGATCTGATTTGGTGTCCACACGATCGAATCAATGGCCCGCCACTCTATATTTGAGAGATCTTGAGAATCTTGGATCCATGCACGTGGTCGTACCAATTCATTCTCGTAAATGTATGCCCCTTGGTCTTTTTCTATTAGGGTTAAATCATCAGACTCGACAGGATATTCGGAAAGGACGTAAGCGACATTCAGTTGACCCAGCTTCAGTGGATCAATCTCCATTCCCCAAGGCTGGTTCGGGTCACCATTTGGAAATGGAGGCAAAGTCACGCTGTAATCTTCTGACGAGAAACCCGTGGCATGTGCCATGAAATCGCGGAAAGCCTTCAATTGTAGTGGATTGATGCCATCCACCATTTCCAGTCCGGCTTGAACCGCGGTTTGATAAGGTAAACTGTAGGATGGAGAGAAAATACGGCCATCTTGGGGTGCATTGGCGATTTTCTCAGCCAAGATCATTCGCTCACTTAGTGCGATGTCCTGAGATCGAACCGCCAAGATTTGTGCGTTTACCCACAACAGATCAACGACAATCAGCAAAAGCCAAACGAAAGCCCGATAATTTTGAGGGAACCGAAACTTAAACCTTAGCAGAATCCAAATCACGATCAGGAACGCGAACACACCAGTTCCAATGAGAATGGTCGGTAATGTTCTGGCTTGAATCCACAATCCACAGATCAATAATAGAACCGCAAGCGCGATTCCAATCGTCGAGAGTCGTACTCTCTTAGCGGTGACGCTCTCAATTTCATCCCTGAGAAACCAATCCACGCCTTTTCCACACAGCATAGCGATACCAAAAGAAGCTAGGATCAACATCCTCGCTGGGACTCTTAACAGGCCTGCTCCTGGCACAATCGCAGTGAAAACTGAAAAGAGCGGTGTTTGATCTCCTAGGGCAAAGATCCAAGCGCCGATCACAACCGCTGACCAAAATCCCACTCTTGGACCTTTCGACAACAACGCGACGATCGCCAGGCAGAAGGCCGTCACTCCTAGGTAACCCACCCACTCGGGTTGAGTGATCAGAGGAAGGATCACACCGAGTAAATTTGCGATTGGCAATTGAAGTTGTGTTTGGTCAACGATCGAGATATCCGTCCGGGTTGTCAGTTGTATATACTCGAAAAGAGGCAATATAAGACATGCTGCGATTGCAATAGCCGTGATGGAATAGATGATCACGGCTATCAGGAGTCTACTGACCCGATATTTATTTAAGATAGTTCCACTTTCTTTATGGCTATGCGCAGCGCAATACAGACCATAAGCCAATGATACAAACACCGCAGGCAACGTCCACCTTGGGTCAGCCAAAGTTAGAAACCCGAGCGCAGCTCCGGCCATCGCGGTCCAACGGATCCATCCCCCACGCCTTGAATAAATTTCATCAACAAATCGATGGACAAGAATCAGGATCCATGGCGTCCAGCTCACCGCACAGACCAATCCCAAATGCCCCAGTCCAATATGAGCGATCAACTTCGATGTACCGCTGAAAGCAAGGGCAGCCATCAATCCCCCCCACCATCCCACACCCTCTTTACGAGCTAGAAGCCACATTCCCCAACCTGCCCATGCCAGGTGCAACCAAAGGGTGACATTGAACGCCAAGCTGATCGGCATGACGAAGATCAACCAATTTGGTGGATACCACAATCCGGATAAGGGATCTGCAGTAAAGGGTGCACCCCCTAGGGTTGTTGGGTTCCAGAGAGGGATCTGCCCCCATTTGAGTAGCGACTGCCGCAGGAAATAGGCGTTCGGCCAATGGGAGATAAGCAGATCAGAATACTCAGCGCCACGGTAGAAGGGGAAACCATCCGCTTCAAGGGTGAGCGGTCCCAACCAAAGAGCTGCAAATAAGAGCATGAGCACGAGTTCAATACGGATCTGACGTGTCATGGCGACACGACCTCGTAGATCTCCACCGCCTGGTACGTGAAGACCATGGGAAGCTCCATGATCCACTCCGGTTCTCCAAGTACCCGCTCCCTTTCTCCGAAAAATATAAAAACAAGGTCCAATTGATCGATGAGATCTATCGCCTCCGCATTCGATCCTTCCCAGGCATACAGCGACTCTACCAAGGATTTTTGGGATTCGGCATATGGAGTCTCAAATGGATGACCATACAACACTCTCACATCGGCAAATGCAGGAAGTCGATTTCCTATATCAGGTGAAGCCAGGATAAGAGCTCCCGGTGGTGAATTCTCATCAAGCCACGAATAAGCCTCGAGTTCGCCTGGAAGATGGATAACCGACGGGTCACCCTTCCCTACCCCTGAGAGACCAGCGCCGATAACGATTAGGCTCGAAGGGATAGACAAGATAAGCAGCAGGATAAGCGCTGCCCTGTACTTCTCTCGTCCCCCAACAATCCTTTCGAGACCGAGTGCCGCTAATCCCGCTAATGGGAAGAAGAGACCCAGGGTCAGCCTTCGTTGAAAGTTGAAAGGCATATAGAGCAATATCATATTGCTCAGCGCCCAGGCCAACAGCAATCGACCCCGAGGTCGGTCTCTAACTCCGGTCCTCGTGATGCCGAGAATAGCTAGGATGAGAATCAAACCATATCCAATGACATAATCGGTGATTGGTGGCGACAGGGTTATATTTTGTGCATTCCAAATCGAAAGGATCGGGTGGGAACGGCTAAGCCATAGATCATATATCACCCAAGGCAACGAACCCACTAAAAGCGCAAGGAATGGGATGAGGTGAGTGCGCTGCTTGCGAAGAAATTCGCTCAAGCCGTTCCATCCTTCTTGAAGACCTTCAAAAATCTGCCAAATCCCTACACCGATCGCTAGACTAACCATCGAGAATGGTAAAACAACACCCAACAATGTCCCACAAATGAATCCAGCTATGCTTCGAATCCAGATCCGTTCTCTATTGAAGACAGAGAGCACTGCGACCAACATGACAGCCGCAGCGAAAGGAAAATGGGGATTTGCATAGGCAGAGAGAAAGGGGATCGATTCCGGAATGGATAAATCGCTGGCTTGAATACCAAAAGGGATGGCAAGCCACCCCAAGCCAGATCCGAACATCGTTAATAACGTCGCAGTCCATTTAAGATGCTTCTCTTCGAACAACTGGCTGTAGAAGAAGTAGGCCAGGCTGAACATAATAAATCCCGCTACAAATCGGGCTGCGTAGTAGACGATCAATAATGAGATGTTCAGCCAGCGAGCTAGATTTCCGAGGAATATATAGAATAAAAAAATGTAAGTATTTGAGCCAGGATCCGAGATATATGGCAAGTAGAATGACCATGACCCGTCAACCCCCTGCCGCATCTTTGCCAAGTAACTAAAACCATCCAATGGGTTGATCAAGAAGCCAGTAAACGATCCTACACGAGCCAGCCGTCCTGCGACAAGATAGGGAGCCAAAGCAGCGGTGACGACCGTGAGACTCAACCCCAATACCAGAACCCATTTGGCTCTTACACTCATGTTACGCATTGTACGCTGAGCCTTTGTCTAGCGCTATGGTAAATCTTGCCCTCATGACCAAATTGCCTCTATAATCGCCTCATGAGCCGCGCTTCTAGCCTTTACAGGTTGCAACAGCTTGATATCGAGCTCATGAATAGTCATGAGAGGGCTGATGAAATCCAGCAAATTCTTAAGGATGATAAAGAGGTTCTACGCTTGCGCCGGGTGTTAGAAAACTGTGAGGCTGAACTAAAAACCGCACAAATTACACATGCTACTGCACGACACGATGTCGACACGCAACGGGCTAAGATCGAACGGACAGAAAAAACCCTTTATGGAGGTTTCGTACAGAACCCTAAGGAGCTCCACGAACGCCAACAAGAAGCTGAATCGCTCAGGCGCTATCTCGTTACGCTCGAAGATCGATTGCTCGAAGCCATGATCTATCTCGATGAAACACAGCAGGAGAGAGATACTGCGGATGAGGTTATAAATCGCACCCTTGAAAACCGGGCACATCAACAGAAGGATTTAAAACTGGAGCTCGAAAACCTTTTGGCAAAGATTGAACGCTTAGGTGCAGAGCGCGAAGCTGCCTTGGCTAGTGTGGTTCAAGACGATCAGGCGTTATATGACACTTTACGCAAACGCCTCGCTGGTAGAGCGATCGTCCTTGTTCATGAGGGTGGTTGTAGTGCGTGTGGGTTGGCTTTGGCCCACTCTGTGCAACAATCCATCCGCAGCGGATCTGAATTGATCCGCTGCGGTCAATGCGGACGCATTCTCTACGCAGGATGACTTCTAATGAGAGAGTTTATCACAGGACTTTTCGGTTACCGCTTTGACTACGAGGAATTCCTTGCCGGTCTGATCGTTGGGATTATATTGGCGTGGGTCCTGGTTCGAATGCGCCCGATATTTACTTGGATTCTAGGATTGCTTCAGAGTCAAACAAGGCGTCTTGGTGAACGGTTAGCGGCATCATCGATCAATCGTTATCAAGTCGAATTAATTACCCGAGCGCAGACGATGCATGTGGCGAATCCGATCTTCGCTCTCGATGAGATTGTAATACCTCCACGTCTGCTCGCTCCGCCGATCTCCACTGACCCTCAAAGCGATGAACCCCCACCAGAGGACACCCTCTCAGTAGTACCAAACCTTCCCGATTGGACCTTCCTTTCGGGACTTTATAGTGCACCGACTATTTCACTCGCTGATGCACTTTCCAATGGTGCCAACTTGATGATCACGGGTCCCTTGGGGAGCGGAAAGACGACGGCTTTAGCGTATTTCGCTATTCGCTGTGCGAACAGGGATCCCGAGGCTGGAATTGCGGTTGAGCTTACTCCGGTGCTGATAAATGCTACGGATTTACAACTTGATAAAAGGTTCGACAAGGATCCCCTCAAGCCTTTGATCTCAGCAGCCCAACAAACCGTATCCCCACCTTTAGCTTCCCGGATCGCGGGCTATCTGCGACCTCAATTTCGTCAAGGTCATGCCTTGCTCCTCTTGGATGGTCTCGATCTGATGTCCCTTGAGGAACTTACTCCAGTCGCTGAGTGGCTAACCAGTTTGCTCGAGGAATTTCCGGGCAATCGCATTATCGCTGCTGGGCCTGTCTCGGGATATGACGGAATGGTTAAAGCTGGGTTAAACCCGATTCCTATCGCACCCTGGTCAGATTATTATCAACGCACATTCCTTACCCGTTGGGCACAATCATGGCAGCAATATGTCATACCGAACCTTCCGAAGAAGCGTATTGGTGACCTCGATCCAGCGTTAATCACTGGTTGGCTTATCGGATTAATCCGCGGTTTGACACCTCTTGAACTTACCCTTCAAACTTGGGCCGCTTATGCAGGTGACACTCGTGGCGCAAGAGCAGTAGACAATATGGAATCGTATGTCAGACGAATCCTATCAACCAATGAGCTTCAGCCGGCTGAGGCGGCTGCGCTGTCCTGGATTAACGAAAGACAAGGGGCGGTAAGCGAGCGTGCCTTTCGCCGAGGAACTCCGATCGACAATCTTGTGGAAGCGGGAATCCTAAATCAACGTGCAGGTAAGAAGGCTTCGTTTACACAACCCGCGATTGGTGCTTACCTCGCTGCCAGAGCGATGGTAGAAACTGGCGTCTCGGAAAGCACCACACAAACAGGTTGGGCTCCGGCAGAAGATACAATGGGCTTCCTGGCTGCTATGGGAGACATCACTGAGATCGCGACTCGCTATCTTGAATCAGATGGTGATCCCTTGGAAGCGAGCCTCCTCTCCTGCGCTCACTGGCTTCGGGAGGCTCCCCTCAAGACACCATGGAAGGATCAAGCTTTACGAGCCTTAGCGACCATCGCCAGCTCTCAAACCAAACCCTATGGGCTGCGACTGCGTACTGTGCATGCATTGGCTGAAACGAAAGACCCATCTGTTGGGATCCTTTTCCGTCGCCTTCTAACTTCTGATATACCCAGCAGTCGAGTGCTTGGAGCGCTCGGGTTAGGCGGCCTTGAGGATGAGGAATCGATCGATACGCTTCTAGATATCGTTTACCAGGACCGCAATCTTCATGTCCGACAGGCAGCCTGTCTGGCACTAGCTGCCATCGGGACCGAACCCGCCTTGGAGGGTTTAGGAAAAGTTTTGCTTGAAGGAGACGAAGCAGTTCGATTAGCAGCAGCTGAAGCCCTCGCAGCTCATCCTGATGAAGGGTTCAGCATGCTGAGGGATGCCAGTGAGCATGATAACCTGCTCACTCGACGTGCCGCTGTTTTCGGACTTGCTCGAGTCCCAGAAAGATGGTCTTTGGAAATCCTGCAACGCATGCAGGTTGAGGATGATCAATGGGTTGTACGTGGCGCAGCGGCAGAAGCCGCTGAGCGACATCACAACCCTCCGTGGAAGGTCTTTCCTGTAATTCGGGAAGTTGCAGAGTTACCTTGGTTGATCGAATTCGCTGCTAATGAGGGATTGGGAGTGGCACCGGGATCGGCTGCTATGGAGATGGTCCGCAGGGCTCTTAATAAGGGAACCGAGGATGAGAAGATCGCGGCTCTAGAGGCGATAGCCTTGGCTGGTGATGAAGAACTCGGACTCGAGTTATATCAGGCCCTTCATGGCCCTGAACCCTTCCTGCGTGATGCGGCTTACGAAGCACTCTGGAGATTGAGAGCGACTGGAGTCGAATTACCAACACCAGAACAATATGGTCTGAGTTGATTGAATGAGTTAGGGTAGCAAGGTAGAAAAAGGTTTATTCCTAGCATTTAGAATTCAGCGTTAATACAAGAGGCACGCGCTTAGCGTGCCTTTTATTTTTCCTTTGAAGATAGAGCTTCGAATCCCCTCCGGAAATCTCGACCTATGAATTGACCAGATGGTGCTATTCCTCCCCCAAAAAACCTTGTATCCGCTGTTCTGCGTCCTCGGCGGACATGTCAAGAATCGAAATAATCTTGTCAAGCCCTTTCTCACCCGCGACAATGTCAATCCGATTCATGCGTACCCCTAAAACCTTGGCCAAGAATTTAACTAACGCTGTGTTCGCCTTTCCCTCCACTGGTGGAGCGGCCACGCGAACACGTATGGTACCGTCTTCCATCACCCCGCCGAATTCGGTTTTCCTCGACCGGGGTGTAACTCTTATTGTCAGAGCTGCACCCTTTTGGCCATTATGAAGCTTATATCTGCGCATGCTCCCTTCCTGACGTTATATCAATAGGCTGATTAAAAGTCTCTCAACCAGCCAGATCACGAACATCAATACCAATGGGCTGAAATCGAACATGCCCGAAGGCGGCATGATACGACGAATTGGAGCTAGCATAGGCTGTACGATCGAATCAAGCGCCTTTCTTATTGGATGATAAGGACTCAGAAAGTAGCTTACAATGATATCCGCAAATATTATTAGCGTCAGACCGCGTGACAACAGACTAATCAATTCAATTACAAAACCCATATCACAACCACCTCAATCAAGCACCTAAATTATCCCATAAGTTAGATCTCTATGCAGACGTTACCTGAATTTGATGCATCTCTACCAATGAAGTTTTTCATGATCAATAAATTATAATCGTCCTTGTTATCACTATTTTACATACAGCACTTACATCACTCTACCCCCAGCGTCACTTAAGCTCAGATGAATAGCACAATCCGTCGTTAAGCATCCAAAGCGATCATCGCCCCAAATCGTCCCGTGATCTGTCCTTCCCCTCGGTGTGAGTACCAATCCTCGAGATGACAGGCAGTGCAGAGCTCAGCCACCTCAACAGATTTGACCCCTTCTCTCTCTAATAAATCACGGTTAGCTGACCATAGATTTAGATAAACCTCACCATCATGAATCCGCAGATGATTTCCTGCACTTGACCCGAATGCTTTTCGCACACGTTCAACAACCTCAGGTCCGATTGGGTAATGATCAGGTCCAATGGCAGGTCCGATACCTACACATAGGTCTTCAGGATGTGTTCCGAAAGCCTCCGCCATCGCCTGAACTGCAGCCACCGATGCACCGCGGACGGTTCCTAACCAACCTGAATGCACCAAACCAATCGCTCGGTGTACCGGATCATAGAAAAAGATCGGTACGCAATCCGCAAACCTCATGAATAACGTAACGCCAGGGTCATTACTGATCAGCACATCCGCCTTGATTAATTCTCTTCCACTTCGAGGCCTATTTGCTCTAACAACGCGCGAAGAATGTACTTGCCATACATCAAATATTGAATGAGGGTCACGCCCAACGACACCGCAAGCACGCCTGAGATTTTCCCGAACACGCGCACTTTCATCGCCAACATTTCCACCAACGTTTAATGAGTACCAGGGTTCCGGACTCACCCCTCCCTGGCGAGTAACGATCGCGTGGATCAAATCAGGCTGCATAAGGGTTTCAAACTGATAGAAGCGAAATGGCCCCATCTGCTGGAATGGCATACGCTGAGTCTACCATGGAGCAATCTGCTCAACCAGAAGGATGGGAATCTCGTGTACCGCGAGTGGATTGTCCATCAAGATCTGATCCATTATAGAAAAGCGTCCTGAGCTTGTTTAGCCCTGCCTGTCCTGAGTGTGCCGAAGGATCGAAAGATGACGGCTAAAAAAAACGGACCCCTTCGGCGAGTTCCCCTCACCCTATCCCTCTCCCCAAAGGGGAGAGGGGATCGTCACCCTCTCCCTTTCAGGGAGAGGGTAGGGGTGAGGGTGAATCACCTATTCAACAGGCTCAGGACAGAGTCTTAGACTAACTAAGGACAAAGCAGACTCATCGTGCTTTCTGATTCACGCACACGAAAGTCATCCTTCTTCAGGTTTTGTCCTGAGCTTGTCGACAGGCTCAGGATGACTTATGTTTTTAGGATTCATCACTTCTATCGTGATAAAGGACCAGCTTGGCGATTTATCGTTATTCGGGCATCTCTGTTCGCTGTTTTGTTGCAGCCAGTTTGGATGTCACCAGAATGCGCATTTCGTTCATGCTCACTTCAATATAGGGGAAAGCCATCCATATATTCATGACACCGAAGAGCGTCCCCGTTACTGTCCGTAAGAATGGCGTGCTCTCTCGATGGGGAAAGGACAAGAACGGAAACTCAGAAAGGAGTTGTGTCCCGCCATCGAGTGCGATAGGTAGCACACCCACCAAAAGCCATATCAGAATGGGCAAAGGTTTCATCCGCTTACGAAAAAGACCAAAAATCAGCCCTCCAGCCAGCATCCCACCCCAAGTCGCGACGTCTCGCTGACAGAGTGCGACCTTATACCCAAGTCGCTCATTTCCGATGAACTCCTTCGCCTCCCAGTAATCATCGCCATCCAGTCCCGTGGCCTCACCATAAGGTGTCAGAGATGTATTTGCTGATTCAAGTGGGTATGCAGGTTGCTCTCCGAAGAGGAACCATGACCGATACGCTAACTGGTGACATTGCGGAGAATATATCCTTTGGATCCAGAGCGCAGTGCGTGTCTCTCCTGCATTCATCAACAGGGGAGCGGTAAAGGGTAACCCAACGTAAAGGAAGAAGATGAGGTTGATCATCGCTAACCAATGTCTGGACAAGAAGAGGACCCCCTGGTTAAGAATGATCGCGTGTCTACGAGGTACCCCAACCTCCGCTTTAGATCGTCTCAAGCCATCCCTGGCTGCTGCCAACGCTACCCGTAGATCCGTCGCGGTGAAGAGCGCCTCGAGTTTATAGGGTCCAACTTGCGCGACCGGGACAATCTCCTTGTACCGCTCTTCTAGGATCGGGTCGCTATCGATCTCTATCTCCACGAGCTCGTGCGTAAATTCAGCTCGTAAGGAATCAAGGTCGGCACGCGCCTGGTCGCATAAGTGGCAGTTCTTCCGTGTATATAACGTTACACGAATCATTGTTCCGTCTTGATTTTCATCAGGTAATCGTCCAATTGCTTATCCGTCAAGAGGCCGAGATGTATATAGCGGATCACGCCGTCAGGATCAACAAAGAAGCTCGTTGGGTAGCGTTGAACTCGATACAGTTCCTGTACCTTAGCACCTGGATCGAGCAGGATGGGAAAGGTCAGATCTAAACCGTTGATAAAAAAACGAATAAGATCCTCCGGTTCGTCATCATTTACAGCCAATACCAAAAAACCTTCAGCTCCTGAATCATCAAACTGAGCTTGAAAAGTTGACATCTCTCTACGGCATGGTCCGCACCAAGTAGCCCAAAAATTAATCAGGACGACATTTCCACGAAAATCACTCAAGCGGTTGATGTCCCCATTCAAATCAGTAAGCTCGAAATCTGGCGCTAAATATCCTCTGAAGGGCAAAGAAATGGCTTCAGGTTCCTGCTCAATGAATTGCGTCTCCTCTTCCGCCTCGATCGGTTCTTGCGTGGTATTAAAAGGTAGACGCATCAGAATAGCAATCCCAATGAATACGCCAATAAGCACGCCAATTGTGAGAAAGATCCAAAGTCTTTTCATGCGTAAACGATCGTGAATGGAAGCTAAAAACCGATATCGGGGATGATTGGAGCGAATTGCGCGAGACGCTCCAATGATCCAGTAATGAGCATAATTCCGACTGCGATCAACAAGACACCAGTTGCGATGGACAAATAACGAATCGCTTGGCCATGACGCTTCATCAGTGTCGTCACTTGTCCCATCCCTAACGCTGCAAGCAGGAACGGAACCGCCATTCCAACCGAATATGCGCTTAGAAGGATTACGCCTTGAGTCGCTTGGCCAGAGAAAAGAGCTAGATTTAAAATAGTGCCCAGAACAGGGCCAATGCAAGGCGCCCACCCCGCCGAGAAAAAAACACCCATTAATGCCGAAGCGAGATACCCCAAACGTGGATTTGGTTGGACTTGACGGCGCGTATCATAATCCAAAAAGGGGATGTTGATCACGCCCAGGGTGTGCAGACCAAAGATAACGACTACGACACCACCAACGCGAGCGATCCATCGCCTCACGAAATAATCTCCAACCAAAGCCCCTAAAGCTCCTACCGCTGCGCCTCCAATGATAAACACCAGACTAAAGCCGGAGACAAAGGCTAGTCCATGGAAGAAAGTTGTCGTTCTACTCCCTGCTACTTCCCCGGAAGTTGATATCGACCTGCCGCTCAAATACCCAATATAAGCTGGAACAAGCGCGAGCACACATGGGGAAAGAAATGATAACAGCCCAGCGAATGTTGCTATGCCCACCCAGTAAGGGTTTAATGTTATTGTCGATAGATCCACTTCAGGTAATCCCTCTCCTTAAGTAAATCCATGTCCGGATCCTACCCAAGTTCCCCGATTTTAGTGGGCAAGGATATTCGATCCGATGGCTTCCGGCAAGGATCCCAAACCGCATGCGAGATTATTTTACCTTTTAATCCACTGAATAAAGACTAACTGCAATAGGATGACTTCTATATGAGGGGATATTGTTTGTGACTTCAACCATCTCTATGCAATTTTAAATCCGCGCAACCTGAGGCTATTCGTGACAACGAAAATGGAACTAAACGCCATGGCCCCTGCAGCAAGCATTGGATTCAAGAAACCCATCGCAGCTGCAGGGATGAGCAGGATATTGTAAATAAACGCCCAGAATAGATTCTGTTTGATCGTCTTTAGCGTACCTCTTGAAAGAGCGATGGCACGAGGGACACCCGTCAAGTCACCACTCACCAAAGTGATTGGTGCAGCTGCGATGGCCACATCGGTGCCCGTACCAATACTAATTCCCACATCAGCTTGGGCTAAAGCTGGAGCATCGTTGATCCCGTCTCCAACCATCGCAACGATCTGACCCTCCTCCTGCATAGCCTTGATCTCATCGACTTTATCCCCAGGCAGCACTTCTGCTCGGACGAGTAATCGACCTCGATCATCCTTTATTTTGATGCCAACTTCCCGAGCGATCGCCTCAGCAGTCTGGCGATTGTCACCGGTAACCATGGCCACTTCTAATCCCATATCTCTTAGTTCGGTAATCGCCGTTCGAGAACCATCCTTTACCGTATCGGCTACGCCCATAAAACCTGCGATGCGTTGATCAATCCCAATGGCCACGACGGTCTTCGCTTCCCTTTGCAGCGCCTCCATCCTGGACGTGAGCCCATCGAGTGAAATACCTTGTTCGACCATGAACTTTGGAGAGCCGATGAGAACCTGATTGGCTCCAACTTGGGCTTCTACACCCTGACCAGCCACTGCATAGAAACGTTCTGGTTCAAGCAACTCCAGGCCTCGCTCACCCGCTGCAGCCACGATCGCTTCACCGAGAGGGTGTTCTGAGCCTCTCTCCGCGCTGGCAGCTAACTGCAGCAATTGATCCTCACTGCCTTCAAAATCTGCAACCAGTATGTCGGTCACCGTGGGTTGACCTCTTGTGATCGTTCCTGTCTTATCTAAAACCACAGTGGTTAATTGTCCTGTCCGTTCAAGCGCTTCACTCGATTTATAGAGAATACCGTATTGAGCGCCTTTTCCGGTCCCCACCATTACCGCTGTAGGTGTCGCCAATCCCATCGCGCAAGGACACGCGATCACCAGCACAGCCACCATATTGATCAGAGCCCGGGTGAAAGCTGATATGTCCCCCTGCGGGGGTGGCGCCAAGAAATACCAGCCGAGAAAGGTTATCACCGCAATTATAATGACGGCTGGGACAAAGATCGACGATACCTTGTCCGCTAACCGTTGGATGGGAGCTTTGGTCCCTTGTGCTTCCTCTACAAGCTGAATGATCTGGGCAAGAGCCGTTTCCCTCCCTACTTTGGTAGCTTCGAATTTAATCAAACCCATTTTGTTGAGCGTTGCCCCAATGACCTCATCTCCGGGGTTCTTCTCGACAGGCAGCGACTCCCCAGTGAGCATGGATTCGTCGATTGCCGTTCTACCTTCAACGACAACCCCGTCGACCGGGATTCTTTCTCCAGGACGAACGACCACTAGATCACCCATTCGTACTTCATCTGTTGGAATATCTTGTTCGATATCTTCCCTGATCACACGCGCTGTTTTCGCCTGAAGACTGAGGAGCTTTTTAATCGCCTCGCTGGTGCGTCCCTTAGCACGCGCTTCGAGGAATTTCCCTAAGACAATCAGGGTGATGATGACGGCTGCGGTTTCGAAGTACAGGTGGCCATCGATCCACCCAAACAAGACGGGTAGCGAATAGAAATAAGCAGCTGAGGACCCCATGGCAATGAGAACATCCATATTGGCGCTGAGGTTTCTCAAAGCTTTAAAGGCTCCATCGTAGTATTGCCAACCTACATAAAACTGGACCGGGGTCGCCAGCAGGAACATCAACCACCGGTACCAATCTGTGTGAACAATGGCTTCAGGTACGATACCCAAATCTCCAAGCATAGATAGAAGGAAGAGTGGCACGGTAAAGGACAAACCGAAGATCAACAGATTCTTTTGACGACCGATCTCCCGTTCCCGGGCTTCTCGCTCCACATCTTCGATCTGATCGGTGGATTCAAGCGCTTCAAATCCGACCTCTTTGATCGCACGCCGGATCTCGGATTGGCTAACCACTGTCGGGATGTAGCGCACCCGGATACGTTCTGTGGCCAAGTTCACGTTGGCTTCGGTGATACCATCTAGCTTCAAAAGAGCCCTTTCCAAACGCCTAGCATCGTTATCATCGCTTAACCGTTGGAGCAAGATGTCGGCTTCGCCTGTGGCCACGCCATATCCTGCGCGTTGGATACGCTCAATAATTTTCGCTTGATCGATGGTTGAAGGATCAAACTCAATACTGGCGCGTTCGGAGGCCAGATTGACACTCGCTGTACGGACACCATCGAGTTTCTTGAGGTTTCTCTCGACAGTGGCGACGCAGTTGGCGCAGGTCATACCGGTGATCGGCAGCACGAGGTGTTGGGTCTTTTCAGACATGCTGTAAACCTTACCTTTAGTGGATAACGGTTTCACTTAACCGGTGGATAATTGATCTCCATCAGGGTAGCTTCGATCTGCTCCTCCGTCGCCGGAGGTTCAAACTCCACCGTTACTTGTCTATTCTCCTGATATGCTTGTACTTTGGAGACACCGATGATATCTCCCAACTCCATTTGAATCGTGTGTACACAATGCCCACAGGATATACTCGGAACGTTGTAGGTTATGGTTGTCATTTCTTCGCTCTCCTTTGAATGAATGATTAAACTTTTGAGGCCATCGAGTAGACCTCTGCGATTTCTTTCAGCACCCGTTCCCGTTCTTCGGGATCTTCACCCCGCACGGCCGTGATGAGGCATGAATGCAGATGGTCATTGAGAATATTTGCACTGACCTTCCCTAATGCGGCTTGCACGGCTTGTATCTGGCGAATGAGATCGATGCAATAAGCGTCATTTTCGACCATGCGCTGGATGCCGCGAACATGACCTTCGACGTTCTTCAGTCTGCGTAGTGT
>Ga0111172_1001_pt1 | contig 197251 bp, 166 predicted proteins | sample DeeMarSWOR324_28_FD_80233 | JGI IMG/M metagenome (GOLD analysis project Ga0111172, IMG submission 80233) | Anaerolineae bacterium SM23_ 63 | reverse complement strand
GCCTGATATTGAAATGGGAAAAGAGATCATCCTGATGGCAATTCCCTTGTTCCATGTCTATGGATTGGTCGCTGGTATGAGTTTCGGTGTCTCGTCAGGAGCCTGCATGTTATTAGCTGTGAACCCGCGCGACATTGACGATGTGCTCGGTTTGATTTCAAAACATCGACCCACTCTTTACCCTGGTGTACCAACGATGTACAACGCGATCAATAACCATCCAGGCGATCAATAACCATCCAGATGTGATCGCCGGGAAAGTGGATGTGAGTTCGATCAAGGGATGCATCTCCGGCTCAGCACCCTTGATGCGTGAGACCCAGGTTGCATTCGAGTCGTTAACCGGTGGGAAGTTGGTTGAGGGGTATGGTTTGTCCGAAGCACCGACGGCCTCGCACTGCAACCCATTGTATGGTTTAAGAAAAGAGGGTTCGATCGGTGTTCCGCTTCCGGATGTCGATGCCAAGATCATATCGCTCGATGATGAGGTAACGGAGTTGCCCCCTGGAGAAGTGGGTGAACTCGTGATAAGCGGGCCTATGGTGATGATGGGCTACCACAACATGCCTACTGAAACGGCCAACACTTTACGTGAGGGTTGGCTTTACACCGGGGATATCGCCCGCGTCGATGAGGACGGTTATTTTTTCATCGTCGATCGCAAAAAAGAGTTGATCAAGCCCAGTGGGTATCAAGTCTGGCCTCGTGAAGTGGAGGAAGTCATCGCTGAGAATCCCAAGGTGCTCGAGGTCGGCGTGGCTGGGATACCAGATGCTTACCGTGGAGAAACTGTTAAAGCTTGGGTTGTGTTGAAGGAAGAGGGGAGCGCAACGGTTGATGAGATACGAGCATGGTGCAAAGAGCGGTTGGCGGCTTTTAAAGTCCCGACCCATGTAGAATTCCGCGACGAACTCCCGAAGACTACTGTCGGTAAGATCCTGCGTCGGGATCTTCAGCGGCAAGAACAGGAACGAGGCGAAGAGAAGGAATCCTGATCTGGATACAAATCGTTGCTCAAGTTGTAGGGGCGGGGGTATCCCGCCCCTACAATGATTCCAAGTCATCAGACTTAGATGTTGATTCGATGGCCGTGAGGATGATATCCACAATTCTGTAGGAGCAATTCATGCTGTCTCGCACCCTGGCCAGTTCTCGCGGCACGAACGGTGAATTGCCCCTACACTGTAATAAATCCTCCCTGGGCGATAGCTGGGAGGTGAAAAATCCTCAGCCGTTGTTGTCACGGCGTTTAGATTATTGTTGTATGGGGAGTAGGTCTTCCAATGCGTATAACGAACTCCCTCGGCATCTAGGATAGCTACAAAGAAATGGTGCAGATGTAGGGGCGACCGGCTGGTAGCCCTTGTGCGTAAACGAATATCGACGTCGATACTGGAGCCTTCCCATAGTTATTCGTTTGTGTTTACTCGGGTGATTGAGGGAGAGGGCAGGGTGAGGGTTAATGCGACGGATCATATAGACGTTGCGATAAGGGCTATCTTTTACGATGGTCACGTAATGAAATCCACTGTATGATTCTCCTATAGCGAAAACTAGCCCCCGCTAGGGGGCTAGTAAAGTTTAGAGAAGAGATCTCTTTCAAGCTGAACTATGGGCAGGTACAGGGACTGGTGTGCCACCATTCTTCGTGGGCACAGGCTCAGAGAAGATCTGTTCAAACTCTGCGCGATCGATAGTCTCGACTTCGATCAATCGTTCAGCGACCGCATCAAGTTGGGTGCGGTAGTTATTTAGGAGTGTTTTCGCTTTTTCATAAGCCTCTTGTACAAGCTGGCGCACTTCAATATCGATTTTCTCCGCAACGCTTTCTGAGTAATCCCGTTGCTCAGAGATTTCACGACCGAGGAATATCAATTCATCCTTCTGCCCATAAACCATCGGTCCGAGCAAGTCGCTCATACCCATCCGTGTAACCATCGAACGGGCGAGTTTCGTAACGCGCTCCAAATCGTTCGATGCACCGGAGGTGATATCGTTGAAGACGATTTCCTCAGCTGCGCGACCTCCGAGCATAAAAGCCATATCCGCCTTCATCTTATTTCGAGAGATGAGCGTTCTGTCCTCCTCTGGGAGGGCCAGCGTGAATCCGCCCATCATACCTCGAGCGATGATGCTCACCTTATGAACCGGATCTGCTTCAGGAATGACATGAGCCACGACCGCGTGACCTGCTTCATGATAAGCGACGATATGTTTCTCTTCCTCGCTTATGAGGCGGCTTTTCCGCTCAGGTCCAGCGATAACGCGCTCGATCGACTCTTCGAACTCAGTTTGTCCAATCGTCCGTTTATTCCGTCGAGCGGCCAAGATAGCAGCTTCGTTGACCAAGTTCTCAAGATCAGCTCCTACAAAACCTGGTGTAGATTTGGCGACCGTGCCTAGGTTAACCTCAGGTTCTAGTGGTTTTCCCTTGACGTGCACTTTAAGGATCGCCTCTCGACCTCGCATATCAGGTTTATCTAGAATCACACGGCGATCAAAGCGACCTGGTCGCAGCAAGGCTGGATCGAGGATATCCGGTCTGTTGGTCGCGGCTATGATAATCACGTTGGTATCCGTGTCGAAACCATCCATCTCGACCAGCATTTGGTTGAGTGTTTGCTCTCGTTCATCATGGCTGCCGCCAAGCCCCGCACCACGCTGGCGACCGACCGCGTCGATCTCATCTACAAAGACGATGCATGGGGAGTGACGCTTGGCTTGGTCGAAAAGATCACGTACACGGCTGGCTCCAACTCCGACGAACATCTCAACAAATTCTGAGCCTGAGATGGAGAAGAAGGGAACGGAAGCTTCTCCAGATACAGCTTTGGCCATTAATGTCTTGCCCGTACCAGGGGCACCGACCAGGAGGACGCCCTTTGGGATCCGTGCACCAAGGGTGATGAATTTTTCCGGTTCCTTGAGGAATTCCACGACCTCTTGTAATTCCTCTTTTGCCTCTTCCACTCCTGCGACATCCTCGAAGGTCACCGTTGGTTGATCTCCGGTGAACATACGGGCTCGGCTTTTGCCAAAGGAAAGCGCTTGATTGTTGCTCCCTTGTGCCTGTCTTAGCATCAGCCAAATCAGGCCAACGACAAGCATTGCTGGCAGGATATATGTGACCAAACTGATAATCGTGTTCCAATCGCTGGGTTCTTTGATCTCAAGCTTGATCCGCTCCGTTGAGAGAGCTTCTGGTGTTACACCTAGATCGAGCAACTGCTCAACGAAGGTTTTTGTTGGTTCTTTACGTGAGAACGCTGTTACGCTGGTGCCGGTTTCTGAGAAGATGACTTCCAAATCATTCTCATTGACGACAATGCGAGAGATCTCACCAGACATAATCTTTTCAGCTACTTCATTAAAAGCGAGACGCTCGGGTTGGCTGGCGCCATCTCGAAATTGGAGCACCAGCACAGCAACGATCAAGATCAATATCATCAGAACCAGCGAGTTTCTACCTCGCGGTGAATTCACATCTACCTCCTAAGTAAATCACTACGACAGCCGGTTTGGGGCCATCGCCGTAAATTATACAACATCAGGCCGCCCATAGCGACCAAACCATCATCCTAGAGAGTATCTCATAGAAATTGTTATAAAAACGTTAAGGTTGAGGCATGGGAGTTATGATGAGGCTTTCACGCCTTAACGATACCCTCACTCAACTCGGTTAACCATTGCGCTCATGAACTTGGGAAGCGGTTATCCTACCATGGCTGTATTGGACAGGAAGGATAAAGTAGGCAGACCCAGAGCCAAAGTGGGATAAGGCCTCCAAGCGCTAAGAATGCGATCAGTCCTAAGAACACCGCAATCCAGTCGATACGATCTGTAAAGAAGGATACTTTTGGCTGGGTTTCATGTGGGTAGTGAATGATAGGTGGCTCAAATGAGGGTCGAGAAACAGTGGTTACCTGCGGTAGTGTTGAGAATGTCTTCAGGACACGACAAAGCTGATCGGCGGTTCGATAGCGTGCTGACGGTTCCTTCGATAATACCTTCAGGATAATATCCTCGATGGTCTTAGGGATGAGTGGATTAAGGTCTCGTGGGAGGGGAGGTGGGGCAATCTGATGGAGCTCCGCGAGATCAGTCGGATGGGTTCCTTCGAAGGGTGGACGACCGGTTAGCATTTCGAAGAACATCACACCCAGAGCGTAGACGTCGCTTGAAGGGGAGGGTGGATCGCCGGCCGATTGCTCCGGTGAAAAGTAGATTGGGCTTCCCCAAACGATATCGGAATGCTCGTCCGGGCGGATAGTCGAAAGTGCACGTGCGATACCGAAGTCGGTGATCTTGGCGCGTCCGTCATGAGTTACGAGGACGTTTTGAGGTTTCAAGTCGCAGTGAACCAAGCCAGCTCGATGCGCATAGCCAACACCACTGCTGATTTGGATCATCAAATCCACAGCTTCGTTTAGTTCAAGCTGACCCTGCTGATGAATGAGCGTCTTAAGATCGGTGCCGCCGATGTATTCCATGACGAGGAAATACCTCTCCTGGTCATGGCCGAAATCATGGATCGTGACGATATTGGGGTGAGTAAGATTGGCTGCCGAGCGAGCTTCCTGAAGGAAACGGGATTGGAAAGACGGGTCATCGATCAAAGATTCCCGAAGGATCTTAATCGCTACTTCACGTTGTAGATTTCGATCAAGCGCACGATAAACGTATGCCATCCCACCAGCGCCCAAGCGCTCAAGAAGCTCATAACGCCCGCTGAGGACAACATCGTCGAGACCCGTCAAATTCCCTCCCAAATAAATTCTAACCCTAGGTTTAGGATGAAGCAAACCACTGAACTAGCAACCAAGATTTGACACAAGTGAGAGGAACAAGCACCCTGAGCCTGTCGAAGGGTGCGTATCACAGTTATACGTCATCCTTCGACGGACTCAGGATGACTTTCTTTATTGGATCCATCGATTTGATCGTGGTAGAGCATTACAAACTCAAGATGATGTGGCAGATAGTAAATTCAATGGTGACATTGAAGGAAAGGTAAGCTGTTTGGAAATGGACCACTCCCAATCGAGCCCCTCTTTGGACAGATAATCACGATAATCAAACACAAGTAAATATGCACATAAAGTCATGCGAGTTATAATGGCAAAGAGGTAAGTCCGTGCAGAACGCATGGTTGATCTACAATCCTGGAGCTGGACGTTTCTCTGCTGGGCCCTTCCTTGGAAGAGCTGTGAAGGTGCTGGGTAAGGCTGGTTGGGATGTCAAAGTTATTGAGAGGCAAAGAGATAGTGATTTATCTTTGATGGCTTCAGAGGCTATCCGCGAGGGATGCAAGGCGATATTCGTCGTTGGAGGTGATGGATCTGTTGGTCAGATGGCGGGTACACTTGCAGGCTCTTCCACCGCGCTCGGAGTCCTACCAGCAGGAACGGCTAACGTATGGGCACAAGAGTTGGGTCTTCCTCGATTAGGATACATCAATTTATTTGCCCTCGAAAGAGCCGCCGCTCTGCTTGCACATGGTCAAGTTCGAATGGTCGATCTTGGGGAATGTAACGGCCATTATTTCCTGCTTTGGGCAGGTGTGGGATTGGATGCACAAATCGTAAATAGCATCGAACCGCGTGGACGGCGGGAGAAATTATTCCCAATCATTTATTACGGCACAATGGCGCTTTGGAACACAATTGGCTGGGAGGGAGTCGAACTCGAAATCCATACAGCCGAAAGGACATGGACAGGTAAGTATCTAATGGCTGTTGCTTGCAATGTCCCTGCTTATGCAGGGGGATTACTTGATTTGGCTCCCGGAGCGAAGGTTGATGACGGCATACTGGATTTCTGGCTTCTTGGAGGGAAGTCAATAAGGGATGTGGTTCTCCGGGTCATTCAGGTTTTCCGGGGAACCCATATTAGCGCTCCTGGTGTGGATCATTTCAGAGCACAGGAAGCGACCTTTATCACCAAGTCGAGTATGCCGATGCAATTTGACGGTGAGCCCTTGACGATCGATTCTCCAATAGAGTTCAAAGTACATCGCCGTGCCTTACGAGTTTTAGTCCCAGCCGGAACGGAACCGCGTTTGTTTTCATCATGATATTCATCTTGATGTCGTTAAATGTAATTCAAGTTGGATAGCGATCGATCCATTCAATCATGCGCGAAATACCACGGATTTCGATAAAGTCTTTTCGTCCCAGTTGTATGTGGACCATCCTCGGCGGAGCGTTTGGAACGGCTCTGGTTATTATTATTTTGGTGATAGGTATATTCTCACGAAGGACATCCAATGCAAATCCACCAGTGGAGCCCGTTCTAACCATTGTGAGTCGAACCTCTTCAACCCCGCAAGTTGAGATTACTCCTACTAGCACCATGGGGCCTGAACTACCTCCTTCGCCAACGCCACCAGAACTGCCCGAACAAGATTTCGATCATGGTCAATTGGTTACAGTCTTTGGCACTGGTGGAGATGGACTTCGTTTACGTAACGCTCCTGATTTGGATGCCGCGATCGGTTTTCTGGGATTAGAGAATGAAGTTTTCAGAGTTATCGATGGTCCTATCGACAGTGATGGATATATATGGTGGTATCTTGTAAACCCCTACGAAGGGTCAAAATCGGGATGGGCAGTGGCAAATTATCTTCGGTCTGCAGATGCGCCATGAATTGCTCTACTTGCTAAGTTGAATTATCATCCAGATCGGAAAAGGATTCCATGAGACCGAGACCAACCCGTATTTCTGTGCATAATTCACAAGGCGTACTTATTGTCCACTGGGATGATAACAGTGAATGCGAGTATCCCTTTATAACTTTGAGGGCGGCTTGTCCTTGTGCTGAATGCCGTGAGGGTCATAATAGGCTTGGCGATAAGGGCTTATCTAGTGAATTGGAAATCCCTTTGCAATCGGTTCAGACAAGTGAACTCGAGCGAGTTGAAATGATTGGAAACTATGCTTTGCAGCTCGTCTGGAAGGACGGCCACAGTTTTGGGATATATCCTTGGGATTACCTTCGCGATCTGTGTCCACCGGGCAACATACTGGAGGAGAAGAAGTAGCGTGAGCCATCCGTTAGATGATCTTATCTCCCTCGCTGAACGGACTTACGTTCGTTTGGAGGCAGAGCAATTGATCGAGGATTGCTTGATGAACGCGAACCCCGAGCCCATGAATAGGCTCCTTGAAGAATTGGTGATGGCTGGGATGGACTCGCTAATTGTCTTACGGGAGATCCTCAGTGTCATCCGGTCGGTAAAGTCCACCATCAACCAAGAGGGGATGGAGGTGCAACACGACTTAAGGAAAACACTGTCTCAGTTTGGAATCGGTTGGCCACGCGATCCTTCAGGAGGGACACCGGAATCGTATTGGCATATCTACCATTATGGTTTGTATCAAGAGATAAAAGCTCATGCCCCGTGGTTGAAGATGGAAGATCAATTAATCCTGGAGGAGATCTGCAACGAAGCAGGTAAGCGAGTGACCAAGATCGTTAGACGCCTCGTCTTGTTAAAAGATTTAGAAGAAACTGTTATGGATTGGATAAATGGGATGATCCATGAAATCGCTCACTCAACAAATCTCTATCCTTGGAGCCGTCAAGCGCCCTTTCACCATTGATCTCTCTAGACTAGATGGCAGTTACCTCAGCTGATAAGCGGCTGAGGTTTTTTTCTTCAGTTTTAACATGTGATCTAGGTGGTCAGCTTTGCTTGTGCAGAAGTCCGACGGATGTAGTCCCAAAGATATCCTTCATAATGCAGTGTAGGGGCGTAATTTATTGCGCCCCTATGTATTAATTAAATTCGATATCTTTCCTGGTCCGGACGTTTAGAAAAAGCTTAGCAAGAATTCTCGACCCCCTGAGCTTTCAGATAGGAACAAAAATACGAGAATCATCTAATCCATGATTAGATCATGAAAATAGCCTGGGATAGAAAACGGATTATAAATAATCCTTGAGGTTGTGCTCGACAGCATAGGCTGCCGCTTCTGCCCTGTTACGTACGTTGAGTTTTGAAAGGATGCTGCTTACATAGTTACGAACAGTACCTTCACCTAGATAAAGCATTTCAGCGATTTGTCGATTCGTACGTCCTTCAGAGACCAATTGCAGGACATGCATTTCTTGTTGTGTGAGGTCTGCGAACGCGGATGCTTCTTCCTCTCGCGCCGCTTTTCGCACTTCTTGGAAGACACGTTGTGTGACAGCAGGGTCGAGGAGCGCTTCTCCGCGACCTATGGCTTCAATTGCCCTAACGAGATCATCGCCACCAATCTGCTTAAGGACATAACCTGCAGCGCCTGCTCGAATGGCTGAAAAGAGCATCTCATCTTCTGCGTACGAAGTGAGCATAATGACTTTGGTTTCCGGAAAGGAATTCGTGATCTCTTGACAGGCCTCGATGCCAGAACCGCCTTTGAGTCGGATATCCATGACCACAACATCTGGCTTATGAGCTTTGGTCTTTTCAATTGCCTCTCTGGCAGTCGCGGCCTCGGCCACAACCTCGAAATCGTGACGCTTGTCAAGTAGGGCTCGCAAACCCAAACGGACAACCTCATGATCATCCACCAGTAAAATTCTTTGACGCGCCAAATCAGCTCCCTCTTTTTAAAAGGAATTCTAACTTAGCCGTTGATAATGGACAAGGTTGATCTAAAAATGACAGCACATGAGTTTGATGCTAAGGGAAGCGGTTGCATAGGTTTGTAGTGATTCAGATGTGATGTGGGGTAAATAGAAACGATGAGCAGAGAATTTTATAAATCAAAGGTCTTTGTTGGTGGCGCTTTGTTCTCGACGGAAATCTATAAAGCGATAACCAACCCCCCGCTCGGTAAGGATATACTCTGGATTAGAAGGGTCAAGTTCAAGTTTCTTTCGTAGGTAATTGATATACAACCTCAAATAATGAGTTTCATCTCTGTACTCATATCCCCAGACTTTAGCAAGAAGCTGTTCATGTGGAACGACCCAACCAGCATTTTGAACCAGATGGTAAAGCAGTCGATATTCGGTTGGCCTGAGTTTTACGAGCTCATTTTCCACCCACACCTCGCGTCGGTCAAAATCGATCTTCAATCGTTCATCAACCTCAATGATTTCGTGGGTGAGGCTACTAGGCATCTCTGTCCGTCGTAAGACTGCGCGGACTCGACTGACGAGTTCCCTTGGACTGAAAGGTTTGGTGATGTAATCATCCGCGCCCAGTTCTAATCCTCGAACGCGATCCTCCTCCTCACCCTTGGCTGTGAGCATAATCACGGGCACATTCGATATCTCTCGAATCAAACGCAAGGTCTCAAACCCATCAATATCGGGCATCATTACATCGAGCAGTATTAAATCTGGTAATTGGTCTCGGAATTGATCGAGGGTCTTAAGGCCGGATATGGCTTCGAAGACTTCGAAGCCATCGTGCTCAAGATTTAGTCGGATGAAATGGATCATCCGAGGTTCATCGTCTACAACCAGAATCCGTCGTCGACGAGCTGCGGATGAAGCCATTTCACTCCCGGACGAAGCCGATGAGTTCTTCTTCTTCTCGCGTGGGTAAGACTTCAATAAAGTTAACGCGATGCATCGGCCAGATAACGCTTACGACAGTCTCAGCGAGATAGGAAAGCTCTTTATCATCGCGGCGTCGAGGGTTGTTGATGATGATATTCGTGTCGTTCGGTCCAGGAAGGTCTTCAATTTCACCGACAACAGCTTCTTCACCCGAAATGTGCAGAAGTACACTGATGGGCATGATACTCCTTTACCGTTTATAGCGGGATATCAATTGTAGATCTAACCCGCCAAGTTGAATCAGATCACCGTGCCGAATCTGAAAGGCCTTCACGGCTTCGATGCGGTTTCCGTTCACGACCGTGCCATTTGCGCTATCAAGATCGATGATGAAAAGCCCCTCCGGTTGTAACAGCAGTTCCGCATGTATTCGAGACACACCATGTTTGTACGCATCAAAGGGTCCCAAGTCAATATCAGGGATGACAGCTTGTCCTTCAATGGCGATACCAAGTGTATAGTTTGTACGTCCCAGCAACGAGAGCACGGCGTCCGTTCCTACGACGCGCAATCCAAGCAATGCGCCCGTTCGCAGTTCAGGTCCTTCGGGATAAGCCGCTCCATCTGTTGCGTCTGCAGGGAAAGGCATGTCTATTGGGCCTGTGGAGGGTGCTGGTGATACGTGCACCAATCGTGTCCCGCATTCGTCACAGTAAAGCGTACCTACAAACTGTTGGTGTTTGCAGGAGGGGCATTCGATCATGTCTTATCGCCCGAAGGTGGCAGGAGAAGTGCGCGCGTTCCATACTTGAGCACCTTTTCTCCGGCGCTTGATATGCGATGATCTTGCGATAGGCGAACAGCTTCGCTCAAGGCAGCCTTTGCCAAGTCTCTTTCACCAGCTGCGATGAGGTGCGTAGCAAGATTTTCAAGGCGTTTCGCTGCTTGTTTGGCTTGACCGAGCTCCGATTCGTGTCGAGCCTTTTCTTGCATTCCATAGAGGGCTATTAGGTTCAGTGCGGAAACGATCGCCTCTGGAGGTGGATCAGCGTCAGGATTTGTGGAAACGGGCATCTCAATCTCCACCGGTAGACTTGTACTTTCAACATCTGGCCTGAGAATATCACCGGAGATATTGAAATGCGCCAGGGTTAGTTCCTCGACCACCCCAATAGGGTGGATCACCAATTCAAGGATGAGACGTATCGCTCCTTCTGTAGGTAGATGTCCAAGGTTAAGGGGTAGGCTATCCCCTAACGGCATCGGCTCAGGTGCGATACGAAAAGCCGATCGGAGGTCGACCTGCTGGCCAACACCGCCCTCCAGACGCACTCGGCTTGCCACAACCTTGCTGAGTGAGTCTAGGATGCTCCTTAACAGATCCTGTATTGCACGGGGTGAGTTAAGAAAGATAACATTGCCGCCCGATCTACTTGCAAGATCGTCAAGAAGACGGTCGCTCCAATCCGATCCTATACCGACACAATTGATCGAGATACCATCCTCTGATGCTTTATCCGCCAATGCGACGCATAACTCTTCATCTCCGTAGGTGCGACCGTCTGTTAAAAGCACCATATGGTTGACGCCTTCCTTACTGAAATTGCGATGGAGGACTTTAAGACCCATATCGAGTCCTTGTCCAATCTCGGTGCCTCCACCTGCTTGCAGTAAGCTAAGGCGCGCTCGTGCGGAGGGGATATCTTTTGCCTGGTCTGGTGAGACGATCATCTCGGCACGATCACTGAAAGCGACGACCGAAGCCGAGTCGATGGATTCAAGATCTTTGAGAATATCAAGGGCCGCTGACCGAACTTGATCCAAGCGTTGGCCCCTCATTGAAGTTGAGCGATCGACCACGATTGTCATATTGATGGGGGAGCGAGTGGATGGTAGCTGCTCGGAAGCGTAAATTTCAAGCAGAAGGTAATGAACTTGCGGTTCACCAATCTGAAGAAGATTTTTTCGACTGTGCTGGATTTTGCATTGAAAGGAAGCTTCAGCGGCCATGATATCTTCGGCCGCTTCAAGTTCCTTATTGTATGCTTTTCGCTGTTCGGGATCGATTAGCGTCTCATACGCGCGGCTTATCTCGAGGAAGAGCTCTGTGTCCCCCGGGGCAATATTCTTGTCAGGGTGAAGACGAAGGGCAGCTTCGCGGTAAGCGCGTCGAAGTTCATCCGGAGTCGCATTTCTCGACACGCCGAGAATAGTATAGTGGTCCTTAACGGATGACACGCCTCCCTCAATCTATTTAGGCGGAAAACCTACCAGCACCGCCGAAATGTTGTCCGGCCCACCGGCTGCATTTGCTGCTCGTACTAATTCTTCACATGCCGCTTGAGGGTGGCCGGATTTGTAAATAATTCTACGAATTTCGTGATCCGGGACAACACCCCATAATCCATCTGAACAAAGCAGTAGATATCCCCCATATGGAATGGAGTGGCTGACGATATCCACCTCAAGGTTTGCACCCTGACCTATCGCGCGGTAGAGCACATTTCTTTGCGGATGACTGGCTGCCTCTTCCGAGCTTATTTGTCCGAGCTCCTTTAGCCTTTCAACAAGCGAATGATCTCGCGTGATGATTTCACTCCTACCGTCATTGATGATATAAGCTCGACTATCACCAACGTGGCCAATAATTATCTGCTTATAGAGAAGTAGCGCAGCTGTTAATGTGGTTCCACCACCAGGGACTCGGGCGACGACCGATTCATTGGCTTCTTCAAGCGCTTGTCGAATGAGTTCCTGAAGCGGAAGTTCGTTAGATTGATTCTCGTTCTCCAACAATCTCAGGAAGGTAGCTTGCGTTAATAAGCGCGCTGTTGTCCGGACGGAAATCGCGCTGGCGACCTCACCTGCACGGTGTCCACCCATGCCATCAGCAACCAGGAACAAACCGAAATCGGGAAGTGTATTCTCACTGGTTGCGTTGCTAAGTAAGACAAATAGGGTGTCTTCGTTATGATCCCGCTCGATACCAGCGGATTGTGCAGCACCAACTGCGATCGTCTGTTGCTTTTCAAGATGCCATGAGGGTTCCAAAGACGAAGGATCAAGTGGAGCTGTTTTGATGCTCTCGGGTGGTAGAACTTTCCTCCGCCGGAATATTTGCTCGAAAAAATTCTTCAATGCACTCATCCTATTGATCCGTCTCATCTCTCTCTTATCGGATTATGCGAGAAGAGCATAGACCTTGTGGTCATTTGATCCAATGAAAAGCCTGTCTTCGGCCATGGCTGGTGAGCCTGTAATTGGACCCTCGGTGCGAAAACGCCAACGAAGACGGCCAGAACGTATATCCAAGCAGTAGAGATAACCATCGACTGAGCCACAGTACAGCGAATCTTCAAAAACCGTGGGTGAGCCGGTAACTTGATGTTCCGTTGAAAAACGCCAAACTTCACGGGCGTGACGGGCATGCACAGCATAGATGTTATTGTCACCACAACCGATAAAGATCTTGTCCTCAGATGTGGAGGGGGTGGAGATTGTCGGTCCACCCATGCGGAAACGCCAGACTTGCCATCCGTTCTCAACCTCAAGGGCGTAGAGCGTCCAATCCTTTGAGCCGAAATAAATCAAACCGTCAAAAATGATCGGTGAGGAGGTAACCGCGCGCTTGACCTTCTTGCGCCACTTCATCTCCCCTCGAAAATCATAACAGTAGAAGTCACCGCTCTCGCATCCAAAATAGACACGTTCCTCTTGGATCAATGGAGTGGACCAAATTGGGGCATTGGCTTCAGCTCTCCATACTCGTCGGCCATTGAGCGAATTAACCACATGTAAATAGGCATCATCGGAGCCAAAGAATATATGACCGTGCGACAGTGTCGGAGAGGATCGGATCGGGCCTTCCGTATAATATGTCCATACCAGCTTGCCCCCACGTGCGGTTATGGCATGTAATCGATGGTCTTCGGATCCGATGAAGATGACCCCGTCTTCAGCTGCCGGACGGCCGGTTATCCCTCCATCAGTTGCGTATTTCCATAAGAATTCGCCAGTCTGGGCATCTAAAGCATAGAGGTTATTGTCATAACAACCGATATAGATCACATCCTGATAGAGAATTGGGCTACCACGGATCTCATCCTCGCATTCGAATGACCACAATTCTTTGACATCGTCCTCGTGAGCGCTGATCTCAGCCGTGCGAGGCCTGATAAGAATTCCTGTTTCTTTAACTGCCGCTAACAATGCTTGTTTCAAGGTCTCTGTAGTCGAATACCGTTTCTTAGGGTCATAATCAAGCGAGGTGTTAATAATTGCTTCGAACTCGGGAGATACGTTAGGATTGATCTCCCGGATGGGGCGCTCCGAGAATGAAAACGGCGGTTCGATGCGAGGATCGCGTCGCGTTAATAAATGGTGCAGAGTGGCACCCAAGGCATAAATATCGCCTGCGGGTGAAGCCTCCCCTCGATATTGTTCAGGCGGCGAGTAACCTTCCGTACCGATCATGGTTCCTTTCGTACCGGGCTGGAAAACTCGGGCGATACCGAAATCAATTAGGCGGATTTGGTCGTGCTGATCTACCATCACATTGGAGGGCTTCATATCACGGAAGACCAGTGGCTCGGGTTTGTGATTGTGGAGATAGCTAAGCACATCGCATAGATCGACTGCCCAATTAATGACCTGCTCTACAGGCAAAAAATCATCCGTTTCGTGCAGAATGGCTTCCAAATCCTTGCCATCTATGAACTCCATCACCAAATACAAGCTATTTTTGTCGGTGTAATAGTCGTAAATGCGAGGAATGGAGGGGTGAGAAAGCGTGGCGAGAAGGTCGGCTTCTCGCTCAAAATTTGTGACGACCATCTCGTACATTGTTTGGTCGGTTAGCATGCTTGTCATTTCTTTGATCGCCACAAGTTTTGTAACATTGGGGAAATGCAGATCTCGCCCTTTGTATACAGAGCTCATTCCACCTGAACCAAGCACACCCAGGATCAAATAGCGATCCTGGAGGGTTGTGCCTGGCTGTAGCCTTTCCAGACCCTCAGTCTGGTTGTCTAGAGCGCGAGTTGTCCTTCTCATTGTCCTTTATAACGCTACCAACACTATGACGAAAAAATTATAGCATACCGGTTTCGTTGCGCAACGCGTACTAAGGTCAGTGGTGGGACTGATTTAACTTTCGCGTTGGAGAAGCCGGTGAGTCATGTTTATTAGTTCTCTCGCTGCTGGTTCTCTGGGTTCAGCTTCGTGAAGTGCTTGGAGGGCGATTTTGGTTTGTTGATGGGTGAAGTCTTGAGCGTGGTCAAGGGCATCCACTTGATTTAGAGCTCTATATAGATCCTCTAAGGCGACTTGCTTAGATTCTTGAAAGAACAAATCAGCGAAGCTTGTAGATTTCGCGATCGCATAGAGGGTGGGGAGGGTTTTCTTACGCTGGCGTAAGTCATCACTCGCCGGTTTGCCTGTTTTATCGGGATTCCCCCAAATGCCAAGAATATCATCCTGAACCTGAAACGCGAAGCCAAGGTGGTGGCCAAAGGTGCGATACTTTTCGATGATTGAGTCCGGTGATCCGGCTAATTGCGCACCAATGATCGATGACGCTGTGATCAGGGCAGAGGTCTTTCCCTCGATCATTTCTAGGTAATCTTCGACCGAAACATCATCTCGGGTTTCGAAGGCTAAATCTAAGTGCTGACCTTGGGTGAGCCGAAGACACGCTTGATCAAGGGTATATTGGGTTTCGAGGATAAGTTCGGGATTGATGCCTAACTCAGTCAGACGATGGGTAGTGAGGCGTGAAATTGCAAATATGCTATCACCAGTATTGATGGCTTGAGGGATCCCCCAGAGTTTCCAAAGCGTAGCGCGACCGCGCCGAGTGTCGCTATGATCTTCAATGTCATCGTGGATAAGCGTAAAACTGTGGATCAATTCGATCGCGCTAGCGGCCGGTAATGCGTTTTGCCAATCACCACCTGCAGCGGCACAACATAGGAGGGTAATCAGAGGGCGGATGCGTTTTCCCCTAGATTGAGCCTCGTTCAACCAACCCATATGGTAATGGATCATTTTCGTTAATTCGGGATACCGATCTGATGGTATAGGCTGGATGGCGTGCTTGAGATCCTTTTCAATCGCCTCCAACATCTCGACACGGAGCGAGATTGATTCGTCTCTGTTCATGGTCTTCTGAGGAGTCTGGTTTGGTGGAGAGATTCAATGGATCCCGATCCGGTAGCGAACATACAGATACGGATCTCCTCCCCAAGTTGCTGTAGCACCTCACAAACCTTTTCGTTCGATTCAACAGCAGCCTTCAGAAATGGGCTGGCTAGTGCACATATATCCGCACCAAGCGCGATGCACTTTGCGATATCCATGCCACTTCGCAAACCCCCTGAAGCGATCAAGGGGACATCCGGCAGCACCTCACGCACGCCTGCTAGAGCATCCGCAGTAGGGATACCCCATTTTATGAACTTCGCCGCTAAACGAGCTTGTTTGGAATCTTGTGCTCGATGCATTTCAACTTGTGACCAGGATGTGCCTCCTGCACCGGCGACATCGATCACCGCAACCCCTACATCTACCAACCGCTTTGCTACCGGCGGGGAGATTCCCCATCCGACCTCCTTCGCAATAACTGGGACTTCCAGCTGTGTACAAACAGCTTCGATCTTGCGGAGCAGGTTACTGAAATCTACATTGCCTTCGGGCTGAAGTGCTTCTTGTAATGGGTTTAGGTGCAGGATTAAAGCGTCGCCTTCGATCATATCTACGGCACGCCGGCATTCGTCGATCCCGTATCCATAATTGAGCTGAACAGCACCGAGATTCGCGAACAAAAGGATATCTGGTGCGAATTGACGTACTTGATATGTGCTCTCGAGCGAAGGATCTTCGATCGTGGCGCGTTGTGATCCCAATCCCATCGCGACACCCATTTCTTGTGCCGCTTCTGCGAGGGTTCTATTGATGACGGCCGCGGATTCCGTTCCACCGGTCATCGAGGAGATCATTATTGGGAGGTTCAGTTGTTTCTTCAGGAATTTTGTGGAGAGATTGATTTGATGAAGATCAAGCTCAGGTAAAGCAGAATGAGAAAAGGAAATCCGCTCGAGCCCGGTGGTCAAATCCGATTGGACATCTTCTTCAAGGTTGATCCTGATGTGATTAGATTTTCTTGCGGAAGTACCCGTAACTTTACTCATCGCAGAGTGTTCCTAGTGAGAGAGCCATCTTACCAGCGGTGGATGGCGAATGTCAACTTGCAGAATCGCGGGTGACTGAATTACAATCCCTTAAAACCATAAAAGAATGAGATCATTTAAGGAGGAGACAGATGTCAGACACATTCGATCAGGTCAAAGCCGTCATTGTTGAATTACTCAGCATAGACGAAGAGAAAGTCACCCCCGATGCGCGTTTCCGTGAGGACCTAGAAGCAGATTCGCTGGATCTGGTCGAGCTTATCATGGCCTTCGAAGAAAAATTCGGAGGGGAGATCTCTGACGAAGATGCGCAAAAGATCAATACTGTGGGGGAGGTTGTCCAGTATCTTGAGGCTCACCAAAAGTAACCCCAGGTGCGGTTTTGAATTGATTTGGGCCGGCTAACAGCTGGCCCATATTCTTAATTGGATTACCCCTGCCAGTTACGAATTATCTGATTTTACGTTCGATTTATTTCTAGGTGTTTTTAGCAGCTGACGGATTTCTTCATCTTCCTCATCCGTCGAAGATAAGTAATCTTGCATGAACGTAGAGCGTCTCATCCTCAGGGACATCGGCGCTACGCTTCGTACGTCCTCGACTCGAGCACGATCTCTGCCATCAGCAATTGCATGCGCTCGAGCGGCCTCGAAGAGCGTAATTTCAGCCCTCAAGGAATCAATCCCCAATTCCTGTATGAGCTTCAGCCCGAAGGATTCGGCTTGAGAAGTAAGTTGAACTTCAGGGAGTAGATCTCGTGCCGAAACCAATTCCTGTCGGAAGAGCTCCGTCGCTTCTGAGAACTCCTTGACGACAAGGCGAGGATTGTTGCGGAAAGCCACCGTACGATGATATGCCTCAAGACGATCTTTGCGGTGCTCTAATCCTCTCACAATCACCCGCATTCCAAAACGGTCTAGGATTTGAGGACGAAGACGACCTTCTTCAGGGTTCATCGAACCGACTAAGATAAATCGCGCCCGATAGGTGGCAACCAAAGGACCACGGTGAACAGAGTAGATCCCCTGAGCCGCAGCGTCCAAAATGGCATCAACGATGTCGTCATCCAGCAGATTAACCTCATCAACAAAGAGCAGATTCCGATCCGCTCTGGCCAAAATGCCACGGTTAAGTCGCATACGTTGGTGAACGGCTGCGCGCTCATCAATGCCGCCGACCACATCCTCCAAACGTGAGTTTAAAGGTAACTCGATCAAACGAACTTGCTCCAAGTAAGTCAGCTTCTCACCCATGCCATAGCGACGCGCACAATCTGGGCAAACTTCTTCAATTCCACCGGCAGCGATATCTTCAGGAAGGCAGCCGTAAGCACACCGACTGCGTTCGACATCAGGCAGGAGGTCGATCAAGCTGCGGACCGCCGTTGTTTTCCCAGTACCTCGGGGGCCTATTAGCAAAACACCGCCGATATTATCATTGATCAAGGAGAGGATCAGAGCCATTTTCATTTCGGATTGACCAACGATGGATAAAAACGGGAAAGCGATGGGCTCTGCAAGTCCTAAGTCCTCGGGAGGTGGTGCCTCAATAAAACGTCGAGCGCTTGCTTTTTCAATTAATTCTGTAAGGGAGCGAACACCCTCATGCTCGGATCGTTCACCCATATCCATCATTCACCTGGTGCAGTACGTATTATTGAAGGGTCACTTACGATATTTATGGAGGGCCTCCTTACGCTGGCGTGATCAAGATTGGATCCTCAATAAATCCCTTAGCTTCCGAAGGGACGAAAACTTTAATCCATATCTTCTTTAAGCTCACCCGCATCAACTGTGTGGAGCAGTCCAGGGTCTTCTTCGAGCACATCTATGATCTCAAAGGGTAGCTCGGCCATCATAGGTGGGAGAGGGACGGTGGCTGGGGGGCGAATGCGAGGAGGTCGATTGGGTGGTTCACGGCGAGGGAGCTTTCCCTCCATGATTCTTCGACGAAGAATTCGTGGTTCCTCCGTAATCCATCCGACATAAATGCCTAAGATGTTGTAGACCTGGCGATCGGAGGTGACCCAACCAATCCATTCACCTAATGTGTTATAGATATTCGGATAAATCAAGATCGCTGACCAATCACCAGGTGTTGTATAAATTGGGACGGGTTTCCTCAACGGGTCCTTTACCATTTACCTCTCCGCCTCACGTTTCACGCCTCACGTTTCACGCCTCACGTTTCATTATACAGTTTGATCAAATCGTAAGAAAGGTGTCTCATCTGCGATGAGATGTTGAACGACGGGTCAGGAAGCGTTCAGGATCACACTGAAAAAAGATTGCCGAGGAGAGCGTGAGTGAGATGTGCGTGGTGCGAGCATGAAGCCGTACCTTACATTTGCTATCTACATATTTTCGTCCCCATATATCGATCGTTTCTATTACGCGAGCTTACGGGGCATCCGAGTATGTCCAAATCCGATTCACTCCAAAATTCCAAAAGAGAACGACGATAACAGCCACTGCAAGGGCAAGATTGCGACCAATGATGACATGATCGAGTTGGATTTGCGAAGTATTTTGGGCGTAGATCGAAGGTGAGAGGAAGTGAAGAAGGCGCTCAGTTACTTGGATCATCGGTGTTTCTGCGAGAGCAAAAACCGGTGTACGAATAAACAGCCCGATCGTGTTAACCACTGCAAATTGTAACGCTTGCTGACGTACCGGCTTACTACGTGAATCAGGGTATGTCCAAAATCGGTTCCAGATAAAATTGCTCGTTACCGCTGCGATGAATGATAAAACACTTGCGATCAAACTTCGCAATCCTAGGATTGAGTTGAGTAGGTTAAATGTGCCAAAATCGACGATGGCTCCAATCACACCTACAACGGAGAATTTCATAAACCTTGTTAGTTCACGACGTCCTCGTGGCGAGATGGAGTTCACAAGCGTCTCCGAAAATCATCGATCGTTTTCAAAAGTCCTTCTTCAAGATCGACATGAGGTTCCCAAGCAAGGATTTCTTTGGCACGGCTGATGTCAGGCTGGCGTTGTTGTGGATCAGCGGGCGCGCGTAGGTCTGGCAGTATCTGAAGACCGGCGGGATTCTTGGTAAGGCGGTTCACGGTTAATGCGAGCTCCTGGATGCTCATTTCGTTCGGGTTCCCAAGGTTAACGGGATCATGCTCGTCGGAAAACATGAGTCGATAAAGGCCATCAACGAGATCATCCACGTAGCAGAAACTACGTGTTTGATTCCCATCGCCATAGATCGTAAGAGGTTCCTTATTTAACGACTGGCACAGGAAATTAGGGATCACCCGACCGTCATCCAGCCGCATTCTGGGACCATAGGTGTTGAAAATACGAGCGATATGTGTTTTTATCCCGTGATAACGATGGTAAGCCATGGTGATCGCTTCTGCGAAGCGTTTGGCTTCATCATAGACCGAGCGCGGACCAACAGGATCAACATGACCCCAATAACTCTCTTGTTGAGGATGCTGTTGAGGATCACCGTAGACTTCAGATGTGGAAGCCAATAAAAAGTATGCATTGTGGGCCCGTGCGACACCGAGGGCATTATGCGTTCCTAAGGCACCTACTTTAAGAGTCTGTATTGGAAGTTGGGGATAACCGAACGGTGAGTTAGGATTTGGGCTGGCTGGCGAAGCGAGGTGCATAACAAGGTCGATTTTTCCTGGGATATAGATGAAATTAGAGACATCATGTTTGATGAAATGGAAATCCTCTCGTCCAGCAAGATGAGCGATATTGTCAAGGCTGCCTGTTATCAGGTTATCCACAACGATCACTTCATGTTTCTCGTGGAGTAACCGATCGCAAAGGTGAGAACCTATAAACCCAGCTCCCCCAGTCACCAGAATTCGCACGGTAATCCTCCTGTCAAAGGAATAAATCAGAAATCAAATCGAGTTAGGGCTTCCAGTCGTAGTTTAGCATTTGTCCATCACTCGTAACACGTTGACCGATGCCATTGGCGACATCCACAATCCACAAATCACCTCGGTAGAGGATCCCCAGACGGTCTGCGCCTGGAGACCAAGCAATGCGTACCTGTTGAGGTTCCAGACCTGGTTCTCCTTGTGGAGGAAAGAGCACACGAAGGTTGCTGCCATCACGGTCCATGATCATTAAACGATAATTGCTGTCGTCGCTTTCGAGAGGTGAGATCGCTTGGAAGTATGCAACTTGGTAGAAGATTTCGCCATTCGGCATTTCAATGATGGGGGAGACGGAGGGGTAGGCGAACATTCCGGTTCGGTCTGAGAGTGGTAAGGCTAGCCCTCCTGTCCCTGTAAGTGCTACCAGATCGAAAACGGGTGAGGCGCTGGGACTCTCGAGCCCAATTGGAGAACCATGATCGACAAAGTAGATCGTCCGATCATCATGTCCCCATGTTAAGCCTGGCACCCACGCCCAATCGCTGAGCGTTTGATAAGGGGCAAATTCACGGAGTGGAATGAATTCACCGCGCTCTAGATCCACTAAACCTACACTATCGGCGCGAGCATAAGCTAAATGGTTGCTATCTGAACCCCAGAGGAACGCAGTTCCCCACCATCCATATTGACCACCGGCGTTAGCTTCTATGATCGGTTCCTCGCGAAGTGTCCTACCAGAAGTTGATAGCGGGATTCTAATTAGGTTGTTATATGCCTGCCATCCTGGCGGTGCTGGACTTGGTTCTACGGATGAGTAGACGACAGAAAGAGACACGGATGAAGGGACCCAGTCAGCGAAGTGGATGATATTACGTGCGCGTAAATCTTTCGGCTCGGCATCCGGATCCGTGGTCGATATTGCCCAAAGTGTATTGATATCCTCCTCATCTTCGTCTGCGTGACGCGTGAAGAGAAACCAATTGCCATCAGACGAAAGTCGAGCCACACGACCGTCCAGATCACCCGTGAGAACCAGGGGTTGACGATTCCCAGTGTTACCTTGGATTAGCCATGCATTTCCGCCTGAAACATAAACAAGACGACCATCGATGGGGAGGGGAGTGTATGCGGCTTGGAGACCAATCATGATGATCTCGGGCTCTGGTTCATGGATGATCACATTCTTCACTGGTGATCGTGAGATCTCTACTCCTTCCTCCTCCAGGATGCGATAGGTGATCTCCTGGAGACCATTCACACCAGGCTGGAGCAGTCGCGTTTCGCCCTCAGGAAGATCCTCATTCTTGATCGTCTGTCGGTTGAATGGGATGACGATCTCTTCGATCTCGAAACGTTCTGCAATTCGAGTAACTGTAACAACAGCGCCATTTGTCAGCAGGGTATAACCCGGAGGGTCAACCCGATCAAGTGTATCGAGTTGGATACCAGCAATTTCGAGGGCTTGTTGAACGGTGGAACCGGATGGGATGGAGATCGCATGGCTAATTGTGTCGGCCTGAATCTCAACTTGGACCAGACCGGCAGTAGCTTGAGGGCCAGAACAAGCCCCTAAGATAACACCGAGAAGGCAAGTTAGGATAAGAACAGATCTACTGGTAGACAAAGGTCTCATTGCTTGGTCACATAACGCGCTGGTATAATGTGCGACTGAATGTTAGCGTAACTCTCCGACGATGGCCAATTGTCCTTCGTTGATGGCGAGTGTAGACACCCGAATACCGGTGGCGAGCGATCCAAACGATCCGGTAAAAGCCTCCGTTAGAACGGCTGATATAGTCTCTTTTAGGGCATTGGGTGCAGGAATTGGTCCAAACTCAGCAGTCGTTAGCTCCAAGGTGATGTTTCCATCAGGATCGACGAGGGGTGTAATTGCCAACAAGACATTGGCCTTTAGAAAATCGCGTTCTGTGGTTCCGAAGACCTGGATTGCATTTTCGCGTAGATATACTTGAGGTTGGCGTAATAAAGGTGTCTCATCTGTCTCCAGCCTATGAGCAATGAACGTAGTCAGCTGCACTTCATCCAGAATGACCATAACCTGCCCAGTCGTCAGAGCCCCGGATATCGCCGCTTGCCACACTTCTGTAAGATCTTCGCTCGTCGCCGGATGCGTTGGAATAGGTTCACCAGGTGCTTTCGGACCTCCTAAGTGGATCTGGCAAGCGATCGTTGCGAGTAGCAACAGGATAAGTACGGTTGTTATGCCTAGCTTGTCTTGGGTGGTGACTTTTGAGCGAACCAAAGCCCTCTCCTCCAGAATCCGAAGTCGCCGGAGATTATAGCATGGGGGAACACATCCCTGCTGAGGGTGTATCAGACATCAGCTTGGAAGCTCGACTTGAAGCACTTCTCTATGTCTCTCCCTCTCCTGTAACAGTTACTCATCTGGCAAACACTCTGCGTGTATCAAATCGAATGGTGACAAAGGCGCTCGAGAATCTTGCCGCCGAGTATCAGCAGCGTGGTCTCAGACTTCAATTTCATCAATCAGAGGTGCAACTAACAACTGCTCCTGAGTTGGCAGCAGATATCGAGCGCTTCCTGCATTTAGAACGCGTGACTCGATTAACTCGCGCAGCTTTGGAGGTGCTTGCTATTATCGCGTATCAACAGCCTGTAACCCGACCGCAAATCGATTCTATCCGTGGAGTGAATTCAGATAGCGCCCTGCGTACATTGCTGCGGCATGGAATGATCGAGGACGTTGGGCGAAGCGATGGACCTGGTCGACCGATTCTCTACAAAACCACCGCAGAATTCCTTCAATACTTTGGCCTAACCGCGCTTCATGAATTACCGCAGATAGACGCTGGTTCAGTGGGTGATAGCGATGGTTCATTACCCGACATTTTTATGGATGTCCAAGCTGGTGGGGACGAATGAAAGCTGAGCGGCTTCAGAAGGTGCTTGCTCGATCGGGGTATGGATCTCGTCGAAGTTGCGAAGCTCTTATCATAGCCAGGCGAGTCACGGTCAATGGTCAGATTGCTGAGGTAGGCACACTGGCTAATCCGGAGATGGATAGTATCTGCGTGGATGGCAATCAACTCAAACCGCCTGAACGAAAAATCTACATCATGCTAAATAAACCGGTTGGGGTTCTATCGTCATTACGATCACAAGGTGGCAAGCCGACAGTGCGCGATCTTGTGAAGAGTAACGAGCGGTTGTATCCTGTGGGAAGGCTTGATCTGAATAGTGAAGGACTTATCCTGTTAACCAACGATGGGAAGCTCACAAACCATCTTACCCATCCACGTTACGAACACGAAAAGGAATACCGGGTTTTGTTGAATAGAAGGCCAGATGAATCCCAACTCGAAACTTGGCGAAGAGGTGTGCTTCTACCAGATGGGTTGAAAACATTGCCTGCTCAATGTTGGCTGGAGAATGATCAGACTGCATGGCTTCGGGTGGTGATGCGCCAAGGACGCAAACGCCAGATACGCGAGACTGCACGAGTTCTCGGATTACATGTGCGTAAGCTCATTCGGGTCCGTGTAGGGAAGTTGAAATTGGGGGATCTTAAATCTGGGCAGTTTCGTGAATTATCTAAGACTGAAATTCGTGAGCTGTTCGCCCTACCTGAAGAAGCATGAAAGATATTTACAACGCTATGGAGGTAGTATTTTTGATCAAGGTGTATAACCCATACCCTTCGATCAGGAAGAAATATAAGAGTGACCATGGCGAGTAAGAAGGATCTCGTCAATCGATCTCCTGATCAACCAGATCACTGGCTACATCTCCCCATACGCCTTGACTTTGAAACCCTTGGCTATCTTCTCCTTATTCTCCTCGCACTCATAACGCGTTTCTATGACCTTGAATCTCGCGTCATGAGTCATGACGAAAGTTTACACACATGGTTTTCATGGGAATTATCCAGAGGCCTTGGCTATAGCCATGATCCCATGATGCATGGACCGCTTCAATTCCATCTGGTGGCTTTATCCTATACGCTCTTTGGTGACTCTGATGCTTCCTCGCGCATCCCCGCAGCGTTTGCAGGTGTGATTGCCGTTGGGATGGTGATTCTCTTCCGACGTTGGCTGGGGAGGTGGGGAGCTCTGGCAGCAGCCGGGATGATGGTCATCTCCCCCTATATGCTTTATTACAGTCGCTATGTTAGAAATGAAGCGCTCGTCGTACCTGAAACGCTTCTTCTTTTCTTCGCGCTTTTTCGATACTTTGAGGAACGTAGACCTCGTGATTTATACCTTCTAGCGGGGGCGCTTTCCCTACATTTCGTCACTAAAGAGACGGCATTTATTTCCGTCGCTCAATTAATGCTCTTTCTGGGCCTCTACCTAGCCCGACGTCTTTTCACTCTTCAATGGAGGGAGGGTTGGCATAAAACGACCTTCACCCTTGGTTTTGTCTCCACCGTATTGGGTGTCGCGCTAGCTCTCTTCACCCTCTTCCGCGAGCGAGCAGCTTCTGCAGAGATCCTCCAACCTGAGTTGGCTTCAATCGCGTTTTCGCCCATTGTAACCTTGGGTTTAATCTTCGCAGTGGCAGGTATTCTACTTGTTGGAGCCTCGATTATTCTATCTTTTGGTCAGCGGCTACGGCAGGAATTTCCGGCCTTGGATCTGCTCATCATCACAGGAACGATGACGCTACCGCAATTAGCCGCACTCCCCGGGTCCCTCTTAGGTTGGAATCCAATGGATTTTGATTCACCAGTGAATTCCACCCGCTACTTAATACTGGTGTGCATCTTCCTTGTGTTGAGTGTAGGAATCGGTGTGGTATGGAATCTGCGGCGATGGTTAGTAGCTGCGATTGTTTTCTTCGGCATCTATGTTGTTTTTTTCACAACGACCTTTACGGATGGCGATAGCTTGATGTCAGGGTTCGTCGGTTCACTTGGATATTGGCTGGGACAACATGGCGTGGAACGTGGCAGTCAACCCATGTACTACTATGTCTTGCTGCAAATACCCGTGTATGAATATCTTCCTGCCTTAGGCGCTATTTTGGCGGGATTCTTTGGGATACTCCAGTGGAGGAACGTTAAGAATAGACCTGTGGTAGGAAAGGGTAAACAACAGGCACCTTTCCCAGCAATAGGATTTGTTGGATATTGGGCGGTCACCTCTTTGGCAATATACTCTTTTGCAGGAGAGCGAATGCCATGGCTGACAGTTCACATTGCCCTACCCATGATATTGCTAGCCGGGTGGGGATTCGGAAAGTTATTCGAATCTGTGAACTGGAGAGCAATGTGGAAAGCGCAAGGATGGTGGCTCATTTTGTTTACAGTATTGACCATCGTGACTCTCTCTCGCGCCTTCGGTGTGATCGTGGGACCAAATCCGCCGTTTCAGGGCAGCGGCTTGGATCAGTTGCGTATCACCGGTATCTTTCTGGTTTCATTAGCCGTTGGAGTCGCTTCGCTGCTCGCGTTGATTAAGGTTGCCCAAAATTGGACTCTGCAAGATTTCGTCATGATGTCCGCTGGGGTGCTGATTGGGTTTCTTGCGCTTTTAACAGCCCGAACTGCGTACCGAGCCGCATTCATTAAGTATGACCAAGCAACGGAATTCCTTGTCTATGCACATGGGGCAACCGGCGTAAAAACAGTGATGGATCAGTTGGATGAATTATCACACCGGACGACTGATCTCCCTGTCGCTTTTGATGACGCTGTCGCATGGCCAGTAAATTGGTATCTACGACATTACTCCGATCAGTATTTCTTTGGATCCAATCCGACTCGCGATCTGCTTGAATACCCGGTCGTGATCGTTGGCGAAGAAAATTGGCAGAAGGTCGAAAGCTTGTTTCAGGACCGTTATCAAAGTTTCGAATATATACGCATGTGGTGGCCAACACATCAATACTGGAATCTCACGTGGCAAAAGATAAGAGGCGCTATCTTCTCGCCTGAATATCGATCGGCTTTGTGGGATATCTGGTTGGATCGTGACTATACGGCGTATGGGGAATTATCGGGTATCGATTTCTCGCTTGAATTCTGGCAACCTTCGGATCGGATGAGGCTATATATTCACAAGGATATTAACTCGTTGGTTTGGGATCGTGGTGTCAGCCCAGTTAGGCTTGCAGATCTCACATCTGCGGTAGATCCTTATCCTCTGATCGAAAAGCAGGCGGATCTTATTTTGGGAGAGGAAGGATCCCTGCCAGGCCAATTCAATCGGCCTCGTGGAATCGCAGTTGCGTCAGATGGAACGATTTATGTCGCCGATACTGGCAATCACCGAATTCAACACTTAGGTTCTGATGGCGAAGTTTTATCTGTATGGGGTGAATTTTCGAACCTGGAACAAGGACCTGCTCCAGGGGGTACTTTTAACGAACCTTGGGGAATCTCCATCGCTCCTGAAGGTACGGTTTACGTTGCCGATACCTGGAATCATCGAATCCAATACTTCACTCCAGAGGGTGAGTTTTTAGGTATGTTCGGGGTTTTTGGTCAAGCCATCGAACCGGATTATTTCTGGGGACCTCGAGCTGTTGTCGTCGATGAAAATGGACGTGTGTTCGTCGCTGATACGGGAAACAAGAGGATATCCATCTTCACTGCCGAAGGCGTTCCATTAGGTCAATTCGGAGAGTTTGGATGGATGTTAGGACAACTTGACGAGCCAGTGGGAATAGCGTGGAGTGGAGGGAGAAGACTGTACGTTGCAGATACGTGGAACCAAAGGATCCAGGTCTTTTATGAAGCGGATGAAAATAAGTTTCAGGCTCTTTTTGACTGGTCGATTGATGGCTGGTATGGGCAATCACTTGACAATAAACCATACCTGGCCATTGCACCAGAAGGTCATATATGCACTACAGACCCAGAACGATACCGCGTTTTATGCTTCTCTTCAGAAGGTGATTTTCTTCTAGGGTGGGGCGATTATGGCGTATCGCCGAATCGATTCGATCTTCCCGCTGGGATAGCATTCAGTGAGGATGCGCGAATCTGGATTGTCGACTCAGGCAACCATCGAGTGTTGAGATTTGAACTCAAGCCTCCATGATGAGGATGAGAAGAAAAAAACGAAGATGAAGGATCGGTAGTGATAAAGGAGTATTTATGAAATTACATGAATACCGATCTAAACAGTTGTTTTCAAAATATGGCATACCGATACCCCGAGGGCAAGTTGCGATGACGGCACACGAAGCGAAGGCTATCGCACGCGAACTGGGTGGACCGGTCGTGATTAAAGCTCAGGTCCTTGTTGGTGGAAGAGGAAAAGCAGGTGGCATACGTCTTGTTCACACCCCCGAGGAAGCGGAGGAGGCAGCCACACAAGTGCTTGGCATGAAAATTAATGGATTACCAGTACGTAAGGTATTGGTAGATGAAGCGGCTGAGATACGTTCTGAGCTCTATCTCGGTGTGACAAACGACAGGGCGATCCGCAGTCCGGTGATGATGGCATCAGCAGAAGGTGGTGTCGATATCGAAGAAGTTGCACGAACACATCCCGACAAGATCGTACGCACATATATCGATCCATTGCTGGGCTTCCAAGACCATCAAGCGCGATATCTTGCAGTGGCAATCGAGTTAGCTCGAGATCACTGGCGTGATTTCATAAACATCGCGTGTGGCCTCTATCGAGCATATACATCTTCGGATGCTACGCTTGCCGAAATCAATCCCTTGGTGATCACTGGGGATAACCGATTGCTAGCTTTAGATGGAAAAATGGTCTTGGACGATAACGCATTGTATCGTCACAGCGATCTTGCCGAGATGTGGGATGTTGACGAAGAAGAAGCGATCGAAAGAGAGGCAAGAAGGTTTGGATTATCCTACGTAAAACTCGACGGATCGATTGGTTGCATGGTCAATGGTGCGGGATTGGCGATGGCAACTATGGATGTCGTCAAATTGTATGGCGGCGAGCCTGCGAACTTCCTTGACATAGGTGGAGGTGCGGGAGCGGATAAAGTTTCCGCAGCGCTTCAATTGATCCTGAAAGATCCAGATGTAAAGGTTGTAATGTTCAACATTTTTGGTGGCATCACCCGTTGTGATGAGGTGGCACGCGGCATACTCGCAACGCTAGAAGAAATCGAGACTGACCTTCCTATGGTCGCGCGATTAGTAGGGACTAATGAGGAGGAAGGACAACGCCTGCTCGCGGAAGCCGATCTGGTCATCGCGGCCTCGCTCGTTGACGCGGCAGAGAAGGCCATCGCACTCGCAGGGAAAGGTCCGTCGAAATGAGCATCCTAATTAATAAGAATACGCGGCTTATCGTACAAGGGATAACCGGTCGGGAGGGGATTTTCCACACATCCCGAATGCTTGCATATGGCACACAAGTAGTCGCTGGTGTCACGCCGGGAAAGGGCGGAGAATGGGTCTTGGATGGAAAAGTTCCAGTCTTCGATACTGTTCATCGTGCGGTCGAAATAACAGGCGCCAACGCGAGCGTGATTTTCGTTCCGGCGAGATTCGCAAGCGATGCCATTTTGGAAGCCTCAGACGCTGGTGTGCCCCTGATGGTCTGTATCACGGAGGGAATTCCAATCCAAGACATGATGCGAGTACGTCGATTCCTTGATCAAAATGGAGTTAGACTCGTCGGTCCGAACTCGCCTGGCCTGTTAACCCCTGGCGAGTGTAAGGCAGGGATTATTCCAGGACACATCACCGAGCCCGGTAATGTCGGTGTAGTATCCCGTTCTGGAACATTAACCTACGAAGTGCTCTATGCATTAAAGATGGAAGGAATTGGGGTTTCAACCTGTGTAGGCATCGGTGGCGATCCTATCAATGGTACATCCTTCATCGATATCCTTGGAATGTTCGAGGCAGATCCACATACGGAAAAGATCGTCATTATCGGAGAGATTGGCGGAAGAGATGAAGAGTTCGCAGCTGAGTATATCAGCGACAGGATGACGAAACAGGTTGTAGCTTTCATCGCAGGTAGAACCGCGCCTCCTGGAAAGCGAATGGGACACGCTGGTGCCATTGTTGAAGGTGGGACTGGGTTGGCCATGGATAAGATTAACTCGCTGGAGGCCGTTGGTGCAGCAATAGCCGAATACCCTGAAAAGATACCTGAACTCCTCAAGTGATCTAGCGATAGATCCTCATAGGTTTCTCATCAAGTTGAGTTGGAAAACGCGAATGATTTACACATGTTCTACGTTAACGAAAAGGAAGGAATCATGACAACAAAGCGGGAGCGTCTACAAGCAACCATTGAGGGTGGGGTTGCGGATCGTCCTGCAGTTGCGCTGTGGCGTCATTTTCCGGTCGACGATCAGGATCCTAAAGCTCTTGCAGCAGCAACGGCTGCCTTCCAACGGGATTATGATTTCGATTTCATCAAAGTCACGCCAGCTTCGTCCTTTTGTGTACGCGATTGGGGTGTAGAAGATGAGTGGCGTGGAAGCACAGAGGGAACGCGCGAATACACTCGACGTGTGATCCAGGATCTGGAGGATTGGTGTAAGTTGAAAGATCTCGACCCCGAGTCAGGTGCATTGAAGGGACAGCTGAAGTGTCTGGAGTTGATAAAGCAGGAGGTGGGCTCAGAGGTACCGATCATCCAAACGATCTTCAACCCATTGGCGCAGGCGAAGAACCTGGCGGGTCAAGAGCTATTGTTTGATCATCTACATCGAGAACCGGAGCTGGTGGAAGAGGGTCTTAAGGTTATTACGCAAAGTGTGCTTGCGTTTATCGATTCAGCTCAGTCACTAGCCATTGATGGCATTTTTTATGCCATTCAACATGCGAGCTACGAATTCTTTGATCGGCAATCATACGCTCGATTTGGCGAAAGGTATGATCATGAAATTCTCGCCGTCACAGAGGGTCTTTGGTTAAACGTCCTCCACCTGCATGGAAAGTCGCTGATGTTTGACCTGGCGGCTAAGTATCCAATTCAAGTGGTTAACTGGCATGATCGAGAGACTTGGCCTGAATTGTCGGAAGGAAAAAAAAGAACGGTAGCTGCGGTTTGTGGTGGGATTGGTCGAGAAACGATGGTCCTAGGTGAACCACAGAGCATTGTGCGCGAGGCGAAAGGGGCGATCGCCTCCATGAATGGTGGGAGAGGTTTGATTCTTGGGACAGGATGTGTCGTCCCTGTGATCGCGCCACATGTGAACATCCAAGCAGCACGTGATGCAGTTGATTTCGCATAGCCACATAATGTTGATTCCGAATATCATTTTTTGGTTGATCATGAAGAAATCTGAGGCTACACGCAGGACACTGCCGTGGCGAAGTTAAGAGTTATTGCAGGATCAGCAAAAGGGCGGAAATTAAGTATGGTTCCAGGTTGTGTGACGCGACCTATTGGGGATCGAGTCAAAGAATCTTTGTTTAACATCATTGGAAATGATGTAATCCATTCAAGCTGGATTGATTTATTTGCCGGCACTGGGAGTGTTGGAATCGAAGCGTTGAGTCGTGGTGCAGATTTTTCGTTGTTCATTGACACAAGTAAGAAAGCGATCGAGACTGTGATTTTCAATCTCAAACATACAAAATTAGTAGAACGCGCTGAAATTCTACGTATCGATGCATTTGATTTCTTAAGAGGGGAACAGAAACAGGACTTCGATTACATTTACATTGCACCACCTCAATATGCCAATTTATGGATCAAAGCATTAAAGGTGTTGGATGAGACCTCAAGTTGGCTTCGTGAGAGGGGATGGGCGATCGTACAAATCCATCCCAAGGAATACGAATCCCTGGATTTATTGAATATTTGTGAATTCGATCAGCGTCGATACGGAAATACCTTGTTAGTTTTTTTTGAGCTAACGGCTAGCTAGGTATCGGTCTTAACCTCACAATGGGATCTGAAATACTTGATCAGTAACTCATAATTTATACAAAGAATTGTTTGTCAAATAAAAGCGGCGGATAATCTACAACGTTGTAGGGGCGGTTCGCGACCCCCCTACGTCATATGAAGAATGATTGCCTTACCTCGTTTCATAAAAGCCTAAGTGCTGTCTCATAAGCTATACCCATGGACAGCGAAAATACGCTACACCCCGTGATGTCATTGCGAGGAGTCCTTCGGCGGAGCCACAGGTCCCGAGCAAAGTCGAGGGGCTCAGGACCTTTAGCTCCGAGATGAGGAAATCTCCAAGCCACGAGGGGGAGATTGTTTCGACTTCGACTCGCAATGATAGGAAGAGAGGCTAAAGGCGCTACACTGCCCTGCTTGGGTGCCGCTTTTGAGACAGCCCCTATGGATCTACATCATTAGCAAACGAACAATCCAAATAGTGGATTATTGGGCGAAGTTGATCGAGAGCCTGCCCTCCGCGCTGTAACTGTAGACTGCGGAGAAGGGTATCATGCTCATGTAAGCATCAATCGCTTTAGGAAGGAGAAGGGGGACATCTTCGACGACCTGCGTTTGATCGATTTTTTCGAGCGAGATCCAACTGGGTTCGCCCTCGGGGCTGTTATGTATCTCACCGCTCTGGACGTCGCCAACATAGATATAAAGACCAATACCTAATTGCTCTCCTGTATCGATATTCACTACACCGCACAGTCTTAACCGCTCAGGGTTGAGCCCGGTCTCCTCAAGAATCTCCCTTCTCGCGGCAGACAGTGGGTCTTCACCCTGCTCAATGTGACCCCCGATACCGTTGTATAAACCTCCCCAAGCGCCACGATCTTCTGGGAGTCGTAAAAGTAAGACATCACGATCACGCAACAGGAAAGAGAGGGTGCGTGGGATAAGGGAATATCGATCTGGCTGAACTCGTTGGCCTGCAAGTGACATGTTATCTGCTTATAACCCTTAAAATATAAGTATTATTTCCTGCTGAGAGACCTTCCCGATTATACTCCTTCGTGTTTGACTTTCTGTAGTATGTCAGCGTTGGGTCAGCCAAACGTTTGCTCCTCCACCGAGGTATAGATATAATGCTGACGAAGATTGAGATAGAATATACTATAGAAGGAGAGGATGATGAGCGATCCACTCGAGAAAAGCAACGAGGGCAGTGGCATTGTCGATAAGATCAAGAATTTCTTCTCGGGTCTTGGAGGCAGCGCTGGTCAGGGCGAGAGCCTAAGAATGGACGATCGTATTGGAGAGACTATCAAAGAGGAGGGGAGAATGGTGAGCGATCCGCTAGGTAAAATTACAGAAGGTGAAGATCTCATCGGTAAGGTCCGCAATTTCCTGGCAGGATTTGTGGGATATGTCGATCGTGAGAATCGGCGAGAAGCGGACAAGTTGTTGCGAGAGACAATCGCTCAAAGATATGAAGAACAGTGGAACAGGATTTCCGAGTTGCAGCGCCAACTCATATCCGAAGGACAGCTTGAGCTGGTGGATGATCTAGAGGCTGCAACGATCAAATTGCGCGCTTTCGTTGATCGGGTAAAAGGTGCCTCCTATGGTTATGCAGGTTTCTTCGATGCAGTCCGCATACATAGTGACGAACTCGAAAAAGTCTATCAATATGACATTGCCTTGCTCGAGGGAGCTCAAAATATTGCGAACGCGGTGGACAACGTGGCAACCTCGTTTGGCTCAGATGGGTTACCTGCTGCGATAAGGCACTTGATAAGCTTGAGCCAAGAAGCAGTCGATGCGTATAATCGACGCGATGAGGTTATACTTACCACCGGCTCATAATGATAGAAAGAGGAGAGACAGCCATGGCAAGAATATTTGATGTTGTTGAACATGCGGATGAAATGCGTGATGAAATCGTCCACCGATTTCCTGAGACAGGCTCTGGTGATTTCCGCATCGGTAGCCAGGTGATTGTGCGCGAAGCACAGTCAGCCGTATTCTTCCGCGACGGTAAAGCGCTCGATAGCTTTGGGCCCGGTAGGCACACGATAACAACTGCGAACATCCCCCTCCTGATTGACCTGGTCGGCAAAGCGTTCGGCGATCGTACACCGTTCACTGCGGAAGTGTACTTTGTCTCGATGCGGGAATTTGCAGATGAGAAGTGGGGTACACCACAACCGATCCTGGTTCGGAACCCGGGGATGGGACTGGGAGTGGCTCTGCTTCAAGGATTTGGCACCTACAGTTTCCAAATCTCCGATCCACAACAATTTGTGACTCAAATTGTGGGCGCGACGGGAGCCTATGCAACACGAGATATCCATAGCCGTCTGCGATCGATGTTGCTCTCCAAATTGCAGGATCTGTTAGGGGAGACGACCGATGCGAAGAACGTCGCCGATCTGATTGGATTGGTGGAGGAGATGGGAGCCGGCGTGCGTGCGAAGGCCCAGGATGATTTCAAGGCGATTGGCATGACGCTTAAGTCATTCTACATTGAGAGCCTGAAACCCTCAGACAAGTCGGTCGAAGAGCTGCGTGCGATGGGTATGCTCGATATGGATACCTACACACGCCTCCAGGCAGCTGATGCCATGCGAGATGCAGCCCAGAATCCTGCAGGCGGAGCCGGATTGACAGCGGGTATTGGGGCTGGGATGGGCATCGGTAGCGCGATACAAGACGCACTCAGACAGACGGGTGAGGGTGGGGCGGATGCACCAGCCGGGGCACCCTCAGCGGAAGGTCCTCCACCCGTGATGACTCCCTCTGAAGCCGCGGCCTATTTGAAAGTGGCAGAGGAGGATGTGATCGCTGCCATCAAGGCCGGTGATATCAAAGCCAAGAAGATCGGAAAAGCTTATCGCATCAGCAGAGAAGCGATTGATGATTTCCTGTCCGGATGAGCGCGGCAGATAATCGCATATAAAGAAACAGGGCGTCGAGAGATGGACCGGCGCCCTGTTTTGATTTTCACATAAATGAGAATTAATTCTTGAATAGCTTCAATCGATCCGACGAACGGGCAAAAATATTTGTCATCCCTACTCAAATACGACCGAGAACCAGGCACGCATTCTGTCCCCCCAAACCGAAGGAATTCGAGAGAGTAATATCGACATCCACTTCGCGAGCGACATTCGGGACAAAATCCAGATCACATTCAGGATCAGGTGTCTCCAAGTTGATCGTTGGATGGATGATGCCATCACGTATGGTCATCAAACAGACCGCAGCTTCAACAGCGCCTGTCGCTCCCATCATGTGACCAATCATGGACTTGGTTGAACTAATAGGAACGTTGTACGCTTGGCTTCCGAAGACGGATTTTATCGCTATCGTCTCGGCAAGGTCACCAAGTGGTGTTGCGGTGCCGTGTGCGTTAATGTAGTCGATGTCTTCGACCGATACATGCGCATCCTCGAGCGCTCGACGAATCGCCAACGCTGCACCTATTCCCTCCGGATCGGGAACGATCATATGATACGCGTCGCTGGAGACACCGGAACCGAGGATTTCACCATAGATATTAGCATCACGTGCTTTTGCGTGGTCTAGACTCTCTAAGATCATGACCGCACCGCCGATTGCGGGTACGAATCCTTCCCGGTTTTTGTCGAAAGGCTTCATCGCTTTCTCGGGCTCATCGGTGTAACTGGTCGATAACGCTCGCATTGCCGAGAAGCCGGCCATGACAGTTTCCGCGACCATGAACTCGGAAGCACCCGCGATCATAACTTCCGCTGCACCGGATTTGATCAGCGTCGCTGCATCACCGATGGCTTGGGTGCCAGCAGCGCACGCGGTGCAAACAGTGCTGTTGTAGCCTTTTAAATTATTTATTTCAGCTATCCAAAAAGATTGCATGTTTGGCCAGAAACGAAGAACCTGGAAGGGCGATAGCTTGCGTGCATCTTCAGCGAGTAGTTGCCGCGTCGCCTTTTCGCTCTCATCGACCGTGCTCGCAGCGGATGTTCCAATAATTACCCCGATTTTTTCACGATCTTCTTGATCGAGGTCAAGGCCAGAGTCTGCGATCGCCTGCTCTGTAGCGATAACGGCTACCTGGGTTGCGAATGTCATATGCCTGAGCTTTTTACGGGGGAGAAACTCACTTGGATCGAAATTCTTGATCTCGCCACCTACCTTGGTCCCGTAGCGGCTCATATCGATGAGTGTAATCTGCACCACGCCCGATTGACCATTTATAAAAGCTTGCCAACTGTCGTGCATCGTGTTGCCGACCGGCGTGATGGCGCCTATGCCCGTGACTACGACCCTGTTTTGACCTTGAGGGTTTGTGGATCGGGATTCAGGTTTACGCTTTAGATTCATTTTTTCCTTCAAGGGTAATCTCTCCACATATGTTTCGTGTACTAAGTTGGTCTCGTCCTTGCTTACGATTACAATTTCAAGATTTTATCAGGTTTCTTGGTCTTGATACTCCTTTTTTTACGCCCAATGCTGTTCTGTGATTTGATCAAATCGTTGGGGGATCACTCATGCTAGAGCTGGTATCTCATCGTCTCGAAGAGAATGGTGTAAATCAGTGTGTGCTCAATCGAATGCCCCCTGGATTGTCTCTGATCAGAGATGGGCGTTTAACCTGTGGATGATATGAGGTTCAAAGAAACGTATTAGAACCCCTTTTTCTTCGCTAACACCTCCATTTCTTCGGTTGTTAATGATTTGGCCTTGGGTAAACGACGGATCAATGATTTAAATTTTTTCGCATGGACAACATGCAAGGGGGCTCCATCTACCTTGACGAAAGTGTCGGGATTTACAAAGACGAGAATCGGTTGGATAGAGATATCGGATATATCCGGGAGGGCTCGGTGGAGTGCCTTTTGCATCGACCGAGCTTCCGCTTCAGCATTCTTCTGCAGATCTCCTAGCGATCTTTTCCCCGATCTACGAAGCAGCTTTCGTTTCGTCCTCTGCGAGAACCATTTTTCACCAGCATAAGTAATTTCGCCATCCTCATAACGAGGGACAATGGCAAACGCACCTTCTGGAGAGAGCAGCGCATGGCTAGTACCCAATTTGTAATGATAAATCTCGTAACGGTTATCAAGACCCTTCAATGCCTCATCAATAATTTCGTCGGTGCGTGGCTTTGCTCCCCACCGGTTGTTTATTGCTAAACCTGTTTGTGAGCATACAACACCGATGATGGACATGATCAGGAATTGATTGCTTAGCTGAGGTTCTCTGAAGGTCATAATGAACGCACCAATTAACAATCCCAGACCGAGAAAGATCATCGCCTTACTAAGGGTGTTCCAACGTTTAATCATCTTCAAATCAATGTACTGACGCATCAGGCCTCCATCCGCTTGAGCACAATACAGGCGTTCTGACCCCCGAGACCAAATGAGTTCGACATAGCATAGTCTAGTGCTTGTTCGCGTGCTTGATTGGGGACGTAATCGAGATCCAGCTCCGGATCAGGGTATTCATAATTGATTGTCGGGTGGATCATGCTCCGCTCAAGTGAAAGAGCGCAGACGATGGTTTCGATAGCCCCGGAGGCGCCCATGGCATGACCGATCATGGATTTCGTGGAAGAGATCGGGATTCGGAATGCATCTTCCCCAAAAAGAATTTTAATCGCCAGCGTTTCAGCAGAATCGTTCGCAAGTGTTGAAGTACCGTGAGCGTTAATATATGAGATTCGATTTGGAGAGATACCAGCGTCCTCGATGGCCCATCTCATGGTACGGATCGCGCCCTTTGCATCGGGATCCGGAAGGGCGATGTTATAAGCATCACTTGAGCTAGCGTATCCAACGATTTCAGCGTAAATGTGAGCTCCTCTTGATCGGGCGTGATCGAGACTTTCCAAGATAAGACATGCTGCTCCTTCCGAGAGGACGAAGCCCTCCCGTTTTGCATCAAAAGGGCGTGAAGCACGTTCAGGTTCATCATTAAAACTCGTTGGTAAAGCCCGCATTGTCGAGAAACCAGCGAATATAAAATCTTGGATTATCGCTTCCGATGACCCCGCGATAATAACGTCTGCGCGGCCGATGCGGATGGCAAGGGCGGCTTCGCCGACGGTTTGAGTCCCCGTTGCACAAGCTGTTGCGATCGTACTGTTGGGGCCTAATGCGTTGAATTCACTTGTCACATGAAATGCTGACATATTGGGTAGCGCCGAAGGAAGTACAAATGGATTAACCCGTGACAAACCCTTAGTTTGGAAGATCTGTAGTCCATCAACAGCACGCTCAATGCCACCTATAGCTGTTCCAAAGTAAACACCCACGCGCTCAGGTTTAGGAAATGGAATAATTAACTTAGAGTCCTCCATGGCTATCTTCGCAGCTGCGAACATGATCTGCGAAGCACGGGACATCCTGCGGGCATGCTTGGCCTGTAGATAATCAGTCGGATCGAAATCTGGTATCTCGCCTGCAATCTGGCATGGCAGGTCACTGTGATCGAACTGAGTGATCCGGCGTACTCCTGATTTCCCAGTCAACAGCGCATCCCAAAAGATCTCAAGGTCGTTACTTAGTGGCGTGATGACCCCAAGACCGGTGATGACAACACGGTTGTTTTGAACTGTTGAGGGGCTCACGTTGTTTCCTTTGGGTTGGTTTCCATCAATCGTGTTTGGATGGCTTCGCGGGTGGCCTCCAGTAGTCCACTAAGTACTGCTTCTCTTGCCACTCGAATGGCCGAGACAATTGCCTTTGCATCGGAACGTCCGTGTCCAATGAAGACCAGTCCATTGACTCCAAGAAGAATAGCAGCACCGTGTTCGGAGGGATCCAACATCGATCCAATGCGCCTAAATGCCGGTCTAACGAGCAAACCACCGATCGATGAGATCGGTGAGGCTGTTATCTCGCTGCGGATGATCCGACTCATGAAGCTGGCGACGGCTTCACTTGTTTTGATAAAGACATTTCCCGAGAAGCCATCGGTAACCACGACGTCCACCTCACCGGCAAAGACTTCTTTCGGTTCTACATTGCCGATGAAGTTGACACCCGCAGCCTCAAGTAGGGGGTACGTTTCTTTAACCAGCATGTTTCCTTTCCCTGGCTCCTCACCGTTGGAGAGGAGCCCCACGCGCGGTGAGGTTTTCCCTAATAACTTCTCAGCGTAAATCGATCCCATGATGGCGAACTGAATCATATAGATCGGCTTGCAGTCCGCATTCGCACCGACATCCAACACGACAGCTTGGCCGCCCATCACGGGGATGATCGGAGAGACAGCAGGACGTTTCACCCCACGGATACGACCAAGTCGGAACAGCGCGTTTGCCATCGCGCCACCGGTGTTGCCAGCCGTGACGAAGGCGTCAGCCTTGTCGTCTTTTAGGAGTTCCATACCAACGGCCATCGAATTGAGAGCTTTTCCTCGTGCGGCTTCTGCTGGCTTATCCGTCATCTCCAACACTTCAGGCGCGTGTTCGATTTGTATTCTAGATGTGGGCACATCGAATGTGTCAAGTTTTGGCTGAAGGAAGTCCTTCGGTCCGGTTAATACGATCGTATCCTCCCAAAGGGCCGCAGCCTCAACCGCGGCCGCGATTTCCGGATCAGGATGGGTATCGCTGCCCATCGCATCTAACACAATCCGCATGGTGGTTGGCCTCCTCATGGTAAAATCCACGGCTTTTTTATTTCAATCGAACGATCAAAAACCATCACAGGATGTAACAGGCGATTGATATATCCCCCATTTGTATTGAGGTTTATATTGGGATATGTTGACACTGAATGCTCGTAAGCTATAATACCGCATACATTGATTTTTATTGCGCTGGTGCTGGAATTGGCAGACAGGCATGGTTGAGGGCCATGTGCCGTAAGGCGTGCGGGTTCGACCCCCGCCCAGCGCACCACAGCGGGAATCGCGCAAAGCGGCTCCCGCTTGATATTTAATACAAGATCTGTTCGATAAATGCTTTCGTCCTGGCATGTTGAGGACGAGTATAGATCTCTTCAACCGATCCTTCTTCGATCACTCGCGCATCTGCTAAAAACACCATCCGATCCGCAGCGGCTTTAGCAAATCCCATCTCGTGTGAGACAACCAACATGGTCATTCCCTCTCGCGCCAGATCGACCATCACATCCAAGACCTCGCGGATCATTTCGGCATCCAAGGCAGAAGTGGGCTCATCGAACAACATGATCAGTGGATTCATAGCGAGAGCACGGGCGATGGCGACGCGTTGTTTTTGACCGCCTGAGAGCTGATCCGGGTAGGCATCTGCTTTCTCAGGTAATCCTACTCGTTTAAGCAGGCGGTGCGCAGTCTCGACGGCTTGTTCCTTCGGCCATTGGCGAACCTTCTCCTGGGCGATGGTGATATTCTGGAGAGCGGTCAGGTGGGGGAAAAGGTTGAACAATTGAAAGACCATCCCAACTTCAGAGCGCAGTTTATCCAAGTCTGCGTTAGGTTCGGTCACCCGAATACCATCCACAATGATCTCCCCTTCGTTCACTTTTTCGAGCTGATTGATGCAACGAAGGAGAGTGGATTTGCCGCCCCCGCTGGGACCAAAAATGAACAGCACTTCACCGCGTTTAACATCGAGGCTGACGTCGTTGAGCGCTTCAACGTGTTTAAATCGTTTGTAAACATTTCGTATGGTGATGATATTATCGTTCTCCACTCTTCATCTTCCTTTCCAACCATTTAACCCCCATAGATCCCAAGAGGGTCATCGAAAGATAGAGATATGTGACGGTATTCCACGTCTCGAAAGTACGGAATGTTCGCGAACGATTTAATTTTCCAAGTTGTGTAAGATCTCGTACTGCCAAGACGGATATAAGCGATGAATCCTTAAGCATGGCGATGAAATCGTTGCCCAAAGGAGGCAGAATAACCCGTATGGCTTGAGGCAAGATAATGTAACGCATGGCTTGTAAATATGTCATTCCCAGAGACCGCGCAGCTTCCATCTGGCCACGCTCGATGGATATAATCCCGGCGCGGAATACTTCCGCTTCGTAGGCTCCAAATCCGAAAGCCAATCCAGCGATGGCGCGCGCGATAGGGTTAATCTGAGTTATATCTAGAGAAGATAACGAATTCCCGATATCTTGAAGAAAACCAAGCCAGCTGGTATCTAAGATCCATGCTCCTAACCCATTGGCTCCGCTGATGAAGATAGGAACCAAGACGTAGGCGACATAAATAATGATCACGATCATTGGAATACCGCGTACGACTTCAACATAAAATGTGGCCAGATTGTAGATGATAGGATTGGTGGAAATCCGGCCCAGGCCCACGATCAGGCCAATGACAAGTGCAATAACAAAAGCTGTAATACTAACTGTAAGTGTTACTTTCAGGCCGGGAACGATAAAGTAAAAAGCATCGGCGTAGTTTGGAAGATTGGCGATCGCGTAAACCAAGGCGATGCCAAGCATAAGAATTATGAGAGCCCACCAAGGAAGATTCTTTATTCGGTTTGTGGCTGGCAAAATACCTGGTTCTTTACGGGGAGCAAGGACTTCGATGGATTCGGATTTTGGATCGGGCACGTAGAAGCTCCTCAAGATTTAAAAATGGGGGTCCGCAATCAGCTACGGACCCCCTTCAGATTGAATAATCTACTCCTCCGCCCAATACTTCTGGTAGAGAGCGGTGAGGGTTCCGTTGTCACGAAGTACTCCGAGTGCGTTATTGATCGCTTCCGTCAACTCGCTTCCAGGCGGGAAAACGAAACCCAACTCCTCCATGCCGGTGACCGGTTCTGGCAGGAGCATGATCTTGCCCGGATTTTTATCGACAAAGCCCTTGCCAGCTTCTTCGTCGATGACCACTGCGTCGACGTCACCTGCGATGAGCGCCTGAACAGGCAGATCGAAGACGTCATAACTTAGGACGCGATCTTCTCCGACCAGCTCGATGGCCTTTGCCTCGTTGGTGGTTCCAATCTGGGTTCCGACGAGGGCATCGCTGGCGACCAGGCTGTCTTGGTCGACGATCTCTGTCTCATCGCTGCGGACGAGGATGTATTGAGCGATGACCATGTAGGGGATCGAGAAGTCGACGATTTCGTCCCGCTCGGCGGTGATCGTTACCCCGTCGGCCACCATGTCGTACTCGCCGGCAGCGGTAGCTTCGAAGATGCCCTCCCAGGCTGCTTCAACGAATACAGGAGTGCAGTTGAGGATTTCACAGATGGCACGGCAGGCGTCATAGTCCCATCCTACGGGTTCGTTGGTGGCTTCATCGATGTAGTTGAAGGGTGGATAGGCGTTTTCAACTGCGATGCGGATTTCTTGACCACCGAGGTCAAAGGCAACTTCTGCCTCGCCCCAATACTTAATGTAGAGTGCATTGAGGGTTCCATCGGCCCGAAGTTCTTCAATGGCGTAATTGACCGCTTCCGTCAACTCGCTCCCCGGCGGGAAAACGAAGCCCAACTCCTCAGCGCCGGTGATTGGCTCTGGCAGGAGCATGATCTTGCCCGGATTTTTATTAACAAAGCCCTTGCCAGCTTCTTCGTCGATGATCACTGCGTCGACGTCACCTGAGAGGAGCGCCTGAACAGGCAGGTCGAAGACGTCGTAGCTTAGGACGCGATCTTCACCGACCAGCTCGATGGCCTTTGCCTCGTTGGTGGTTCCGATCTGGGTTCCGACGAGGGCATCGCTGGCGACCAGGCTGTCTTGGTCGACGATGTCAGGCTCAGGACTGCGGACGAGGATGTACTGAGCGATGACCATGTAGGGGATCGAGAAGTCGACGATTTCATCCCGCTCGGCGGTGATGGTGACGCCATCGGCCACCATGTCGTACTCGCCGGCGGCGGTCGCCTCGAAGATACCTTCCCAGGCAGCTTCGACGAAGATTGGGGTGCAGTTGATCACCTCGCAAATGGCGCGGCTGGCGTCGTAGTCCCAACCCATAGGTTCGTTGGTGTCCTCATCGATATAGTTGAAGGGTGGATAGGCGTTTTCAACTGCGATGCGGACATCTTGACCACCAAGATCTGGGATTACGGAGGGAACCTCTGTAGGTGCAGCTTTTTCGGTGGGAGGTGGAGCTTCTGTAGGTGTAGCTCCCCCACAAGCTCCAACCAATATACTGGCGATGATTAAAAGACTAACGACTGATATCCTTTTCATTTCTCCTCCTGGAATAGACATCAATTTGTAGTTTCAGGTTGGCCGTAGCTTCTATCGAACCTCCTTCCCCAGTCAGTTATGGAATCTATAGTTGAGATAGATGTACATGAGAGATATGAAAGTTTAGAATAACCTCAGTCTGACAGAAAAGCAAACCTATTATATACGTTAAATTTACTCTTCCAGAATCATCTTTGGAAAATATGAAACGGGATCGTACGAAACGTTTCTATTCTTTTAGGATCATTGAATGCTGTCTTGGATAGATTGACTCTTCAAATGTTCAAATCTGTGTAGCCGCAGGCTTCAGTCTGCGCGATTTTCGAAGCGCAACCTAAAGGGTGCAGCTACAAAGGACATCACATCCTCGAAAGTATGTTTTTATCGTTGGGGCGCATGGCCATGCGCCCCAACACCTGTTGAATGTCATTCCGAGGAGCCACGCGACGAGGAATCCCTATGATGAAACCATTTTATTCGATACATCATAGGGATTCCTCGCTCGTGTTACTCGCTCGGAATGACATTTGCAGAGATACCATTGATGTATTAACTGATTTATGCCTGCGTAGATATCAAAAACGCACCCTAAAGGGTGCGGCTACAGTCCTACGTATTGTCTGAGTGCCCAAATGCCCTGGTGCCCAAGCCCCCTAATGTTTTTATTATCGGCATGCTTTAGCTTGAGTAGATGCATAAAACGCACCCTAAAGGGTGCGTCAGCACAATCGTTACTATTGGGGGAGGGGGCTGAATTCTTTACGCAAATCAGATCATGACCGGCAATTTAACTTATAACAAGATCTCGCCAAACAGGCGACCCAACAAAAAGGCTCCTACCCCTGCAATTGCATATGGTGCATAGTTCATCATTTGTTCGAGTGCCTGCTTATGCGTAACAGCACTTCCTATGAGTGTCGCAATCATCCGCCAAAAGCCGATTTTTAAGAGATCCACTGTACGTGAGAGTTGTTTTTCCATGATCACTTCGATGTGCTGATCCGGAGGATATGACCGCTCTCATCCGATACTACCCGAACGATCCGGCTCAGCTTCCTTCCTCCAGGTAATTCTGCCTTTCCCTTATACGTTAGCGTAAATCGCTGGCTCCCATCCTTGGGTAGAGGTCCAAGTTGGACGTTCGGCTGGACGCCTTTCATCTCGGGAAACTGACGAGTTACCTGGCGATTTAACTTGTCGATCGTTGAACGTTTCATGGCCGATGCCTATCCAATGCTGACCCTTTTCCGGAGGAAGGCGGGTAGGTCTAGATTATCCATGTCCACATACGGTTCATCCGGTTCATGTGACCGATCAAGGGTCAAACGAGGTGACATTGTCCGAACAGGTCTGCCACCAATTCCGGTTATGATCAGGATTACCTGGGCTCGACCGGTCATGGCCTCCTCAGACGTTGCACCAAGGATAAGATCCGTGTCTGGCGCTAATGATTCGCGGAACTCTTCGACAGCCTCACCTACCTCATGCAGCGTAAGATCCTCACCGCCTGTGTAGTGTACCAAAACACCTGAAGCTTGATCTATACTATCCAGAGAAATGAGCGGGTGATGTAGGGCTTGATGGATAGCGGATCGGGCTTTTTCCTGACCCTCTCCTAATCCAATGGACATGAAGGCTCCACCACCGTTCATCATAAGCTGTCGGATATGGGCGAAGTCGACGTTGATCAGTCCTGGCCTGGTGATCAATTCAGCGATCCCTTGAATGCCTTGCCGTAGAACGTCATCCGCCAATCGGAATGCGATCTCGAGGCTGAGATCCTCGGGGACAATTTGTAGCAGGCGATCATTTGGCACCGTGATCAAGGTGTGGGTATGCGGCTGGAGCTTTTTTACACCTTCGGAAGCAGTATGGGCTCGGCGGTTCATTTCAAATGCGAAAGGCAGCGTAACAACGGCGATCACGACAGCTCCTAGTTCTCGAGCGATTTCCGCTGCAATCGGAGCAGCACCGGTCCCTGTTCCACCTCCCATACCAGCTGTGATAAATACCATATCCGCTTGTCGGAGTGCGTTTGCGATCTCGCGGCTGCTCTCAATCGCTGCTGCAGCGCCAACTTGAGCATCGCCGCCCGCACCTAGACCTCTTGTCACCCGTGGACCAAGTTGAATTTGACACGGCGCAAGGCTTGAAACGAGGGCTTGCTTGTCGGTGTTTGCGGCGATGAAGTCGACCCCGGGTAGACCGAATTCGATCATGCGGTTGACTGCGTTCGATCCTCCACCTCCAAGACCAAGCACTTTAATTCTGACACGACCGATCTGGTTGAGTTCGTCTTTCGGGGTGGAATGAGAATGTGCAATCTCATGCATTGGGATCTCCTCGATGTTCGCATTCTAGATTTGTTTGATCGGTGGCGCGAGCTGGTCCATCCTTGGTTAAGAACTTGCGACTCGCGGTACCGGTGAACCTTCTCACCTTACAGCCAGTAGAACGTAGATCGTCTTCGACTTGCTTCGGGATCACCTGTTCGTCTCCAAACAGGGTTACCGTCTCTGCAAGTCGTGCTTCCCGAGCAGAGAAACCCACGACGGGTTGAATTGCGAGCGCAAACGGACCGATGACGTCCCAATTCTGCGTGTATTGGGGACTCGGGCGCGGAGGAAGCAGCACATAATGGTGGAGAGGTTTCTGCTCATGTAATGGAGCCTGCTTGGCTTCCACAGTCATCAAACGTTGGATCATTGAAACAACAGGTCTTGGATGATCTACCGTCAAGTGCCAGGCGGCATGGTTATCTTTGTGATCCGGGTAGGAGGCGAGATGATAGAAAGAAAAATTCTTAACCTCTGAGGGCACCTCCTCACTGGCTAAGGCACGGGCGATTGCGAGGTTTTTTTCAGCATGGAGATCAGTACCTAAGCTCTGAGTCTCATCGGAGGGCAATTCTCCACCCGCGATGACGATCATAGGAAGAGCTCTCTGGAGAACTTTTTCCCCAATCTCGGCATACCAATCGAAAGTTCGGAAACCAATTTGATCCTCGCACTCGGGAGGCGTATGATAGGGGCGTGCTTCAGGCCATTGCGAAGATCCACCTTTACCCCAATCGATTGGTTTCCCGTAGGTGTAAGCGTAGATCCCGAGAGTGATTTTTCGAAGAAGATCTTGCTCACCGCGCCTAGCGAAGGAAGCAAAAGCGGCCTCGATGAATGCGGTGTCCCAATAATCTCCCCCAGGTTCTAATGGGGGCAAGACGGGGATAAGCCCCGCAGATTCTTGTGCTCTTAACACCGGTAGGAGGTGGTCGATATACCGCTCCACCAAACCAGTTCGACCCCATTCAGAAGAAGGCCAGCTGCTCTTGAGGTTTGGTCGATCGAAGACGACGACATACCGAATGCCCCAACGAGCATAACTATTGAGGATGGGCTTGAGGGTCTCAGTTGAAACGCTGCCAACCTTGCAGGGAATGTGGATAATTGGTTCGATACTGGTCTCTATCAGACCGCGGACAAAGGCCTCGGGGATGGCACGGTCGGGCGAGCCTTGAAGCGTCAGCCAACTCGCGCCCATCGATTGCAATACCGGTAACCAAAGGTTGAGATCGGATTGCGTGTAATGCTGATCGTCTGGGTAGTAATAGAAGCCAATGCGGTTATGTTCTGACAACGGTTATCCTCTTTTACTTCCTATGATGTGCAAGAACTATGCCGTGACCGTTCTAGCGTGAGACGGCGAGTTTCAGGACCTTGCCTGACGGATCGAGCGTGAGCCGAGCGTAATGCTGGTGCTGGAGAGCCCCATCTCGTACCTGTTTTGAGAAAGAGACAACGAGATTATCCTTGCCGATGCTATCCAATCTCTTGATGCCGAGTTGATGAGTGGGGCAGTTATGATCATCCCCATTACAACCATGATGCTGGGGATAAATATGGCACTGTGCGTCGACCATACCTGGAAGGTATTGCGAGAGTATTGCCTTTACCCTCTGGAGCTCACTGGGATCGAGGGTTTCCAATTTCCCCTTCGGCTCTCCTAATGCACAAACGGTTTTCATCTGCCTCGGACGGGTCGTACGGCGGATGACCATTTTATGACCCATGCGCGGGTTATCGTGTGTCGGGCTGTAAAGTGGGTCCCCATAGAGCACGAAGGAGATGATCGTTTTTTGATCTTCGCCATCGAGGTAACCCTGCCTTCGAAGCATTTCGGCTGCAAGTCTTAGCTTTGCTCTTCGAAGCGCTTCACCTACAGGTAGTGATTGATTGAGGTATTCCCAGAACAAGCGACCGAGCAGATCCGCAGCGATCAAAGGTGTGGTCACAGATCCGTATGAAATTTTTGTCGATCCTATGACGGACCGGCTACCTGCGTCCATGAATTTCAGACAGAGTGCAGATTTGTAGGATTTACCGATCGTGTTCGCGCCGTAGCATGCCTCGGTGAAAACCACTTTTGGCGCCCTACCGCTATTCACAACATCTTGTGGCCGTAAAGCGATCGGAAACTCGGGGCCAACGCCCTCGTCTCTCAAAGGATCCCGTTGCCCGAACCACTCTGGTGCATCTTCGATCCCATGAAGGTTGAAATAGGAAAGGCGAACGGGTCGGATGGTGACAGGGTGCAATTGATCCGCTTGTGTTGGAGGAGAAGAGAGCATCGAGCTGGGCTCACCAATAATCTTGAAGACCGCCATCGATGCTTTTCGCCAAATGCTAGCTGTATAGCCTATCGATTGAGGTCGACCTCGAAATAGTCTTCCCAATCTGCTTGCCATCCAGATACGGAAACGTCGAATTGGACCGACGGCCTGGGTAGCGATACGATGTTCTTCTGTATATGCCTCTATGAGCTCAACGAGCAGATCGGCCTCCTGATCAAACGGGAGGCGGCCGATAGACCACTCAGGTGCGAAGTAATTCTCATCTGTCGTGGCGTATGGATTATCAGACAGTACCGTCTCGTCATCATCGTCTGTCGGGTTGGGGAGTGTGTGGAAGGGGATAACGCTTTCTCCCCCTATGATGAGAAGCGCTCCTATCATCTCACCGCGGTGAGCCAGGGCTTCATCCAAGTCCGAGATACGCAACTTGATCTGCCATGCATTCGATGGGTCAGCCGGCGACAAACCGAAAGGCTCTAATGTCAATGGATCATCGACATAGACACGATATGCAGTCCAGCCGGCTCGACGGCGGATCGTCTCGATGAAAGAGAGGACGGCTTCGTCTAGACGCTTGTAGGTATCATCCCCGAAGGCTTGGATCAATCGTGTGTGACTGGAGAGCACAATGTAGGCAGGTACTCGTCCATCTTCATCTTGGAGCTGTTGACGAGCGTTGATGCGGGAAGCAAGACGTATGAAATCTTGCTCAACTTCGAGCAGTGTTTCGTCAACCTCAACGTCGAGCGTGATTTCGTCTCCTGAATCTGGACCGCGGAAGGATTCCCATGGCTCTGGAACCGGCAGGTCATCGACCTTTGGGGCGGACCGTTTCTTCTTCTTCTGGGATTGTGGTTTCGCTCTTTTGACCCTCTGCTCCATCTCTTTGACAGCTTGAGTTTTCCTTTGTTGGGATGGGACATCTTTCGTCGTCGAATGCAGATCGACGGATTGACCCGTGAGGCGATTATCTCCCAGTACAGCGGAGACTTCTGCTGGTATGGGTCGATCAAGATCTATCTTCATCTCTTTCGACCACAAACTGCGATACGGATGAGTCGAACCAAGGATTCGACTTGTCACTAGACCAAGGGGATCCTCGCTGGCTACTTGGTGTAAATATGCGACACCTCGATTGACTTCACCTGTTGCGATGAGTTCATCTGCCAAGATCAATCGAAACGCGACGCACTCGGGCCAACGGTCGAGCCCAGTTCGGGCAAGAGATAGAGCTGCGGAACGGTCACTCGCTGCCATCTTTGCTTTCATGGCTACCAAGGTAACCAGAGGCAGGTCGGGATCTGCGGTTAACGCATGTTGAATTTCGGCGACAGCATTGTTGGGGTCACCAACTGATAAAGCAGAAATCGCTCTCTTAAGATTAATGGCCCAAGAGGGAGCCTCGGTTATGGAGATCTCATCGCCGCGGAGGGCTGCTGCACAGGCATCGAAGACGCGTGCACGTGTGAGCTCAGCAAGAGTTTGCATCGATCTCGAGAGCAGAGCATAGGCGTCAAGATATTCCGGATCAACGGTTACGACTTTGAGTAATCGTTGTGCAGCGGGATCAGGATGGAGCTGCTCCAGCTCGACCCGAGCAAGGATGACTTGAATTTCGAGATCCCCCGACCAGGAGGAAAGCCATTCCAGAGCCACCGCATTAGCGAAATCATGGCGACTTGCAAGCCTTGCTGCGTGGATGATTTTGATGAGATTGTCGCGATCGATCATGAGGACACCGCCGAGTTAAGGGTTCCACCGTGGACCAACTCCAGGGCTCGAACGGCCGCTAATTGATGTAAGACTTTCGGATCCCTAGGATTCAGTTCCACAGCACGTTCAATCATGCTGGCTGCTCGCCGATATTCTTTTAAGCGTTTCAGGACAAGCCCAGCACGGTAGTGAGCTTCATCATTATTCGGATCGAGTGAGATGGCTTGAGTGTAGGCGTTGAGTGACTGATCATCTTCACGTCGGGCTTCGTGGATCTTTCCTAGCTCAAGTGCAAGACGGTGATCAGAGGGCGATATTCTTTGAGCCTGTAAGATCTCGTCCAAAGCCCGATCCAGCTGACCAGCGACACGTGCAAGACGACCTAATTGGAGACGATAGGATGCGTTGCGTGGTGAGTGGCGTACTGCGTGATTGGAAGCATCTAGCCCAGCTTCCAAATGGTTTGCGGCCTCACAAGCTTCTGCGAGCGCGGCCCAGGCACGATGATCATCAGGATTCGCATCTAACACATCTCGCAAGCTGGCTTCTGCCTGTTGTGCGCGGCCAATTTGTAGAAGTAGCTTACTTCTAGCTAGCTGCACATCGAGAGGATTGGAAGCATGAACAAGAGCCTTATCGTAAACTTCTAGTGCTTTCTCGTTTTTACCCTGCACAGCGAAGATCTTCCCCATGCCAAGTAAAACTTCATAATCTTGGGGAGCGATGCGTAGGGCAGCCTGTGCACGCTCCAACGCTTGTCGATGATGGCCAAGCGCCAGCGCCGAATGGGCTGATCCAATGAGAGAATGGGCATCGTCCGGCGATAGGGTACAAGCGCGCTCAAACCAAGCTTCAGCAACCTTGGCATTTCCGGTCGCCAAAGCGACTTGCCCAGCCTCCTTCCATATTTGACCCTCAGTTGGAAAGGCTTTTAGAACTTTGGAATAAACGCTTCCTGCATCTGGTAGTTGGCCGACCTCTCGAAGCGTGCGAGCAAGCGCAAGTTGGAAATCCGGTTCATCAGGCAACAACTCAGCCGCCTGTTGAAAATGCGGTAAGGCTTTGTCAAGTTCACCTTCACCCTCATAAAGAGTTGCCAACTTAAAGTGCCACAGCGGTTCGTCCGTCCACGCAGCTAAAACCTCATTCAATCGGGCGATGGCTTTCAACATAGAATCATCAGCCTCCCAAGCGAGAGCGCTATGGTAAGAGGCCATCGGGCGCACGATAGGATTGGACATGGCTTCTTGATAGGCATGTCTCGCCCGAGCATGTTGCCCCATAGCAGCGTGTGATAAGCCACTCAGGAGTGCGCTCCAGGAATCTTTATCCTTAACCTCGCGGAATGCGCGCAGGATACCCACAGAAGTATCGGGTTGATCTAAACGAAGGTGCCTGATCGCTATCGATTGCAGAATTTCAGCTTCGGGACCTACTTTGGCGACTGCCTTGACTAAATCATGAGGCTCTTTATCAAGCTTTCCCTCGGATATCGATGACCACAACGTCAACCTATCGAGCGTGTTTTTTGCTAAGCCTGCATGGCGACATCTCTCGATCCATGAGTGAACTTTTCCTCTAGCTTTATCGTCAGATAACTCTTGTGCGGGTGTATGGTTGATCGCCTCTGAAGCGATTCCATAGATCCAGGATGCATCAAAAATACGCAATCGTGCATGGATGTACTCGAGCACGGCTTCGGGGTAATCTTCGATCGAAAGCCAATCATCAAATATCGCGATGGACTGTTCCCAAGCACCCATGTGGATCGAAGCCCTTGAAAACCAAATGGCATCTTCTATTGACACAGGGGTCATTTGGCTTGCTGAATCGAGTGTGGACTTAGCTGCGGATAGATCTCCTGTTTCCAATAAAGCGATCGAGATGAGCGCCAAAGCGCGCTGAGGGGGCGAATCTCTTTGGACAGCTTGATCCAGAACCTCTTGAGCTTGAAGAGGACGGTCAAGTCTCAAGAAACATTCCCCAAGAGCGATTAGTGGGTCGATCTTATCGGGCGCGAGTTGAGAAGCAGTTTGAAGAATATCTAAGGCTCTATCAGCTGAGCCGTGTCTCAAAGCCGCTATACCTGCCTGGTAACATAATTCAGCATCATCTGGTCGTAGCCCGAGTGCGATTTCGTAGTGTTCGAGTCCTCGTTGTGTTTCACCATTGTCAAGATATGCTTTTGCAAGCTTGGATTGAAGGATGACGTCATCCGGTTGAATTGAAGCCGCTCGCTGCCATAAACCGATGGCAGCAGATTGGCGGTTCAAGTCCCACAAGGCCTGAGCAGCGTTGCAATAGGGGAGATAGTCATCTGGGCGAAGTTCGATGCACCGTCGCCATGCTTGTTGAGCGGTCTCTAAATCTCCTAGTTCTCCGCTCAAATAGGCAAGCTTTTGATGGACCGCTGAGTCTTCAGGCAGGAGGGTTGACGCTCGCTGAAGCATGCGAAGAGCGGCAGTTTTTTCACCAAGGTCAATGAGAGTATTGGCTGTTCGCTCTAGCACATCAGGACGGTTCCTTCCGTATCGGAGAGCTTGAGCCAAAGCCTTGCGTGATGAGGAATTCTCTCCTGCCTTCTGAGATATCACAGCCAGGTCGAGCCACGCGTCAATGTCTTCTGGGTGCAGATTTAGAAGCTCTTGTGATGCTCGGATCGCTTCCCTGAAATTTCCACTTTCAATTGCGGCACGAACAAGCATACGCACCGAACCTAAGGAGGTAGGATCAAGGTCCACTGCTTGCTGTGTTGTTCGTAATGCTTGTTCCGGTAATTGAGCAGCCAGGTATGCCTCAGCGAGAAGAACAAGTAGTTCAGCAGATGTTGCATATCTTTGACGCTCGTCTTCTAGAGTCGAAAGTGCTAAGGAAATCAGATCGGTAGCTAGCGCTGATCTGGCCAACCCCAAGACCGTTTGTCGGCGGAATTTTCGATCGTCCTCAGGAAGTTTTTCTAGACATGCTTGGTAAGCGAGAAAGGCTTCATCAAACTGACCGGCTTTTTCATGAGCTAATCCGAGCCAGTACTCGATGGAGGGATCGTCATATCCGTTCGATCTGGCTCGTTCAAAGTGTGCAATCACACGTTCAAGTGAAGTGTTCTCATCAGAACCGACCGATTTTGCAAAGATTCGCCCTGCGAAGAAGTGGGCTTCCTTGGATGCATCCTCCGGCAAGGAAAGCATCAATCTAGAAGCTTCCGCGATGTCATCGAATTGCTCAAGCACGTGTGCTAAGGCTTGGCGGGTGTCCCAATTCTCCGGTTGAATAGCATAGGCTTCCTGTAACACCGAAAGCGCATCGTTGTTATGACCAAGCTCACGCAAGAGATCACCGTATTCGACAAGCCATTCAGCTTGTTTGCGATTTAGACTCGTTGCTTGTTTTATTTCCTCAAGAGCATCGCTCAACCGCCCCTGACCTCTCAACCAACGAGAAAACTCAAAACGCAGACGGCCACTGTTTGGAGATGCTTGAGTTCCCGCGGATAATGTGGAGCCAGCTTCTTGATCATCCCCAACTGCTATTTGGCATTCAGCTAATGCGATCCAGGCATCGGGGTTCTGAGGGGCTATTTTGATCGCCTTTTCGAAATGACCTCTTGCGCTTTCATATTCTTCGAGAGCAGCATGGACTTTGCCAAGAATGATCTGACCATCGAGCGACTTTTGATCATTCTGGATAATTCTGCTGGCCGTATCGCGCGCGAGATCGATCTGGTTTGCTTCCAGCGCGCAATGAGCCATTCTTGCGAAAACATTTTCATCCTGATCAGCAAGTGTTTGCCAATGCGGCAGGGCTGATTCGGGAGATCCGGACGTCTGTAAGCTACTCGCGAGCGCATAGCGAGCGCTTTTTGAGCTGGGTTCTAGGGCGAGCGCGATATGTGCTTCCTCTGCACCAGCTTGAGGATCACCGGCTTCTTCGAGCAAAGTAGACAACTGAATCCTGGCCTCGACACTGTTGGGTTTTCGCTCAACGAGTAAACGAGCAGCTCGTAGCGCATGCTCTGTGTCGCCCAAGGAGATTAACCCCTTGATGAGGATGCTAATAAACCGGCTATTCAAATCCTCAGTTTGTGATAATTGTCCCGTTGCCCGGCGAAGAACTTCGGATGCTTGAACCCTTTCTCCCAATTGGAGCAGTGCGAGGCCAATCACGATCTGTTCTTCGACAGCCTCTGCCTTATCGCTCAGCGTTGCTAAAGCTTCTTCTGATCGTTCTTGTTGAATGAGTGTAAGACCAAGCTCAGCGCGACGAAGAGGGGTAGGGTGAGATTGAAGAGCTTGTCGCCTGGCTTGATGTTCGACGACAGGATCACCTTCCAACCGAGCAATGTCAGCCACAAGATCTGCAACTATTCCGGTGTTATGGGTTGCAGCCTCCCAAGCCGAATCAAGGGCTTGTTGAGTGCTCGTCATGTCTCCCACAACGAGATCACGTATCGCTGAAGCTAAGCAGCTCTCGATTAACTCGGAGGAGGATGGGATTTCCGAACGGCTCGAATCGGATGTGGCAATTGGTACATAAGCTTCAAGCAGCTCTTGTTCGTTGATCGCCTGAAGACCGATCACAATCCGATCAGAAGTGTGGGGAACGCTGTCAATGATTGATTTAGCGGCCTCTGTTGGCGATAAATTCGCTAGGGTGATCTGAGCAACCAAGGTGATCCCTTTGGCTCCTCCATTGGTGATCAGGTCTGAGAGAAGTTGTTCACGATGTTCTAATTCGGGCCATGCGTAGATGAGTGGAGAGCGCCAGCTTTCGGGAACATCAAGAGCCAATCGGGCGATGAGTTCGTGTCCCTGCTCTTTGCGATATTCTCGCAATAAACCAACGGCAAGTAGAGCGTATGTCTCACAATCACTCCCATCCAGATTTCCACTCACTGCCTTTTCCCAGAGTTGGCTCAGACGATCCTCCTTCTCCCCGAGGGAGGATTGAGAAGCCTTCTCCAGGCTCGGTACGTTTAGGACCAAGGAAGCAATCCTGTTCGGAAGGTTGGAGATCGTGGAATCCTTCGGGTCGAGACGTTCGAGAAGACCAGGCTCGTGCAGCTGGTGCCAAATCTCTGGTGTACGCAAAAGGCGCGACAGAACCTGCGATAATTCGCCAGGTGAGAATAACTCGCTCAATGAAGCGAGGACCTCAGCATCTGTAAGAAGTATCGATTTCACGTCGATCAGCTCACGGGCCACTGGATTTGTTGGATGACCCAATAAGCAGCACCAATCATCGTCAGCCCGAGCATGATGAGGAAGACCCCGATCCCAGTTGCAGTTTTCACCAATTGGTTAATTGATCCAACGAGTTGGGAGGCACTGTTCACTAAGCCGGTGACTTCTGAAGCAACACCTTTTTGACCTAGCTTTGCTGTATGGGCAGCGATGGCTCGTACTTCGCGTGAATACCCTCGATTAACGAGGACAATCGCACCCAGTACGACGCACATACAACCAATGATAAAAACAGAAGCGGAAATGAGGATTTGAAGGTCATTGTACGAAAGCGGGATCATGTTAGCCTCCATTGCTAAAGTTCTAGGGAATGGAGTTGCAAATACTGTGCCAATCCACTTGAATGTGAAAACAGCTTCTCACGATCAAGAATGTTGTTGGAAGCTTGGAATTTGCATTGACAGGGTAACCGTACAGGAGCACTCCGAGTTTATTTACGAATGCTATAGACTGAACGCACCCTTTTTCTTTTTGGACGAGGAAGTCTCCGAATATAAAGTAAGGGCGGGTTTTATCCCCGCCCTTACAATCGATCGTTTTGAGTTGATTAAAAGAGGCTAAATCGTCTTAGGAGGCAAGAGCTTGGATATCAGGGGGCAGATGCGCGAGATCAATTTCCTCGTCATCACAAAAGAGCATTGCACGCTCAATAACGTGTCGGAGTTCTCGAATGTTGCCAGGCCACTCCGATTTCTTAAGGGCTTCGATCGCCCGTGGTGTTATTCCAGAGATTGTATTGCCAGTGCGCATGTTTATTTGAACAATAAAAGTCCCTACCAGCGCAGGGATATCGACTATGCGTTCTCGCAGAGGAGGTAAGTGGAGATCGACGACCTTTAAGCGATAAAAAAGATCTTCGCGAAAGGTGCCTTCTTCCATCATGGCTTCTAGGTTGCGATTAGAGGCAGCTAAGATCTGGATGTCGACATCGATTTCCTTTACACCCCCGACGCGGCGGAATCGGTGCTCATCGAGGATCCGGAGCAGTTTTGCTTGCATATCTGTTTTGGTCGACGCTATTTCGTCAAGGAAGAGGATCCCACCATCAGCGATCTCGATGAGTCCAGGCTTTCGTTTTTGGGCTCCCGTGAAAGCACCCGCTTCATGACCAAAGAGCTCGGATTCGATCATGGTTTCCGGAAGCGCGGCGCAATTGACGGGAATAAAGGGTTTATCAGCGCGGGGACTCATATTACGAATGGCTTGAGCAAGGACTTCTTTGCCAGTGCCCGTCTCGCCTGTGATTAAGACAGACACCGAAGCAGCAGCAGCTCTCTGGGCCTCCTCCATGATACGCTTCATGGCAGATGTTTCACCGACCACCATCTCTATCTGATCATAGGGTGATTGTCGAAGCAAAGCTAATTCACGCCGTAGGTGTACAACTTCCTGTGCTCGTTCAACGGCTTGGATCAATCGATCGAGGTCAAGCGGTTTTTGCAAGTAATCCTGGGCACCCTTCTTCATCGCCTCTACTGCGCTGTCGACCTCTGCAAATGCAGTGATTAGAATCACTGGAGGACTCGGATTTTCCAGGGTTAAACGATCGAGTAATGTAAGTCCTGAACCGTCCGGCAGCACCACATCTAACAGGACGATGTCCGCGGAACCAGTGTTGATAGCCTTGTTAGCCTCAGCAAGATCACCAGCCTCAATAGGTTCATGACCTGCATCACGCAGGGCTTCGCTTATGAAATTCCGAGCAGTATCTTCATCGTCAACGATCAGGACGGTCGCGCTCATAGGTCGCTCCCTCCATCATCTGGGGTCGCAGGTATGGAGATCGTAAAAACAGTTCCGGCGTCAGGATAACTTTCTACGTGAATTGTACCCCTATGGGCAGAGAGTATTCGACGGCCGATGGCCAACCCTAGACCTGTGCCTTCTTTCTTGGTAGTGAAGAAAGGATCGAATATTCGATCTTGAACATCAGGTGGTATACCTGGTCCAGTGTCAATGATTTTTAATTCCACCATATCCCCTTGTGTTGATTTTGAAGGTCTAAGATTAACGGACAGTGTACCTCCATCAGTCATTGCTTGCAGGGCGTTGGTGATGAGATTTACGATCACCCTCTCAAGGGTGCGTTCATCCGCTAGGGCGTATGGCGTTTTGGGTTCATATGAAGTGTGGCACAGAACACCGACTTGTCTGAAGTGCGGGTTCCATCGAGAGAGGATACGTTCCATCAAATCGGCGAGGTCAATCGGTTCGATGTTAAGTTTAAGTGGACGAGCGAAGAGAAGGACATCGCTCATGAGTTGATCTAATCGGTTGCATTCATTACGCACTTTTTCTAAAGAGTCATAGAGCGGGTGGTCTGAACCAAGGCGTGATGCAACCAGTTGTACACCAGTGCTGATGTTGTTAATTGGATTCCGAACCTCATGTGCAAAGATTGCGCTTACTTCCCCCAAGAGTGCCCTTTGCGCCAGCATTTCAGTTTGATCTTCGATCTTTTGTTGTTCAGATTGATCCTTCAATACGATCAGCAAGCGGGATAATGCTTGATCGGAGAAGGGGGAAGCGCGCAAATGAACAGGGAAGGGAGTCCCATCTCGCCGGTGCAAAGTGATGCGCGATTGTTCTGCAATGCGATGATGCCCTACAGCATCCAACAAAATAGACGTCAAATCCTCCGGACTTATGAGTACATCCTGTATCGGAAGTCCAACTACCTCATCCGGTTGGTATCCGAGGGTTCTTATAATGGCCGGATTGGCATTGATTACCCTAAGATCATGATCCAGGGTTATGAGTGTATCGCCTATGGATGAGAATTGATCGAGCGCTTCTGCCTGCAATTGCTCAATCTCCTTTTGGCCCTCGGCAACGGAAGCTCTTTGCAGGCTGAGAAGAATGGCTAAGTGACAGATATTCGCGATGAGAGAAAGAAGAAGATCGGTGTCATCTGGGATGTCATCTTCGTCCTGCCAACCGACAACCAGTAGGCCAACCCAAGCTGCAGGGTCACCGATAAGAACTGTATGAAGTGCACCAAAGTTGGAGGAACGCGCAGCTTTATGCAGCACATGTTCAGGACGTTGGCCAAGGGTCCAAAGGGTGACTCGTTGGAGGGGACTGAAGGATGTACCTGGTAATGTCTCGGGGAAATCAGACGGTATAGAGCCTTCGAGGATGTAGCTGGGCGACGATACAGAGACGCGGTAAAGTGCGGTAGACGTAGCACAAAGCAAACGCCTAGCTAAATCGAGCACACTTGGAAAAGATGTGATCATCTCATCGATAATGAGACTCGATATGTGGATCAACGTCTCAAGACGTTGTTCTTCAGCAAGACGTCTATCAATCACCTGTTTCCGTTCACTAGCAAGAGCGCCGAGAAGGATCAGCTCGGCGTGATCCTTACCTGTAGATAGGATACGAAAATCGATGACAATACTCTCGCCTGATCGAGTCAGGATGGGCATTTCCTCAATCACGCAATCAGGCTTCTGAGAACATTCAATAAGCTGGATGAGTAGCGTATCAACTTCTTCTGCGAGGAGATCCGGGAAGGTCAATCCATCAAGTTCAGCGCGGGAATAGCCGCTTAAAAGCAGGAACGCGCGGTTGCCAGAAAGAATGCTGAAGTCATTACTCGAGATTACGAGGACAACAAAATCGAGTGCATCAACTAGAACTTGGAAGTAGTCACGATAACGACCAGGTTTGAAGAAGCGGGAAATGGGGTCAATAAGTAACGAGTCGATTGGCAAGGCTCAGACCTGTTCTCCGTTTCTGGCACCATTGCGATGACGAAGGCGAGCTGGGAGAATATTCTCGATAGAGCGGTATTTCGCAACAGTCCGCCTAGCGACCTTAATGCCCTCGGCTTTTAAGATGTCAGCAATTTGATCATCGGTAAGCGGACGCTTCTCGCTCTTCACGATCTCTTTAATCCGATCCCGCACGGAGAGGCTGCGATCAAAGAAGCGGGCCAAGGGAATGATCCGTCCATCAGGTAAAGCAATAGATTTATGTGCGACAGCACGAGAAATTGTGGATTCGTGGACACCAATTTCATCAGCAATTTTCGCGCGGGTCATGGGTTTTAGATAGCGATCGCCTTTTAGAATAAAATCACTTTGTTTGTTAACCAATGTTTGAAGGAGTCGACGCATTGTATTATTACGCTGTTGGAGGCATTTTACAAAGAGAGATGCGCGTTCAATATATTTCGACCATTCTTCCGTCTGATCCTCATTCGTTCGCGCGAGTGCTTTAGAAAACATCGGATTGACACGTAACCACCCTGACACTGCGGAAAAAATTTCTACGACTAGTGGTCCCTTTGCGTCCGATGGGTTATGAGAGATTAAGATATCCGGCGTATGATATACATTCGGGTTACTACCCTGTGGCCCTCGACCTGAGCCCCAGAAGGCTCTACCAGGGTAGGGATTGAGGTTATCGTGGATGAAGGTTGCAGCTTGCCGGACCCTTGATGGGCTGATCTCTAGACCTTCAGCTATTTTTTCGATTTCACGCCGTCCAAGCTCAGTGAAATAACGTTCTATGATCTGCCTGGCTAAGAGCAGAATCGAATTATCCTCGGGAAGTAGATCTAGTTGAGCGAGAAGTGCTTGTTTAGGGCCTGCTGTCGCCAATCCAGGTGGATCGACCTGAGAGATCAGTTTGAGCACACGTTCTACTTGGAAAAAAGAAGTTCGAGTTGTTCGGGCGATGATTGCTGGAGGGTCTTGGAGGAAGCCATCTTCATCTAGGCTTGAAAGGATGTAGATAGCGAGCCTCCGATCGTCTGGGTGTAAATCCGAGGCTAATTGCTGAAGCACATAAGTTGTGAGATCTTCGGGCGCAGCTGGCTCTTGATCAGGCGGTTGTTCTTCGATATTTTTAGAAAGTGATGGCCGGTACGAATCGCGTGGAGACAAAAAAACGATCGGATCTTGTTCTTGGCGCTGAATGCTGCAAGCAGGGCATGGACCTGTGTTATTCAAGCGACGTTGGCAGTTCGGACAAACTGTCTCTTCGACAAGTTCGAGTGCTGGATTAGATGAGAGCTCGGCCATCACCGTATCTCTCAACTCCATATTCGAGAGAAGGAGAAGGCTCATGGTTTGAGCGAGGTGGGCAGTTGTGAGCGGTCGTTGTGATTGTTCTTGTACTTGAAACATAATTGTCGCCTCGCGGGGTGAGTATACAATGAGATCGGATCCTGCGCAATTGTGTTGCAAGTTCTATGCCATTGAGATCATGCTAGAATCTAAACCATGAAGAAAAGCATCACCGTTATCGGTGGGGGACTGGCAGGAAGTGAAGCAGCCTGGCAAATTGCAGAGCGCGGTATTGATGTCCAGTTGTTTGAGATGCGTCCTCTGAAGCAGACAGGTGCCCATAGAACCAGCGATTTGGCGGAATTGGTTTGCTCCAATTCGCTAGGTTCGAAGCTGCCTGATCGGGCATCTGGCGTACTGATGTCCGAGTTGAGGACTTTAGATTCGCTATTGCTCCATATAGCTGAGGGTGAGGCCCTACCTGCGGGTGGTGCGCTCGCAGTAGATCGGGAGTCTTTTGGTAGAAAGGTGACGGATCAAATAACCCGTCACCCAAGGATAGAGATTATTCGGCAGGAAGTCAGGCAGCTGCCGGAAGGGGCGGTCGTCGTATCTTCAGGACCACTCACCTCGGAAAATCTCTCAAATGAAATCGCCCGTTTCACGGGGGAGGATCACCTTTATTTCTTCGATGCGCTCTCTCCAATTGTCGAATCAGATAGTATCGACATGACAATTTCATTTCGAGCTTCACGCTACGACAGAGGGGAGACGGAAGACGGTGATTATATTAACTGTCCCTTTACGAAACCAGAGTATGAGAACTTTATAGACGCGTTATTAGATGCGGAACGGTTCCCTTTGCGTGAGTTCGAGATCAGTATCCGTGAAGGTGTACGTGCGGGGTTTCATCAATATTTTGAAGCTTGTTTGCCCATTGAAGTGATTGCTGAGAGAGGCAGAGACGCACTTGCTTACGGACCCATGCGTCCGGTCGGTCTTACGGATCCGCGTACAGGCAAGCGTCCTCATGCAGTTGTTCAATTACGTCAGGATAACCTTATTGCATCCTTGTACAATCTCGTTGGTTTTCAAACGAATCTAACCTACCAATCACAATACCATGTTTTCCGATTGATCCCAGGCTTACAGAAAGCAGAATTCGTTCGTTACGGTCAGATGCATCGTAATACGTTCATCAATTCGCCGAAGCTGCTTTTGCCTTCTCTTCAAGCTCGTTTCCGACCGGATCTCTTCTTCGCTGGCCAGATAACGGGTGTTGAGGGATATCTAGGGAACATAGCGACAGGTTTACTCGCCGGCGTTAATGCGTCTCGTCTTTTAGCTGACGAAATACCCTTGGTTCTTCCGACAACGACGATCTTGGGCGCCTTGTGTTCTTACATCTCCTCATCCGATCCTGTGCGCTTTCAACCCATGAAGGCGAATTTTGGCATCTTGCCTGGTTTAGAGGATGGGGTACGTCGAAACCGTCGCCAGCGCGCTAATGCATATGCAGTTCGTTCTTCCCAAGCGTTATATGAGTATCTTAAACCAAAAAATAATTAATGCGCATAGCCATAATATGCCTTATAAACACAATTTTTCTATTTACTTGAACAAATTTTAGGCTATGCGCATTTATTTTTTCCTGTCCAATTTTCATTTCACAGGTTGAAAGTTGAACAAATGATCAGTGGCGTTGCACCATTCAAGAAGAAGGTGGGGGGATTGGATAAAAAAATCAACTATTTCCGTAGAATACATTTGAGAATGCATACGGGAATGGTGTGGAAGGGTCCTCAAGTTGTATAATGGATCTATGACAAAAGTTACTCTGCCAACAAAACTTCCAACTGAGAGAGCTTTTCTGGTCGGTTTTGAATTACCGGACGAACAGAGGCTGGTATCCATCCAGGATTCTCTCGAAGAATTAAAGCTATTGTCATTGACCGCAGGACTTGTGGTTGTTGGCGAAACATCTCAACGACTGAAGCGCCTCAACCCAAAGACATTATTAGGATCCGGAAAAATTGAAGAAATTAAAACACTCGTAAAAGAGACGGTCGCGGATATTGTGCTTTTCGACGACGAGTTGTCGCCAAGACATCAACGCGAACTGGAGCGTTTCTTTGGGGATGAAGTCCGCGTGGTTGATCGCTCGGCTCTCATTCTTGATATATTCGCTCAACATGCGAACACGCGTGAGGGTTCCTTACAAGTAGAATTAGCCCAATATGAATACCGTCTTCCACGCCTAACGAGAGCCTGGACTCACCTCGCTCGTCAGGCTGGAGGGGGAGGAGGAAGAGCTGGATCCGTTGGAGGGGTTGGATTAAGAGGCCCTGGCGAGACACAGTTGGAGGTTGACCGACGAGATATTGGTCGACGAATCGCTCACCTACGTGAGCAGCTCGAAAAAGTTCGAGCCCATAGAGGCAGATATCGTGCGCGGCGGAAACGTGCGGCAATCCCGACCGTAGCCTTGGTCGGTTATACCAATGCAGGTAAGTCGACCCTTCTAAACCGTTTGTCGAACGCAAATGTACTTGTAGCTGACAAGTTATTCGCCACGCTCGACCCAACAACACGCCGAGTCGAATTGCCCGAAGGACGAGAGGTACTCTTCACAGATACCGTAGGTTTCATCCAGAAGCTGCCTACTACATTGGTAGCCGCTTTCCAAGCTACGCTTGAGGAGATTGCAGAGGCAGATTTACTGTTGCACATCGTAGATATTACGCATCCAAATGCTAAAGCTCAAGCACTAGCTGTGCGTGCCACCCTCGACGAAATTGAGGTCATCGATATACCGATGGTCACGGCACTCAACAAGATCGATTTGCTTCCCGATCCTACTTCTTCGTTGGATCGGGTAGATGAGTTTGAACGGGCCGTACCGATTTCTGCTCTTACCGGTGAAGGAATTCCAACGCTACTCTCTTCAATCGAATTTGAGTTGTACCAATCGATGTCACAAGTAAAGGTCCTTCTGCCCTATAAGGCCGGACGGCTGATAAGTTTGTTCCATGAACAAGGGAGGATTGATGAGATTCAACATAACGAAAACGCCGTCATGATCGAAGGCCGAATCCCTACACGTTTAGCGTCTCACTATACAGACTACCAAATCTAACGCGAATCAATCTATAAATAATCTTGGAGTCATACAAGAAGCTTTGTCACAAACGATTTAAATCGCACAAGCTTCCGCATTTTACCGCTGTTCAAACGAAAGGAAATCGCTTTGCCTGAAATCGCTGTCGTCACAGATAGTTGTGCTAGCATCCCCGAGCCAATGCTAGAAGAGTTGAAAATCAATTGGGTCGCCTACTATATCCATCGGGGAGAAGAGGTCTTGCGTGATTTGGTTACAGCGAAACGAGACTCGTTTTATGATTGGCTAGCAACTGCGAAGGTGCTTCCAAAAACCGCCAATCCTGGACCCGGTGATTATCTCCAGGTTTACCAATCGCTTGCTGAGGAAGAGGGTATTCGAGAGATCATCAGTATTCATATGACGTCGAAAGGAAGTGGGGCCTATCAAGCTGCCTGTGCCGCAAAAAAGATGATGCAAGAGAGATTGCCTAATATGATGATCGAAGTCATCGACACCTTGAATGTTTCGATGTGTCATGGTTGGATGGTGATCGAAGCTGCGCGCGCAGCGTTGACGGGGAAAACGCTTCCCGAAATCGTTGACCTTGTAATGAAGATGATGCCTATCACTCAAATGATCCAAACCGCCGATACATTGAAATACCTGTATATGGGTGGACGAATAGGAAAAGCACAGCACATGATGGGAAGCTTATTGAGCATTAAGCCGCTTATCGGTATGAAAGATGGGATAATCGTGCCCCTAGGTCAGGCACGCAGTCGTAAGAGTGCCTATGAAAAAATGGTTCAGATGGTTGAGGCGGTTGTGGGCTACAAGGGAAGGGTGAAAATTGCTTATGTTCACGCAGCGGCATTAGAGGAGGCCGAGAAAGTAAAAACCCTTGCCGAAGACCGATTAACCTGCATCGAATCTCTCTTCGCTGAACTTTCGCCTGCGCTGGGTGTCCACACGGGTCCTGGTACTGCGGGTTTGTGTTATTTCCCAGTTTGACGAGACACACTCTGTGAAGTAAAGCTTTGAAGCTTGCGGGGGGGGAGAGCATTTCCTGTTGCTATAACACAATGAAAAGAAGGAATCCCAAAAATGAAAATCATCCTGAGCCCTTCGTCAAGCTCAGGGTGCTAGATCGTCAATGTGTATCAAAGTTTAGTTGAAAAAGTACTAGTCAGGTTTCTCGTTCTGTGGAAATGATAAATGAGATGATGCCAAGGTGGCCAGTGTCTTGAACATCTCCGATACACCGTCACCTGTCAATGCACTCGTTTCTAAATACGGTGCCGCGATTCTCGCTGCAAAAGCCGATGCAACTTCAGCTTGTGTTACCCTCCCAAGATCAATCTTATTACCTACAATGATGAACCTTTGACCAGGTGTGATACCGATAATCTCTTGGTACCATTTCTCGAGGTTTTCAAGACTTGCTGGGTCGGTGACGTCGTACACGAGAGCGGTCCCAAGGCTGCCACGATAAAATCCGCTTCGAACCACTGCGAATCTATCCTGTCCAGCCATATCCCATATCGATAGTTTTACAGTTCTACCGGGTAATTCAACGACTTTTGTCTGGAAATCAACACCGATCGTTGCTACTCTTGATGTTTCGAATTTTCCCTCGCAATACCTTCGCACGAGGGATGTTTTACCTACATTTCCGTCGCCAGCGATGACGACCTTTAAAACAGCTATTTTCTCCACGTTATCTCCCCCCTAAAGTGTAATACCAACGCTTTTTGTCCACAAATGATTGTGGAGTCAGCACCAGAGGGATCGAATCAACGACAGTATGGCTCAACAGGCTACAATTTGCCCCTTGAAAAATATCGGTGTTCCCTGGCGTATAACACAAAGTGACCAAATCGTTTCCGAATTCAACAAGTCTAGGCTGTCTCGGTATCCTCAAAACTCTGCCTCACAAACCTCGATCAATTAGGACCTTATTCACTCGGTCCACAAGCGGGTGGGCGGGGGTGGGGCGCAGATCATCATTACAAAACCAAGGTGAGGGTATAGAGTAAAGCTGGTTTATTGATTTCTTGGGAGAACCGGAGGGGTAGAAAAGTCACCGTAGGATGGCATGAGTTCAATCCGAATCGCGGACTCATTGAAAATCGGGACCTGCCTGGCAATGAGCAAAAGATTTGATGGATCTTCTGATACGAGACAATTCATTGGGATCATAGCTGTTAAAGGTCTTACATCGACTTTGGTTGGATCGAATGTCACAATCGGGGAACGAAGTGACGATAGCATCTCTGCTTGAAATTGCAGCAAAACATCTGGATTATCTTTTAATAGCCTCTGAACGGCCACTACCGTCGCGCCGTCTAAGTTTTCCTCTCCAACAGGTACACCTCCTACAAAATCGACAAGCGCCTTAAAAAAGGTCTCGTCCATGATGGCCCAATAATTGTGGCGAATGTGTGGGACAGCTTTTACGAGGGCATCCATAAAGTCTTCTGATATACCATCGCCCACTGAGTAAGAGAACAGGGTTCTGAGTGTCGCAGATTCTAAACCGTCTATCTCGTGATTCACTGGAACCCCAAAGAGCACAACTTCGTTCTCTGGGATTCGGTGGATGATATACCAAATAGCCATAAGCGTGGGATCCGTACTATCAAAGGCATCAATGCCCAAGATCAACAGCGTTCTTCTCGTTGTATCTGGGCTCGGTGATGGCTTTGGAGTAGGTGTTGAGGTTGTCTCGAGGTCTCGATTAATGAGGGCCGAGAGGATGCCAAGACTGAAACAGAAAAGAATGATGATGATAGCGATTAAGTAGGCTCGATGCCTCATCCGCTCGTCCCCGACAGTCTCATCTAATCATTCGCGATTTCGCGAACAGTACGTAGCCCATTTATTATTAGAAATCTCAATGGGCTTATTACCTAACAACCTGGAAAGAATACCACTGATACTAGGATTGTCGCAATCGAGTTTCATGAATCTGAATGTGTGGGCTCCCAAGCTCGCCAACCCGCCAGCCATTGCTTAATCAGTTCTACCAACTGTCTCCTGGTCTCGGGGTTGTCGGGGATATTGACGGGTTTCGCATTTTCGATTTTAGCAGGCTGAGTGCCTTGTAAAATCTCATCAATTCCAATCGGGAGCAATGGAAGCCCGGCCTCTCTCATCATATCGATCGCCCTGATGTGATGTTCAAGCGCTGGATTGTAGGATGTTATCAACACTCCGAGCGTATCAAGATCCGGGTTGATTTCCTCCTTGAACCTGTCTAGCTGAGCCAGAAAGAGTGATACAGCTCGAATATCAGGAACTTCTGGTCGGATCGGGATAAGGACAGTTTGTGCTGAATTCAATGCGTTGACCGTCAACATCCCTAAACTCGAAGGACAATCAATCAACGCCAAATCGAAATCATTTTCCACTGATTCCAAGGCGTTCCTCAAGACGCTTTCCCTGCCCATTCTGAAATTGAGGCCCAGCTCCGATTGAGCCAGAGCGAGATCGGAGGGGGCTAGATAACAATCTCGATTAGGAAGGATCTCTTTCAAAATATCCCACATTCCTAATTCACCAGGGCGCGATCCACCGATCACCTCCGCGAGGCTCGTTCCCTCTGCGTCCTCCATACCACAAGCAGCGCTGAGTGCCCCTAAAGGATCCAGATCCACCAGCAAGACCCGCGTTTCAGTCTCGGCTAACGCCATACCCAGAGACAACGTCGTCGATGTTTTTCCAACACCGGCTCTTTGGTTCGCGATGGCTATTGTTTTCATCGTGACATTATTATGGATGGATAAGATATCGGGCGATAGTTCACGTCACCACCAGATACGGAATGAATCCCGCGTGCTAGCCTCTAACTCCTCAAATCCAATATGGAATTCAAGCAAGACACTGGTGCCGGGAGGCTGGTTCTCAATCTCTAAGATCAATCGGCTCACGCCGTACTCGTCCGTATTGGGCATAACCCATTCTTGGACATCATTGGGGAAATAAACAGTTAATAATGAGGCGGCTCCTTCAACTGGATTGAGATTTTGATCCCTGACGATAAGAAATATCAATTGGTATGCATTGGATCCTACAACGGGATAAAGGACTGACCCCTTGGGATACAATTCCAGCACACGGGTCGTATTCGTCAAGCTTATCTCACCCGCCTGGGCAACACCAGCGAATGCCGAAACAATGACCATCAGAATGAACAGCTTGACTAACGACTTCACGTACTTGCCTCCATGTGTGAGGACGATATTAATCCCCCACTTATTGCCTAACAGATTTCTGGTTGTTACATCCGTGGGCTTGGACGCCTCCGCTATCGTCTTTATCTATCTGAAGGACGAGGGTATTCAATGGTACATTAGGTCTATAAAGTTGGCAAAAGGCCTCGCCGAAGAAAACCGAACTACGTTAGGTATCGAAGATTTCATAATAGCCCCGATCAAGTTCGTCATCAGAGAGGTGAGCGTACCGCTGAGTAACGGATATGTTACGATGACGTGCGAGCTCTTGGGCAAGCTTCAGATTACCCCCAGAACCCCGCAGCACAGTGGTCACAAAGTAATGACGGAAGGAGTGGGGTGTGATCATACCCTGGTCTCGTTCTCCAAGCGCTTCCTGTGCGCGTTTATGAACAATGGCCCGCCCAGTTGTTGTAGTAATTGGGAGAACCTTCGACCCTGCACCGCGATCATGCCGCGCAAAGAGGGGAAGGGAGCTAAGAGGTCTTCCTGAGGCTCCATCGATCCTCCCTCGTACGGATAGGTAATCTTTTACCGCTGAGATCGCTCGTCTCGAGAAGCGAATGACGGATTCTCGATCGCCTTTACCGATTAATTGTGCCCGTCCCTCATTCCAATCAAGGTCTCCTCTGCGGAGCCCGCATGCCTCGTGCACCCGTAGACCTGTATCAGCCAAGACAAGCAGAAAAGCCCGGTCGCGCATATTTCGCAGTCGTTCGCGCTCGCCATCGGAAGGGATTCTTGCAAGATTTATTGCATATTCCACCATTTGTTCAATCGCAGAGCGTGGGAACTGTGGCAAGCGTTGGCCAGGGCGTCTTGCGCGTTGTCGGATGAGCATCCTCACACGAGGTAGGTTTATCGTTGCGATCCGTTCAGAGACCAGGAATTCATACCAGCCGGTTGCTGCGCTGAGGTAGAGCCGTTCGCTTGCTGGAGCATAGCTCTTTAGATCCCTGGCGAAGTCTGTGGTCCAATCCTCGGTGGTTTCCATGACAGGGACCGTCTTGGGGTCGACTCCGATCGATCTGAGCGTTTCTGAGAAGGCTTGGAGGGCGTTTTTATACGTTCGTGCTGTGTTTGGGCTCCTGGAGAGTGAAACTCCATCCAGGTAAGCCCTCATTGATTCCTCGATCGTCATTGGTTTCATGGTTTCTGCCTTTATCCCAGGGAGGATGTTTGTCCGCTTTCCATAATATTGATTGCGATAATGTAACTTATCATAACCATAAAGAAAATAGCAGATTTGAGTCTCTTTGTCAACCCCCCTGCTGTAATTACCTTTATCGAGCTTCTTAAATAATGAACAGGGCGATGGCGTGAATTCATTTTGATAGAAAACACGATCCCACGGATATTTACATGAATTGAATTCCCCCACCCTCATTAAGTGCGACAACTGAAAGTTATTTAGTATCTGGATAAAGAAAAACACCCCTCGGAACCGGTTCAAGGGTGCTCTTATCCTTTTGGGTAGAACAGTTGTTCGTTTTTCTGGCGCTTTAGTGTAATTCCCTCGCTCCAACGAGCGCTACTTTTTCCTCCACATCGTCCCTCAACTCATCCATGATCTTTCTTATTCGACCCTGCTCCCAGCAGCGGATAAATACCTCAACCATTTTAGGATCAAATTGAGTTCCTGCCCTGCTCTTGATCTCCTCATACGCTCTTGATGGACCAAGAGCCAGGCGATAAGGACGATCGCTCGTCATGGCATCAAAGCTATCCACAACTGACAGCAGGCGTGCTTCCTCAGGGATTTCATCTCCTTTTAAGCCCTCCGGATACCCAGAACCGTCCCATGCCTCATGATGATACAGCACAATGGGTAATGCGGGAGCCAAATATTCGATCCTTTTGATCATAAACGCGCCATATTCGGTGTGACGACGCATTTCCTTCCATTCATCAGCTGACAATGGCTCTCTCTTCGTGAGGATAGATGTTCGGATATCTAATTTGCCAATGTCATGTAGGATGGCACCAAACTCCAGGGCTTCTAAGCGTGGTTCTGGCCATCCTAGTTCCTTCGCCATCGCATTGGAGTATGCGTTAAGTCGCATGACATGCTTATGCGTATATTGATCTCGAGCTTCAATACCACCAGCGAGCATAAGCAGACTTAATTTGTATGCGGTTTTCAGCTGTTCAACCATGAGTTCATTCGATCGCCGTAATCGAGCGCGGACGGTCGTCAGCAACTCATGACTGCTGATCGGCTTGGTGATGTAATCGTCGACCCCAAGAGACCTTCCCGCGAAAACATCCTCTCTTGCACCACGGGCTGTGAGAAAAACAAAGGGGGTTTCTTTGCCGCCAGGCAGATCCCTCACCGCTTCATACAGCATGATTCCGTCCATACCCGGCATCGCGATATCTGAAAGGATCAACTCCGGTCGTTCCTTGCGGAACAATTCCAACGCAGCCTCGCCATGCGTGGCCGTTCTGACCTGAAAACCAGCGGTCTCCAAGATGTCCTTTAAAGCCACAAGCATAGCGTGGTCGTCTTCTACAACGAGGACGGACGCTTTTTCCATCTAATGATCCAGATTGCTGCTAATGCGATGGTATCTCAACACTACCCTTAATTCCATATGACCTTCGCGCTATAGCTCAGGAAAGCTTACCTGTCAAATCTCCCGATTCTTCCCCGGTTTCCAGGTCAGGGTCCGGTGCCAATGGAAGCCAAACCACAAAAGATGCACCCTCTCCTATTTTGCTCTCCACAGTGATCCTTCCACCATGGCGCTCTATGATTTCTTTGCTGATCGATAGTCCGAGACCTGTTCCTGGGATCCCGCTTGCCCTTCCGGTAAGCCCGCGATAGAAGCGATCGAAGATCCTCTTCTTCTCTGACTCCGATATCCCAGGTCCAGTGTCCCTCACTTCCAATGTGACCCACGGCTGGTTCTTCCACAATCGCCGCTGAGTCTCAATCACAATTCGCCCTCCGGGAGGTGTGTAATTCATAGCGTTAGTCAGCAAGTTTGTAAGCGCTTGGATGATGAGTTGCGGGTCAACTTGAGCAAGAGGCAGGTTCTCTGCTGTATTTACTTTCAGGTCAATGCCTTTTTTGCTGATCATGCGTGCTCGATCTACAACCAGGACATTCACCAGTGAATTCATATTTGTTGATCGAGGGTAAAATTCAACTTGTCTGCTATCGAGGTGTGAGATCGAGAGCAGCTGCTCAATCAAGGCGCTTAAGCGATCCGTCTCACGTCTTAAGGTTGCCATGTATTCCGCTTGTCGCTCATCGTCACCCATCTCAATTAGATCAAGATACAGGCCAACGTTGGTCAATGGCGTCCGTAATTCGTGTGATATTTCCTCGACGAATCTCGCTTTCGCGCTATCGGCTGCCTGAGCTTGTTCCAGGGCGCTTTCTAGATCGCTCGTCCTTTCTTGGACTTGTTCTTCAAGATGGATGACACTCTCCTGCACTTGCTCATATAGCATGGCGTTCTGAAGAGCCACGGATACTTGATCCGCAAGCAGAATGAGCAGTTCAAGCGCCCCACTTTCGATCTGTGACGGATCAGATGTCTCGATGTTGATGACGCCAACAATATCCTCGCCAAGTTTTATCGGAACGACAATCTCAGCTTGTGTTCCAACCAGTGCGGCCACATAATCCGGATCTTTCCATACATCCTCGACCAACGCAGGCTGGCCTGTCCGAGCGACTCTGCCTGTGATCCCTCGATCAAGATTTAATCGTTCTACGATCGGTCTTGGTCCACAGCACTCTTCAAGAACCAACTGATCGCCTCGCAGGCGGTAGATCTGTACTGCGGGGAATCCTAATTTATTGTGCAATTGATCCGCGACCTCACGTAATAAAGCCTCGACCTCCAATCTTCGAGCGATGGCAGCAACGACACGCTGGAGAATGGTCATCTCAGCTAACCTTCGTTGCACCTGGGCGTGTTGGTCAGCATTTGTTAAGACCAACCCCACCTGTTGCCCAGCTGACTGTAGGACTTGTAACCAAGCCGCATCACGCCCCTTGGTGCTTTCAGTCCAAATGAGTGCCGATCCCCAAATTTGTTCCCCCGCAGCGATGGGAAACGCGAAAACCGAATAACTTGCCGTTGGATATTCCAATATCTCATGAATTGGCGTGAGTTGAGAGACAGCCATTTCCGCCAGCTTGAGAGCTTGCGGATGATGTGAGAGATCGTCTCCTTCACTCAATCGATTAACCCTTGGACCTCGTCTGAATAGCTCCTCATCACCAATTGCGGGAATGTACACCTGAGCGAATGTCCCTTCGATGGCATCTAAAGTACCTTCAAGTAAACGGGTTAAAATCTCATCTTGCTCCAAACTGCCCGCCACACCTCGTTCGATCTCATAAACTGTCCGCAACATCCGATGTTCTTTTTCCAATCTCCTATACAGTTCAGCCTTATGCATTACTGCCGCTGCGTGGGCAGCAAAAGCTTTCAATAAACTCGTCGTTACCTCATCAAAAGTATTTTCAGTGGCGCTTTCGAGGTTTATGAATCCTAAGATGTCATCCCCGTATTGAATCGGCGCGCCTGCCCAGGACTTCAACCAGTCCCAACCTGAGTGTCGTCGCCTGGAAGATTCTTGTGTGATATCAGGTATAGCTAGAACTTCGCCTGCATATAAACGCTGCAGACAAACGTCTTGCTCGAGACTCAATTTGAGGGTCGACAATGACTCATCTGACATATCAAAACGGTCGTATCCCCGGTGACGAATGATTCGTACGTGATCACCATCGATATTTTGGATGTTTGCAGCATCACACGGGAATGCGTGCATGACTTGCTCAAGAATGCGATCAAGAATCTCATCGAGGTCGATTTGATCGCTGATCACCAAGGATGCCTCTTGCAAAGCCTCCGCCATTCGGTACTGCCTGCGTTCGGATTCGATGAGATTTGCGATACCCAAGGCACTTGCGGCCTGGTAGGCCACTGATTTTGCGAGTCGGATATCGGTTTCCGAGAATGGGCTTCTCTCCAGTCCTCCCGCCAGATCCAAAACCCCAATTAGACGCTGGTGCCACATCATTGGGACTCCTAAAACGCGAACATGTGAGGGACCATCCTCCTTCGCATGTGCAATGCCCTCCCAATCATGACATTCATCCAACGCAATGGGCTGCTGCATCTTTGCTACCTGACCCGCAACGCCTTCACCATAAAGACACGTTAACTCCGGCGGGTCACCCGGGATACCGCGACAGACAACGGAATGTAACGATCGCTCTGCCTCATCGGCAAGGTAGATGACCCCCATCCTGCAATCCAAAAGGGTTGTCGTTTGATCGATGATCTGATTCAAGAGGTATGAAAGGTCTTGCTTATACTCAACGGTAGCTGCTGTTTCATAAAAAGCACCCAGCTCAGTGGCTTGCCTTAAAGCGATATCAACCAGGCGTACATTCTCCAACGCTAGCGCTGCTTGTCCCGCTAATACCACCGCCCAACTCATCCGAAGCTTGGTCAAATGATGATGTTCTGCAAACAAAAACCACAGTCCACCTAAGAGGTTTCCTCGCTGGGCTAAAGGTAGAACGAGGCATGATTCAATCCCTAATTCCCGCAGTCTGGCAACTTCTGGGGAGTCTTCCTCCACAATATTGTCGATCACAACAGCACCGGACAGGAGCTGGCGCGGAGCTCCCTCAAAGAGGACCTTAAAGGCCTCTTCCAGCATGCTGCCAGCGTAGGTCGGCAAATCGACCAGAACGTGGTATTCTGGTCTACGTTCCTCTCCCACTGCTAGCGCAGCGGCTCCATCCGACTCAAGCAATTTCTGACCTTGACGCAGGATGACATCAAGGATCAGATCGGTGTCTTGAATTTGACCGAGGTCAAGCGCGAGCCGTTGGAAGAGTGCTGCTATCTCAGCGGCAGATTGCCCGTCACTCTTAACGCGTGCCTCACTCATCTCTTTTCTGAGTTGGTTATCGTAAGAAATCGATGCCTATGGCGATTATACAGGGTGAACACTTGGCGGGTACATGAGCAACATCTCCCATCCGAATATTCGATGATGACGGGGGGATTGAAACAATTGCGATCATCATGCTTAGCCCACAATTCGACATTTGTCTATACTTAGGTCGGATGGTGAAGGAGGAAGGATGGGTAAGCCCAAGATCCTTGTCACACGACGGATTACTGAGTCAGCATTAGATCGCCTTCACGAAGAAGGACAGGTCATCCTTTGGGACGATCAACTTCCCCCAAGCCATGATCAATTAACAGGCATGTTAGAAGATTGTGAGGGATTGCTGTGCTTACTTACCGACAACATTGATAGGGAACTACTTGTATCAGCTTCAAAGTTACGTGTGGTCAGCACCATGTCGGTTGGCTTTGAACATATCGATCTGGAAACTTGTAGAAATCACGGAATAAAGGTCGGACATACACCCGGTGTGCTCACTGAGACGACTGCGGATTTTACAATGGCGTTAATGTTAAGCGTTTCACGTCGCATACCCGAAGCGATTCACTTCGCTCAATCTGGTCAATGGAAAACATGGGATCCTGGGTTATTGCTTGGCCAAGACCTTCACAACGCTGTCGTTGGGATCATCGGAATGGGAAGGATTGGTCAAGCCGTCGCCCGAAGGATATTTGCCTTTGGATCCCAGCTCCTTTATCACGATCTATCGAGGGTAAAGGTTATCGAGAAAGAGTTTAATGCTGAGGCAGTTGAATTGGATATTCTCTTGAACAGGGTGGACATTGTCTCTCTCCATGTACCTCTAACGGAGCGTACGTACCAAATGATCAGTCATCCACAATTTGAGACCATGAAACCATCTTCTATACTCATCAACACCTCGCGTGGCGCAGTCATAGATACCAACGCCCTGCTCCAGGCTTTGAGGGAGGGAAAAATCGCAGCCGCCGGACTAGATGTCACAGATCCAGAACCTCTACCCCACAATCATCCCCTCTACAAATTACACAATTGCTTTATCACGCCACATATAGCTTCCGCTGGGGCTGCAACACGTGCCAAAATGGCAAACATGGCTGTGGATAACCTGCTTGCCGGTTTACACGGAAAACCTTTGCCCAATCCTGTTGCATGAGAACCTGTTCCAATAAGTCGTGCTAAAATCCATCTTCACGAGTGAGGACATATGAATAGAAAAACACGACTGATCCTGATTGCCGGCATCATGTACAGCCTGTTTCTGCCCTTCATAGCGTTGTATGTTGGATATCAAATACGAACAATATGGCCGCCAGCATCAGAGGAATTGAATCTGTTAATCGAAGCTCAGCGTTTACTGAATCGTTACTATATCAACGACTTGCCTGATCAACTTACGCTTGAGCGGGGGATGATCCATGGCATGGTTGGGAAACTCGGTGATCCATATACGATTTACTTGGAACCCGCCGAACATGAACTCCAGACGGATGAATTGACGGGTGAATACGCAGGGATCGGAGCTTACTTATCCCGAGGCGAGGATCGAAGGATACATCTTGTTCCGTTCGAAGAAGGACCGGCAGCTAAAGCAGGCGTTCTAGAGGGAGACATCCTCGTTGCCGTAGATTATGAACTCATAGAAGAGGATGCCAGCCTTGAGATAGTCCAAGCCATGGTGCGCGGTCCGGTTGGAACAACCGTAACCCTGACCCTCGCCCCACGATCTCAAGCTGAAGATTCTCTCATCATTGATGTTGTGCGAGAAACGTTTCCTATCCCCTCGGTCACTGGGTATACTCTACCGGATCAACCTGACATCGGTGTGATTTTCATCACCCTGTTTAGTGAAAAGACCCCAGAGGAGGTTGAGCGAACATATCAAAATCTAATTGAACGTGGGGCAAAGTATCTTGTGGTTGATTTACGCGGTAATGTCGGTGGGTTGCTCGATTCCGCTATCGACGTTGCACGATTCTTTCTTCCCGATGGATTGGTTTTAATTGAGGAGAGGCGAGGTGGTTCAGAGGAACAATACATCGTCAAGTCTCCCGGGAAAGCCTCAGACATACCTTTGGTTGTTCTAGTTAACGAAAATACTGCCAGTGCATCTGAGGTGCTCGCGGCCGCTCTTCAAGAGAATGAAAGGGCTCCGGTGATTGGCACACGAACATATGGCAAAGGATCGGTCCAACTTATACTCGAACTCGATGATGGATCCAGTCTTCACGTTACATCGTCGCGCTGGCAAACACCAAAAGGTAATATGCTTGACGGGTATGGATTACAGCCAGATTTACCAGTATCCGTTGAAGATGGTGACATTGACGTTCACATGCAAACTGCCATCAATTGGTTCCTGTCTGACGCGTGAGATTCTGATGAACGAGTCAGGGATTAAAGTCATTGCTACCAACCGGAAAGCCGCTCGGGATTATTTTCTTCTCGATAGATTTGAGGCTGGCATCGCTTTACAAGGAAGCGAAATTAAATCTGTCCGTGCCGGTCAGGTCAGTTTACGTGAATCCTACGTCCGTCTTGATGACCGAGAGGCCTGGTTGATGAACGCTCATATCGCACCATACGATGCGGCCAGCACCTTCAATCATGAACCACAACGTCCGCGCAAACTGCTCCTCCACCGGCGTGAGATTCAAAGACTACACGAAAAGGTCCGCATCAAAGGATTTACATTAATTCCAACCAAAATGTATCTCAAAAGCGGTCGAGCAAAGATTGAAATTGCGTTAGCGCGTGGGAAAAGACAATACGATAAACGGCGAGAGATCGCCAAGCGGGATGTTGAACGTGAAATAGCTCGAACTACCCGACGAAAGGGACGGAAGTGAAGCCCCATTCAATCGCGACAATCAACGATCTTCCCAAAGATGAGAAAGCTGCCATTTATCGTAAATTTATCCCTCAAGTTTTGCTCGAGAATTTTTCTATTGCGGAAACTTATCTTGACTCTCAGGGACGTAGTCTGCTCCGATTAGAGTGCGATGCGGGAACATCAAATGTGATATTGGATCTTCGCCACGAAGAAAATTCTCCTGACCCTCTACTCTACGCACACCTGACCGATACAATGTATGACCAAATCCATGTGCTTCTCTATGTGGTGAATGATCCCAGATCCCCCCGCTTCGAAGTGGATCGCATGCCAGATGGGACGCCAACACAGTTTGGTTTGTTTAAGCGGAATATTCCTGCCGAGATCGAGGCATTTAAAGCCGGGTTGGCTCCTGGTCAGGTACGTCGCGGGCTTCGTATCCTTCGATATTCGATCGCATCTTTTGAAGAGTTTGTCAACTCTTTAGGACATGACTTATTTTTCGTTGAACCTTTAGCTTACCACAATGCTATCGTCTTCGAACGCTATGGCTTTAATTACCAACAGGGTAGACGTTTTATGGAACAAATACATCTAGGTTTTCAACCAGGAGGTCATCTCTTTGAGCGTTTGGACGGTTCCTCCCCTTTCCGAGAACCTGGGATGTGTGATTCGATACGCTGTCGAAGCTGGGCCATACATGATGGGGTACTTGGTATGCCCTATCACGACGTGACCATGTACAAGCGAGTTGGAGAGCATGCAGGCATCGATACTTACCCAGATGGAGACTGGTGAGCATTACTACTGCGCATAGCCTCATGAATTTCATTGGGAACGACAAACTAAATGCAATTTTCCACATTATTATAGTGGCTATGCGCATTAATCCGCTGTGATTTCATCGAACTGTGCTATACTTACACACATGGGGATGATCGGTTTCGACGGAGGTGGTTGGCTCAGAACTGCAAGCCGAGAGGCGCCGACCTCGCAAAATCAGCGCAACACATAAGTGCCACACGCACTGAATACGCGGCTCTACCCCTCGCTGCCTAAAGCAGCCGCAGGATGAGCTCGGCTCTCCAAGGAGAGCCCGCCCCCTCACACCACCCTTGACCGGTGTGAGGCCAGGTGACAGAGAGTCGAGGTGCCGCGCGGGACGCCACTCAACGCGCGAAAGAGGAGCTCTCGGGCTCCGGTGGCTAACCTGATGGACTGCCCGTCGACTGGCGACCGTCAGGCGAAACCCAATAGGCCGACTATGCTTGTAGATGTTCTGTGACTGAAACTTTCGGACGCGGGTTCGATTCCCGCCATCTCCACCTAAATGGCCAGCAGCGCCCTCATTCGATCCCTGTGAGGGCGCTCGCATTTTTGTTGTTTCATCATGAACTGAAAAGAGGACAACTGTGGGAGCAGGATCAGTATTCGTGGGGGTGTGGTCTACACCCACGAATACTCCTCTCTGCTCCTTGTTGGAAGTCTTTTCAGTGGAAACAGTCAAGGGAAATCAAGCGGGGTTATCGAGACGAAATCCGTGACCTCGTACCGTAACAACATACGCATGATCTGGGTCAATCTCAGCCAGACGATCTCGCACGCGACGTACTAATGCATCGATCGCCTGATTTGACACGCCAATTCCCTTCGTGCCAGGCCAAACGAATTCTGCGATTTCATCACGGGAAACGACACGCCCTGGATTACGATAAATCAACTCAAGGAACCTGTACTGGGGTGGTGAAAGAGGTGGATCGACTTCGGTATCCCTAATTGTGACCCGATGAGCTTGCGGATCCATCCTCAGCCGTCCTAAAATCATTTGATCAGTCTCACTAACGGTTAATGGAACCGTTGCCTCAGTCCCCACATAAGAAAGACGTATGGCGAGGGCAACTTGAACTTCGTCACCATCCTGGAGCGGCGCAGGACTTTGGATCAGACTTCCGTTTAAATGTGTGCCATTCTTACTGCCGAGATCCTCGATGTAAAACCCATTCATGGTGCGTCGAATACGTGCATGATGGCGAGAAACTTGACGGTCTGGGATCACTACATCGCAATCTGCCCCTCGACCGATGAGAAGTTCATCCTTATCTAAATTCCAAATCTGACCCTGGAGCTTACCGGCTTGAGCAATCAATACCGGTAGGTCACTAATCTGGTCAGGCATTCGTACACCTTCCCTGCACCCTCAGACTTTCATTAAAGAGTATAATCCAATTTAAGGTACTGTTCGAACATCAAAAGAAAAGTTACGATCGCATCGCCGGACACGGAGAAATCCAGTAATGTATTTAAATCGAGGTTGCTTCATTGCCTGAACCTCTCCGAACTGATCAAGTTATTAAAGACCGCTACATCATTCGTCGTATTATCGGTCGGGGTGGCATGGGATCAATCTACCTTGCCGAAGATAACCGTCTCCCCGGACGTCTTTGCGCGCTTAAGGAGGTGCACCAAGACGAAAGTCTCCCCGAGGAGATGCGCGAACAAGGACATGAGCAGTTCTATCGTGAGGCTTCGGTCCTTGCGCGTCTCGATCACCCTAATCTTCCCAAAGTCTCGGACTTTTTCTCCGAAGGTGGGTGCGACTATCTCGTGATGGATTTTGTCCCCGGCGAGGATCTGAAGCTTCTCATGGATCATGCTCGTCGTGAAGGCAGCTACATCCCTCAGAACGACATCCTCACCTGGGCGTCCCAGCTCGCGGACGCTTTGGAATACCTGCACAAACAACCGTCACCAGTGATTCACCGTGACCTCAAACCAAGTAATCTCAAACTGACACCAAGCGGCTTGGTGAAACTTGTCGACTTTGGTCTCGTTAAGCAGATGGCGCCCGATGAAATGACGGTAACCGTCATCCAAGGACGTGGTACCGCCTTATACACTCCTTTAGAGCAATATGGTGGTGATGCGGGTCATACGGATGCTCGCAGCGACATCTACGCTTTCGGCGCGACGCTCTACCACTTATTAACCAACCATCCACCTGTTGAAGCAAAGCAACGGTTCTTGAGACCCGACGCACTTCGACCGCCGCGGGAACTCAATGCGGGAATCGATCCCTCAGTTGAAAGTGCAATTCTGTGGGCAATGGAACTCCATCCCGATGAAAGACCACAGGATATCGAGTCTTTCCGCCAAGCACTATTTTCCAAAGTTCCACTGCCAAACTTGGTTGTCCGAAGTCGCTCCCCTCTAGTGCAATCCCTTCTAAGCTCAACGGTTCATCGTATTCTCATAGCAACGACCGTGGTCATGCTGCTGATCGCTGTTATCGCAACCTTCACCTAAGTTTCCGAATCGCTCCCATGCCAGACCATCGCGATCAGCAATCCAACGACGCCCAATCCTATTGAGACCATCATCCCAGCCACCACCCCCATTGACTGTAATAACACCTCACTACCTGGTAGGTTCAGAGCCAAGTAGTTGTAGCCCACTAGCCCACCAATAACAGGTAAGAGTGTTAATCGGACCCGAGCATCCAATGTCGCCGATTCTCGCTCGACAATTAGATATCCCACACCACCAACCATCACAACGCTTAACAGGCCAAATAACAAGTGAGCAAACCCCATACGAGGCGGTGCTTTTTCCTCTTGATTGATCTCCTCACCCTCGAAATCAACTGTTGGTGTCGGTTGCGTGATGGTAACTGTCGGTAAGAGGGTGATAGTAGGGATTCGTGTCGGCGAGATCACGGTAGCAAGTGCAGGGACATCCTCTTGGACATTAAGTTGAAGCGTCTCGGAGATCCGTGCGGGATCGCTTATGGCTGAGATCGTCCACAAGCCAAGTCGATCGAGGGGGATACTGACGCGAGCCACACCTTCCTGGGTTGTCGCTTTCAACGTAATGGCCGGGATTGACTCACCTTGTTGAGCGATAAGGAATTCAACCACCGTTCCATCAGGAACAGGATGACCATTAACGTCGTAAATAGCTCCAGTCTCCACTGGAACAAAGTCTCCAATAAAGAATTCCGGCTGCGGTTCTTCCGGATCAACCTCCTCACCCTCGGTGGAGATTGACAGGGATATCACTTGATTGGCATCGGGTGAGGTAACTTCGATCAGATCGTAACCTATGCCTGGGACGCTAACTGGAGGGGCACCAACCGCCGCGAGCTCTAAGAAAAGTAGATGTGCAGCCATATCGATAAACGGATGTCCCTGCGAGTAGAGCGCGTAGTAAACGTCTATCTTGCTGATGTCAGTCACATCCAATCCATAAGGAACATCATAGGCAAAGACCACCACTCGCTTATCTCGGGCTAAATCAGGCCGTTGGTCGAGCAGCAATTTTAAAGCATTCGAACCGTAGACCAATTCTGAAGTGTTCAGCACTGAGAAAACAAGCCAATCCGCGAACATGATGTTTTCTTCAAGCTGCTCGGCGGAGACCAAGGGAATGATCGGGACGGATGGCGGGGGAACACCCAAGAAATATGCTAAGTCCGCCATGGTAAAGGATTGCATGTTCCATGAGCCAACTTGGCCCGCAGCAGCCTGTCCATAAAGCGAATTCACGGTTTCCTCAAGCGCGGCGACATCCATCCCAGGTTGTGGAGTGCAGGTTGAACATTGTTGATGCAATCGGACATCCGTGAAGAATAGGATGCGGTCACTCAAGTCTGGGGAGCCTCCCAAGCGTTCCTCGATCTCTTCCTGTGAGGGGCTGATCAACGATGCTGAGTCTCTAGCAACCTGGAAGGTCACCTCCGTGCCATTACCGACCTCCGCGAGATCACCTCCAGTGGGTTGAACTCGCACTCGGAAGAAGGTCTCACCATATAAACGTTGTTTCAGTTGAATGATCCGTAAAACGGCAGCATCAACACGTTGTGCAAAGGCAGAATCTTCCCGATATTTCTGAACGAAAAAATCTATCGTAGAACGTATCGTCGTTGCTTCGTCAGGGTCCTCAATACTTCTGAAGTTTGAGAGCAGCAACAAATCATTGCCCGCTAGAAATGCGTCGCGCGCGGTCAAATGTGCTTTGAAGGTACGTTCCAACGGATCTCGGAAGCGCCGGATGGCCCTGGATCCAAGCGAATCACTTACCGCGATCCCTCCAGCCTCATGCCACGTCACGATCGGTTCGAGCGCCATCAATTGATCATGAGCTTGAGGATCTAAGCTGACAGGTCGTGTGGTATCACGAATGTTGCCTTGGAATCCCTGGTAGCGAATGTGAGAGACCAACAAGCCATCGGCGCTCTCAGGTTCCTCACCAGGATTGGATCTTGTCAAAGCGAAAAATGGGGCCAGTTCAATTTGTTTCAGTTGTTCAAGAGATTTACGAACCGTCGCAACTTCCTCTTCAATCGGTCGATCTGCGCTGCCTAATCCAGGGAAATGCTTGACGATCACCCCTAACCGTCCACCAGATCCCTCATGCAATCCTGCAACGTATGCGCGCCCCATCATGCTCACCCAATATGGATCCCCCCCAAATGAGCGTACGCCTAAATCACCCGGTCCAACCAGGCGAGGATCCTCCAAAATATCGAGTGACGGACCTAGCAATAGATTGAAACCCAGTGCTTCCAATTCCTTTCCGAGCACCTCACCGACATCGTGGGCTAGTTCAGTATTCCAGGTGGCGCCAATCGCCATTTGAGAGGGAAGTTCCGTGAGTCCGGAGAGGATTTGCGAAAATCCTACCCCTCCGCCCTCCTGACCAATGGCGATGAACAATGGGATGTAGACAGGTCGGGTCGATTCCCCGTGACCCTCCTCAGCTTCTATTTCTATCAACGATGCATCGTACTCCGCATCCTGAAGGGACTCGATTAATCTACTTGCTTCGGTTAATGTCTCTGGTGCCTCAACAAAGTTGTCATTCTCCTTCGTAAGAAGGACCCCCGAGATATGATAATTTACGATCAGATCGATGATAGGATCCTCTGGTTGCGGCGCATTCCCCTTAAAAGTAACCAGGAACAACTGTCCGACGCGTTCTTCCGGACTCATCTGCTCCAGCAGATTTTGGGCGTCTTGCAAATAGGATGAGGTTGATTGAGCATTCCCAATCGTTAGCGGGGAAATGAAGAAAGTGAGCAGGATACAAACGAGGAGAAGGCGCCTCATAATGGATAGTATACCTATGGCACCTAGAGGTCACAAGCGTAGCGGTGTTCTATCGTTTCAATCCCTATCGAAGCAACTCGCTTTCTTTCTCGAGAGCGGTCCGTATGGCTTGACGACGTTCTGGTCCGCTTAGCAGCTCCAGTTTTCGCAACCCAAGGGGATCAATCTGCTCACGCAAAAGACGCACCTCCTCCTCAGTTGGTGGTTCTGTTGTCGCTAAGTGGGGAGAGATCTCCAATTCAAAACCAGTCTTGGCTTGTGTGTGTTCAAGACTGACACCAGGATGCACATGCGTGACACGCATGTGGCCGGAAGCGAAATCAAATTGACCTAAATTTGAAACGAGATAACAAGGCCCATTACCTTTCACCCTTGCCGGGTGATGACCCATCCCTGAGAGAAAATCCAATTGCTTAACGAAAGTGACTCGCGAGTGCCTCGGAACATAGAGATAAACATCATCCAAGATGTTGGTCACATCTGGTATGCCACCGGTTCCAGGAAGTCGCAATCGGGGAGCACGGTAATCTTTACCAAAAGCGATGTTGTTGAAATTACCCTGGGGATCGACTTGGCCGGGGCGGAAGAACTCCTTTGGTCTCATCCTCGGTAGGATATCCGCAGCAATCTCGACAAAACCCAAATTGTCCATCGCTTTGTCCAACCATAGCGCCTCGATCGATGCGATACCTAAAGGCGCACCTTCTCGACAGATACTTTGACCGATCGCGGAAGCGAAGTAAAGGTTTGGCGCGTGTGTGTGCCAAGCTAATAGGTACCCAGCGGCAACGAGCGGCGTAGCTATTCCCTGCGCCACTGCTTCACCATCTTCCACCTGTCGTGCGATACACACGCAGATTAACTCATCGATCGTCCAGTCGTTTTGATCCAAGGTGCTGGCCTCCTCAGCTAGCGACTCTCCCAGACATGTATTTTTCTACCACTTCACGTGCCGCATCCGGCACATCGGTGATCACCCCGTCAACCCCCATGCTCAACAGCTCACGAATTTGATCACCCTCATTAACTGTCCACACGTTGACTTGACGACCTAGATGATGTTCACGTTGAACCACCTGTTCATCAACTATCGAGAGCGAGGGGTGATAGGCTTGATAAGGTGTGATGAACCGAAAGAACGAAATCAGCCAAGTTGGCTCTGAGTTCATTACGAGCAATCCTAGTGGGATCTCTGGAGCAAGTCGTCTCATCTTCATTAATGCGATCGGATTAAAGGATGATATCAAAATTTTCCCTATTAAACCAAATTCAAAGATCAACCGTGAGACAACTTCTGGCAACGCATCAAATGGACGAGCATAATTTGTCAACTCGACATTCATCAACAACCGGTCCCCAAGTTCCTGGAAAACTTGGCCCAATGTTGGGATACATTCTCCGGCAAATTCCCGATCCAGATGAGAGCCTGCATCCAATCGTTGAAGTTCCTCCAGGGTTCTAGCCGATAACGGACCTGACCCATTGGTCGTGCGATCAAGCGTCCTATCATGGTGGATCACCACGTGACCATCGGCAGTTAATTTTGCGTCGAGTTCGATCGCGTCAGCACCCAACTCAGCAGCTAACCGAAATGCCGATAAAGTGTTCTCCGGAGCAAAGAATGACGCCCCGCGATGTGCTATCACCAGCGGGGCGTTTATATTCCAAGCGGATCTCTGCATCATTGCGTGCACTTAATAACCTCGAGAGTAGGTGAAAGTATCTGTGGGGGTGCGGGCTACACCCGCACCCCCACAAATACCAGTCCTCTTTTCCCGGATGACTTTTTTATGGAGTCATCATGATTATAGTTCGACGAAGTACGCCTCCGCAGCGCGGTCAATTAAATCTTTCGTCATCTCGGGTTCGACATTCATATATCGCGAAATATCCAAGATCTGATCACAAATATCTCGCGGGTGAGAGGCACGCAATTTCCGATTGCGTTTGATGTACCATTCTTGTAAGAGGTAAGCCAAGCCCTTATCGGAATACATCACACCTTTATCTTTCGCGACCCGATCGAAAATATGACGATACGTCTCGTATGAAGGATCCCCAACCTCGATTTTGTGACGCAGTCGACGGAGAAACGCCTCATCAACCAGATCGCGCGGTGGGAGATTGGTTGAAAAGACCACAAGAACATCGAAGGGTAATTCAACCTTTCGTCCTGTATGCAAGGTGAGGAAATCGATGCGGTTCTCAAGCGGTACGATCCAGCGATTCAATAGATCTCGAGGGCGTACTTGCTGCCGTCCAAAGTCATCGATCAAGAATACCCCACCATTCGCCTTCACTTGGAAAGGTGCCTCGTAAAACTTATTGACATCGTCAAATACAAGGTCAAGACCGGCCATGGTTAATTCACCACCCACCACGACAAACGGTCGTCGGATTTTGACCCACCGAGGATCTCGTTTCGAACCCGTTTTTATCGATCCGGTTCCAGATTCGGTGACATCGTCTTCTGGTGAAAGGTAGTGGTTTACCGAGTCATATAATTTAACCACTTGACCATCGATATCGATGGCAAATGGGATGAACATATCCTCTTGTAGAAGGATACTTCCAATGGACCGGGCGATAGAGGTTTTACCGTTTCCAGGTGGTCCATAGAGGAAGATCGATGTGCCAGAGTTAACGGCCGGTCCAATTTGATTAAATGTCTTCTCCGTGAGCACGAGATCGTTGAGCGCTTGCCGCATGCTCCTTGGATGAACCGTAGGGCGACCGCGACTCTGGCGAATGATCGATTCGTTGTAAACCGAGAGAGGTACGGGAGCTGGTCCAGCGTATTGACTTCGCTCAAGCGCTTCGCGTGCGCGTGCGATCCCCGCTCCGGTGATGGCATACTGATACGAACCTTCACCAAAGCCAACCTGAGTTTTAACCTCCACATACTTCTCTCGCTTCAACGCTTCTAGAATCTGATCCACCAACCCCGCGAAGGGCAACGACATTGCCTCAGCGACTTCGAAACCGGTTAAGTACCCCCGAAAGTAAAGGATCTTGAGTGCAAGATCTTGGAGCCATAATTGTGAGAGTCCGGTATCCTCCACGCGGCTGATGGGAGGCGGAATGAATCGCAAGCTTGAAGTTGTGGGCATCGGCTCAGGATGGGCTGATCTTACAGAACTTCGAGGTAAAGACATCCTATGCCTCCAAATAATTTGTTGTACTTATGTATTCTTGAACCACCAATTCCCCGTCAAGATTACCCTCTTGGATTATATACACCCCATAAGGCGCGGGCAAATACCCATTTGTCCCAGTACCCTTGACCGAGTACAATCTCCGCTATGATGCTTTCTGTTGTGATACCGGTCTACAACGAACGAGGAACGATCGAGGAAATCCTGGCACGCGTCCTAGCAGAAGACCTCGCTAAAGAAATCATCATCGTGGATGATGGTTCGGTCGACGGGACGCGAGAGCTCCTTCAAGAGTTGATCCCTCACCACAAAAACACACATCTCATCCTGCATGAGAAAAATCAAGGAAAAGGTGCTGCGGTCCGATCTGGGATCGAGGCTGCGCACGGTGATTTAATCCTTATCCAAGACGCTGATCTGGAGTACGATCCTCGAGATTATCCTGCTCTCTTGGCACCAATCGAAGAGGGGAAAGCGGATGTGGTCTACGGATCTCGGTTCCTTGGTGGTCCCCATCGGGTGACGATGTTCTGGCACATGGTGGCCAATAAACTGCTCACATTGATTACCAACGTCCTCTACAACAGCATCCTCACGGATATGGAGACGGGTTATAAACTGTTTCGCAGCGAGATGATTAAATCCATTCCGCTGCGCGCTCGACGCTTTGATTTTGAACCGGAAATAACCGCGAAACTCCTCAAACGAAACGCAAGAATATTTGAAGTGCCGATCTCCTTCAATCCTCGGGAATATTCAGAGGGCAAGAAAATCGGCCTTAAAGACGCGTTTCAAGCTGTGTGGGCACTGATTAAGTATCGATTCGTAGATTAGTGCTCTATCTCCCCGATATTGTCAACCTCGGATCACGGAACGAGCCCGCTTCCCGAATGTCAAGAATATTAAGTTGCATGCTTGGTACACCCCGGTATTCGTTGCGCTCAAAATGGAAGGCTAAATCCACCCTCTGAGGGAGAGTCTCACTGAGGTGACCCTGACGAAACGCGATGGCATCAAACATGCGTCGCTCATCCCTCACAGTTAATTTCAAATGGCTGCCTTCAGATCCCACAGGGCGTTGGTTGACAACCGACACATCTTCCGCGGCAAATATTGGCATCGGGTTGCCATATCCACACGGTTCCATACGCTCGGTAAAATCGATCAGGGCCCAATCAAGATCAGAGAGTTGAACTTTCGCATCCACATCCAATATCGGACGAAGGTCAAGATCCGATAACTCACCCTCAGCAATCTCCCCCAGTCGATCCAGGAAGGCATCTAAATTCTCGTTGCGAAGGGAGAAACCCGCTGCGACCGCATGACCGCCGTAACGCTCTAATAAGTCATCACAGTTTTCGAGCGCCTTTGTAATGTGGAACTCGGGAATGCTGCGCGCAGAAGCGCGCGTGGAGTGTTCACCATATGTAGCAACGATGGAGGGACGATAAAACTCGTCCACCAATCGCGAGGCAACCAATCCAACGATTCCCTCGTTGAAACTCGGGTCAACTGCGGCGAGAAGGAAAGGTATAGAACCTTCACCAATACTCATTGATCGCGCCTTTTCTAGGACCCTATGGGTCAGTTGTTGACGTTCACGATTCACATCATCCAAATGACGTGCGATCCCTCTTACCTCAGTTTCATCGGTCGTGGTCAATAACCGAAAAGCAGGATCGGCGATCTCCAATCGACCAACGGCATTCAAGCGCGGCGCAAGCCCAAAGCCGATTGAATTTGTGTCGATGTTCCCAAGTCTAAAGCCAGAGACATCAATCAGTGCCCTCAATCCCACTCGCTTGGTTTGATTCAACCTCGCTAGGCCCCTTCGCACGAGATCCCGGTTTTCTCCGACCAGAGGGGATAGATCCGCCACGGTACCGATGGCCAAGAGATCTAAGCTGTCAACGGGTTCTCCCTCCCCTAGTGTTTGAAGGAAAGCTTGAGCAAATTTATACGCTACTCCAACACCCGCCAATTCTGCAAACGGATAGCGATTATTTTGTTGCTTTGGATTGATAACCGCGCAGGCATTTGGCAAATCCCGTCCAGGTTGATGGTGATCAGTGACGATCACATCCAGACCTATGCTCCTGGCAAACTCAACTTGCTCGACCGCTCGAATGCCGCAATCTACGGTCACGACGAGTTGCGCACCCCTACCCTTGAGTTCAGCCAATGCTTCATTGTTAAGGCCATATCCTTCTTCAAACCTGTCAGGGATGTAATGTCCGACAGAACCACCGGATCCTTTTATGACCTCATAGAGGAGCGACGTCGCGGTGATACCATCAGCATCGTAGTCTCCATAGATAACGATTGGTTCTACGTTTTCAATCGCGGAGCATAATCTCTCAACAGCTTGATCCATCCCAGTCATGAGAAATGGATCGGAATCACTCATCGGATCCTCTGCAAAATAGGCATTCGCCTCCCTGCGGGTAAGGATCCCTCGACTTCGTAAGATCTCACGCTCTATGGGTCGGAACTCTGATAGTTCATGATCGATCTCAGCTGATAAAGGTTGTGGTAGCGTCCAACGTTTCTTCAAGATGTTCTCCTGATGGTATTACGTTGGTGAAAATTCACCTAGAAATAATCTTCGCGATGATGGATACCAGCCATTTCATACTCTCTCTTCGCAATACGCTTGATGAGAATTCATGATCCTAGACAAACGGAGGAGAGTGTCAAACGGTTGCTTTCAAGTAGTGTTTGTTTCACATCGATCGTTTACTATTCAAAGAATTCTACCCGTGTTTTTGTATCCTGAGAATATCATCGATGCATTTAGACTCGAAATTTGGGTAGAAGTTACGAGAAACCAATCTCGCATTCATGTGACGTGCATCCGCTTTTCCGCTCACTCCATTACGTGATAGGATTCGGTTATGCGTATCGTGTTCATGGGATCTCCTGAGTTTTCCGTCCCTAGCCTAGAAGCGTTGGCTAATGCTTATCCAATCGTCGGCGTGGTGACTCAGCCCGATCGCGGGGCTGGCAGAGGACGGAAGATCCGCCAATCGGTGGTAAAAGTTTGGAGTTCTGAGCATGCTCTCCCGATCATGCAGCCCCGCCGGATAAGGAATCCAGAGGCTATCGAGCAGCTCAAAGACTGGACCCCCGATCTCATTGTGGTCGCCGCTTTCGGTCAGATCCTACCTGAGGAGGTGCTTGAACTACCTGAGTGGGGATGCTTAAATGTTCATGCCTCATTACTACCTCGCTGGCGAGGCGCTGCACCTATACAAGCAAGTATTTTTCATGGGGATACTGAAACGGGCATCACCATTATGAAGATGGATGCTGGATTAGATACCGGTCCTGTTCTCACTCAGTGTTCTACACCCATTGACCCTCAGGAAACTGGCGGTCAACTTGCCGACCGTTTATCTAAGATCGGCGCTAAACTCTTAATTGAAACGATTCCTTCCTATCTTGAGGGGTCTATTAAGCCTATTGAACAAGATCACACGAAAACAACTTACGCACCGATGTTGAAGAAAAGCGATGGAGCCCTCGATTTTAATCTGACCGCTGAAGAGTTGGAGCGTCAAGTAAGAGCTTATGAACCATGGCCAGGATCCTTCTTTACATGGAACGGAAAACGAATCGTCGTTCGAAAAGCCCACGCAATTCCAGGCACGGCTGGAACTCCTGGAATGGTCACTGAGGTAGAGGAGCTGCCAGTCGTTTCAACATCCCAAGGTTTGCTAGTGCTCGAAATCCTCCAACCTGCTGGGCGGAAATCGATGTCGGGAGATTCATTCATTCGTGGAGCGCGAGGATTTCTCAGCACAGAATTGTATTCCCGATCAAGAGAGTAATGCCATCCGAGGTTCAGATGACCAAAGATCACATCCTTGCGTTAGATCAAGGGACCACCTCATCACGAGCGATGATCTTCAATCAAAAAGGCGAAATTGTTTCCCAAGCGCAAGAAGAGTTCACTCAAATCTATCCCCAGCCAGGCTGGGTTGAGCACGACCCGGAAGCGATTTGGAACTCCCAACTCGGAACTGCTCGAAAGGCTATCTCGCAATCTGAGCTTGATCCAACAACTATCGCCGCCATAGGTGTCACGAACCAACGCGAAACAACGATCGTCTGGGAGCGAGAGACTGGAAAACCCATTCACAACGCTATCGTGTGGCAGTGCCGTCGGACTGCACCGATGTGTGATCGAATAAAGGCCGATGGCTTCGATCAATCCATACGCGAAAGAACTGGTTTGGTCGTCGATGCGTATTTCTCTGGCACAAAAATCGCCTGGCTTTTGGATAACGTCCCAGGTGCTCGGGAAAAGGCGGAACTCGGACGTCTTGCCTTCGGTACGGTAGATACGTTTCTGTTATGGAGATTGTCAGGAGGACGCCTCCATATCACGGATGCCTCAAATGCATCCCGCACATTGCTTTATAACATCCACACGCAATCCTGGGATGATGAAATCCTCGAATACCTCAGCATCCCCCCTGCCCTTCTTCCCGAGGTTAAACCCTCATCGATAATTTATGGGGAAACGGAATCGAACCTATTTGGGATTCCTGTGCCTCTCGCCGGTATCGCAGGCGATCAGCAAGCAGCGACATTCGGTCAGGCTTGCTTCCACCCTGGAATGGCAAAAAACACATATGGAACCGGGTGTTTCCTCTTACTCAACACGAATGGCAAAGCTGTTCCATCAAATTCGGGACTGCTGACTACGATCGGTTGGGATCTTGGATCTCAGCAACCAGCAACATATTGTTTGGAGGGAAGTGTTTTCATCGCCGGAGCGGCAGTTCAGTGGTTGAGAGACGAGTTGGGTCTGATTTCCCAATCACATGAAATTGAGGCTTTAGCATCAACGGTCACAGATAACGGTGGAGTATTCATCGTACCGGCGTTTGTCGGTCTTGGCGCCCCATATTGGGATCCCTACGCGCGCGGCACCATCCTCGGCTTGACCAGAGGGACCACTCGAGGTCATATCGCTCGAGCTACATTAGAGGCGATCGCTTATCAAACCTTGGATGTGCTTGAAGCGATGCGATCGGATTCAGAATTAACCTTAGAAGCGCTTCGAGTTGATGGTGGTGCTGCACGAAACGATTTGCTGATGCAGTTTCAGGCCGATATCCTCGGTGTCCCGGTGCAGCGACCAACGATCAATGAGACGACTGCACTGGGTGCTGCATTCCTCGCAGGTCTAGCCGTCAAGTTGTGGCCTTCTCTGGATGCCATTTCTGATCTTTGGCGAAAAGAGAGTGAATTTGTTCCCACGATCTCCGAAGATCTTCGCCAGACATTGTACATTCAATGGAAGCGAGCGGTTGAGAGAAGTCGAGCATGGATTGAGATGTAAGAGTGGTACAGTTATGTATTGGTATGATTCTGAAATCAAACATTCTGAAAATAACACTTATAGGTACAGCTTCCCGCGAGCTCGAAGCTCGCGGGAAGTTTAATCCTGGTAGGGGCAATTCACCGTTCGTGCCGCGAAAATCGGCAGCACGCCGGTGCGAGACGGCATGAATTGGACCTACGGCCTTAACAACCGTCTGACTCGATTAATTAACTCGTCCTCTATCGTTGACATCGTTCTATTCTATGGCAGAATGGCTCCGCAATGCCTGAAATCTCTACCCAACTTCTCGTTATTGGTGGTGGGGTCACCGGTCTAGGTGTGGCTTGGGACGCCTGCTTACGTGGTCTGAAAGTGGTGCTCATCGAACAAAATGACATCGGTCAAGGCACCTCTGGGCGTTACCACGGGGTATTGCATTCAGGTGCTCGTTATGCGATATCCGATCCGGGCTCTGCCAAGGATTGCGCCACCGAGAACCCAATCATACGTCATATCGCACCCCATACGATCGAAGAAACAGGCGGATTCTTCGTCTCAACGCCTGCTGATCCCATTGATTATCCAGACCGTTGGTTTGCGGCTTGTCACGAGCATGGTGTCTATGTTGAAGAAATACCAACAGATCTTGCTCTCCGAACCGAGCCAAGCATCAATCCCCGTATCTCGCGCGCATTTCGTGTACTCGATGCATCATTAGATTCGTTCGAGCTCCTTCAAACCCTTGTCGTAGCTATCCAACGTGCAGGTGGTCAGGTGTGGCTTCGCCATCGATTAGAGGACCTAACCCTCCAAGGCGATGCGGTTGTCGGAGCGGAGGTCACAAACCTGACATCCGGGGAACGGATCACGATTAGAGCGAATTATTTTGTAAACGCAGCTGGGCCGTGGGTTCGTCGGATCGCTAATCTTGCTGGCATTGATATCCCCATCGCTTTGGGCAAAGGGGCGATGATCGCTCTTGCTTCTCGGCCTGTGCACACCATCATCAACCGCTGTAGACCTCCTTCCGATGGGGATATCATCGTTCCTGTGGGAACTGTTGCCGTTCTCGGAACGACGGACGTTGAGGTTGAGTCACCCACAGAATTAGCTATTGGCCAAAGGGAGATCGATTTCCTCCTGGCCCAATGCGAGATCCTTTTACCCGAACTAGCGAAGTCCCGACCACTACGCGCTTGGGCTGGCATCCGTCCTCTTTATCGATCTTCTGGTGAAGGATTTGGTCGTACAAGGGGACTTCCTCGGGGCCATGTTCTCCTCGACCATAATGACAGGGATGGTGTGAAGGGAATGGCGAGTATCTTCAGCGGGAAACTCACTACATTCCGATTGATGGCCGAACAGGCGGTGGATTTAGTAGTAGAACAAATCGGTGTAGGTCTATCTTGTCGCACGGCAGAAATTCCCTTGGATCCTGAACGCACACAATTCTTTCAGCTACCAAAACGATTTGAAGAGATTGCAACTCCTGATCAAACCGAACGAGAACAGATCATCTGTGAATGCGAATGGGTTAATCGGTCAGCGATCGAAGAAGCAATCAAATCATCCTCTTCGCTCGATCTTGATGATATTCGCAGAAAGTTGAGACTCGGTATGGGCCCCTGCCAAGCAGGTTTTTGTGGTTACCGAGCAGCGGGGATCGCATACGAAGTAGCACCTTCCCCACATACGGATGGTCGATTGGAGGCATTTCTAAGGGCTCGTTGGCGAGGGTTACGCCCACTCGGATGGGGAGAGACATTACGTCAGATGGAGATCACACGTAGAATATACGTCGATCTACTCCATACTCCCGAAACCCAGGAACCACCCCAATGACTGAGATCGTAGTCGTGGGTGGTGGACTGACTGGCCTCCTAGCTTCAATTTTTGCGGTCGATCGCGGCGCCAAGGTTACATTGGTGGCGCGTGGAAGAGGTGGACTCACGCTTTCGCACGGATGTATCGATGTCTGGGGAAAAGCTACACCATCCCGAGCCCTAAGCCGCCTTCGAATGAGCCATCCCTATCGACTAGCTGGTGCAGAATCCCTTCGTACAGGACTAGAATTCCTAAGAGACCTCTGTCACCAAGCCGACCTCCCTTATATAGGGAATATCTCTCGTAATCTGCGATTGCCAACGGCTTTAGGCACTATCCATACATCCGCTCTCGCCCCGAAATCCTTAGCATTAGGGGATTTGAGGGATAACACACCTATCACCATCGCTGGGGTTGATGGATTTCGTGATTTTTATCCGGAGTTGGTAGTCGCAAATCTACTTAAGGCGGGAATAGCCATTAACGACGCCCTCCAGCTCCCACTCCCATTGTCGGCTGCTCGACGCGATCCTTACGCGATGGACTTAGCTCGCTCCTTTGATGACCAACATTTCCGGGATGAGGTCGCTCGCATATGGAAGCCTCGTCTTTCGGGTATCAAACGTCTTGGGGTGCCTGCGATTCTAGGCCTTTTCAACCCACAACTTGCACATGAAGAGCTTCAAGAGAGATTGGGGATGGCGCTCTTCGAAATCCCAACCCTACCCCCTTCATTACCCGGCTTGCGTCTTGAGCGACTCCTGCAACGTAAGGCAATGGAGATGGGTGTCTTCGTGATCGAAGGCCCGAAAGTCTTAGGACGAGTAGATGGTTCCGCGAAGCCTGCGCGAGTCTCTGGTGTGGTCCTGCAAACCGCCGGCGGAGGTCGCACCCTCACTGCAGACATTGTCCTTTTGGCTACAGGTGGCGTATTGCATGGGGGATTGGTTTTCCAGCAAAATGGGCGGGTGCAAGAGTCTGTATTGGATTTACCAGTGAGCTACGATGAGGGGAGACAACACTGGACGGCGTACTCACCGCTTGAGACTCAACCTTATGCTAACTACGGACTTCGCGTCAATGAGCAGATGCAACCCCTAGGTGCGGATGGTTTGCCTATCTATACGAATCTATTCTGCGCCGGTGGATTGATCGCTGGAGCTGATCGATCAGGTGAAGGCTCGCGCCAAGGTATTGGTGTGGCCACTGCATACCGCGCCATCGAGGCAGCGCTCGGATGATACGACCCGACCTCACCACAGATCAATGCCTGAAGTGCAACATCTGTACTTCAGCCTGTCCTGTCGCTTCCGTTTCCGACGATTTTCTGGGACCGAAAGCCGTTGGACCTCAAGCCGCTCGATACCGATATCCCCATCGCCCCCCATCAGTTCCCTCGCTAACCTGGTGCTCAGGGTGCGGCATCTGCTCACTCGTTTGTCCACATGGAGTGGCAGTTGCTGAGATCAACATCCAAGCCAAGGCTGAGATTGAGAAGCGGAGAAAGACCTACCTGCGAGATTATCTCATTTCACGTCCTGAACTCCTGGGGCGTCTCGCATCACCTATTGCCTCTCTCGCGAACAAATCCTTAAGCTCAAGACCAATGCGGTGGCTTCTTGAAAAATCCTTAGCCATCAGTTCCAATGCTCCACTGCCAACCTTTGCAAGCCAATCCCTTCGAACCCGTCTCCGCTCAAAATGCGTCGACACGCCTCCAGACCCTGGGTTGGAGTCAGATCAAATGGTGGCCTTTTTCCATGGCTGCAGTAGCAACTACTACGAACCTGATTTGGGTATATTGGCAGTTACAATTCTCGAACAACTTGGGCAAAGCGTCATTATTCCTCCACAAAAATGTTGCGGTCTGCCCTTGCAGTCAAATGGGTTATTGACCGCCGCTCGACGTTATGCTCAAGCAAACATCTCTTGGTTGGCTCCCTTTGCTCGTCGAGGGATACCGATCGTAGGGACATCGACCTCCTGCACACTCTCACTAAAGCACGACTACCGGGTGATACTTGGATTACAGGACGATGAGAGCAACATCGTCGCATCTTCAACCTTCGATTTTTTCGAGTTTCTTACTCATCAATTAGCAGATGAAATCGATCAATTAGATTTCAAACCCCTCATTGCGGATGTGATATATCACCCACCTTGTCAATTACGTAGTCATGGGATAGGTTTTCCAGCCTTGAAGATCTTAGAGCGTATCCCCGGATTGCAGATCCGTCTATCAGAATCGGATTGCTGCGGTGTCGCTGGGACATACGGGATCAAACAGGAAAAATCTCTGGTTGCATATAATGTTGGCAGGACCATTTTCGAACAAGCAAAGCAATCGGAGGTTGACTTTGTACTCAGCGACTCCGAGACATGTCGTTGGTGGATTGCTAAACATACCGGGCTTCCAGTCTACCATCCACTAGAAATCATGGCGAAAGCGATGGACATCGTATGAGGTACGAATCTGCTCTATCTACCTATTCCAGTAGAGGCGACTCTCATGTCTGTCCTGAACTATACCGAAGGGCCAGCGACCGTCAGGCTTCGTCGTGAGATTGCATGGTAAGCCTGTCGAACGATCAGCCAAACGGCGTGGAAGCATGACTTGCTGGAGAAATAGACGAGAATTGCGTTGGATCGGGGAATGTGTCCTGCTCTCCTGATATTGAGGTCAGTGTAGAGAAATTACAATTAGCCACATCAACTAGAGGAGAACCAAAATCTAAAACCTGATATTAAATCCTAGGAGATCAATCTCCATGTCTTCCTTTCAGCCCTCGGTGATTTTACATAACGGTGTAATCCATACACTTGATGAATATATTCCACGAGCGGAGTGTATAGCTATATATCAGGACAGAATCCTGGCGCTCGGGTCTGATGATGAAATCAAGGGACTTGCTGGTTCCAATACGGATGTAATAAATCTGATGGGTCGAACCGTCTTGCCAGGATTGACCGACGCGCATATCCATCTTGAACAATATGCTTTAGCCCAGGAAAAGATCGATGTAGAAGTACCGAGCATAGATACCTGCCTCGAAAGGGTTCGCCGAGCCGTGCTGCAGAGCGAGCCTGGAAATTGGGTGCTGGGTCATGGTTGGAATCAAAACGAGTGGGAACGATATGGCAATACAACGGATCTTGATCAGGTGTCGCCCGAAAATCCGGTCTATTTAACGGCAAAATCCCTTCATACCGGCTGGGCAAACTCAGCGGCTTTAGATCGAGCTGGCATAACCGCTGCTTCTCCCGACCCTCCTGGCGGTTATATTCAACGTGATGCGAGTGGTGTTCCTACCGGCATCCTGCTTGAAAATGCCATGGAGTTGATAACAAAGGTTATTCCAGAGCCAAGCCTCGACGGATCTGTCAACGCAATCCGCAAAGTTCAAACGCAACTGTGGCAATACGGAATCACAGGATTGCATGATTTCGATGGATCGCGATGTTTCCAAGCCTTACAGATGTTAAATCGGGAGAGTCAACTTGGATTGCGGGTGATTAAAAACATACCTCTCGATGATCTTGAACACGCTATTCAACTCGGCCTAAGAACGGGCTTCGGAGGTGATTGGATTCGGATCGGGAATGTTAAGATTTTCGCTGACGGTGCACTCGGATCCCGTACCGCAGCTATGATGGTACCGTATGAAGGCGAACCAGAGAACTTCGGAATGAGACTTTACAAGAAAGAGGATTTGTTAGAGATCTTCATTCGTGCCGCAAATGCCGGTCTGGCGATGGCGGTTCACGCCATCGGCGATAAAGCTACACATGATGTACTAGATGCTTTTGCGGAGCTTCAACAATATGAGGTGGAAGAAGGTTTATCACATTTACCTCACCGCATCGAGCATTTGCAGCTCATCCATCCAGCTTATCTTTCTCTTCCTGCGAAGCATGACATCATCGCTTCAATGCAGCCGATTCACGCCACATCAGACATGGACATGGCGGACAGATACTGGGGGATGCGAGTGAGGTACGCCTACGCTTGGCGAAGCCAGTTGGAAGCCGGTGCTACGCTCGCATTTGGTTCTGATGCGCCGGTAGAATCCCCTAATCCATTTTGGGGTTTACACGCCGCGATCACACGTCAACGCAGAGACGGATCGCCTGGCAAAAGCGGATGGGTACCATCTGAACGGATCACACTCCATGAAGCCTTGCGAGGCTATACCCACGGACCTGCAAAAGCTGCACGGATGTCCTCGATCATCGGCCGATTAGCTGTGGGCTATATGGCAGATTTGATCGTCCTTGAGAAAGATCCCTATTCTTGCTCTCCAGAAGCAATTGCGGATCTACTGCCTATTGGAACCATGGTTGGTGGTAAATGGCGCTTCCGTGACATTTAAACCAATAGCTCCACTCACAATATAAAACGCGCGGGGAGTTTCCACTTAATACATCCTTCAAAGACACCAATCTTACAATTAGCAAAAGGTTTGAGGATCGTTCAATTGAGTAAACGACGCGAGTCCCCCTCCCTAACCGTGACACCAATTTCGTCCAGGTACTCCATCAACGCTAAGGCGAATTTCCTTGAGGTTCCAAACCGATCGCGCACCTGCGCAACGGTGATTGTTCCCTCATCTTCCAAAGCCTGACGGACGGTAGCGGCCATGTTTTCGAACGTCGAATGAGAGAAAACGACATCCGACGAGACTTGTATGAGCTCTCCTGTCTCAAGCAGATAAGTTAATAAATCATTACCAACCAAATCGATACATTCCTTCACCGAAGGAGGACTGAAGGGTGATGCTCGAAATTGCTGCTTTAAGGAATTCACTAAATCCTGCTGGTTTTCGGAGAGGGTTACCTGATGTTGAGAGGAGCGAATCCGAGAGCCATCTTCGATAATCACGCCTTCTTTTTTCCCGAGTTGGAGAACAGCGTTGAAGTTCCTCGAGCCAAAATGCAGTCGACTTTTTAACTCCTCGCGGGGAATTCCTGAGCGGAGTGGATTGAGCTCATGATAGGTTTCTAAGACATGGACAATCCTATTACATATGTTCTGCCATGTCCCCCGATCCATAATTAGCACCTCGGAGTCGGGATCTTGGGGTTTTTGTTCCAACAGGATCAACTCATCGACCGATTGGAGTTCCTCGATCGCATGCAGAGCTTCTTCCCAATTTAATCCAGCCCATTGGATGGCCTGATTAAAGGGAACGGGACCCAATCGTGAAATGGATTGAATCAACACCTCTCCTGGTGTGCCAGCGATCAATTTTTCCAATCCCTTCAACGTTTCTATATCCTTCCGACGATGATATCGGATCGGATGAGGGTTCGCTATTCGTCCTCCACCGATCGTTATGCCAGGTGAAGGTCGACGTAGGATAAAGTGATCTTCACGAACAGCGACGACGGGTTTATTTAAAACCATCTGGAGCCAACCGTCCTCACCAGGATTTAACCTTTCTGCTCCCAGGAGTCGAATTCGTGCCATCCTCTGCGCAGCTCCGAGGTAGAGTTTAACTTGTAGATCATGTTTTAAAGGATGAACGACATCAGGGAGAAGTTGAAAGTGAACATCAACCAAACGAGTAGTGCTGTACGAACCAGGGAGGACTGCTACATCGCCCCGAAAAATCTCCCGCACCTCGACACCAGAGAGGTTTGCTGCGACCCGACTGCCTGGGACGGCTTTCTCAATTTTGGTTTTGTGTGTTTGAAGTCCGCGTATCCGCCCTTTAAAGCCCGAAGGCAGGATCTCAATATCCTGACCGATATGCAGCGAGCCATCGATTAACGTGCCGGTCACCACGGTCCCGAAACCTGCAATGGTGAAGACGCGGTCGATTAACAACCTTGGGCGTCCTAGGTCTCTCCTAACCGGTGCACCTTTGAGGACATCACTCAAGACGGTGATAAGCTCGTCCAATCCTTCCCCAGTTTTTGATGAAACAGGCACAATTTGGGTGTTAGATAGATGGGTTGATCGAAGTAAACCCTCAACCTCCCCCCGAACCAACTCCAACCATCCTTCCTCTTCTACCAAATCGACTTTTGTAAGCGCGACAATTGCTTGTTTCACTTCGAGCAAGTGAAGGATAGCGAGGTGCTCGCGCGTTTGAGGCATCACTCCCTCGTCCGCAGCGACGACGAATAATGCAGCGTCGATGCCACCGATACCAGCCAGCATGTTTTCGATGAAATCCCGATGGCCGGGCACATCCACAATCCCGACCTCCTCGCCGGAAGGAAGTTTCATCCAGGCAAAACCCAGATCGATCGTCATCTGGCGCTCCTTTTCTTCCTTCAAACGATCCGGGTCCATCCCGGTTAGCGCCTCGACGAGTTTCGATTTGCCATGATCCACATGACCTGCTGTGCCTATTACTCTCATTTTCTTGAACCCAATGGTTTAGATAAATCGCTTCTTTTTGAAGCAGAGAAACTTTTAAAAGCGTAGATAGATAACATCTAAGTCAGTGTTACTCCATAAGAGAAGGCAGTGAGAAGAGCATTAACCCCCTGATCGTGTACGTTGTTCAATTTCTGCTGCCCAATCGCGTAGTAGGCTGTGAATTTCAAGCACGCGTTGTTGATCGGTCTCTCGGATCTCAGAAAGTGCATGTAATATATCCGTGACATTTTCTTCAAGTAGTAGAATTTGAGAGACGATCTTCTCATGAAGACGATCGTGTTCACGCCATCCTTCATCAGCGGTAAGCTTATACGTGTTCCACCTTTTTTGGTCGTCCGCTTGAAAGCTAGACCATTCCTGTTTCATCCGGTCATCAGCCAGCCGTTGCATTTCGGTAACTTCGTTGATGCGACGTTCCAGGCGCTCGACTACTTCCTCCAATTCTCGCTGCATTTGTTTCATGGACCGGTAGATCTCTTCATAAGTGAGCATTCGCTCATCAAGATCGGCAGCCCTTTTCTCGAAATGTGCAAGGCGTTGTTCCCACTCATGCCAATTCCTTTCGAATCCTGTTAGTTTTAAATTCTGTTGATCCAGAACAACTGTTTGTGCCTCGCGTCGTTCGTTATCGCTTGTAACAAGATCGGTAACCCGGACCTCTACTCGACGCACGCGATCTTCTGTTGAATCGTGTTCTCCCCGCATGGTCTCGATCCTTTTCAGGATCTCAGAAGTCTCAGTCTGCAATTCACCCAAACGCCGTGAATCTTGTTTTCTTCCCTCACCCAACGAGACTAGATTTCTCGAATGAGTTTCGTCCTTGGCGTCTAGATCTTCAATCATCTTCTCTAAATTATCTATTTTGCTTGTAATACGCATTTCTGCTTCGCGGCGATCATTCAATGCTTGTTTGAACTCTTCCATGACTTCAATTTGCGACCGAAGCTCCTCCAACTGCTTCGCGAAAGGCTCAAGATCAATTTTACGGATTTTCTCTAACGCCTTCTCCTTTTCAGTTCGGCGATCTTCCGCCTCCCCTAACTGGCGTGAGAAATCTTGACGTTGCTTACTTAGCGTTTCATCCATTTGATGGATACGGGTCGTCAGACCCGCTAATCTAGATATTTCACTTGATAAATCCTGCAATTGCTTGGCATGTGAAGCGATGCGCTCCTCTGTTGTTAAAACTTGTTCTGACAGTCGATTGATTGATTCATTATCCTTTCGCCGTTGTTCATCCAACCACGAAAGCTGAGTTTCGATTTGTTTCGGCTCCATCTTATGCCCTCATTTCATGCCGACGGATTATAGTATAGCGCTTTTGATTGAATTCTTTACGGGAAGAGCTGTGCCATACCAGCGGCGGCCTCCGTTACCCAAGGATATAAAAGTTGTGGAAAAGCGCCCAACAGGATGCACATCGCGATTCCACCGACAAGGAATAGCGTCTCGGTTAATGTTGATGAAACTACCCGCTCATCCAGTGGCGATCCAAGCAAGGCATTTGTCCACCGTAATGCTGCCGCACCAACGCAGAGAAAAGCAAGTATGATCGCCCAGCCCGCGAGAGGATCTATCTTCGCGAGTTTTGAAAGCAACGCCCAGCGTCCAGGAAAGCCTGCGGTAAGCGGAAATCCTGCCATAGACGCTAAACCGATCAAAGCAGACGCAGCTCCTAGCGGAGATCGATAGGCAGCCCCCTGAAGGGCTTGAAATTGGCCATCACCACGATGATGAAGTATTTTCGCCGATCCCATGGCCCAAACCGCCAGATTTACAACACGAACGCCGGATAAACCAAGAGCTAAGCGGTACCCCTCTGGTATGCCAGTCCCAACCGCCAGAAGCATCACCCCAAAATCAGTGATCAGTGCATAAGCCATGACTTTTGAGAAAGTCCTCTGCGCAATGGTTAACATGCTCCCAAAACACACCATAGCTATTCCAACCCAGCGAATCATCTCAAAAAGCCCAGGAACCTCGCGCAACCATGTATAACTATCCAAAAACCGCAGTAGAAAGAACAGTCCTGCACTTTGTAAAAGGATCGTCACAAAAGATAATGCATAAGGATTGGCTTTTTCTGCAGCAGGGGGAAGCCAAAGGTGAAAAGGAGGGACAGCCATAATCACGGCAAAACCCAATGCCAATAACATCGTAGCTCTATGTGCCAACTCAGGTGTCGCGCTCGTCACGCCGAGGTTATCCAACATCCAACCGGCGATGAGAATCGCCATCATAGCCAGGGTGTACAAAATGAGAAGCCGTAAACCGCCCCTATGATTCGGATTCTCTGGAGAAACCAAAACCAATACCGCTCCCATCGCGGTGAATTCCAGGAATAGCGCCGCAAAGAGAAAGGGTTGAATGAGAAAGGAAGCGGCTACCGAACCAAGACAGAGTAATCCTACGTAGTACAGATTCCGGTTGGGTCGAGCAACCCAAGCTCCGCCAAATATGAATGCACCCGCAAGATAGAGAAATCCCACGGCTGCGCGATTACTCTCATCGAGTATCAGTGCTCGGCCCAGGATACGCCATGTGCTCGTGATTTTTACTGCTAAACCAAGGACCTCGAATGGATCATCCAGGGTGATCCAAAGGGCAAATATCGCCAGCAAAATAGATCCGATTGACGAAATAGCGGCTTGCGCATGAGGACGATTTCTTGGCAAAGCGACACTTATCGCTAACGCACCGGTTACAGTGAGGAGCACGAACGGAGCGTTCATGGTTACCCTTCCAGCCTCGGTTTCTCACCACTCCCTATGAGGAGAAGGTGACTTACAACCACCGCAATTCCAAGATGCACAGTGGCCAGAAGAGCCATAACCGCTAACGAGGGTTCGATCGTGGTGTACGCGACCTCAAATCCGGAAATGATTGTCAACAACCCAATGCCAACCTTTACAGGTTCCTCTTGAAAGCCAAGCTGCAATAAACCCATGGCGATTAAAAACGTTGCTCCATAACTGGCGAGAGTTGATATTTTCGGTAACGCTGACCAGATATCGCCTCCTAACCCGAACGCTACTAGGAGGACGAGGCAGACGGCGATGATGCGAAATATCATGCTTGAAGGAATTGTCTCTGGTGTCACGAACTGGTCAGACCATCCAACATTTGCCAGAGCTACCGCGATGATGGCACACGCTAAAAGTCCGGCTACTAACTTTGCAGCAGCCACCTGGAGTGGTAAAGAAAGGCTAACCAACCAAGCAGCAAATACATATTGAGCAGCAAGCGTCGCCAGGAGCAGGCGTCGATTATCCGACAGAATAAGAAGAGCTCCTGTGAGAGCCACTGCGACCGAAGCCACAATAGCAAGTTCCTCCAGCCAAGTCATCCTAGCAGCCTCCCTTGCGCCAGAATGACAATCAGCAAAATAACGAGCATCCACAACATAGCACCCTCACCCTCAAGAAGTTCACCAATCAGGCGGAAGATGTTGACCAAAACTCGACTCAACCGGTAAAGAATACGATAGAGAGGATCGGGATCAAGCCACGCAAACACTCGAGCCCAACGAAGGACGCTGCCTTCAGGAAATAGACGCAGTAAAAAAACAGATAGGAACGATAAGCCAATGGTAATCACGAATACAATGCCTGCTTCGAGACTGACACTTCCAGGCATCCGTAAACCAAGCCCGAAACCCACGATTAAGGGCAGCAGCAAACCAAGGCCATACATGACCCTTACTAAACTTTCACCTGTAGGCCAGGTAGTTGAGGGTAAGAAGACGTGCCGGATCCCACCAGTAGTGAGTAAAACCAACCCGATAACTCCCAGGGCGGTCACCGCAACGGATGTGGTGTCTACTACTCCGGTTGTCAGGGCTGCGGATATTACACCCGTTGGCGTTCCTGGCATACCTGCTAAGAATAACGCCGCCAGCCCGACCCATGCTCGATGTGGAGGGGCAAAAATCTCTGCTAAATAAAACACAGCTCCCGAGAGTAATAAAACACCTCCCGCAGCCGTGATTGGGGCACCACCAATCTCATGACTCAGACCTGCTGCTAAAACCCCAAGACCTGATATCCCTAGGAGAAGAAAAGGTCTCCCAGTTTCTCGATCCAGGTGAAAAGCCCATCTTAGACCACCAATGATCACGCCCAACCCCCCAGCTACACGTAGCCAGGCTAGCGTTTCCATCGGCACACCAATATTCAACATCCTAGCCAATACCGATAACGCTGTCACCGGTGGCAGCAAGTGGAGAAGGGTTCCTAAATGGCGCTGTAGGTCCATCTTTGGCTGAAGAGTAATATGAGGTGGAAGCAGGCCAAGTCGTAATAGCACAGCTAGTACTAAGAATATAGCTGCCGTCGAAGAGGTCATAGGCGTTGAAAGTGAGCTGGTTCCACCTTCCGCCCCATTTAGAAGTGCTGCCATTAATACCAGGAGTATCCCTCCTCCATCAACTGCGATACGAATGAAAAGGCGAGATGTGGATTTTCTGTCGTTCTGTATTCGTATAAAGAAGATGAGGGTAAGGACATCTACCAAAGCCCACGACATAGCGACGGTGAGCATGTTTCCGGCAAGCATAGCTGTCATCGCGATCGCCGGATAGGCAAGCATAACCGCCCTATGAAAGGGTGTAGTCGTTCCAGGTTGCGCAGCTTGAGTGAAAGCCACGGATACCAGTATTGTTGAAGTTCCATAAAGGAAAAACCACCCTACCGCATCGAGGTGAAGTTCCAAGCGCGAGGCGAATAAGGCTGTTGGTTTCCAGACGGACAAACTGATCACATCAGGAATTCTGGTGACAAGAACCAAGCTAACAATCCACGTTAAGAGCGCGGTTCCAGAGGTGAGAGCCCACAAAATACGCTCCGGTCGATTCCTGACTATCGACATGAGGAGCGCACCAAGGAGAAGGATTATAATCGGTAGGATTGCCACCCAAACCTCATGACCAGAGAAGGCCGATAATAAATGTCACGCGCACTAGCATACCACGGACCTTTGCGATCTGACGACAAAAATTTTGAGCGTGCTATACTTGATGGATCCTGTTGGTGAGCGATCATATGCTCTTTCTTCATCAATCACGATAATTGGATCATCAATATCCTCTCAGCTTGTAGGACGGACCCGTTCTGAGATAACAATCTACCTACGACACCGAAGGACACAAATGCAAAAGAAAAGCACAAAGAGAAAATCAGAAGAGAAGATGGTTTCCATCGACGGGCATAGTTTGACACTTGATCAGATCGAAGCGGTTGCCCGAAATCATATGAATGCCGAGCTTGCACTGAATGCTCGAACTCTGGTTGAGGATGCTGCGAGCACCATCCTCAACATAGCCGACTCTGAGCATCCTGTATATGGTGTCAACACAGGGTTTGGGATTTTCGCCTCCCAGCGTATTGCTCCTGAAGAGACCGTCCGTCTTTCACGGAATCTGATCCTAAGCCATCTGGTAGGTGTTGGAGCCCCCTTCGCGAAGGATGTCGTTCGCGCAGCGATCCTGATCCGAGCCAATACGTTTGCTCACGGACACTCCGGTGTTCGCCCTCAGCTTATCGACATATTACTAGATTTACTCAAAAACGATGTCACCCCCTATATTCCATCTCGCGGTTCGCTCGGTGCATCAGGAGATCTAGCACCTTTAGCCCACCTCGCGAGTGTGATTTCAGCCCCTCTAGAGGATGACCTAGAGGATTACTCCGGGCAGGCTTGGTATCGGGATCAACTCATGAGCGGAGCTGAAGCGATGTCTGCCGCGAATCTTACCCGGATCACATTAGGACCCAAGGAAGGATTGGCACTCACGAATGGGGCGACATTCTCAACAGCGCTTTTGGTATTAGCTTGCATTGATGCTGAGCGTGCAGTGAGGTGCGCAGAGATTGCTGCCGCCCTTTCCTTGGAGGCGTTGCTCGGTGTTTCTGCTGCATTTGACCCACGATTGCATCAATCTCGTCCACACCCTGGTCAAATCATGGTAGCGTCTCGCATCCGAGATCTAACGATGCAGAGCGATTTACTCGACGCTGATAACCGTGTCCATGATGCTTACAGCCTGCGATGTATTCCCCAAATCCTCGGACCCGTGTGGGATACACTCTCCTTTGTAAAAATGATCGTTACCACGGAAATAAACGCCGCCACCGACAACCCTCTTCTTTTCGGGGAGCAAGCGATCTCCGGAGGCAACTTTCACGGGGAGCCGATCGGACTTGCGGCGGATTACCTGAAGATCACCCTCGCCAAGGTAGGTTCGCTATCCGAACGGCATATCTTCCGTCTAACAGCGGAACATACCAGCGCTGGATTACCACCGATGTTGGTGACGCAAACGGAGAAGGCGGGGATCTACTCCGGGTTGATGATGCTTCAATACACGGCGGCTTCACTGACACTTGAAAACCAGGCTCTCGCAACACCAGATACACTTCACTCCATCCCGACATCAGCTGGGCAAGAAGATATCAACCCCAACGCAACGACCGCAGTTCGTCACCTAACTGAGCTGATGGACAACTTATGGAAAATCGTAGCCATAGAATTGATTGTCGCTGCTCAAGCACTCGATTTGAGGCTCAGAGCGATGCCACAAGCAAAACCTGGTGTAGGTACAAATGCTGCTCACAAATACATCCGCAAGTATGTTTCCTTTCGAGAAGTCGACAGCCCTTATTCTGAGGACATTGAAGCCTTAAGCAAAATCATATCGACTGGTGATTTGATCAGAGTCGTAGCGCAAGCACTTGGCGAATCATAGGGCGGGTCGTCTCGTGGGTGAGTTGTGCTATAATCCTCCACAGTATTCAACTTGCCGGGAAGACCATGAATATACATCTGCCGAATCACAAATATCACCATGGGGAGACGATGGGCATTTAAGCTCACCCGGCGAAGATTTCTTGATTGTTATTAAAAGACGGTGTGGGCTACCCCACACCGTTTTCTTGTAAGTCCATCAGGAGAATTCCATGTCAGACATAACACCGGTGAAAGGCACTCGAGATTTCTACCCAGAACAGAAGGCATTCCAACGCTGGATGTACGATCATATACGAGCCGTGTCAGAGAAATTCGGTTATCAAGAGTACGATGGCCCCTTCCTTGAACGGCTTGAGCTATATGCGGCCAAATCTGGGGAAGAATTGGTGAAGGAGCAATCTTTTATCTTCCCAGATCGCGGCGGAGAGATGATCGCGCTACGCCCTGAACTTACCCCCTCTCTCGCTCGCATGTTGGCTACACGAAGCAAATCCATGGTTCGCCCTATCCGCTGGTGGTCCTTTGGACCTTTCTGGCGATATGAACGACCTCAAAAAGGGCGCTCGCGTGAGTTCTTTCAGTGGAATATCGACCTATTGGGTGTCGATTCACCGCAGGCGGATGCTGAAATCGTCGTCATCGCTGCTGCATTCTTCAAATCCGTCGGTTTGACGGCCAAGGATGTCCGCCTCAAGGTGAACAATCGACGTTTGGCAGATGAACAATTGAGCACCCTGGGTATTCCGCCTGAACAACGTCAAGGAGTGTTTCGATTGATCGACAGGCGTTCGAAGTTAAGCCCACAGGATTGGGAAGCGTACGCCGATGAAATCGGCCTTGATCCGGAACAGATATCAGGCCTCAAAGACCTACTTAATGATCGTTTGGCATGGCGTGAGTTCGACGAGCTGAAGGATTTCTTTGATGCCGTCGAACAAATGGGAGCTGCAGATTTTGTAGAATACGATCCGATCGTGATACGCGGCCTCGATTATTACACTGGGAATGTTTTCGAAGCTTATGATGTGGCTGGAGAGGAACGAGCCATATTAGGAGGCGGTCGTTACGATGACCTCGTAGCAGATATTGGTGGTGATCCGCTTCCTGGCGTGGGTTTCGCGATGGGTGATGTGGTCATCGGTCTTGTGCTTGACAAGTGTGGTGTAGAACCCGATCTACGAGCGAACCCAGCCGAAGTGTTCATCCCAACCTTCGACGAGAGCAGCCGTGGTGAGACCCTACGTCTTGCTGCTGAATTACGTGTTTCTGGATTGAGAGTGGAATGGTTTCCGGAGATCGCTCGCCTACCAAAACAATTCAAATACGCAGACCGGCAAGGTATCCCACTGGCCGTTATCCTTGGTCCGGATGAGATAAAGCTTGGTCAGGTGGCAATAAAAGACTTGCGTACAGGAACCCAAACGGTCGTCCCAAGGAGTGAGACGGTGGAAAAAGTGAGAGATTTACTCGCGCTAAGTGGAGAAATTTGATCTCGACAACTTCAGTTTCAATACGAAAACTGTTTGTAAAGCCTCTGTAAGGAATGCCGAATCATTACCATGTTATTATTCATTCAGATCGCCGCTTCGAAAGACCTGGAGAGAACATTTTCGAAGAGCAGAGTGCGACTTGCGCCGATCCCCCTGAGGCTCTCGGCCTGCGCCTCAAAAAATTAAAGGAGATCTCCAAGGTCACTGAGCGGCGATTTGCTATTCTCTACAACTGACGAATATTCTCCTTCAACTCGACAAGGAACGGAACAAGAGAGAGATCCCCAAAGCTGGCCTTTGGATTGGTGTCCTGAAGCTGTATTGCCAAGACTCAATAAGAATTTGATGCCAGGTTTCAGGTCTATTGAATGTAAATCTGTATGTGAAATGGTCACACACGGGAGGTCGTGATAGAATTGTCCCAGCATGGTGCCCGTAGCTCAATGGCAGAGCGCCTGACTGTGGATCTGGAGGTTGCGGGTTCGAGCCCCGTCGGGCACCCAAGAAAGAGCGCCCAATCTTAGGCGCTTTTTTCTTCCACAATTGATCCGATGTATAAATCTAGTTCGAAGGAATCTATCTAAGACGAGGGATTCGAAGATTTATTCCCCATCTCATACTTTTTCGCTTCCCATGGCCCAGGAATGTCGTAGATCCACAATCGGTTACTTTCCAGAGGGCGTTTAGCGATCATCCTCCAGACCTTGTCCGCCTCAATATCAAAAAACATGCCTGCGTTGAGTGCAGAGAGTTCATAAACACCAACTTTTGAGCGTCGTCTTCCGAGCTTTCGCATGGGGATTAAAGGTGATGTGTCCCTAATTCTCTGTATCCGGTCTAAGTCTTGGATGATTTTACCCATCTGATCTGGATGAACGGGTGAGAAGACCAAGTAGCGCGCATTATTCGTGATGGTAACAATAGCTTCAGGTCTCTCAAGGACGCCCGCGACATCACTGATACGGGGAGAGACACCCATCACCTTTCGGACCATATTATCAAGCCAGCCCATCGGATCTAGGATCCTTATCTCACGCGCGGCTTTCATCCGCTTGATTTCTAGATCACCCAACGCCCACTGACGTACATCGGTACGTAATTCATCAAGCGCTTTACGCTGCTGCTCGTTTCCAATCCAGATTAATACCCCAATTAAAACAACCGCAACCACGACGGTTACGGCGAGGGCAATTTCAATAAAAAGAGGGCTCTCCATCAGATGTTTACTCCGCCCCCCTCCTCAGATTCAACAATCAATATTCCCTTCCTCGAATACTCTCCAGATCCTCCCTGATTTGTCTAAGGATTCTTGGCCTGGGGTCCACGAGTTTTGAAGATCCTATTGCGGTCATCAAAGCGATGAGCGCCAGAGCGGGCCAAAGCCAAGGGATTCTCAGGGAGATTCTCATCGTTCGAGTCCGAGGGGGCTCGTCCGTCGTGTCTGTCAGACCAGAGGTAGGCTTAACGCGTACGATGGCGACCCGTGGCGGGTCCGTCGCAGATGGCACAAGATTGGTTTCTGTTGGAGGCACTGCTGTAGGAGACGATTGGTGAGTGGGGCTTGCTACGACTGTAGGAGTAGCCTCGAGGATGGCTGTTGGAGACGGCGAGATAGGTTGGAAATTCTCGACATGGACCGTGATACGAGCGGTGGCTTCCATATTGCCCGCAACGTCCTGTGCTCGAGCTAATACGGCATAAGTACCATCCGGAACGGATGATGTATCCCACGTGGAACTCCAGGAGTCACCATTCATATCCAATCCTTGCCAATTCTTTCCCCCATTCAGTGAAAGTTCAGCAAAGGAAACTCCCGAGGTTGGATCTGTGCTCGTACCACGGAGTGTGACCTCACCTGAAACCCAGACTTCGCTGCCATCCGCCGGGTTTGTGAAACGTGTTAATGGACTTACGGTATCGATTCTTACTTGAATGCTTTGGATGGCGGCATTACCTGCCAGATCAACAGCCCGGAATGATACATCACGAACGCCCTCAGTTGAAACATTAACCGTCGAACCCGCTTGCCAAGCCCCACCGTCCAACTTGTTTTCAACACTTGCAACTCCGGATAATGGATCTGAGGCCGAGGCCTCAACCCTCACCGGCTTCCCAACGAACCAACCGTTCTTACCGACCGGCCCTGATCTTGAGATCCCGATCGAAGGCGCAGCGCCGTCTATCTTTACCGCTTCAGTCTTACCTCCAATATTTCCCGCATGATCACGAGCCCGGATCTCTACAGTATGAATTCCGTCGCCTGTGACTTGCCCTGTTGATGTCCACCCTCCTCCATCGACCGAAAGTTCAACACTCTCGATACCTGAGGTGACATCCGTTCCGCTCACATTTAGGATGACCGGTCCAGCGAGGTACCACCCACCACCCCCGATCGTTCCCCCAGATTGCTCAAGAGTTACCTCTGGCGGTACGGTATCCACTCGCCACGTATCACTGGCCTGCTCGCTTGTGTCTCCGTAGGACGAAACAGCCCAATAATCGAGCAGAAAGCTCCCCTCCCCTCCATCGACCCATGAACAAGATACACTGGAATTGTCTGGTGGATCGCATAGAACGCCTGGAGATCCTTCTATATCCCCTTCAATATAGGTGATCACTTCACCCTCAAGGGGTTCGTTCGCGTTGAGATCCAGTATTGGAGAACCTCTACACCATCCATCCTCTCCAAGTGTTCCACAGTTGAACGAGCCAGAAACGACCGCGGGGGGTAATTTGACAATGACCGTTCTGAATGCCATCTCGCAGGAGGACGAATCTGCTCTCCACCCTGAACCAACGCCACAGCACACCGCTTCCTGGCGAGGGACTGATGGATGTTCGTCACATGTATGGTAGATGACGCAGACTGAGTGACATCCCAGAGGGGGATTGTTCATGATTAAGGTCCACTTATCATGTTCTGGATCCCGAATTTTCTTCGTGGTTTCGCGATCCGGGCCAGTATAACCTGCTAATGCCACCGTCGCGGCGACAAAGGCGAGCGTGCAAGTTATGACAAGCGCTACCTTATATTTCATGCTTAAGCCCAACGAATTCTATTTCCCCTGAGTTAATGCAGTACTATAGTACTGCATAATTCGTCGAATTGTGAAGGTCATTTTTTTTATTGATAACACAAATGTTCTCAAGGTGTTACGCGATCTAACAAGGTTCATGCCCATGATTTAAGATTGTCCTTGTATAATTTGAACCCATCCATGGAGTATATCGAGCGGATGAAATTAAAAATCATCTTGTTACTTGCATGTATACCGACGTTCTTTTTAACCAGCTGTGGGAAGGCTTCCCAAGGCGAGCTTCGTCATACCCGCACAGCATCGCCGTCAACTACTCGAGCAAGAAGCTCGACCCCAACGATCTCCCCCTCTTACACACCAAATCCAACGTCCACCCAGATACCCTCTACAACCCCCACAGTGACGCCCACACCGTCACCAAGCATCACTCCTTTCCTATTTGCCAGAACACCGCTGACACCGCTCCACAATGTAGACTCAAATCAGCTTCTGGTTCTTCTTACGCAGATACAAGTGCCATCAAAATATAGCGCCATAATTCTATTTTCTCCCCACCATCCGGTGATGTACTTCACTGGAGCGGGTCTGTTGGTCAAACGTTTAGATTTGACGAGCAATGATTACTTGTCCGACCTCCTTGGCCCGGTCAATTCTTCGCCTGTCTTCCTAGCCACTTCTTCTGATGATTTGCTCATCGCTGGAAGTGACTTGAATAGGGTTATTGTGTGGGATCTACATTCAGGTAGCCCTGTTCAAATTCTTGAGCCCACCATCGACACCTTAAGAGGTTTGTATTTCACCGAGGATGATGACATCCTAGTGACTGTTGATTACGATGGAAATATCATTCAATGGGATCGCTGGTCCTGGGAAGAGGTCGCAAGAACTGAACTTCATCAGGAACAGAAGCGTGTGATATTTGTGCCTGAAAGTGATGGAGCCCTGATCCTCGACGATGTTGATGGGGTCCTACCAGTTGTCGATTTGGATGGTCGACTATTAAGTTCAATCGAGTTGCCTACCCTAAGTTATCGATTTGTATCTGTTTCGCAGGATGGCAAAAGTTTAATGATCCTGGTACATGAGGGTGTGCGAGTTTTTGATATTGATACAGGAGAGGAAGTCTTGTTCCTTTCATTGGAAGAAGTTCGAAGCGTTGCTGTTACGCCTGATTGGAGCCTGCTCGTGGCAAGCGATGCCGATCTAAATGTGCATATCATCGATCTAAGAAACGGCGAGCACCTGCTCACACAGAAAATGGATGTCTCGGCCATTCGTAGCTTAGAAATTTCTCCAGGTGGCAACTTGTTGGGCCTTTATGTGATCGGACCAGATCAGATGACCCCGTATATTGAACTGTGGGGGCTTGTCGGTGAGAATAAAACCCAATAATTGTCATTCTCGCTACATCAGATCATAAGGTTTGCGGTCACGGGTGAGGGTATAAAAATCACAAATAACTTCACCGTCCAAGGTGTGCTCGTGCAGGGAAAATATAATCTGCCTCTACGGGGCTGACGTCTAGCGATGAGCGTGAACAGGGCTGCCCGTATTGGACAGCCCTAAACGAATGCTTTTCCAGGGGTGAGGTCGATTTAATCTACATATCGACCACAACAATCTACTTCTTAGCCCCTTTAGCGCCCTTTATCTCTGTCAATGTATCGTTGATACGGAAAATCACGATCAACAACTCGCAGAAGATCCTCCAGAAGAGCGGTCCGAGGAGTAGCGTGACCAATCCCGCCAACACCAAGGTACCTCCCCCGTAATTAGACGTAGCGCCTCTGAATATCTGCAAGAGAGCATACAGCGCGATGATGACCGCACCAATCCAAAATACAACCTGAATAATGATCGGGGTGATCATCTTACGAAAAGTTAGATAATCGTCCATTGTCATCCTCCATCGGGAAAAGGTTGTCATCTTCTACAATCTTATCAATAGCCCATAATTGATAGATCTGTATTCTTCCCGCATTCACCTCCTCAATACCAAATGCTCAATCTATGTATTCCAATCCTACTTCATTTCATTGGCGGCCAGTATGCACTAAAGATTGTGGGCTGTCAAATGGATTTATTTCTTATTGATTCTGACCTGTTAGAGGATTTACCCCTGTGTCGATAAATCCCTCTAGAAGCTCCTGTAAGATCGTTTCGACCAATCGTTGCCTCCCATAGCTAATTAAGTCTGGGTTGGCATCTTGAATAATCATAGGTATCGGGACGCTCGCTCCACCTTGTCCTCCCAAGAGGTCTTCCCATAAATCACGCACAGCTTCAGCAGGATCCACACGCAGGGTGGCGACCCAATTTCTGAGCAACTCATCACCAGGCCTATGACCACCGATCAATATCATCCCACTTTCCACTAATGCAGAGAGCAATCGTGGATCTTCGATTTCAGGTGAGACATATACAGTATGCACAGCAGCTTCTATCAAGATGTCAACCGCTTCCTGCCATGCGTTCTGGATCTCGACCTCAGAGAGACCGACTTGGATAGGATATTGCACATAAGGCGGGAATATTGGCCGGCAGGTTCCACAAAAATAACGTGCGCCATTCACAAATCCGTTCAACCCCGCCTGCCCTGTGGGTGTATCGCTCCGTCCGATCACACCAACCCGCCAATCCTGGGTGATCACAGCCGAAATGTATCCCGCTATGAAACCCAATTGATCCGGTCGGAAGCCCATAGGACCAATAACACTCAGATTGTCGCTTGTTGACAGTCCTGAGATGCCTACAGCGAGAAATTGCACCGCCTCCATAGATTCAGCTAAGATTTCCAGGTCCTGATCCGGTGGAAACCCGACCACCAATTGGAATGAAGCGTCGATCTCTTCGCTGGATAATGACGTTCGCGTCTCCACAACATATCCCCCCTCGTTCGCCAACTCCCGGATAACTTCCTCTACGGATGAGAACAACTCAGGGTCAATCTCCTCCGAAGCCAAAAGGATCACACGGGGAGGGGATAGTGTAAAGGTTGGAGATAATGTAGGTGTCGGTTCAGGAGTTAACGTAACTCGTTCATCATCCGTCGGCGTGATCTCAGACGCTACCATGGGCGAACCGCATGCGCCGAGTATTAGGCCAAGGACTCCAGACAAGGCCAGGATTGCAACAACGGTGAGATTGGATCGGTGCTCTAAATTCATCTACCTGTATTCTACTATCCAGCTTTCCCCCACCGCTAGCCTTGCCAGGTACTTGTCTCCTGCTGCGCTAACCACAGACAAATCTCTTCCAGATGTTTATCTGCTGATACTCTGAAGGGATATTGACGAGGTCTTTCGCTGACGATATCCTTAGTACACAATGAAACGAATGAAGAAGTAAGCAATCTTACCATTGCTCAAGGAATGCCCAGAGTAGAATTAGTTAAAATCCACATAAAAGATCGTATGAACGATAGATGGACAAGATCCGACACCTCTCAAGACGTGATGCAATAAAGTTAGCGGCTTTAGGCCTAGGCGGGTATGTGGTCCCCCCGCTTATCTTAGGCGATTTCCCTCCCAACGAGAAGCTGGGTAGGGTATGTCAAGGTAGAGTGGATATTAAAGCAAGGCCAGATGGCAACAGCCAGACTGTCGGCGTGATTTACGATGATATGATCGTTCCGTGGTTGCGCGAGGTTGTTGGTGGACCCCATTCCATCTACGACTCTAATCTCAGATGGGTTGAAACAGATCAAGGTTATATTTGGGCTCCCCGTCTACAACCTGTGCTCAATCAGCCCAACCAGCCTGTAGACTCACTTCCTCAAACGAGTGGTGGGTCAGGGATGTGGGTTGAGGTGACGGTCCCTTGGGTCGACTTGATCCTCCACAACCCTCCCCCGCGTTCCCCGTGGCTCAAAGAAAACACAACCCCACGCCTCTATTTCAGCCAGATTCTTTGGGTTGATGAAATCCGAAAGGATGACCAAGGCCAAGTTTGGTACCGTATGAACGAACGCTACGGAAGTTATGGGGATATCTTCTGGGCAGCGGCTGAAGCCTTTCGCCCTCTCCTCTCGGATGACCTAGAAAGCATCAATCCCGATATCGAGGAAAAACGAATCCTGATCAATCTTAATTATCAAACGCTCTCTTGTTTCGAGGGTAGCAACGAGGTGTATTATTGCCGCATATCCTCAGGTGCCAAGTTCGATGCAGAAGGCAATCCTGTTGATAAATGGTCCACGCCTCTCGGCTCTCATCCCATTTGGCGTAAAGTTATTTCGCTTCACATGAGCGGTGGGACAACGGGGGGAGGGTACGATCTTCCAGGCATAGGGTGGACGACACTCTTTGTGGGAACGGGGATCGCGATCCATGGGACATACTGGCACAACAATTTCGGAGTAGCAATGTCACACGGATGTGTTAATGCGCGTCCTGAAGACGCTAAGTGGGTTTTCCGCTGGACAAGGCCAGAAGTAATCTACGAACCCGGTGATATAACCGTTTCCATGCCAGGCGGCACGAAGGTTGAAGTCGTTGAATAAAGGCTTCTTCTGAAGACCTCGATGCGTTTAGGTCTTCGCAATCATCTTTTCTAGATTTGGCAAACTCGAGGTTTAAAATATCTTTACGTTACGATCTTGATCAGTTCAGGACCAAGACCTCCTGCGCCCTCTGTAAATCGCCTTCAACATTAATCGCGCGCAATCTTGGTGTCTGCTTATCATGCTTGCGGAGTAAACCCGCAGCAGCCTTGGAGCATGTGGCTGAGATTCATCATCAGTCTCGAAGAGCGTTCGGCCTTCCAGAGGCACCTCCGGATAACGAGGCTGGGATCCAATGTGGATTATGCGCCCGTCAATGTGTAATAGGTGAGAATGAACGCGGTTTTTGTGGGCTCAGAACCCTGCGCGATGGTCGTCTCTATCACCTCGCAGGGACACCCTCAAGGGGACTCCTCCACTGGTACCGAGACCCACTCCCTACAAACTGCGTAGCGGATTGGGTATGCGACGGTCACACGCGATATGGTCGTCACAACCTTGCAGTTTTTTATGCGAGCTGCACGCTGAATTGCTTGTTCTGCCAGAACTGGCATTTCAGAACTGCTGATCCAAACCGCGACAAGCAAGGAAATGTTCAAGCCCTAAGTGCGAGGGAATTGGCCGCATGTGCAAACGAAAGAACCCATTGTGTATGTTTCTTCGGAGGTGATCCGGCAAGCCAAATGCCTCACGCCATCGCTACCGGTAGATTGCTCGAGAAACGTGGAATCGCAATCTGCTGGGAAACGGCCGGGACAATGCATCCAAGGTTACTTCGTGTGGCGGTGGAGCTCTCTCTTAACAGTCGTGGATGCATTAAATTTGATCTCAAAGCTTACGACTCAAATCTTCATCGCTTCTTGACCGGCGCTCCCAACGTCAGAACATTGGAAAACTTTACCATCGCTGCTGACCGTTTTAACGAGCGCCTCGATCCACCCTTGGTCGTTGCCAGCACACTGCTTGTCCCCGGGTATATCGATGCCGACGAGGTGGCTAAGATCGCTCGCTTCATTGCAGACCACAATCCAAGAATCCCATATGCTCTGCTTGGATTTCACCCACACTTCTACATTGATGATCTACCCTGCACTTCATCACGACACGCTGGTGAGGCTCTCGAAGCCGCCCGTGATGCGGGTTTGGAGAATGTTCGCTTAGGTAATGTGCAATTGTTATCGAATGCTTATTGAGAGCGTAATTCGAAGTCACTCCCATGAGGGGTGTATTTATGCTAGACTTCACCTCATCACGATAAGCAGCTATCACGGATGACTTTACGAACCGCTTCTGCAATCGCTAATCCGAATATCGCGTTCATCAAGTATTGGGGGAACAGAGATGCCGCATTACGTTTACCATCCAATGGTTCGATTTCCTTGACCCTCGGTGGTTTGGAAACCTACACCAGCGTAACCTTTGATGAGAGCCTTAGCTCAGATCACATCGCAATCGATGGACAACCGGCGTCTGCTTCAGCGTCCGAACGTGTCTCTCTCCATCTTGATCGCATCCGTCTCGTTGCTGGAATCGAGACCTATGCAACTGTAGAAAGTCGCAACAACTTTCCCGTTGGTGCAGGGCTTGCCTCATCCGCCTCCGCCTTCGCTGCGTTATCTCTAGCTGGAATCTCTGCAGCAGGACTTTCATTACAGCCTGCGGAATTATCCAGGTTGGCTAGACGTGGTTCCGGATCGGCTTGCCGATCGATCTTTGGCGGTTTCGTCGAATGGTACGCAAGCGAAACGGATGAGGGTTCGTACGCCGAATCCTTCGCGGCACCTGATTACTGGGACCTTCAAGATCTGATCGTAATCTTGAGTGGTGAACATAAAGGGGTTGGATCAACCCAAGGGCATGCCTTGGCAGACACGAGCCCGTTGCAAAGTGCACGAGTTGCAGACGCTCAACGCAGATTGAAAGAATGTCGAAGAGCAATCCTCGATCGTGATTTTTTCTCGTTGGCATCGATCATCGAACTTGATTGCAACCTCATGCATGCTGTGATGCATACTTCAACCCCACCTTTGATGTACTGGTATCCAGAAACCCTTCAGATCATGACTGCGGTATCAAAGTGGCGCGAAGAAGGCCATGAAGTATGCTATACGATTGACGCAGGTCCGAATGTACACTGCATCTGCACGTCTAAACACGCAGACACGATCGAGGAACGATTACATCATCTTCCTGGTGTCGTCAAAGTATTACGGGCTCACCCTGGTGATTCGGCCAGGGTTGTTCCATCCATTTGATTCGAACCAATCACAAACGCCACATACTCCTATCGCAATCTATTCAAGTACTGATGTGCTCCTTTTCTGGCAGTAAACACGGGACTATCCAGCATCCATGTGAAAGTTAATGGATCCCACGTTCACGATTATGATCGGTTTGCCATAAAGATGACTATTTAGCTACAATCACGATTCGACCGCAATGTTATAATCCGTTAAACATAAGTCTGAAGGAAAAAGGTTTATCAGTGTCTGATTTCTTGCTATTCGTCGTTGTATTAGGGTCACTCATTATCGGTCATGAGCTTGGCCACTTCTTCGCATCAAAACTTACAGGTGTCAGGGTCAAGGAATTTGGAATCGGTTATCCGCCCCGGATCCTTACATTGTTTGAGCTTAAAGGTACCAAGTACACCCTCAACTGGATCCCATTCGGAGGATTCAACCTTCCAGATGGAGAGGATGATCCCAGTGTGCCTGGGGGGTTCGCTGGCGCGAGTAAACGGGTACGATCAGCCATACTCATCGCCGGTCCAGCTGCCAACATACTCTTGGCTTTTATTGCCTTTTTATTTGCATTTAGATTCTCAGCACCGGATTTTGAACGAGTTCAAGTCATTCAAGTCGTGGAAGGAACACCCGCGGACCAGGCCGGAATTCTGACGGGTGACATCATCCTCAGCGTAGATGACCGTTCCATTATAGGCACTGATACCATGGTGGATGCGGTCAAATCACGCATTGGAATGCTGACAGAAATCAAGCTCTTACGTGATGGGCGTGAAGTCACGGTCGAGGTTATACCCCGAGAACAATACCCATCCAATCAAGGACCTGTTGGTGTCACTCTTGGACATCCAGCAAAAGTCATGAGCTGGTCAGAAGCAGCCAAGATTGGATTAGAAAATATCGGCCTCCAAGTGAACGCGATTATCCGACTTCCAGGTCGACTACTCTCTGGAACCGCTTCTCCTGAGGAAGCTCGCGTCAGTGGTTTGAAAGGCATTCACGATCTTCTCGCTTGGGCCAACTCGATCGATCGCTCTGCCCAGCGTCCATTCCTTACGCTCAACATGATTGGCGTGATCAGTACCGGTTTGGCGCTTGCAAACCTTCTCCCTCTCCCCGCGTTGGACGGTGGGCGATTGATGTTCATCCTTTTCGAGGTCGTATTTAGACGTCGTATCTCTCCGCGCCACGAAGGATTGGTGCACGCAATAGGCTTCACGCTTCTCTTGGCTTTAATGATTTATATTAATCTACAGGATTTCATCAACCCGATCACTCTTCCAAGATAACGTGTGACGAGTACTTGTATGACAACCTCATTTGAACAACTGCTTGAGTTGCTTTCAGATGAAACGCAGCCCTTCCCGATCGAAGAATTGGCAGAGCTCTCTGATTTAGATGCTGAGCGTACAACACAGCTCAGCAAAGTTTGGGATCTCGTTCCGACCGATCGGAGACGCACGTTAATCCATGAGGTTGGAACTCAGGCAGATTTGAGGATTGAGCTAACCTTCGAGCAAGTCAACCGATTGGCTCTCTACGATCCTGATCCTGAGGTACGAGCGATAGCCATCCATAACCTCTGGGAATGCGAGAACCCAGATCTCGTGCCCCACTTCATTGAAAGTCTTATACAAGATCCGACATCACAAGTACGTGCTGCCGCAGCCAAAGCTCTCGGTCTCTTTGTCTGGTTGGGGGAGATCGATCAAATTCCCGTCGATCTATTACAGCAGATCGAAGAGGCTCTCCTCGAGGCAACAAAAGAAGACCACGAGGACAACGTGCGCAGACACAGTCTCGAGTCACTTGGTTTCTCTTCACACAAGGAAGTGCCTCTACTGATCGAACAGGCTTACCAATCTGGCGATGAGGCGTATATCCAATCTGCGTTGTATGCGATGGGAAGGTCTGCAAGTGACCAATGGGGGTCATATGTGCTGGTTGAAATGAACAATCCTTCTCCTGCCATCCGCAATGAAGCAGCGAAGGCGGCAGGCGAGCTTGAATTAAGAGACGCCGCGGAATCCCTCATTGAGTTATTGGATGATGTGAATTTTCAAGTTCGCGATTCCGCGATCTGGGCGCTAGGACAACTTGGTGGTGACGAAGCAGCAGATGCTCTGCTCCTGTTGCTTGACAACACAGACGACGAGGAACTGGTAGAAAATCTCGAAGAAGCTCTTGATCACCTCGCTTTCGTTAATAACACCCGTGATTTTTATCTCATCGATTTCCCCGACAACGAGGAATAAAACCATTGAGTTCGCTTCCCAGCCTATTTTTCGACAATCTACTGCCGATCATCCTCATCGCTGCTGTAGGTTTCATCCTCCAACGGACTCTTGGAATTGATCCTCGAGGCTTCTCCCGAGTTATCTTCTATTCGTTTACACCAGCTTTTGTCTTCTCCATTCTCGTTTCAACGGACATTGAGACCAATGAAATGCTCAGGATGGCTGGTCTTTCGATCGTCTTATCGATCATCCTCGGGACATTGAGCTTTGTAATAAGCCGGATTCTGCAGCTTGAACCTCGTTCTGCATCCGCTTTCATCCTCACTGTCACGTTTATTAATGCTGGTAATTATGGCCTTTCCCTTAACGCTTTCGCTTTAGGCGATGTAGGATTACTCTGGGCTAGTATTTTTTTCATCACCAGCGCGATGCTGCTCAATTCAGTCGGTGTTTACGTGGCTACGGTAGGGCACGCTTCACCCAAAAAAGCTTTAATTGGGTTGCTAAAAGTACCTTCCGTCTATGCGATCCCTCTCGCTTTACTCGTACGCGTTAACGATGTCGATCTCCCTCTCGCTATTTGGCGTCCTATCGATCTTATAGGCTCCGCAGCTGTACCCACGATGTTAATACTGCTAGGGATGCAAATTGCTCGCGCTGGTTTGCCTAAACGCAAAGACCTTCTGATTGCCTCAGTTGGACTGAGAATGCTTGTATCACCACTTATAGCTTGGTTCTTGGTTCCCATTCTGGGTTTATCGGGTGTCGGACGACAGGCCGGCATCCTCCAAGCAGCGATGCCTACCGCCGTATTGAGCACGGTTATTGCTACGGAGTACGATGTCGAACCCGAATTTGTCACTGGCGTCGTTCTGGTAACAACATTAATTAGCCCCCTTACCCTCACTCCTCTGCTGGCCCTTCTTGGGATTTGATCCACACGACAGGCTCAGGATGACTTTCGTTTTAGGATCCATCGTTTCCATCGTAGTGGAGCACTAGAATTATTCGTATGAATTTCCAATCGAAGGGATGGAGATTAACAGGGAAGGACGTTAAAACCGATATAATCAATGCTTGGAGGGATGCTCTCGCTAACCTCGAATATTACAGTAGTCTCAGCCGACTCAAGGAGACGACATCTTGAAAACTCTAGTCTTTGATCTCGAAACCAAGAACCTCGCCCGCGAGGTCGGGGGATGGTCGAATATCGATAAACTTGGTCTTGCTGCTGCTGTTCTCCTACATGTTGAAACCGGCGAAGTATTGAGGTACGTTGAGCAGGATGCGAGTGATCTTATCGCACAGCTTCTCAAAGCAGATCGCGTAGTCGGTTTCAATGTGGTACGGTTCGATTACGTTGTGTTGCGACCTTATGGTCTTTCGCTAAATCCAGATTTGATAAATAAATCGATCGACATACTTGACCACCTTTATCAGTATCTTGGATTTCGCCTTTCTCTTAACAATCTTGCTGAGGCGACTTTAAACGAGACAAAGAGCGCAGATGGGATTATCGCGGTCCAGTGGTTTCGAGATGGGAAGATCGATCAGGTTCTTGATTATTGCGAGCAGGATGTTCGTGTGACCTATCGCCTATGGGAGTTCGGTCGAGAGAATGGGCACGTAAAATATCGCGACAGGGATTTTCGCCTACAAAGAGTTCCAGTATCTTGGTAAGAAGGGAAGGTTGTCAACGACTGGGCTATCATGTCGTGCTTGATGTTAAAAATTTCGATCGCTGATGATGCTCGATATACGACATTGATCTCCGTTCTTACTTCGCCAAACAATCGAATCATGACCCTCCACCGCGGACAACGCATATGAAAAAACTGCACCTATCCCTGGTGTATCTCGAAGCATCCGATAGAAATCTAGGTATTGTTGGCCCTTGATCATCTGACCCACCTGTGCTGATGGGTTGCAGAATTCCGTAATGAATAAGAGCTTGTTGGGGTAGCGGAGACGGTAAGTTTCATAGAGCTTTCCACCCCAGACTGATTTCATACCTGTAAAATCTGTCCAATAACAATTCACCCCAACCCAGTCGGCTTCAACGACGGCATCTTCTGCATCAAGCAGGAAGCGTTCTCCATCCTCGCGCCATCCTGATACACTTTCTCCATGGGACAATCCTGGAAACCCAAAACACGCTGCCGGGAAGACGGCCTTAAGTTGACCAACCACATCTCTAAACCAACGGCTGAATTCCTTCCCTCCACTCCAGGAACGTTCCCATCCCTCGGATTGAAGATTCGGATTTGTATGAATTTCAAAATACCTAATCCCTAAACCATAGAACCTGCCCATCTCTGGCTCGACTTCAGCTACGAAGCTCTTCGCTGAGATTGGAGCACTGGAAAAATCCGATGTCATGCGAACAGCAAGAAACATCCCCGGATTGATCTCCAGTAACCTTTTAACAGTCTCTGTCGTTTCAGTTTGATCGAGTTTTACAGCTTCTAGACGTGCTTCTTTGATCGCTTCGATATCATCCTCTTCCAATGGACCCCCCACCCTCCCATGAGCGCCTATTAGACATCTCCCTGCTGACCATGGATAGGCCTCTATGGATTTGGCGGTGACGAATTCTGGCCACACAAGAAAAGGGGTCGGATCGAGGATGTCTTTAGGAAAATCGGTTTCTTCTCGATCCGTCGCACCGTCTCGCTTGAGCGTTAGATGAAGATGGGATCCAACAGAAGCACCGGTTGAATCTGCCAACCCAATCACCTGTCCAGCTTGGACAATCTCCCCCTCCTTGATGAAAGCTTCTCTTAGATGTGCGTAGACAGTTTTATAACCGAATTCGTGTCGCAGGCGAACATGGATGCCGTATGGGTGTGACTTCGGGTTGGTATGAAGTCGGTAAACCTCACCATCCGCACAACAATAGATGTTCGTGTTGGTCCTCGCCCTGAAATCGACCCCTTCGTGACCTGGAAAACCCCAGCGTCCATAGATATGCGGATTCGCCCGGAACTCCTGTGTAATCACAGCGTAATCCGTCGGCCATATCAGATAAAATGGTCGCTCTTTTAGACCATATCGATCCTTTTCTTCCACACGCGTGTTTAACACACGCTGTAACTCTTCTGGCGACGTGACCTCGATTGGATCCAACCTTATCCCAGGATAGTGAGCGAGGAACCATCGCTCGATTTCACCTTGTTCAGGAAACCCTCCTGCGATTACAGGGAATGTAATTACTTGTCTAGGAGCCAAATATTGCGCTGCAGTGACAGGGTCTGGCGTCAGATTTGGTCCATATGCCATCACATACGCAGCACTTGCACGAACCCAAGACCAGTAATCATGTCGTGGTAGGAGGATGATTTGATAGTCCACAAGATACCCCCAACTAGGTGGAGTTAAAACCTAGGCCTTTGGCCTTAAGCGATACGAATCGGTTCTTACCAATCACAAGATGATCGAGGACTTCGATGTCCAACAATCGACCTGCTTCAACCAATGCACGCGTGACGTTGATATCATCCGGGCTTGGGGTAGGATCACCACTGGGATGGTTATGCGCCACGATGATCGCGGCGGCATTTGACCGTACGGCTTCTTTAAAGACCTCTCCAACACGGATTAATGAGGTGTTAAGAGACCCTTGATAGACCTCAACCGTGCGGATGAGATGATTGCGCGTGTCCAACAGTAAAACTCTAAAATGTTCCTGCTCGAGCGCTCCCATCTCATACAGCAGTAGTGCCGCTGCATCCTCGGGTGATTGGATTGTCGGTCGCTCTTCTGGGAGAGCTACAGACAAACGTCGACCAAGCTCGACCGCTGCCTTTAGTTGAGTCGCTTTGGCAGGACCGACGCCCCGCTGTTGACACAGTTCATCATAGGGCGCCTTATGTAAGCCGACCAACCCACCAAAATCGTTCAACACCCTCTGCGCTAATTGCACAGCATTCATCCCTTCGATCCCGGTTCGCAGTAGAATGGCGATCAACTCAGCGTTAGAAAGTGCTCCTGCGCCCAGGCTTGCCAAGCGTTCACGCGGTCGATCTGAAGTGGCGAGATCGGTAATCCGGTAACCTGGCTCTCTGTCCCCCATATCTGCCTCCAGGTGCAATTCTTATGCCGATTAATGTGGTGTTTCGACTATACTTCAGTCGCGATTTGATGTCAACGCAGTTCGAACATTAAATGAACGATTTGATGAAATCTGCAATCGCTTGGATTAAGGGACAACTTTGTGGCATAGGACAAGCCCAACCCCCGGATATCCTGCCATCTTCCATAGAAGCCGATCTTGGATGCTGATTTACATTGCTTTCCAAAAAACGAACGCGTGCTATAATCTCGGCCTGCAGGAGCTTTATATGCCTCCAGTTATAAACCTCAGTTCACTTGGAAATCTACTTACCTATTTGACGGCTTTCTTTGGCGCGTTTTTAGCTGCGTTGTGGTTGAGCTTGATATTCTGGACCTATCGGGATATTCGATCAAGGTCACAGGATCGCCTCGGGCAAGTATTAGCTGCGTTGGTTGTTGCTGTGTTAAACCTGCCAGGTCTGGTCATCTACCTCATCCTCCGCCCTCGACACACACTCAACGAAGTTTACGGACACACATTAGAGGAAGAGGCCTTGCTCTCTCAAATCGAAGACAGGCCCGCTTGTCCAGGCTGTGGTGCTCGCCTTCAAACAGATTGGCAGATTTGTCCTCATTGTCTGACAAGGCTTCGTAAGCCATGTACAAATTGCGAGCGATTAATGGAGCTTCCTTGGCAGATCTGTCCCTATTGCGGCACACCAGCTCCCGGTGTACGCACTGAAGGGCTAGAGACGGAAATAGAAGAAACCTCGAGTTAAATCGCGATCTAAAATTTATGTGATTGAGGTTTCCCCAAGGTAAATAAAATACAAGGGGGCTGACCTTTTAGGTCAGCCCCCTATAGGTGGAAGGCGTTGCTCTATGTTGTAAAGGCTGTCTTAAAAGCCATGCCCCTTGAGTTCACTCTTGACATCCATGTTTTTGAAGCTAATTCATATGTTCTTTTCTCTTAACACCGTCAAGCCTGCGTAAACAGCAGAAGTATCTAACTCCTCCTCAATGCGCAACAGTTGATTGTACTTAGCTACACGGTCTGACCGAGCGGGCGCACCTGTTTTAATCTGCCCCATATTCAGAGCGACCGCCAGATCAGCTATGGTTGTGTCCTCCGTCTCGCCGGATCTGTGGGAGGTCACAGCCTTCCAACCAGATCGATGGCACAACTCCACAGCTTCGATGGTCTCAGTGAGTGTCCCAATTTGATTCAACTTCACGAGTAACGCATTACAAGCATCCGTATCGATCGCCTTCCGTACTCGCTCTGGGCTGGTCACGAGCAGGTCATCCCCCACAATTTGGATCCGATCACCAAGTTCCTGCGTCATGAGTTGCCAACTTTCCCAATCATCCTGTGCCAGACCATCCTCGATGGAAGCGATCGGATACTGGCTCACCCACGATTTCCAAAAAGCTACCATCTCTTCGCCACTTAACTTCTGCCCTTCGCGTCGAAGATGATATCGTCCTGATTCCTCTTCGTAAAATTCGGAAGCAGCTGGGTCCAAAGCCAAAACCACTTGCTCTCCTGTCTTATATCCTGCCTTGTCAATCGCTTCGAGAATGACTTCAACGGCTTCAGCGTTCGCTTTCAGTGCAGGCGCATAACCCCCTTCATCTCCGACCAACGCAGTATAGCCTTTGTCCTTCAGTACATCACGCAGGCAATGATAGATTTCAGCGCCCCATCGAAGGGCTTCGGAAAAAGTGGGAGCTCCGACCGGCATGACCATGAACTCTTGCGCATCGGTCGACTGCCAACCGGTATGAGCACCACCATTCAAGATGTTCAACATCGGCACAGGAAGGATATGTGCGTAAACACCTCCAATATGACGGTAAAGGGGAAGTTGTTGCGAATTCGCTGCAGCCTTGGCGACGGCCAGGCTGACCCCAAGAATCGCGTTCGCTCCCAACCGGGATTTGTTCGGGGTCCCATCAAGTTCGATCATCGCCATGTCGATCGCTTTTTGCGCGATCGCATCCCAACCCAATAGCATCTCATAGATCTCGATATTGATATTCTCGACGGCCTTGATTACCCCTTTGCCACGATAACGATCTTCATCCCCATCTCTAAGTTCCAGGGCTTCATGGACTCCTGTTGAGGCACCGGAGGGGACCATTGCCCTGCCCCAACTTCCATCCAACAATACGACCTCGACTTCAACCGTTGGATTGCCACGCGAATCCAGCATTTCCCGTGCATGAATCGATTCAATTGTCGTTTGCATCTTTCCAGATCTCCTACGCTTTTCAACGTGAGATCATTATACACACTAGTTCGAGAAGGGACACTTATTCTTATTCATGTCTCTAGAGTTGAGTATCCTTTAGAAATATAGTAGGGGCGGGGTAACCCCGCCACTACACTCCTTGACATGGATCCGTAGATACCATGGAAAGCCTTGGATTCGTATTTAAGCGTAGGGGCGGTTCGCGAACCGCCCCTGCTTGTAGACGACAAGAGGAACGTGTAGGATGTATTCACATAGGGACGTAAACAGCTTCGTTTTCAGGAAAATAGAGATCTCTAGAGCCCTAACACGATATCATGCTGAGCGGATTTATCCATACCAGCGACTGGATTCAAAGTCGTTTCATAACATCCACTCAACTGGGATAATAACCCGACCACATGATAGAATCCGACAATGTCGACTGAGGACATGACTCTCGGAAGCTCTATAGCCCCTACACCAAACCGCCTCATTGCAGTTGCTATGAGTGGTGGTGTGGATAGTTCGGTCGCGGCTGGATTGCTTATTGAACAGGGGGAAACTGTCATCGGTCTGATGCTGCGTTTGTGGGGATCAGGCCCTAGCAATATTAATCGTTGTTGTTCGCCTGAGGATGTAAAGATCGCACGCCAGGTTGCGGCTCACTTGAGCCTTCCCCTCCAGCTGGTTGACGTCCAGGATCTATTCAAAAAGGTAGTTGTAGACAACTTTATCGATGGCTATGCGCAAGGTATTACACCTAATCCCTGTATCGCCTGTAATCGTCATATCCGATGGGGTGCCCTCACCGAAGTCGCTCATCAAATGGGGGCTACCCACCTTGCAACCGGGCACTATGCACGCATACAGGAGCAAGATGACCGATTTCTTCTTCTGCGTGGAGTGGACCAAGAGAAGGATCAGTCGTATGTGCTTAGCGTGCTTAACCAAAAGGATCTTGCCTATACACTTTTCCCATTAGGCAATCTCACCAAGGGTGAAGTACGAGAGCACGCTCATCGAATGGCACTTCCAGTGGCTGAGAAGCCTGAAAGTCAGGACCTTTGTTTCGTTCCAAATGGAGACTATCGAGATTTCCTCCGTCAACAAAAGTTGCCTTTGCTACCGGGACCAATTCTTACTCAGGAAGGAGAGTCGCTAGGAGAACATCGGGGCCTTGCAGATTACACCATTGGCCAACGACGGGGGCTTGGCATTTCTGCATCCTATCCCCTTTACGTGCTAGACAAAATAACTGCCACAAACACTTTGATTGTTGGACCAAGATCTGCCTTAGGACGAGATCAATTTGTGGCGGGCCCGGTTAATTGGATTCAGGGTGATGCTCCCGATGAGTTGTTCGAAGTGGGTGTACAGGTACGATACAAATCTCAGATCGTGCTTGGTTCTGTCGAGTTATTACAGGATGGCTATGTTGATGTGAAGTTAGGAACCGACTTGCCAGATATAACCCCAGGACAATCGGCTGTCTTCTATCATGGTGAGATTTGTCTCGGAGGAGGGGTCATACAGTCATGAACGCCCCTAGCCTCTTCCTGGCCATGTTAATCGCAACCTCTTGTGGCCTGGTCTTTCACCTCATCCGAGGTGGTGGATTAGCTCGTCTTGGGCTTTATGTGTTGACATCCTGGGTAGCCTTCTTTGTTGGGCATCTCGTGGGAACGTGGCTTAAATGGGATTTCATGCGAATAGGGACATTGAACCTCCTTCCTGGTCTTTTAGCGACCGCGTTAGGTTTAATCCTCGCGAACCTCCTGGCAGGACCCGAGCGAAAATCCATACGCCAGCGACGAAAACGCACCCCCCCAACTCGTAAAAGCAAGTAATCCACTGTGCTATAATGTTCCCATCATGAACGAAGAGATCTCCGAACGCACTTCACCCCCACTCGAAACTTCACATCCCACCGTGAACGGTGAACGATCACAGTTGTGGATCGTTGTAGCTGGATTTTTCATACTTCTTCTCATCGTCGGAATGGTCGTCGCCATCATCTCGATGGTCAACAATCCTGATAAGACCGAGACCATACGAGATATTGTCATCATCTTTATGGCCGTTGAATCCTTGTTAATCGGGTTGGTGTTGATCGTGTTGATCACGCAGCTCGCTCGATTGACGGCGATGCTTCAAAATGAGGTCAAACCCATCCTAGATTCGACCAATGAAACCATCAATACTCTACGTGGCACGACCACTTTTTTAAGCGACAATCTCGTTGAGCCGGTCGTTAAAGTTAATAGTTTTGTAGCAGCGTTCCGACGTGCCATCGATCTTGTGAGATTTGGCATCTCAAATCGGAGCTGACGTTCAGTAAAGGAGTCGAATTATGGCTGACAGAGACGGCGATTTTGGGGCGTTTATCACCGGTTTCGTCGTGGGTGGATTGGTTGGCGCAGCAGTTGCCTTGCTTCTTGCTCCCCAATCAGGTGAGGAAACGCGAACCTTGATCCGAGATAAGGGCATCGAACTTAAGGATCAAGTTGAACAAACTGCAGAAGAAACACGATCGAAGGCTGAAAAACTTGCACAAGACGCTCGAATGAGGGCACGTGATCTTCAAGAGCGCGGTCAGGTTATCCTCGAAGAACAGAAAAGCAAGATAGAGCAGGCAGTCGAAACGGGTAAACGTGCGGCTAAACGTACGAAAAAAGAAACGGAAGAGGCAGCTGGAGACGAAGCACCCGCAGAAGCATAGGTATAGCACAACTCACAGAAAATGATCGGGTCTTCAATAGACCAACTTGACGTTTAATCCATACTAGAATTCCAACCCAAGTACAAAATAGGGCACACATGATCATGTGCGCCCTTTCTCATTCCCGACACACTTTTCCTTATGAAACAGTTACTCGTCAAAACCCTCGGATCGTGGACGATTCACCACGATAATTCAACCATCACTTCAATCAGACCATCTGCCACGTCACCTGCCAGAACGCTGGAGGCCGTGCCTATCGCTTCTACAGCTAGTTCCCCCGCCCGACCGTGGATATAAGCACCCAGTACCGCAGCTTCGTAAGCTGCAAGTCCTTGTGCTTGAAGCCCCACGATCGCGCCAGCAAGGACATCTCCGGTACCCGCTCGAGCCAATGCAGGCGTAGCGAAAGGCAACACGGATGTCTTGCCATCCGGCGCAGCAACCACAGTAAACGCTCCCTTCAGCACGACGACATGCCCCCAACGTTCTGCCCACAGCTTTGCGGTCTTCACCCTATTCGCTTGGATTTCATCCTTCGGGAGGTCAGTCAACACCGCCATCTCCCCTGGGTGAGGGGTCAACACCGATGGCTTGGGAAGCAAGTCGGGCCAATTGGGAACGCGTTTTAACAACTTCAGGCCATCCGCATCGACCACGCAGGGAGGAAGCGATACAGCAACCTGTTCTCGTTTCTCAGATTGTAGAAAACCTATCGTTCCGCGTGATATTCCTGCTCCCTCGCTGAGAAATCTCGCTAGAAATGTCTCAGTGGCATGCTCTTGACCGAAACCTGGACCCAGAAGCATCGCTTGTGTCGTCTCCAGTTCCTGCTTCAAAATCGCTACCGACCCTTCCGCAATAACCCCCATCTCATGCGGTAAAACAACCCAAGTCGCTTCAGGTAGTTGAGAGACTAGCATTGACTGAATTGGGGCTGGCACCGCTAACGTGACCAAACCCGCACCCACCCGATAGGCTCCTAAACCTGCCAAGACGACAGCACCCGGGAAATTAATCGAACCGGCAATGATTAAAGCCCGTCCAAAAGTACCCTTGTGAGCGTCTCTCGGTCGGGCTGGTAACCAATGCTTGATTGCTTCAGGTGTCACTAACTCAAGAGCAACATCGGCAAGTTCACCCTGATCCGTTTTTATTCCAATATCGGCTACGAAAAGTTTTCCAACAGCGTTCGCCCCCGGAAAAGTCAGAAGTCCGGGTTTTACGGCCGCAAGAGTCACCGTCAAATCACACGCTATAGTCTCCTCTGCAATCTGACCGGTGTCGCAATCCAAACCCGAAGGACAATCGACCGCCACAACAATCGGTTGGTGATCTCGTAGGCGGAGCTCATCCTTCACCTTGCTCAGCACATCCTGGGCAACGCCTTTGATGGGGAGTTGGAATCCCGTCCCGAGAACAGCATCAATGATCATGTCCGCACCGCTGACCATTTTTTGTAATGTTTTCCAGTTTTGATCCTGCTCAACGCTGGAGATCTGAGACGCGCCTTTTGTCAGCCGCGAATAGTTCACATCCTCTTCCGATCGTTCTCTAGTCAAATAAGCGGATACCTCAGCACCCTGCTCCGCAAGGTAATGCCCTACCACAAGACCATCGCCACCATTATTGCCCGTGCCCACGAGGATCAGCACTTTCATTCCGATAAGGTATGGCCACTGCTCTTGTATGGCTTCGGCGATCACTCGACCAGCGTTTTCCATCATCAGTTCGTATGTTAAACCTGAAGCATCAGCGGCTTTCTCGATGGCACGCATCTGTTCAACAGTAACGATTTTCGCCAAGTTACCCTCCCTGACCTTCACTCCAGATTTCCCCAATATACTCTTGAAGTCCTAGCTTCCGAAGTCGTTCTGGAGTTGGTTTGCCTGTCTCAGGATCCCAGCTACGGGTTTTATAGTACGCGGCAAGCATCTCATTAAATGGAAGCACATATCCCGCCGAGCCTCCATCGGTAAGCGGCTTGAGCAATTGCTCTGGCAGTCGATCATTTGCCCCTGTCAATCCTAATCGATGATTGATGATGCGTTTAAGATTCCAAGATCGCTCCCCAATTTCCAACAATTCCTCAAGGCTGTATTCAAATCCGGTGACATGATTTACCAACTCAAGCAAAGTTTCGGGTGCGACATTCGCAAAATAACAAAGCACCAATGAGTTCCACATCGTCCGCCAATCCTGATGACGAGCGATATTATCGACCTTTTCTACACTTGCATGTCGACTGTAGAAATCAATGCCAATTTCTTCAAATGTTTGTCCGTAAGTATCCACCAGGAAATAATCGCTCTGGTTGTGACAGGCCCCTCTAGGAGAAGTGGCATACGACATTGCCGTGCCAGTTGATCCGCGAGGGTCATGATAAGGGACCTCTAGATTATTCACCTGAACCGCTATTTCGGGGACATGGAAATGCTCGGCAACGGCTTTCGATCCTTGGGCTAGTAGCTCCCCAATACCTTGGCGATGTGCCATCTTGTGCAGAATCTGCACCGCAGGTTCAGGGTCTCCCCAGAGCAGAGGAATTCCGCCTGTATCTGTCTCAGTAAGCAATCCTTCATCATAGAGCAGATACGCTAATCCGAGGATGTTTGAAGATGAGATCGTGTCCATCCCATAGCGATCACATTGTTCACCCAACATTGTAATGGCAGATATATCGTCAATGCCTAAATTGGGGCCAAAACCAACAGTCGTCTCATACTCAGGCCCTTTTCGGTTTATTCCATCTGAGAGTTTTACAACTCGCCCGCATGCGATCACACACCCTTGACATGCACTGACACGACTTAATATCGTTTCCGCAACGATCGTCCCTGAGACTTTCTGAACACCAAGATATGTTGCCATCGTGAAATATCGTACCGGCATTTCACCGAGATAATGCATGTAATCCATGATCCCTGCGCTGCCCACTTCACGCGCCGCGCGGCTGAAGTTATCATCTCGTAAAGCTATATTCGCTTCCCGTCGGAGCCTTTTGAACTCCTCAACTCGGGTGATTGGAATGGGTCCATTCCCTCGGACGGCCACGGCCTTCAAACGCTTCGATCCCATCACCGCGCCCATACCTGTACGACCTGCGGCTCGACCATGATCGCATAGGATTCCCGCGATCGGGAGCAGGTTTTCACCCGCTAGACCAATGCAGGCGATTCGTGTTAAACGATCACCGAGTTCATCCTTGATCCTCTCCTGCGTTTCGTAGGTGTCGCAGTTTCCCCAAAGATGACCTGCTGACCGTGTCTCAACCTCCCCCTCACGGATGCTCAAATAGACAGGTTCGTCCGCAGTACCGCTGATCATCAACCCATCGTAGCCCGACCGGCGAAGCTCGGGGCCGAAAAATCCTCCGACATTCGACTCCCCCCATAATTGGGTGGCCGGGGATTTTGCACATACCACATAGCGCCCGACTGCGGGACCCGTGGTTCCGGTTAGCGGTCCAGTTAGAAATAACAAAGGCGCTTCAGTACTAAGGGGTTCCAAATCCTGGGTAAGGTGAGGGTAAAGCATGCGCGCGCCGAGGTTGGGTCCACCAAGATAAGCTCTCATTTCCTCGGTTGGGATCAACTCCAGATTGCTGACCCTTGAGCCTAAATCAACATTCAAAACACGAAAAACATAATCCTTCATGATTTACCTTAGAAGTTATGATGTCAGTTTCGATGATCGCCGATTGTATACCTTCGAGCCAAGCAACAATTCTCTTGTCGAGCCTTTTATTTTATCTCAAGCTGAGGGTAGTGGTGTGCCCCCTCCTTCTTCGGCATGCGGCTCATCGCGAATTCAGCCAAAGCCGTGATCGTCAAAGTTGGATTTACACCGGGATTGGCCGGCAGAATAGAACCATCGATGATATAGAGCCCAGGATAGTTAAACACCTCACAATTTATATCAATAACCCCCTCGGATGGTTCGCGTCCAAATAGACATCCACCGATCAAATGGGCCGTCGTAGGTAAATTGAGCAGACTAGATGGAAACGATCCAAAAGGTCTGCCACCGATCTTCTCCGCGAACATCTGCGTTACTCGATTTCCAAGTACCAAATCAACCGGGATCGTTTTATTGACATCATGCTCTGCAATCAGACCACGACGGAAAAGTGTGAAGAGACCTCGTCCCAGTTTCAAACGCATCAAATTATCCTCAGCCTGCATGACCATCAATCCAACACCGCGTCTCGCCAATCCAGGAACAAGCTTACTGCGAATCATGTCCATCGGTCGTCGGACAATTGAGACAATGGTATTCCAAAGCCGAGCCACGAATCCTCCCTCGACCTCGATAAATGGACATGCCAATAGACGGTACATCATCGATGAGCCATCAGAAAATCGGACTGGTTCAACGTGTGTCATAGCGTCAGCATTGAAAATGGAGGTAATCGCCAAGCCTTTAGAATGGTCATCCCTGTCCTCATGGGTAAATCCACCTAAAAAAGCCTCGCTATTCGTGCGTACAACTTCACCCAATCTTTTCGACAACTTGGGGAGAGATTGATTAATATCACGACAAGTTAAAAGTAGTTTCAGAGTTCCTAAGGCTCCGGCTGCGACGATCACATTTCTCGCTCGCACTGATTTCATGGGTTTATACAGCCAAGCCGTCGAGGAGCTGAAATAGATTTCATATCGGGCGCCATCAGGCTGATGGGTAACCAATGGACGAATATCTTCTGCCTGGACCTCAGGGCGTACTTCTGCACCCCATTTCTCTGCAAAATAAAGGTAGTTCTTATCTAAGCTATTCTTTGCGTTATAACGGCAGCCAACCATGCATGCACCACAATGAATACAACCTGCCCGTGCAGGACCCTCACCCCCAAAATAGGGATCGGGCACTTCTTCGCCAGGTTCTCCGAAAAAGTAGCCTACTTCAGTTGGCTTGAAAGTATCTCCATAACCAAGCTCATCGGCGATCTCTTTAAGCGCTTCATCCGCAGGCCACAAGCATGGATTTGTTGTAACCCCAAGCATTTTTCTGGCGGTCTGATAATGTGGCGCTAAAATGTTCCTCCAATCAGCCAGGTGGCTCCAACTTGGCGCGTCGAAAAAGCTGTCTACCGGTTGCATGAGGACGGCTGCGTAGACCAAACTCCCACCCCCTACCCCGCTTGACCCGAAATGGAAGAATCCGCGGAAGAAGCTCAGCTGCTGAATCCCGAAACAGCGCAGCGCAGGCAGCCATAGATACTTCCAGATATTCCAATTGGTTCGCGCATAATCTTCATCAAGGAACCTCTTCCCGCGCTCGAGAACCAGGACACGATATCCTTTTTCTGTTAGGCGCATCGCGGAAACGCTGCCGCCGAATCCGGATCCGATGATCACGAAATCATAGGTGTCTTCATTTCGATGAGAAGGATCAGCCATTCAGGAACCCACCTTTCGATTCAAAGAATTAGCGAGGTTTACTCCTCGACTTCGATCTCCACCGAGCTGCAGCAGCGGACGAAATCTAAGACAGTTGGTACATTGCGTAGCATATAGGCCATGCTGCCCTCGACCTTTAGACGGCGTGTGATCATGGCCTGCATCGGATCAAGCTCCCCTCTTAGAATTCGAAGGCAATTCGCTTGTGGCGCGGTTAAGGTGTAAGCAGCGTCGGGCACCTCTTCTTCCTCGAGATCGATCACCCGTGCCTCACGACATTTGCCGTGCCAGAGATCGAAATAGAAAGTCATGGGAAGATCCACGCTCTCTATACCTTTATCTGGTTCAATCACAAACAATATGTCTCCCTCCCAATTTCTTGCGATTTGCGCGTATTGCTCGTCCTGATTAAGAACATCCATGACCGCTTGCACATACTCCTCGCTTGGAAAACGATAGGCCATCACATGCCTCCTTCCTCTGTATCAGAAACCGTTGGGATTATGCGATAATCCGCGTTATGTGTCAAAAGGATTTCATTGACAGGCCCATTACGCTTCTGTTAAACTCACGCACAACATACCCACACTTAATAATGACATGAATAACCAAAAATACTACCTCACACCAGAAGCAGCGTACAATCTCAGAAATGAATTGGACGAGCTAAAGGGTCCACGTCGATCCGATTTAGCAAAACGCCTTCGCTTTGCGATCCAACAAGGTGATCTAACCGAGAACGCCGATTACATCGCGGCGAAAGAGGAACAGGCCTTTCTAGAAGGACGGATTTTAGAGCTGGAGACGCTTTTACGAGATGCGATCATTGTGGAGAATACTGAACCCTGCGATCAGGTGAGGATCGGATGTACGGTGAAAGTGATCATCGGTAATCGTGAGGAGAGAATTTTCCACTTGGTAGGCATGAAAGAAGCTGATCCGAGGCAGGGAAAGATCTCACACGAATCGCCCATCGGGAAGGCCCTTCTGGACTCACGTGTCGGTGACACGGTCACCGCGGAGACGCCTGCGGGTAGAATTAATTTACACATCCTCGACATCCAATAGACATTCGATGATATGATAAACGTGTGGGCGGTTCGTGAACCGCCCATAAACATTAGACAAGCTGTTGGTTAGTCAGACGAGATTGGGGCAGGCATCCCGCCTGCCCCTTCTATGTCATTTACTTGTTGAGGTGATCTAGGATCAACCAGTTGTTTGCCATGCCATCAATTCGATGGTCACGCGCTCAAAGAAGCTTTCCTCAGGGAGCGGGCCTTCGCCATAGCTCATATCCACGATGCGAACATCAATCTTTAGGGATGCAGTTTCGAGGGAAACCATACCACCGCTTTCCGCCAAAACAGGGTCACCCTTGGCAGCCAGCCGGTTATGTGACTCGTCATCATTGAACGCATAGCGGCTCATCAAAACCTTCGTCACGGTTTGGATGTCGTTTTTATCGAATAACCAAACCTCGAAAGCCGCTACTTTTTTCGGCTCTTCGACACCGATCACCTCACCGATGCCAACGCCACATTCACCAAGGAAGTCTCCCGTTGGGCTCTCGATACTGAATGAATCATCGTAGAGGTCGTCTCCGAGGGTATATGTAGTACGGAAAGTTGCCAATGGTTGATCGCTAATATCCACCACGCCAGGCTCGACTTCATCCTCCATCATTTCGAAACCCGGTTCTGCGTAAACCTCTGCAGGTTCAGCCTCCATCCGACGACGTATGTAAAACGCACCGACGAGAAGTACTCCTAGCACAAAAGTTACGATGAGAACTGGCAGCAGGAGCTTTGACGCCGTAGAACCCGCTGCCTCCTCTGCAGGCTCTGGGGGTTCCTCAATGGGCGACTCGACGGCTACAAGGGCCTGGAACTTCTGAATTTCACTCGGGCTCAAATCCCCCGGGGCCTTGCCAACTTCCGCCAAGATATCAGCTCGCGTATCCCCAAGACTCTCATAGCGATCTTGAGCCAGTGTAGGATCGAGGTTTACAGAATAGGAATCGATGACCATCCGGAGATAGTCCACCTGTAAATCCCATCGCAACTGAGCTGGTTCACCATCCACCCATTCTACGGGATTGAGCGCCCAAGCATAGACCACCCCCAGGATGATCCCACCGATCAGCGCAATCCCAACGAGTGTCCACTTACGTTCTATGAATTCTTTTATGGCATCCATAACCCCTCACTTCTGATCTCATCAAGGTTGGAGATCATTCAAGGTTGCCCCCCTCAGCGCATCGCATTCTAGACCTTTCGACCTGGTTAGGCAACCCCCCTTGTTGCAGATTCTGTGCCATACTGTGTTAAACTTCAAATTTTTTCCGCTCAACTTGCTTGCCACAATGAATACACTGGGCATGTTCGTCATTGGAGACCACTAGAATATCATTACAATCAGGACAAGGGTACGGAAGCGGTCGTTTCCAGCTTGTAAAATCGCATTCAGGATAATTGGCACATCCATAAAAAATTCGCCCTTTGCGTGTTTGCCTCTGTACCAATTCACCTCCGTCCTTGGGACAAATAACCCCAATTTTCTCGAGCCACGGTTCAGTGAAACGACAAGAAGGGAAATTTGAACAACCGATGAATTTTCCATAGCGCCCATGGCGCACGATTAATTGGTTCCCACATTCAGGGCATGTACGATCGATTTTTTCTGGTTCAGCATTAACCTCTGGCATCGCCTCTTCTGCGTGTCTAACTTGTTCCTCGAAAGGTTCATAAAATTCGCGCACGACTTCTACCCATTCACACTCTCCAGCAGCGATTTCATCCAGCTTATCTTCTAATCGAGCTGTGAAACCTAAATCAACAATGTTCGGAAAATATTCGAAGATCAAATCATGCACAATTTCACCGATTTCCGTTGGTATCAATCGTCGATTCTGACGCTGTACATAACCTCGCTGTCGAAGAGTCGAGATGATTGGCGCGTAGGTTGAAGGTCGACCTATGCCATTATCTTCCATCGTACGGATCAATGTCGCATCTGAGTAGCGCCGCGGAGGCTGTGTAAAGTGTTGTTCAGGATAGAGTTCCTGTAGGATCAGCACTTCCCCATTCACAAGTTCAGGAAGTTGTGCCAGTTGGACGTTCAAATCTGCTTCGTCGGCTTTCGCTCCATTAGAACCCTCTTTATCCCCCAATAACTCCAGAAAACCCGGGAAACGCAAGCTTGAAGCAGTGACGCGCAGGAGATAGCTTCGCTCCTCAGCATACCCGTCAACCTCAATACTGAGCGTGTCGTATTCGGCCGGCTTCATTTGGGACGCGATAAAACGCGACCAAATCAGCGAATAAAGTTGGAATTGTTCCTCGGAGAGGAATGATTTCACGCTTTCAGGATCTCGTACGGACGAAGTAGGACGGATCGCTTCATGGGCTTCTTGGGCACGACGAGATCGACTGCGATAGGATGGTGACTTTTCAGGTAGATATGCTTCTCCAAATCGTCTTTTGATCACATCTCGTGCTTCTTGGATCGCACTCGCCGCAACATTCACTGAATCGGTCCTTATATAGGTGATCAGACCATCGCGTTCCGATTGACCTAAATCGATACCCTCATACAGTTGCTGGGCGATGACCATCGTACGACGAGCTGTGTATCCCAATCGTCGTGAAGCAGATTGCTGAAGAGTTGAGGTCGTGAATGGAGCGGAAGGGCGACGGACACGCTTTCCTCGACGCACTTGTGAAACCTGGTACTTCGCATTCCGCAGATCCAGCAGAATAGGTTCAACATCCAATTCTGAGTTAAGCTCAGGTTTTTCGCCGTCGATCTGAACAAGCCTCACAAGGAACGAAGGCGGCTTTTCTGGGTGGAGAAGCTCAACATCGATCGTCCAATATTCCTGCGCCACAAAAGCTTGGATTTCACGTTCGCGCTCAACGATCAATCGCAAAGCGACTGACTGGACCCGACCTGCTGATAATCGACCGCGCACCTTTGCCCACAGCAGTGGACTTAGGTTGTATCCCACCAACCTGTCAAGGATTCTGCGTGCTTGTTGTGCGTTGACAAGCTCCAGAGAAATCCCGCGTGGATTCTGGAAAGCATGCTCAATCGCTGGTCTTGTGATCTCATGAAACACAACCCTTTGTGCAATCTCAGGATCGATTTTCGCTGCCTCGAGTAGATGCCACGCTATGGCCTCCCCTTCTCGATCTGGATCTGTAGCCAAGTAGACCTCTTTCGATTTGGCTGCAGCAGCAATAAGTTCCTTTACAACTTGCCTCTTCTCATTGGGAACGCGGTATTTGGGTGTGAAATCGTTCTCAACGTCGACTGATAATTGTGAACGCAAAAGATCCCTCACATGCCCAATAGAAGCCGCTACTTTAAAGCCCTTCCCAAGAAAGCGCCCCACGGTACGTGCTTTCGCTGGCGACTCCACGATGACCAACTTTCCGGTCCGTTTGCCGCTGGCAGCACCCTTTCGCTTCTTTTTTTTCTTCTCAGGGTTTGGCTCCAGACCCTCGTGAGCATCTGTTTTGCCCATCCGGTAAAGCCCCGCGCCGCATACTGGGCAGACACCCTTGGTTGACGGAACACCAGTAGAGGTAAAGGTAGGTTCCGGGTTTGACATTTCCCTTTTACGCTTGCACTTCACACAATACGCTTCCACACATAACTCCTAAGAATCTAAAGGTATTGATCCAACCCAGAGATTTCCAGCTCTTTCACCAATCGACGAATATCTTCTGCCCGTTCGCGATGACAAATTAAAAGCACATCGCCTGTGTCGATGACAATGACACCCTCTACTCCTAACGAAGCAATTAATCGGTCTTTATCAACCTCCGGATCCTGATAGATCAATGCATCTTTCGTGTCGAGGATCAATGTCTTCGGGGCATCGATCAAATTCCCCATCTCATCAATGTCCATCAATTCGAATAAACGGTTCCAGCTACCAACATCCCACCATCCCAGATCTTCGGCTGGGATCACAGAAACCTGCTTGGCACCCTCCATGACCCCATAATCGATCGTCTGACTCTTAAGCCCACACCAAACATTCTCAATCGTCTCCGCTTCTTCGGGTCCGCCAAGTGCCCTTTCAATTCTTTTCAATCCATTGTGAAGGTCTGGCATTTGCCGTTCGATCTCTTCAAGGATACGGCTCACCTTCCACACGAACATCCCTGAATTCCATGCGAATTCACCGCTGGCGAGGTACTCCTTGGCTTTTAATAGCCCCGGTTTCTCTTTGAAAGTTTTCACTCGGTATGCGTGATATCCGCGATATTCGCCCAACGATTCACCACTTTGAATATAGCCATAACCGGTGTCGGGGTATCGAGGGGTAATCCCCAATGTCACCAATTCGTTATCACATGCCACGTCATAAGCAGCCAGGAGCAGATCCTGAAAACGTTCAACATCCGCGATGTAATGATCAGCCGTGAGAACGGCCATGACACAATCGGGGTTCTGCTCGTGCAGGATAATCGCCGCAAGTCCAACTACAGCGGCCGTACCTCGAGGGGAAGGCTCAAGGATGAAATTGGATTCTGGTAATGATGGAGTTTGTACCTTAAGAACTCTTGCCTGATCTGCGACCGTGACGATGTAGATTCGCTCCTGGGTCATGATCGGCAAGATCCTGTCGACCGCCATTTGAAACAAGGTGCGTTCGCCAAGAAGTTGAAGTGTTTGCTTTGGGCGTGCCCTACGTGACAGCGGCCAGAGGCGTGTACCTCCCCCCCCTGCCATGATCACTGCTGAATAATCTGTCATTTTATTCATCATTCTACTCGGTAAGAAGCACGCATTTCACCAGCCAAGATGTAATGCATACCTCCTACCTGACGTGCGCGTCCCTTGAGTTCGAGCATTGATAAAGACGCGGTGATTTGGGAGATTGGGAGGCCGCAGCGTTGTTGCAGCTCATCAATATGAAGAGGTTCGCTGCTTAGAGCTTCAAGAATGCACCTCTCCGTCTCATCATCCGGACCTTTCGGAGGGGCAAGTTCCTGACGAGCGATTAATTCTAGGTTGAGTGCCTCTAACACATCATCGGGATCAAGAAGTGGATGAGCTCCCAAGCGGATCAGACGATTCGTGCCACGACTTGCTGATCGATGGATATCACCTGGAACTGCGAATACATCGCGTCCCTGTTCAATCGCGAAATCGGCCGTAATTAGTGCCCCACTCCCCCCACCGGCTTCGACCACGACTACGACAAGGGACAACCCACTGATGATCCGATTTCGGGGCGGGAAATTCTTAGGTTCGGGTCTGGTTCCAAGTGGATAATCGCTTATGACTGCTCCCTGAGCAGCGATCGATCCCGCGAGCTTACGATGCTCCCGTGGATAAAGTTGATCTAGCCCAGAACCAAGCACCGCGATCGTTCGACCACCAGCATCCAGCGCTGCCTGATGAGCGATAGAATCAATGCCTCGCGCAAGACCGGAGACCACTGTAACGCCATTAAAAGCAAGGTTCGTAGCGATATCGCGTGCGATTGCCTTGCCATAGGGTGTGGCCCGTCTTGTTCCAACAACGCCAACTGCCAATCGATCTTCGTCTCTCACCTCACCCCAAACATAGAGCATCGGTGGCGGAGCGTGGATCTCCCGCAATCTTACAGGGTATGCATCATCCTCCCATGTAAGGACTTGAAAACCAAACCTATCAATCCGTGCGAGTTCTCGATCCAAATCCAGTCGAGCGCGGGTATCTAGAAACGCCTGTATTGTCTTGGGACCTAATCCAGCTGATTGGAGTTCCCCACGCGAAGCATTCCACGCCAGCTCGAGATCCCCAAAGGCGTTAAACAGTTTTTGTATACGGACAGGACCGATTCCCAAGACTCGGTTGAAACCGATCCAAAAGCGTCTTTTATCCCCCATTGAAGCCTCCAATATCACCTACATGCTTTCCAAAAGCCGGCTGAGCATACCATAGCGATTCCTCGTGTGTCAAGTTGGTGTCCTTCGATCTAACGATAGGGTGCTCTCCTTACCCACCATGACATCGATAACTCAGTATGTTTTTACTCAGTGAATCATCTCACCCCGCCACATCTTTGGACGCTGTGGGGTTCTTGGGAAGGACCATAAACGCGCCCGTGGCATGACCAACCAATCGCCCTTCTTCATCGAGCAGCTGCATCTCAGCTATGTCTTGGCGCGTACCTTGGCGGATTATCTTTCCGATGGCTCGTAGGGACATCTTCTCAACGGGTTCAAGATAGCGAACGGTGATCTCCGATGTCACAATCCGACTAGGATCATTGCGGGCCAAAGCCACGGTGAACCATCCAGCGGTGTCAAGCATCGTCGCATACACTCCACCATGGACACCACCTAACGCATGATCGAGATTGGGATTATGAGGTAGATCAACGACCGCAGATCCATCCTTTGTGAAAGTTAAACGCATGCCAAAGTATCGAGAAATTGGAGCTCGACCATGAAACATATTGAGCAGCTCTTCTTCTCTCTGCCTATTCATCCGAAAGGACCTCCTAGTAACAAATTGTGTCGACTCTTATCTTCTCAATATACGGATGTTCCGCTCGTATGGCAAATAGGTGAGGAATTTGCGTTCTACTCATTCGCCTCTGAGGGGCGATATTTCACACATCCCAAAAAGTGCGCTTACCGTCTCGCTCCAACATTAAAATAAAAAAACGTAGGGGCAATTCACCGTTCGTGCCGCGAAAACAGGCCAGGGTGCGAGAGGGCATGAATTGCCCCTACACCTGATTGGGACGTTCATCTTTTGTGAACCTACTTGAGAGTAAACACCAGATCTTTGACCCGCGTTGTTTCAAGCGTACGGGATCTCTCAGCCCTTCTAGATTATGAACTCCCCTGATTCATAAAAGAGATCACCGTCGACGATAATTTGACCCCCATTCCGCATCTCGCAGATCATATCCCAATGGATGGCGCTGTCGTTTTTTGACCCACTTTCCGGAAAGCCGGCGCCTAAGGAAATATGAATAGTTCCATCCATCTTCTCATCAAAGAGTATGTTTTTAATATGCCGGTCGATTTCTTTATTCGTTCCAATGCCGAACTCACCGAGATATCGAGCCCCTGGATCTATATCTAGCATACTGAGTAGGAATCCTTCATTCTTTTTCGCTGATGCTTCTACGACTCTACCATTCTTGAATTGAAGTTCGATCCCTTCCACCTCACGATTACAATACAGTGCAGGATATGGAATGCGAATCCACCCTTCCACTGATTCCTCAACCGGTCCAGTAAAGATCTCTCCATCGGGCAAGTTGTATGCGCCTGCATCGTTGATAAAAGTACGACCTTTGATTGAAAACATCAGATCAACGTTTGGGCCTTTCAACTCTATATTATTCTTACCCCTTAGCCATTCCACGAGTCTTTGTTGAAATACGCGCACTTCCTCCCACTTTTTTAATGGATCATCGTGATCTGCGTACGTTGTTCGATAGACATACTCACGGTATTCTCTTAGGCTCATTTCCGCTTCTTGGGCATAGGCATTGGTGGGATAAACAGTGATAACCCACCTCAAATCACCCGAGGCTGTGCGATCTCGAATGGTCTTTGACACCTTGCTATATGCCTTTTCGTGGGTACTTAGGCGCGCGGGATCAGCATTGGTCAAATCGCGAGTGTTTGACTCGCTTAGGATTTGAACATAGGCATCGAAGGTTTCAGCGACCATCTTCGCAACCGGGTTCACAAATGTAAGCTGATCTTCGCTCGCTTCTGTGAACCGAATGAAATCCAACTCGTCCATTTCGATTTGAGTATAAGGATGCCCACCCGCGCGCAAGACCTCTCGATATACCTCACAAACGAGCGGCTTCGCGATCGGATAAGCAATGATCATGACCCGATCGCCCGTTTTTATCCTTGTGGAGTAATGTACGAGGATCCTTGCTAAGCTTTCGATACATGAATCAGACATGTGTGGCCCCCCATCTGGATCGAGAATAGAAGATAATATCCGTCATTTTTTATGTAGTATACAACCGCTTTCACCAGGTGTAATAAGTGGTGCAGTGTCAACCATAGTTTTATGCATAGTAGCGGAGAAAGCACTCTAAGTCTGCAATGTCTTGCTTGTCCCGAGATTGGTGAATGGGGGTTTCACCCTCACCCCTGCCCTCTCCCTTCCAGGGAGAGGGCGTCGATCCCCTCTCCCCTTTGGGGAGAGGGAAAGGGTGAGGGGAGTTCGTCAAAAGATGCATACCACTGTGACCATCCGACAGGCTTTATCCTGAGCCCTGTCCTGAGCTTGTCGAAGGATTGTCGAAGGGCTTAGGATGATTTTCGGTTTTAGGATCCCTCGTTTTCATCGTGGTAGAGAAGAAGTCGATAAGACTGAAAGAATCTCTGAGGGAAATCCCCTTGAAGAAGGTTCCAATAAAAAACTACCCGAGATTCCCTACCCGGGTAGTTCTGCGGGGATGACGGGATTCGAACCCGCGATCTCTGGCTTGACAGGCCAGCGTGTTAGTCCGCTACACTACACCCCCAAGCGACCCGAAGTCTACCATGTCGTAGGAAGCAACGTCAAGAGATCAGACTTCCACAAGTAACATCCCGCATTCCACAACTCGATGACAAAGACCCTTGGATGGGAACACAAAAGTTCCGCAAACTCTTTTGCCTAATAGGCAAAATATCTTGCGATCCTTGCAATTATTTTTGTGATCCTCTGGGCGTGCAAAAGTGGAAAGGGCTCTACTCAATAGAAATTATGTAGGGGCGACCGTTCGACAAGCTCACGGCGAAGCCGGCCAGTCGCCCCTACTTCTCTAAGGGATTATCCCTAAGCTTGGGGGAGGTTATTAAAGAAAGGACAGGGAACCCCGCCCTACTTAACAGATATTATTTGCTTAGAAACTACAGAGAGCAATACCTTCTGGATAAACCAAGTGGTTGAACGCTTTGCGCGAATCCATTACTTGGTTTTTATTTTTCGTTGGCGATTCGGAGAAGCGGGTGAAAATTTCTTCTCAACGTTCTCCACACGTCTCAAGAGCGCTGAAATCGTGTCTTCATCTTCCTGCCAAAAAGCAGCTGCTTGAAATAGCCTTACCTGCCCTCTCCGTACAAGATAGCCCCGACCTGGTGGTAAGCCGGTGGAGGGTTGACCTGGCGGTCGTCGAGCGTTATTAAATTGCTCTAGGCCTTCACTGCCTGATAATAAGAGACCACATCCGTGTCTTCTGATACGTTGGATGAGGGGATCGTCATAATCCCTTGGAAGTTCTGATACGTTCCCAGCCACGATCATACTTACGCCAAGGTCGCCTCCGACTGAGATCAAATCTCCAATTTGCTTGCTCGCGTTCTCGGTGCGGGTTGAGAACATGTCATAATCGTCGATAACAATCAGAAGATGTGGCCACTGCCTCACAAAATCCTGCGCGCTAAAACGATCCGGATCCTTTTCATAAGCGTTTTCAAGAGCTTCCTGCCGATGCTCTATTTCTTCTGTTAATTGAGAAAGTGTGGCTTCCATGGATGACAAAGAGTCGATATAGGCCATGATCTGAGGTAATCCTCGAAACGCCCTGAATGTTCGACAATGAAAATCGGGGAGAATCAGACGTATTCTCTCCGGAGAGAACCGTTCAACCAGTCCGAGAATCCAAGTTTGAAGAACGGATGTCTTCCCTGATTGAGGGCTCGTAGATGCGACCAAGAACGTAGGCCCATCATCGACAAGCGAAAGTCCAATCGATGACAGAGTTTGATAATCTTGACCTAGCATCGTGGTTAACCTGGCATCTTCCGGTACAAGTGTAGGTGGCGCGTCGAATTCAGGGAGCGTAACCAGCAGTGGAAGACTATAAATCTCAGGTGGCCTAGCACCCATCCACGCCTTTTTCATGCGTCTGGCAAGATGCCTTAATTCCTGGAACTGGTCCTCATCTGAGTGCCCCCTCGTTGGAAGTGCGGCTTGAAATTCCAGTGGGGGTGTCCCTCGCAGCAGGCCTCGACCAGGCGGAGGAGGCGTCGCGATTTCCTCCTGTATCTTTGCCTCGCTTGGACGACCAACGATGCGGAAATACTCCGTCTGGTCTGCCTGATGGAAGGTAAGTCGTAGATTAATGTTCGCAAAGAGATCGTTCGGGATTTCAGATTGAAGGCTTGCTGAGATCACCATGTAGAGACCCGATGCAGCTCCACCGCTGATAAGAGTCGAGACACTCTTCGCTAATTCTACGTCCACCGAACGCCTAAAATCACCGTATCCATCGATGATTAAGTATATACTCGGTAGTCGTGACGTCGACTCTACTCGCGCGTTGTAATCTTCATAACTATCAACTTGGGCTCCGCGGAACAAATCGTTGCGTCTTGAGATTTCATCATGAATATGACCGATCAATCGCTCGATCCGTTCCATCTCAAAACGTGTTACAACCGCCCCGACATGAGGCATTGTGTCAAGAACCTTGAGCGTGGACTGACCCCCGAAATCAAGGATGTAGAATTGGACCTCATCCGGGGGGCGAGTGAGTGAAAGCGACGCTACGATTGTACGAAGCAAAGTGCTTTTCCCGGTCCCTGCAGAGCCGAATACCAGCAGATGCCCCCCACCGCGCCTGGGATCTATTTGAAACAAGATTTGTTTCTGTTGCGCAGGATGATCATACAACCCCAGAAGGGGATGCACCTTTGATGGTTTTTCACCCTGATCGGCCCAAGACCGACACGGTTGCCACTCTTCACCGTTCCAACCACCCGTGAAGTGCTTGGTCAATAAGTCCGGTAAGTAGATTCGATCACGCAATGGGTCAGGCCAGACAGGCGGTGGTTTCTTCAACTTAAGGTTACGCGCGGCCTCCACCAATCGTCCAACGATTGCTTGAGCTTCGGTGAATTGTGCCTCAGGGGATAATCCTGTTCCCTCCCTTGCATCGCCCCACTGAGGTAGCTCGAGCGTCTCGCGCCGACCATCGGGCCACAATTTCTGGATCGTCTTTGCTGATGTTCGACCATCCTGCTCGTCACCATACGTGCCCCCCGCATAGGCTGCCTGGAAAAGTTGTCTTGTCTGTGCTTGAAAAAATGCCCTTCCCCGTGTGAGATCAACTGCATCTGGGATTCCGATCATCTGAACACTGTCTTGTACTTCACTGACTCGCAAGCAGATCCGGAACGTTGAATTCTGGAGAATCTCGGGGTCAACGGCGGCTTCGATATTTTGCGTAGCCAATATCAGATGGACACCTAACGATCGCCCTTGTCGGGCGATACTGATCAGGCGTTTACTCTCTTCAGGATGACGTTCTTTGAACTCGGCGAATTCGTCAAAGACGATTACCAAGCGTGGGAGAGGTCGTTTCACTGTAAGCAGACGGTATTCATCAACGTGAGACCGACCAAAACCGAAGGAGACACGTGCGTTTTCCAAGACACGTTTGCGATGTTCGATCTCACCTGTTAATGCCAAGATTACACGCTCAGCATAGCTAGAGTGCGATTCGATGTCCGTTACCACGCCGACTGTATGAGGTAACTGGGCTAACTCGTAAAACGCCGCGCCCCCCTTATAATCGATCAAGGCGAAATTCAAGTCATAAGGACTGTGGGTAGCTGCAAGACCGAGCAGAATGGATTTAAGTACTTCGCTCTTTCCTGATCCCGTCATACCGCCGATGAGACCATGTGGACCATGTGCGCCATCTCGGTCATTGAGGTCGAAGATAAGTTCACCGGTAGCTGATGTTAGGCCAATTGGTGCCCTGAGATGCCCGTAAGGAGGGTCCCCATCCCACCATGATTCAATGGGCAATTCCCCAACGTCAGAAACATTAAATAACTCGAGGAACGATATCAATGCGGGCGGTTGGGAAAGATCACCGGTATGCGGCCACTTAATGATTGCCAGCGCTTCCGCTAGGTGTCTCGAATGTTCAAGTTCGATACTATCCGGACGACACTCTAACTTCAGCCCTTCGGGCCCAATTTCACGATAGCTGAGTAGATTTCCCTCAAGTTCGAGTATTCCCCCGCAGGGACCGGGAATATGTTCAGGTTCATCGGTCAGAAAAATCCCATGAACGCCAAGCTGCTTCCCCTTGTTCAACATAAGTGAAAGCCCAGGATGGGAAAAATCGGCCGGCAGTTCATCAAAGACGATAATCAACTTAGGAAGTGGTCCTTGGGAGGTATCAGTGCCTGGGTAACGATGTTTTTTCGTTTCCACGCGTTGCTCTCGACGCTGTAACTCACTTTCTAGATCATCTAGGATCGTCGAGAGCATCTCAAGCTCATCCGAAGCGATCGTCTCACGCCAGGCAAGAATATTGGTAGCATGAGGCAGTGAATGGGTCCACATCCATGAAGAATGGTTATCCTGTTTGGCTATCGTCGCCAACTGAACTTCAGCAGGCCAATGATGAGTAACAAGATGACATAATACAGCTCTCGTAAAAGCTCGAACTTTCGCAGACTGGCCCGCGATCCCTATGGAACCATTGGATGACAGATTCATTGCGATAGGGGAACCAGGCACAGAACAATACCTACGATAGAGTTTATCGGCGTGCTCGACTTCCTCACCAAATTCAGGCGGCGCACTGTTGACGTCAGGAGCTTCAAGGTGAAGTGATGTAGGTACGTTTCCCAACCCTATTCGAACAGATAAGAAATCAAGGTCATTCGGCCGTCTCTCTCCCAAGCGAGCGTCTTGGTGTTGTGCGCGTGTTAGACATTCAGTTAGGTCAGGGTTACTCTCGATTCTTATTTCGCGCTGACGGTCTTGAAGGGATTGGAGTTCCGCCTCCATGTTTTTCAGTTTCTCCGCATACTGCTCCTTGCTCTGCAAGACATTCCGCTTGTGTGTCCGTCTTCCTAAGAAATAGGTCAAACCACTCGCCAGGTAAGTAGCCAACATGATGGGGAGGAACCTCAAGTAAGACATACCCGCAGCCCCTCCCGAAGAGGAGGTCATCATGACAACGGATAGCAAGACTGCCCCTAAAGGTAACCCAATAGCGAGCCAGTTCATTGCCGCAGGGCTTGATGGGAGTTGAGGAGGCGAAGGGATATAGATTTCGTTGTCAGGGAGCGGTGTTTGAATGCGAGGCGGCCGATTAAAAAGCATTCTATTATCCCTTGAAAAACATCCGCTAGATTTTCAAGATAACACCTGAAGGTGTCGCCACAATCCTACAGATTACGCCGCGAACCGATTGGTGTGCAGAAAGATCACTAAAAATTCTATTTGATTTTATATTCCTTGTAGTTTTCAGCGTGATTTTCCCCCACTCAGCGCTGCACACACAACCACGTTACCTTGATTTAGGGGGCCATGAGGATCGAAGATCCAATTACAGCCGATCGACCTCACTGAAATCCTGGGCTGCACGATTGAGCAAATTACCCGCTTCTTGTAGCGTATTGATCGCTGAAGTGAGGCTGCCCTGCATGTCTCTCCACTGGCTGAAGATTTTCCCAGCACGGGCACCTGTGAATTGGCCCTCGAGATTGCTCATCATACTCCGAGCTCGCGAGACCAAACCCTCGACTTCGCTCTGCATATTCAAAAACTGTCCACCTGTACTTTGAACTTCCCCGGGATCGATCCTAATAACGGTCATGCGATTCCTCCTAATAAATCAGTGCTATGAAGACGTCTAATGTGATTTTATTTGTAACCGGCTTATGACCTATCAATACGTTCATATCGCTCGGCAAGCGCCTGCAATTCCTGTGCAATGCGTAGAAGAAGCGCAATGTGACCTTGCATCAACACTCGCCAATCCTTGTAGTGACTATAGAACATTTCACCAGTGACACCACCCCAAGCCTTTTCAAGTCTCGTTATCGATTTCTCAAGCCGATTCACGATCGCTTGGCTATCGCGACCAGCACGAGCAAACTCTTCAGCAGTTCGGCGCACTTCAGCAAGAGATAACTTCTGTTCTCCCACAACTTACTCCTGATCGCCAGTCTCCTCTGGGATCCATACAGTCTCCCACGATGTCTCCCAAACAGTTACAGAGATCGCCTCGACCCGATCCGCGAGGCTCTCTAAAGACTCTGCACAAGCTAAGATGTTGCCGATTTCAGGGTGATAATGATCGCTAAATCTGGTTCTGGCGTTGCCTTCCCAACTCGCATCCAAAGCGGATCCCAGAGCGCGCGCTTGCTGCGCTAACTCACGGATCTCATTAGCGATCTTCCTCCACTTGATACCAATTCCAATGTCTTGATCCGGGTAGGACGTCGTGGCGTGCCTAACCTGTCTTTTTACAAACGGCATCCTCACCTCAAAACCAAGTATACAACAATAACTGACCCTCCGATCAAAAAACCCGTTGACCCTCCTAGGCTTATGCGATACCATGAAGCCACGAATGTTAAGCGTATGAGAATTGACTTACCTGATTATTCATCTTGTTTTCATCAGAGGAACACCCAGGTTTATTAAAATTGCTTAATGGATCGTTATAATTTGCTCCAGGACATTATTTAGGTATCATGAAATCACTGCTAAGCATCGCAGGACATCAAGTATGACCAACATCCGCATAGATCCTTCCAACCTTCGTGATGTCGCTCAGCAATTGGACTCCATTGCAGATCGCGTTCGATCTCTCGGTAATGAAGCGCACCATATTACGCTTGACACCCCTAGTTATGATGGACAATTTGGCCCTAAGGCTCGCGCTTTAGGGATGGAAGCGGAGGCGAGGTTGACCGAACAAGCGAGGCGACTAAGCTTCCTCAGCGAGGAGTTAGTCGTCAAAGCTGCAGCCTTTGAGGCGGTAGATCGCGAAACCCTAACAGCCTTCGATCAACTCACTGAAGTTTTACAAAGTTGGATGGACCAAGCCAACCTGGTTTTGTCACCCTTAGTGAGGCTGGCAACTTTTCCTATGGCGCGTGTTGACCGCTATCTACGGTTGGGTTTTCTGATCGAAGATCCTGGTGATGGTGAAGAGGAAGACGGGGACGAGGAAAAAGAAGAGGAGGAAGTGGAAACCGGGTCCGTGTGGTCTAACGTTGTCCACGGTGCATCAGACCTCTGGAGCTGGTATGACCGGACCATAAACCAACCCATTTACTCGATTTTCGGTACAGAGGACATCCTCGGTCAAGCTTACCAAGGTGGCAAAAATCTCCTTGATCTTATAGCAATCACACAGTATCAAGCCTTAATGAACCGCAACGCACCTTCGGATTACCTACGTGACTATGTATTTTTAATCCAAGAGCCGGGATTGCCACCAGATGGACCGGTCACGGCGGGACTTGACGCGATGGCAGCTTCAGATCCTAGCGGAAATCCCATTTCGATCGTCGGAAGAGAAATGGCGGATTTAATCGCACAGAGAGAGATACGTGTCTCCTTCATCATGGATGGTGGTGGCGCATCACCTTGGACAAATCGAATCTTTTTAGCCGATCGCTATATTAATGCCAATGAACTGGAAACACCTTCAGGAACAGGTTTGCTTGCTCATGAGCTGACCCACTCCTTACAGCGCGAATTAGATGACCCACATTTCTGGCCCAGTGGAGAACCAAGACTTTCAGAACCTCGAAGCAGATTGATAGGGGATTCAACCAACTATATGGAGGTGCTCGCTTACATCGTAGGGGACACTGTGGAATATGATATGCTCGCTCAGATTCCAAGTCCGTCAAGATCTGACATTATGAGAATGGATCGACTGGCGAATGACATAGCAACCCTAACAAACGATGATGCGTTGAATGCGACTCGATATGTTGTAAAAAGGTATAACTATGTGGATGTTTATAAAAAGAACTTCACGGTCGAAATGGGTGTACCTGATCACCGTATACCGGATGGCGGTTGGGATCATTGGTTACGAGAGATGGGATTCTCCGACGAGGCGATAAATCATATCGTTGATATCGCATCGACAGGAACTGTTGAACATGTCGATCCAAATCTCATCGATCCTGCAAATGGGGTATATAGCACTCCTACTCCATCGCCTACGGCAACATCGACTCCTACTCAGACCCCAACACCATCATCATCCTCAAGTCCGCCTACAACACCAACATCAACGCCAACAGGAAAACCATGAGCGAAAGCAATTCAACAAGTACAAGAAAGGGTGAACGAGACGAGAGCAAGGAGGGTCGTACCAATCGCACCATCATTTTGTTAACTTCACTTGTTCTTATCTCGGTCGCTTGCATCGTTTTACTTTGGGATCGATATCTTCACTGCGACCCGCAATCACCAAGGATCGTTCAATTCGATTGTGTGTTCACCCGTCGCCAAAAAACGCCTCGACTTGAACTGCCGGGCGTTCATCAACTCACGAACGATTATTACTACTACCAATCACCTGTTTGGTCCCCGGATGGCAACACCATCGCCGTAATGAGGAATGCGGAAAACCTACCACCTGGTGGACCAAATCCTAACGCCTGGGAGATCGTATTCATAAACCCTGATACTGGAAAGCTGACTGAATTTGATGATCCTCGTTTTAAGGATCAAGCTAATCTCTATCCATCATGGTCGGTTGAAACCGGGCAATTAGCATTCATCACGCAAGTTCCTAATCCCACAGATGATCTACCTTGGCTCACGAAGAATTTGCTTTCTCTTTACTCACCAAAGGAAGATAAATTTGTAGAGCAATTTGAATGTATAACCTGTGAATGGCCTGCATGGATATCGAATTCAACCATCATGGTAAATATGAATCTAGGCAACAAGGTTTTTGGGATCGCGATTTTTGATATCAATACAAGACAATTCACGGAGCTTGTTAGAACTGACCTCATTGGTCCTTATTCAGTATCCCCTGACGGAAAAGAAATATTAATGGTCGATGATCAATGTACAGGAATATGGAAGTACACTTTGGGAATAGAAAGCTTCATCAGTTTCATAGATTCCTCCGAAATGCATGAATGTGATCCAAATTGGTCATGGAACGGTCAAAGATTGGTTTATATCGAGAAGGATCCTTCTATTGGTGCACCGACCTATTTGACGGTGTCCAACGCAGATGGATCCAATCCTCTGCGATTGCTGGAACCTGAACTCGCACTTTATCAAATCCGTTATCCTGCGTGGTCTCCCGACGGCACTCGGATTGTATTCACTTATGGCTCCGAAGGAGCGAGCACAATCTATATCATGGATGTACCGGAACAGCTTCAACCTTAGTAATGTATGACTTATTTCTTCTTGCGATCTCATCTCAGCTACCATCACCCTGTTTAAAAGTCATCTCATACACAATCGCTGTTTACTAAGAGATGATTCCACGAATGATGAGAGGAAAATGATCTGAACTTGACTTGTTTCCCGGAGGGGTATTAAAGTCTCATAGATTAAGAGGTAATCACAACGATAGTTCGCTGGAATGGGATTGGGTGAGCCTGATGTATATCAGGTTATTGGAGATTTGGTTCAATTGTGAATACGGATTTTTCGGCGGAATTCAACACACATGAACTGCTACTCGTGCTGGGCACCTTCGGACCATGCCTTGTGATGGGCGTGGAAGACCCCTATTTAGGAATGAGGGCAGAGGAGGTGGTAGTTTCGCAGCGTCGGGCGCTCGATTCACTCTTGATGAAAGGTTTTATACACGGCGTTTCAGAAGAAAAGATTAATCTCCAAGACCAGATTTTCACTGCAGCCAATGTAATCCACCACCCGAACCATTCTCTCATCATACATTCGAAGCAGAGGTCCAACGGCGATTTCCATAGCTACATCCACTTTGGAAATGAATGGATCGTCCACCATAAGCCTTCACAGGACCAGCATCAATTGATCTTAATGCAGAATGTAAATAGATTGTCAAACGGTCTTGGTCAGGCTTTACGTAATGGATCAAAGGCTGAGAGTAGTGGTCCATCCTTCAGCCTTGGAGAGGATAAATTATTCGGAGTCCGAAGACTATGTGCTGAGGGAAAGCCGAATGAGGCTAGGGTCAGATTGGATGCTGAGCATCTGCCTGCTGAGGTCGTCTCTTCACTCATCGAGACACTCAGTGAACCCGTTACCACTTCATCCTTCGTGTTGGTCGTGAACCGGAACATTGTTGAATCACAGTATGTGCGAGGATTTTCGGTGATCGAAGGTGCTGATGAAATGTGGATCATGGAGCCTTATGAAGAGGAGGAAAATTCCATGGTCACCTTCCATGCGGCAAATGCATCAAAAGTGCGGGAGCGCTTCTTAGAGTTGATCCCTTGGAGATTAAATGGCTAATAAAACGAGAAAACATAAATCGTCGAATTCATGGGGGCGTCGTCGGTTCGTCACATTGCGAGGCGAGTATGGTCATAATGAAGTTGATCTCGAGATGCCCGGCGATCTCCCCATCGGCCAATTGCTGTCAGATTTGATTAAGGCGCTAAACTGGCCGATAGTTGAAGACGATCAACCTCTTCGCTACCTCGTACGAACTGAGTCTGGTCGAATATTAGCAGAATACGAGACGTTGCAGGATGCAGGCATTGAGAACTCTGATGTACTCTGGATCACTTTAGCAGAGGATCTTGATCCAGAAGAAAAGCCGGAATCATATGCTAGACGCACCGAATTCGGCACTGAAGTAGGTCCAGTAAGCGGTTTCGCCCCCGTTGCGGCAATCAATCCCTCCCCTAAAGACCGTCGAGGGACGCTTGCCCCACCTCGCTCGGTTCGGTTTTCAATTCAAGAACCATCCCTCATCAGTTCCCAAGGTTTAATCTTCATCTTAGGCAATCCTCCGATAATTATCGGTCGATCGAGCCGCGACCACCTACCCGATATCGATCTTACAGAGATCGATACCGAGATCGTCTCCTCCCGGATACATGCTGAAATCCATATGGAAGAGGATCGTCTCGTCCTCATTGCCAAGCAGACAACCAATGGAACATTCGTCAACGGCGTCGAATTACTCCCTGAGGAGAAACATATCCTCGAGGATGGCGATACGATCCAATTTGGATTCGAAGGGATCGAGTTGACCTTCTTGGGCGGGGATGGTGGAGATTTACCGGCATCGTTCTTTCAATGAAGAAGATATCAGAGAACAGTATCCCCAGTTACATAGTGCATAAAGCTTTTAATTTTTGGTCTTTTTTTTCTGTAGCCGCTGGCTTTAGCCTGCGCTTTATTCCGCACCCTTTAGGGTGCGACTACACTCAATCTTCGTTCACTATAATCTTCAGCCATAGTCCTTAGGGTACAGCTACACGCCTCACTCGCCAATCCAACCTCAGTTGATGCACCCTCTTTGTTGACGTATAATCGCCCTATCTCTGGAGGCAGGATGGGACGCACTTCATCGCCGATACCACGAACCAGTGCTGAGATCAGACAATCTTTCCTGGATTTCTTCGAAGATCGCGGACATACGATTGTCCCCTCCTCATCACTCATTCCTGGTGGCGATCAAACCCTTCTTTTTACCAACGCTGGGATGGTCCAGTTCAAGGATGTTTTCCTCGGAACAGGTACCCGACCCTACACCCGTGTAGCGGATTCCCAGAAATGTATGCGTGTCGCCGGTAAGCACAACGATTTAGAAGAAGTCGGTCGTGATGATACGCATCACACTTTCTTTGAGATGTTAGGCAATTGGTCTTTCGGAGATTATTACAAGAAGGAAGCCATCACGTGGGCTTGGGAGTTATTAACCGAGGTTTGGGGCTTTCCCAAGGATCGCTTGTATGCGACCTGTTTCGAAGACGAGAAGGGTGAAATCCCGCGCGACGATGAAGCTGCTGAGTACTGGCGCAATCAACCAGGATTCAACCCGGATCATGTGTTGTTCTTCGGTCGCGGAGAAAACTTCTGGGAGATGGCTGACACCGGTCCCTGCGGCCCCGATAGTGAAATTCACTTCGATCGCGGTCCCGAATGCTGTGACAAACAAGAAGACCCAGACCATGTATGCCAAGTAAACGGTGATTGTCAGCGATACCTGGAGCTATGGAACCTGGTCTTCATCCAATACAACCGCACCGGTCCCTCGAACCTCGATCCTCTTCCCAGCACACATGTTGATACAGGTATGGGGTTCGAGCGAGTCGTATCTGTACTCCAGGACGTTGACTCGAATTACAGGACAGATCTCTTTAGCCCCCTTCTCGACTCCATCCAAATGCTGACGGATCACAGCGATCAGGAGCGTGCGGAGCACTTCACACCTTATCGTGTGATCGCAGACCACGCGAGGGCGGCAACATTCCTGATCGCTGACGGTGTCGTGCCTGGTAACCTGGGGCGGAATTATGTCTGTCGCATGATTATCAGACGTGGGAGTCGGTTCGGGAGCAAGATCGGCCTCGATGAGCCTTTCATGGCAAAGGTCGCAGAATCCGTCGTCGAACATTACGGTGATTTTTATCCTGAATTGGCACGTAATCAGTCAGCCATATACCGGACCATCACGGACGAGGAGCGCCGCTTCCACCGCACGATCGATATCGGAATTTCTCATCTTATGAATGTCATTCAAGAGACACGTGCTGCCCATTTGGATACCATCCCAGGCGATAAAGCTTTTGACCTTTACGCAACTCACGGTCTCCCTTTCGAAATCACACGCGATATTGCGCGCGAACACGGAGCGGATACCGACGAAGCTGGCTTCTTTGAAGCAATGGAGATTCACCGTTTGGTCTCAGGCTCTGACTTAGGACTGCAAGAGCAGTCTGAGATTGATACTGAATTCTACCGAAGGCTTTTAGTGGATTTACAAGAAAAGGGGACTCTGGGTAGCGAAGGTGTGGTCTATGACCCCTACGGAGGGTTCGCACAAGAGGCAACCATCCTGGCGATCCTAAAGAATGGGGCTTTAGTCCAATCTGCTTCCCTAAGCGACGAGGTTGCCTTTATCATCCCGGAGACACCTTTTTATATCGAAGCTGGTGGTCAAGTCGCGGACACCGGCTCGATCTCCTCAATCGCAGATCCGAGTTGGAAAATAGCGGTCCAAGGCACGTATCAACCGATCGGCGGACTGGTCGTTCACTACGGACAGGTGACGATCGGTGAACCGAAGGTTGGTGATCAGGCGTTGGCGATGATCGATGAACCTCGACGGTGGGACATCATGCGGAATCACACTGCAACCCACCTTTTACACGGGACATTAAGACGAGTTCTCGGTGAACATGTCCGTCAAGCAGGATCGCTCGTGGCGCCAGACCGTTTACGTTTTGACTTCACTCATCCTGAGGCCATGACTTCGGAGCAGATTACAAAAGTCGAACAACTGGTGAATGAAGCCATCTTGAGCGACTATGAACTCCAAATCAAGCATGAAACTCGGGACGAGGCCGTCGCACAAGGAGCCATGGCACTCTTCGGAGAGACGTATGGAGAGACTGTACGAACGGTTCGTATCGGCGATGAAGAGTCTCTCTCATACGAATTATGTGGTGGCACCCATGTGGAGAACACCGGAGCGATTGGAACGTTTTTAATCTTGAGCGAGGGAAGTGTGGCTTCGGGTATCCGCCGGATTGAAGCTATCACAGGACGAGGCGCCCAAAAAGTGATCCAATCACGTTTAGGAGTCATGAACCGCATCGCTGGCAAACTCGAAACTGATCCAGATACGCTCGAAGCAAAGGTCGACGATCTACTTGAGAAGCACTTAAAAATCGAGCGGGAACTCCGGCGCTTCCGTGAAGGCAAAGCTGTGGCTTATTATGAAGAATTGCGACCAACAGAAGTAGCCGGTATACCCGTGCTCACGGGAACCATCCCAGATGGGGACGCAGATATCCTTCGTCGCTTGACGGACCGATTTCGAGCCAAGCATGGCAACGGAGTGATCGTTTTGGCCTCAACGGTCGAGGATCGAGCGGTGATCGTTGCTGCGGTTAGCCCCGACCTCGTGGACCGCGGTTTTGATGCTGCAGAATTGGTCGACGAGGTCGCTGCGATCGTTGAAGGTAAAGGTGGTGGCAAGCCAATACTTGCTCAGGCTGGTGGTAAAAATCCAGAGAAAATACCCGACGCTCTAGCGATTGTCCCTGGTTGGGTCAAGGACCGATTGGCATGACCCGCAAGGCATAGGGTTCCACAAATCCCAGTGAAGGTCCATATTCTTCATCTCGATTCACACGACGACTATGTGTCCACCTTAGATAAATTGGGCTGGGCAAAGGCTCCTCGCGTCCTCATCGTTTGGCCAAGGTATGGTAGAGTGCTGACCCGCCGACTCGACCTGGTCTTGCTTCAGCGGAACGCTCAACAACGGAGTAAACAGATTGGTCTCGTCACCCATGACCCCGATATTAGGGCATATGCACATGATCTCGGCATTCCAGTATTTGATTCGTTGGATGATATCTCTGAGAAGAAATGGCATCGGAGGGTTCGATCTCGTCCTGTTTCGATAGGCCGTGAGGGTCCTCCACCTCCCGATTATCTCTCTCCGCCAGACGAAGCTGAACGAGCGTCCAGATTGAATCCTCTGAACAGAATACTGCGCTTTGTTCTTGCTGGAATTGCCCTCTTTGGACTTTTCCTCTTGGTTGCCACATTGGTGCCCAGGGCTGAGATTACGATAACGCCTCAATCTTCATTACAAGAACAAGAACTTACGCTGATTCTTGATCCAGAGATAGAACAGACTCTATCCGAGGGGATCCCAGCACGTTGGGAGCGCATTGTTGTAGAAGGTACTTTAAGGAGACCAACCACGGGTTCTACATCCGTTCCCGCTCAAACATCAGTCGGCTCTGTGACCTTTATCAATCTCACTTCAGATGCGGTAACGGTACCTATAGCTACCGGTCTACGTGCAAGTGAATACGGTGACATTAGGTTTGTAACAACAGAAGATGTCACAATTCCAGCACGGAGGAACGCGGAGGCCATAGCAGAAATCCAGGCCGTTTCACCTGGCCTCGCTGGAAACCTTCCGATCGACGCAATCGATTCTGTTGAAGGCTCACTTGGCCTGGTGGTATCGGTGACAAACCCGGAAGCCACCAGCGGCGGGTCGGATGAAACAAGACCTGCCGTCTCGTCTGATGATCGTATCAATCTCATCGACGAACTATCAGGTCAATTAATCAGCGAAGCCTCCAAGAAGATCCAAGAAGCATTGGATTCTGATGAAAGGCTCGTAGAGGGAAGCTTTCGCCAACCACAAACTGTTGAACAAGCCTATGACCGCCAAGTAGGAGAACCGGCTGATAGCCTTTCTCTGACCCTAGTGATAGAGATCGAGGGATTGGTTTATCATCTGGATGATATCGATCCGGCAGTAAGAAGCGCGTTGGAGGCCGCTCTCAGTGAAGAGGAGTTGCCCGTACCGGAAACGTTGAGTTACGAGATCTTATCTGAACCAGCAATGTTGAGCAAAGAGACGGCATCCATAAGCATTCTCGCGCAGCAAGAGACTTACAAAGTCGTAGATTTTCCCCACATACGAGAATTGATACGCGGTCATACCACGGAATATTCTATCCACCTGCTTGAGAAGCTCATAAACCTTGAATCACGTCCCAAGATTCAAATATCTCCTGCATGGTTCCCCCGGCTACCATGGTTAGTGTTGCGAATTGACATGAGATACGATTGGGAGGCTGAGTGATGGCCCGCATTCTAGCCGTTGACCCAGGCGAGGTCCGCTTGGGTTTGGCCATTTGCGATCCGACTGGAACGATCGCACGCCCACTTCTCGTCCTCAAACACATTTCACGGCGCGAAGACGCGCTTAGGATTCTTGATCTGGCATCCAAGCATGATGTAGCGAAAATTCTTGTCGGTATTGCCTTGAACATGGAAGGTGAGGTCGGTCCTCAAGCTCGAAAGGGACTGCGTCTGGCAGATGCACTACGCACTGAGGGGGACTTACCGGTTCTGACATGGGACGAGAGCGGGTCCACGCAAGCCGCGCAGCGGAATCGTGGGCGTGATCCTATGCTCGACGCTCGCGCGGCAGCTTTCTTCCTTCAGGAGTACTTAGATGCGCAGAAGGACTAGCCTTCTGCGGTTCGTCTTACTCGCTTCAGTGTTTTCTACCCTTGGTTGCTGCGTAGTTTGGATCGCTGGGATGACAATATTCGGAATCCCTCAAGCGATCACGCATTTAGGGCCTCCAAGTTCGAACCTGAACCCTCTGGAACGAACTGCCCTATCCCTTTACCTGTTGATCAACGAAGGGAGGCTCGACTCCCCATCAGGGAATCCCTTGGTGAGTTATGAACTGGAAGTGTTACCAGGGGAACCTGCTTCCGCTGCTGTGGATCGCCTCCATACGGCTGGCGTTGTCTCCGATGGCACTTTGCTCCAAAATTACCTCCGCTACCGAGGTTTAGATGTCCGCGTCGCAGCAGGACTCTACCGGCTTCAGGGGAGTATGACCGTTCGTGAAATAGCCGAGTCGCTCCAAATCGCCGACCTGTCAAGGAATTATTTAACTATCTTGGAGGGTTGGAGGGCAGAAGAGATCGCACGTGCTCTGCCTGAGATTTACTTATCTTTTCAATCCGATGAATTCTTAGCCACCCTCCACACACGAATCCCCGACTACCCATTCACTGCCGATCTACCCGATCCGCCCTCGTTGGAAGGCTACCTCTTTCCCGACACGTATCATCTCAGCGAGGATATGACCGCCCTAGATCTCGTCAAAGCCATACTTGACAACTTTGAAGACCAAGTAGATGCCGAGCTGAGAGTTCAGTTTTCTCAAAACGGTCTAAGCCTCCACCAAGCGCTGACACTGGCCTCCATCATCGAACGTGAGACGGTCATCCCCGAGGAAGGACCGGTAATCGCTTCAGTATTTCTCAATCGTTTAGCATTGGGGATGAAACTTGATGCCGACCCTACGGTTCAATTCGCGATCGGTTCAGAGGAAACCGGTTGGTGGAAAACCTCACTCACCCTTGATGATCTGAATGTCCAATCGCCTTACAACACATACCTGTACGAGGGATTGCCTCCAGGTCCTATCGCTAACCCGGGTCTTGCAGCTCTTCGAGCGGTTGCTTTCCCGGCAGAGACGACCTATCTCTACTTCCGGGCGAAGTGCGATGGCTCCGGCCGCCATGCCTTTGCTGTCACCTATGAAGAACATCTAGAGAACGCCTGTCCCTGATAGAAGCTAAAGCGTCTCACTTGAAGGAGAAGACATGATGAGCCCACAAGAAATCGCTCCCTACGGTTCTTGGCGTTCGCCAATAACGCCTACCTTCATCACCTCCCTCAGCGGGACACCTATAGAGATCCAGTTATCTGGGGACTACATTTACTGGCTTGAGATGAGACCTCAAGAGGCGGGACGATATGTCCTCATGCGACGTGCTGCCGATAATTCTATCGACGACATGACTGAGAGTGATTTAAATGTTCGTACGCGCGTCCATGAGTATGGTGGCGGTTCCTACGCTGTTCATGGTGAGGTTATTTTCTTCTCGAACTTCAGCGATCAACGACTTTACCGTCTAGAGCCTGATCGTCCTCCTGTGCCGATTACACCCGAACCTGATGTGCCGGTTGGTTTACGTTATGCTGAATGTCAGGTGACAGGAGATGGCTCCCTGATCATCTGCGTCCACGAAAAACATGGGAAGAGCAGTGATGTAAGTAACGAGCTCATTGCCTTACCTACCGACGGATCGAAGCCAGCGCAGATGATCGCCGATGGCCATGATTTCTACGCCAGCCCCCGCATCAGCCCAGATGGCAAACAGCTTGCATGGCTGACGTGGGATCATCCTCAGATGCCCTGGGATGGGACAGAATTGTGGGCGGCAACGCTACAATCTGATGGGACGCTCAGCGAGATTCGAAAGGTGGCAGGTGGACCTGAGGAATCGATCTTCCAACCTGAGTGGAGCCCGGATGGTCACCTTCACTTCATCTCCGATCGGACAGGGTGGTGGAACCTCTACAAGGAGCGTGCTAGTGAGGTGATCCCTCTAGCTCCCATCGAAGCCGATCTCGGTGTGCCTCAATGGCAGTTTGGTCTCTCACGCTACGCTTTCCTAGCGGACGGCAGAATTGTTTGCGTTTACAACCTTGATGGACTGCACCATCTGGGATTGATCGATCGCGAGGAGGGAACGATTAAATCATTAGAAGTTCCATTTACCGCAATCCTTTACCTTCGAAGTAATGAGGACAACTCCTTATATTTTGTCGGTGGGAATTTCCATCAATTCCCCGCACTATTACGAATGGATGTCGACACGCAGGAGATCGAAACGGTCTATCGACCTCCCGGGGAGTTGATTGATCCCGGCTACCTCTCCGTTCCCGAATCGATCGAGTTCCCCACTGAAGACGGTCTTTCCGCATACGCCCTTTTCTACCCCCCAGCGAACCAAGACTATTCCGGGTCACCCGATGAGCTTCCTCCGCTGATCGTCTTTAGCCATGGGGGGCCCACCGCTGCGGCGCGCACCTTTCTCCAAACGATCATTCAATATTGGACCAGCCGTGGGATCGCCCTTGTCGATGTAAATTATGGTGGCAGCACCGGATATGGTCGAGTCTATCGAGAAAGACTGAGGGGGAAATGGGGTGTAGTTGATACTGCGGACTGTGTTGCCGCAGCAAAATATCTTGTCGAGAGTAGCAGAGTTGATGGTGAGAAGCTTGCGATTCGAGGCGGCAGTGCAGGCGGTTACACGACACTTGCCGTATTGACGTTTTACGATCTCTTCTCTGCTGGAGCGAGTTACTACGGCGTAGCTGACGCTGAAGCGTTGGCGCTTGATACGCACAAATTCGAATCTCGCTATCTCGACAGCTTGATTGGACCCTATCCAGAGGCGAAGGATCTTTACCACGCACGATCACCCATCCACTTTACGGAAAACCTTTCTTGTCCAGTGATCATCTTCCAGGGTCTTGAAGATCTGGTGGTCCCTCCTAGCCAAGCTGAGATCATGGTGAATGCCTTAAAAGCGAAAGGTTTGCCGTACGCTTACCTTGCCTTCGAGGGTGAACAACATGGCTTCAGACGAGCAGAGACCATTCAACGCTGTTTGGAGGCTGAGCTCTACTTCTACTCTCGCATCTATGGATTCGAGCTTGCGGATCCTGTGGAACCGGTAGTAATTGAGAATCTATAGGACACAATGTGGACAAGTGCTTGCTCAGCTAAGTTTTAATACATAAGAATAATGAAGCACCCTGAGCTTGCATTGTCCTGCATGTCCCGACATTGTTGAAACGGGGTTCCACCCTCACCCCTGCCCACTCCCTAGAAGGGAGAGGGTGTCGATCACCTCTCCCCTTTGGGGTGAGGGGAGCTTATCGAAATGTACTTACGATATTTACACATCATCCTTCGACTGTCTTTGTCCTGAGCTTGTTGAATGATTGACGAGGGAGTCCGAAGGTTTGTCAACCCGAACCTAGCCGTAGGGGCAATTCATGCCGTCTCGCACCCTGGCCGGTTCTCGCGGCACGAACGGTGAATTGCCTCTACATCGTTCGTGAAACTGGTATGGATGACAATCAGATATCCATGTCGTCTTTTTCATCATGATATAGTACAAGGCATCCAAGTATATTATGATGTGAAATATCTATTGAGGAATACGAGCGTGGGGAGGGAACGCGATGAATAACCATTTGAACGAGCAGGTTGAGAGGATCATTGATGAGGGCACGGGGAGGCGCCGTAGTGTCATTGTACGAATGGCTTCCCCTGAAGATGAGCTCACGGCGCTCTCAAGCACTACTTCGGACGCTATCCAAAAGAGGAATCTCGCGGTCTCGGCGCGCGATGTCCTGCCATTGCCGTTAGACAAAATCCGACGCCCTGAATCAGGTGAACGAACAGCATATGAAAAAAGGGTGTTAAGGGCCGAGGAGCACAGCGTCACCGCTCAGGTCGCCGTAATGGAGGGGAAAAGTGTTAGCAGCTATTCTCTGAAGCGTTCAGGTCTCAAAGTTCTAAAGCCGCTCATTACCTCCGACCTTGTTCAAAAATCAAAAGCTGAGGTAAAGGTTGATAAATCGGAAGCGGATCCTCTTTGGATATCCAATTCCTTAGCATTGGATATGAGTAAGGGCGATCTCGCGAAACTCCCCTCGGAAGTCCCCCAGATCGAAGCGATATATCCTAACCGACGTTTCAGCCTTCCACCGGTTGTCGTTCCCAAAGACCTCCCAAAATATATTGAAGAATATAAGTCCAGTGCTTGGGGGGTCATGCGAGTTGGTGCCCTTGCATGTTGGGGAGCCTACGGTGCAAGGGGTAGTGGTGTGAATGTGGGATTGCTAGACACCGGTGTCGATGCCTCCCATCCCGATCTAAATGGCAAAGTAGTCAGCTGGGCAGAGTTCGATTCGGATGGACGCTTGGTCGTTGATTCGCAACCTCACGACTCCGACGAGCATGGTACACATTGCGCGGGGATCATCGCAGGCGGTAACACCAGCGGGCAATGGATCGGAGTTGCTCCGGAGGCCACAATATCCGCCGCCCTCGTCATCAACGGCAGACGGGGTGGAACCGATGCTCAAGTATTGGCTGGCATTCAATGGGCCGCTGAGCAAGGTGTGGACGTGATCAACATGTCCCTAGGAGGGGTTTGGTTTGATCCCGAGGTTCGTGATGACTATATGAACTCCTTCATCTCTTGTTTGCGTCTAGGGATCCCAGTCGTGGTTGCGATCGGCAACTCCGGACACCAGACGACAGGCACGCCTGGAAACGATTTCTTCGCCTTCTCGGTAGGTGCCACCGATTATGAAGATCGAATCGCGGGATTTAGTGGTGGAAGGACACACATCATTCGAGAATCAAACGTCCTGCCAAAAGATTCTTTACCTTTGGTTTATTCTAAGCCGGATGTCTCCGCTCCTGGTGTGGCGATCAAGTCCTGTACGCCCAGGGGTCAATGGAAGCCGTTCAACGGAACTTCCATGGCCGCGCCTCATGTGAGTGGCGCCATCGCCCTGCTCTTAAGCGCGACATCCATCCGCAGAGACGTCGAACGAAACCAGCGCGCCTTTTTGGTTCAAGATTTTATGATCAGCTCGGTGAAAGAGATGGGGGAATCGGGGCAAGATCACAGATACGGTTTCGGACGTATCGACGTCTTACGGGCCATCGATTTCGCGCAGGATCTTGGATATTGATCGAGAATGGTATCGATGGATATCACAGAACCGATAGCGCGTTATGTGTTGAGGTAAGGTTAAAATACAGATGGCGTGTATTCCGTTGGGGATATCTATCCGTAGAGCAAACGAGTGAAAGTGATGGCCGAGTCTGAATTTCCGGTTGAAAAGATCCCGGATGAGGAGTTGAGGCAGCTTGCGATTGAATATTCGGAAGAGAAGGTCAGCGTGATCATCGTTCTCGATTACCCAGAGCCAAAGGTTGATGTGGGCAAGGTTATGAAAGGAGACCGCGTCTCCTACCTCCCGACGGGCGTAGAGCCGGAAACGGATGAGGAACGTGAAGAGATCGAGCGTCAGGGAACTGTCATGCGAGAGTTGTTGGAAGACATGCTCGAGTCACCCCCGAATTGGCTTCCGATGGCGCGCGCCTTCGTCGCTACAGTTACCGGCGAGCAGTTGCGCATCATTGCTGATCTCCCGATGACGAAGAGCATCGAGCTCAATCGGGAGTTGAAGTGAACTATCAGCTCCCCGCGAGCATGAAGCTCGCGGGGAGCTTTCGAAAATGTAGGGGCGCATGGTCGAAGATGCAGGGTGATCTTCCCTGCACGTGCGCCCCTACAAATAACTATCCAAATCCATTTCTTTACCGTTAATTATATGGCTATGCGCATTGATGGGCTTTACATCAAACATCAAATCCTACAAACCCATACCTGCCACAATCCACACCACCCTATGTAACAACATGATCCCCGGCCTACCACCCTCCCTCAAGGCCCGATCACCTGATAGAGGTGCGGTGGCGGTTGGATATGCTCATCACAAAACCTGAACGCTTGAACCAATCGCTTGATCGCCACGTCCCGCTGATCCTTGCTATTTGCATGCACAGTGAACAAAGAGTCACCCCGCTCCACCCGATCACCAATCTTCCGGTGGACGACCACACCAACGGAATGGTCTATCGGGTCTCCTTTCGCCGCTCGACCTGCTCCGAGTCCCATCGTGGTCAAAGCAACCTCCTGGGCGTGGATCCCCTCAACAAAGCCCGTTTGCGATGCTGCAACTGTCTCAATCACAGTTGCCCGCGCTAGACGCTCCGGATCCTCAACCACGCCTACATCACCCCCTTGTGCTGCGACCAACTCCTTGAACTTTTCAAAAGCTGATCCGTTATCGAGCGACCCCTCGATCAGTTTCCTCGAAGCTTGAATATCTTCCGATCCCTTCGCAAGCGCCAACATATGCCCTGCGACTAATAGACAATGTTCTCGGAAATCCTGCGGTCCTTCACCTTGAAGCGTCTCGATCGCCTCACGTACTTCCAAAGCATTACCAACGGCATGCCCTAACGGTTGATTCATATCTGTGATCAAGGCTACAACCCTCCGGTCAGCGCGGCGACCGACCTCGACCATCAGCTGCGCGAGCTCGACTGCGTTCTCAACCGTCCGCATAAATGCCCCAACACCGGCTTTTACATCAAGCACGACCGCTGCAGCGCCCACAGCAATTTTCTTACTCATCACAGAGGACACGATGAGCGGTATTGGAGGCACCGTCCCCGTCACATCCCGTAATGCATACAGTTTTCCATCAGCAGGTGCGAGATCCATCGTTTGGCTGCAAAGCACCATGCCGATATCCCTAAGTTGCTTGAGGAATTGCTCTGTGGTGATATCCGCACGATAACCAAGGATGGATTCCATCTTGTCCAGTGTGCCTCCGGTAAACCCCAATGCACGGCCAGACATCTTACCGACTGGCACACCACAAGCTGCCACAGCGGGTAAAACTACCAACGTGGTTTTGTCACCTACACCTCCTGTGGAATGTTTATCGATCGATAACGGCACGATATCGGTAAGGTCAAGCTGATCCCCAGAAGCCACCAGTGCCAGTGTGAGATCGGTAGTCTCTTGGGGTGTCATACCCTGAAAGTAAACCGCCATCGCCCAGGCAACGGCTTGATAATCAGGAATCTCACCCCGAGTAAAGCCCTCGATGAAGAAATCGATCTCCTTGCGGCTAAGCTCTTCCCCGTCTCGTTTTTTGATGATGATGTCGATTGCGCGCATTTTTGCCCTCTAAAGGGAATTATACCAACGGGGAAGCACTTGGGCACCGTCGCACTAAAGCACCAAGGCGCTGCGGCGCCTGGGCACTAAGGAACCAGATTGCAGGTTCAAAGCACGTAGAAACCCTGGTGCCTAAGTGCCGAGGTGCCTAAGTGCCCAATTTCTTCCCCAGGACCTGCTATAATCAGCCAAATCCTAACGAGGTAATCCATGCCTGAAGTTGATCATATCCTAACGCATGCCACCATCGTGACCATGGATGATGACTACCGCATCATTCCCGATGGCGCGGTTGCAGTCCTAAACGACAAAATTTTCGCCGTAGGCTCGAATAACGACATACTCGCAACTTACACGTCATCGGAGCTCATCGATTGTAGCGGAAAAACGATGATTCCAGGGTTAATCAACACCCACACTCATGCAGCGATGACACTTTTGCGTGGCCTCGAGGACGACCGCCGATTGGATGTTTGGTTGCTTGGTTACATCATGCCTGTAGAAAAGGAATTTGTGAATCCAAATTTCTGTCGCTTAGGCACGCAGCTAGCCTGTGCCGAAATGATCCGAAGTGGTGTGACGTGCTTCGCTGATATGTATTATTTCGAGGATTCCGTGGCTGAAGCTGTGGCTGATGCTGGGTTACGAGCCGTTTGCGCTCAGACCGTCCTAAAATTCCCCTCACCTGATGCGGATTCCTACGAGGACTCATTATCCGCAGCGCGTGAGTTCATCCAGCGCTGGTCCGGTCATCCCCTCATCACACCCGCCGTTGCACCCCATGCGGCTTATACCACCACCCCAGATATCATTACGGCCTGCACTAACCTGGCGAAAGAATTCGACGTTCCGCTTTTGATCCACATCGCTGAAACGCTAAGTGAAGTTGAACAATGGCGCGAGCAATACGACATGCCCGTCGTCCCATGGGTGAAGAAGCTGGGACTTCTCGAAGCGAAAGTCGTTGCAGCCCATTGTGTCCATATCGATGAAGGCGAAATTCATACCTTGGAACACGCTGGTTCTGGTGTGGCTCACAATCCATCTAGTAATCTGAAACTTGCTTCTGGTTTCGCTCCTGTAACCGAGATGCTTGAGACAGGCCTAAATGTTGGTGTAGCGACCGATGGTCCGGCGTCGAATAATGATCTTGACCTCTTTGAGGAAATGCGATTAGCGACTTTTATCGCTAAGGCCGTCACAAAAGATCCGACGGCTTTACCGGCACGACAAGTTTTTGAGATGGCAACCTCCATGGGCGCGAAAGCGCTCCACCTCGGCCATCTGACAGGGTCTCTCGTAGCCGGGAAACGAGCCGATCTGATTTTGGTGGATCTAGAAACCACACACAACTCTCCTCACTTCGCTCGCGATCCTGAGGCGATTTATTCCCGTCTTGTCTATGCCACGAAATCCACTGATGTAACGGATGTGATGGTCAATGGGAAGTGGTTAATGCGTGATCGGGAGCTTCTCACACTGGATGAGGAGAGACTACTCCAAGCTGCTGCCGAGATTGCGCAAAGGATCGACACCTTTCTTATCGAACGCGAAGGTTCCGTGCTTTCTAAGCTCATCGCGATTGGTGGTGCCAGGCAGGAGGAGAGCTACGAAGTTCAGGTTAAAGTTCGTCTGCCTGATCCAAGTCCAGTTCTTGAGAAATTAAACTCCGGGGAATATGAGATCGTACGTACGGCACATTATCTTGAATACGACACCTATTTCTCTTTTGACGACCCCAGTGAAGGTCGGTTGCGTTATCGAGAGGACGAATTTATCGACGACGAGGGGAATATCTTCAACATACGATACCGGCTTACATTAACCGGACCATTAGCGGAACACGAGTATCCCGATTCAGTCCTTCTCTCTAGGTCGCGCTTCATCGCACCCGCTCAGCATAGTTCACGTTTTTACCATGAATACTTCAACCCCACAGGCGAGATCGAAATCAATAAGGACAGATTAAGGTGGTTGCTACGTTACCAGAGTGTGGAGTTATTCGTGAACATCGATCGGGTTATAAAACCGGAGCTGGATGGATGTTTCCTTGAAATCAAAAGCCGCACCTGGTCGCGACGTGACGCCGAACTCAAGGCCGAGAAGATCTCCGAGCTCCTCCGCGAGCTTGGGGTTGAAGACGCCCAGGCAGTCCCACAAGAATATCCAGATTTCGTTTCAAAGTGAGGTGGGGGTAACAAAAGCAGAAGACGCGAAGGGCAGAGTGACTACACACCGGTAATTGGGTTTTCTATTCCTCCTGTTCCGATTCAAGAAATCGCTGTTGCCATTCGTAGAGTCGATTCAACGCCTCAAGGGGGGTCAATGAGGTGACATCGATCTTCTGTAGTTCCTCGAGGAGGGGATTGGTCTCTGGGAAAAGCGCCATTTGGCGAGCCGGGATCTGCTCCCCACTCCCTACTTCTCGGGATTCTGCTTCAAACAACGCCAGGATCTCCTGAGCTCGGTTAATTACAGGCCGTGGAAGCCCGGCTAACTCAGCGACATGGATGCCATAGGACTTATCTGCTCCGCCGGGAACGATCTTGTGAAGGAAGACCACATCTCCACCCTCTTCGGAGACAGCGACATTATAGTTGCGAACCGCCGGGAGAACGTTAGAGAGATTCGTTAGTTCGTGATAATGGGTTGCGAATAACGTCCGAGCACGCAGACGAGGATGGTTATGAATGTACTCCACAACAGCCCACGCGATGGACACCCCATCGTAAGTACTCGTGCCTCGTCCAATTTCATCCAAGATCAATAAACTGCGGTTCGACGCATGGTGCAGGATGTTGGCTGTCTCTACCATCTCGACCATGAACGTGGATTGGCCGGCGTGAATTTCGTCTTGTGCACCAATACGGGTGAAAATTCGGTCTATGAGGCCCAGTCGAGCTGAGCGAGCTGGGATGAAGCTTCCCATTTGACTCATCAATGCAATTAGGGCGACTTGTCGTAGATAAGTCGATTTGCCGCTCATGTTCGGGCCGGTTATGATCCGTACCCGCTCACTCTCTTCATAAACCGTATCATTGGGGACGAAGCGTGCACCTGAGAGGAACTCTTCCACAACGGGGTGACGGCCATCGCGGATTTCGATAATGTCCGCCTCGATGACTTCGGGTCTCACATATCCTTTTGAAGAAGCGGTCTCCGCCAGGGATCCTACGACATCCAACCGTGCCAACGCACGGGCTGTACCGATGAGGCGTGAAGCATGTTCTGCCACCAACTGACATAGCTCTTTGAACAACTTACTTTCGATCTCACGGATTCGTTCCTCCGCGTTGAGGACAAGGGACTCATACTCCTTCATTTCGGGGGTGATATAGCGCTCAGCATTTACCAGCGTTTGTTTGCGGATGTACTCCTCAGGAACAAGTTTGGTATTCGCTTTTGTCACTTCGATGTAGTAACCAAATACCTTGTTATATCCAACTTTGAGGTTCTTGATGCCCGTCCTCTCCCGCTCCACTGATTCCAGTTGAGCGATCCAATCACGCGCCTCGCGTGATGATTCGAGGACTCCATCCAGTTCCTCAGAGTATCCCTCTCGGATCACACCGACGTGGGCAAGAGTCGCCGGGGGTTCATCTGACACCGCTCGTTCCAGCAATTCACCCACATCCAAGCATGGATCGAGACTCGATGCGATCGAACCTAACGCTCCGTCAACATGTCCTCCCAATAAATCGATAATCGGGGGGAGACTTTGGATAACTATCCGCAACCCAACCAAGTCACGCGGACCCGCAACACCCGCCGCGATACGGTTGGTTAATCGCTCTAAGTCACCCAGAGCATGTAGAGCCTGCCGCAGCTCGGCCCTTAAAAGTCCTTCTGAATGTAATGTTTCGACTTGATCTTGTCGACGACGGATGCGATCCAAATCCAGCAGGGGCTTCCCTATCCACTGGCGGAGCATCCGCTTACCCATCGGCGATACCGTTGAGTCGATCACTCCTAACAACGAACCTCTCACCTCGCCCGTTCTTATGGTTTCTGTCAATTCGAGGTTTCGCCGCGTTGCCGCGTCCAATACCATGAATTCATCCAACGAGTAGGTTGAAAGACCGGTAAGCAATTGAAGTGCAGCTTGTTGTGTTTGTTTGAGGTAATCGATGATCGCACCCGCAGCACGTGAAGCAAGAGGGTGCTCTGCTAAGCCGAAACCGTCGAGCGTAACCGTTCCAAAATGATCTTTCAATGTCTCAACAGCTCGATCTTCTTCAAATTTCCAATCCGGTAAGGGAGTGAGGTGTCCATCCCATTCATTCTCAAGCAGCAGCGATTCCGGAAGGATTACTTCAGCTGGTTGAATGCGTGTCAACTCATGCCGAATAACGTTCAGCGGGATCGACGCTTTGATCTGGGTGGCTGCGAATTCACCGGTCGTGATATCGACAAAGGCTACCCCCGCGGATCCCCCATCTGTAACGACTGCCGCAAGGAAGTTATTGGAGTCGCTCGGAAGCATGTCCGGTTCAACCACCGTCCCTGGTGTAACCACCCGAACCACTTCGCGGGGGAAAAGGCCCTTCACCGGTCCATCACCCATTTGCTCACAGATTGCTACGTGATATCCCTTTTCGATTAACCTGGCCAAGTAGCTATCGATCGCGTGGTGTGGAATGCCAGCCATCGGCACCCGATCACCCTTCGCCACATTACGCGAAGTGAGGACGATGTCTAATTCGCGAGACGTGATTTCCGCGTCTTCGTCAAAGGTCTCGTAGAAATCTCCGAGCCGGAAAAAGAGAATAGCGTCCGGATAGCGACGCTTGATTTCCAAGTATTGTTTGCGTATCGGGGTTATATTCTTACTCATCACAAATCATTCTAAGCTGAGGCATGCCAAACATCAAGCCTATATGATATACTCCTCGCATGGCTCAGTTTATCGCTGTCGACCTCGGAGGAACCAACATCCGAGTTGCCTATTTCCCCAAGGCGGAACTTCCACCATCAACCCAAAGTAAAACACCGACTCATGCATCCGAAGGCCCTGACGCAGTGATCGAGCGACTGTGCCAAGCTATCGACGAGCAATTGCCAACAGATCAATCGGATTTATCCATTGGTATCGGTGCGCCAGGCCCATTAGATCCCAGACATGGTCTGGTGCTCAAGGCGGTCAACCTGCCTGGTTGGGAAATGATCCCGCTTAAATCGATCCTTGAAACGCGATTTGTTTGTCCAGTTTTCGTAGGTAATGATGCGAATCTCGCCGCACTTGGTGAATGGCGTTTCGGCGCCGGACAGGGCACATCCGATCTAATCTACCTGACGATCAGCACCGGAATCGGCGGTGGTGTTATTATTGATGGCAAGCTTCTCGTTGGCAATTGGGGTTTGGGCGCTGAATTGGGTCATATGACAGTCGATCCCAATGGCCCAATCTGTAGTTGCGGTAAACATGGACATTTGGAAGCCGTCGCCTCCGGCCCCGCTATCGCCAGGAGAGCGATGGCCAGGATTGAAGCAGGAGAATTCTCCAGCCTGACCGATCAATTAAAAACCAGCGGATCTCTGACCGCCGTGGATGTTGGTGATGCGGCACAAGCTGGTGACCCACTGGCATGTGAAGTGATTGAAGAAGCAGCTGAGTACATCGGTCGTCATATGGCAGATTTGGCCCACGCGTTCAATCCAGAAATATTTGTGATCGGGGGTGGTGTCTCACAATTAGGACCGCTATTATTTAAACCTATCGAACGCGCTGTTGAAGCCAATGTCATGAGCCTGGCCTATATGATGAATCTGCAAATCTCTCCAGCAGCCCTTGGCGACGACGCTGGCCTTATCGGAGCCATGGTCCTCGCTAGTCAAGAATGAAACTCCATCAAATACCACTGCTCATCATCCTCTCTGTTATCTTGGTCTCGATCGCAACAGCCTGTTCTATTGGTGACGAAAAAACTTCAACCGTAGTTTATGGATTAACCCTCTCCCCCTCAGGGATTGACCCCCATCTTAACGCTTCCTCGGAGCTTGGTATTCCACTGGCATCTGTTTATGACACGTTAGTGTTTCGTGATCCCGAGACAGGTGTGTTTGTCCCTGGCCTCTCAGAGAACTGGTCGATCTCACCCGATGGCCTCAAATACACCTTCTACCTTCGACGCGATGTGACCTTCCACGACGGCACCCCGTTTAATGCTCATGCAGTGAAAGCCAATTTGGACTATGTGATGAATCCTGACCATCACTCTCAGAAAGCTCTCTTCATGCTTGGTTCTCTCCAGGAAGTTGAAATCATCGATGACTTCACAGTCGCGCTACACCTCGTTGAACCTTTCGCACCATTACTCGATTCCCTTTCCGATGTCTACCTAGGTATGGCGTCCCCAACGGCTCTTGAGACCTGGGGACCTACCGAGTATCAATTCCATCAGGTCGGCACAGGGCCCTATCGTTTTGATGAATATATTCCTAATGACAAGATCACCCTCTCCCGCAACCCGGATTACGCATGGGCACCATCGATTTATAGAAACTCAACAGCTAAAATAGAGACCATCGTTTTCCATTTTTACGAAGATCCATCTACTCGTGCGATAGCCCTTGAGAGTGGCGAGGTGGATATCGTTGGCGAAATCCTACCTCATGACGCGAATCGATTCGCCGTCAGCTCTGATTTCAACCTCTACCCAATACCCATCCCGGGCCAACCGATGCAATTCTTTTTCAACACTCATCGAGAACCGACAGATGATGTACGCGTGAGGCTAGCGTTGATGTACGCTGTCAATCGACCTCAAGCAGTGAAGACCATCTTCGATGTATATTCACCCGTTGCTCAAAGCCCGTTCTTGGCAAGCTCTTTTGATCTTGAACCTCAAGAATCCTTCCCGGCATATGATCCTGACACAGCTGCTGCGTTATTGGATGAATCTGGATGGAAAATAACCGGCCATGATAACATTCGAAGCTTAAATGGTGTCCCTTTAGAGCTCCACATCGTCGCCCCATCCTGGGGATCCAATCCTGAAATGGCGCAATTGATCCAAGCGGATTGGGAGGCGATCGGTGCTCACGTTACATTGGAGATCGCGCCTGGATTCGGACCGCTTAAAGAAGCACAAACGAACGGAGAATATCACGCGATCGGCATTAATTTCTTCGGGACAGATCCGGACTTATTGCGCTCTTTCTACACCAGCACAGGACTTTACAACTGGTCGGGATTTGAGGATCCAGAATTGGATCAACTTCTGAACCGAGCCTCTCAAATACCGCTCGATCTTGAATCACGATTAACGCTCTATGAAGAATTTTCTTCTCGGGTGCGAGAGGAAGCCTTGGTTCTACCTATACGCAATTATGTCAATCTCGTCGTGGTCAGCAATCGAATAGAAGGGTTGCATTTTTCTGCACAAGGATGGTATCCAATTCTGATCGACCTTCAAATGGCGCCTTAGCCACCGTTAGTCGACGGGTCATAGAAGGTGTGCTCACCGCTTGGGCCGCGGTCAGTCTGACATTTTTTGCCTTACGCCTCATCGCTGGCGATCCAGTCGCCAGCCTCCTCTCACAAGGCCTCGCTTCTCCCGATCAGGTTGAGAATCTCCGAAGGTCCTTAGGCTTAGATGCACCTTTACTCATTCAATATCTCAAGTTCCTCAGTGGTCTCTTCCGTGGGGATCTCGGGACATCCCTCTACACAAGTCGCCCTGTAGGCACTGTTATCGCAGAGCAACTTCCGGCAACGGCTCAGCTTGCTCTCACCGGACTTGGTTTCGCACTTCTCATCGGACTGACTCTGGGCGTGATTTCAGCATGGAAGGAAGAGACTTCCCTGGGACAATTCGCGGCGAGCACTGCAGGACTTGCCACAGCGCTGCCAGTAGCATTTACAGGCATTCTTGGATTGATTTTGTATCGACAGATCTTAGGGGTAATGCCGATCCTCGGCCATGACGTGGTCAGACGTCTTATCCTTCCCGCATCCCTCCTTGGTTTTGCTTCAGCTGGAGCGATCGCTCGTGTCGTTCAGGCCAGTCTAAAAGAGACGATGAAAGGACCTTACATCTTGGCCGCCCGAGCGAGGGGAATCGGGCACGGTTTCCGCTTATTATGGCATGCACTGCGACCTGCATTGCCACCCGTTGTTTCCCTAACGGCGTTGGAGGCAGCGTTTTTATTCGCCGGAACAGTGGTAACAGAAACGGTATTCTCTAGACCAGGTCTCGGTCGTCTTTTAGTCACATCCATCCTTCAGGGTGATTATCCAATCGCGCAAGGATTAGTCGCCTTGGCTGCGATGTTCTATACAACCAGTCACATGCTTGCCGACATCCTTGCCTTTACGATCGATCCTCGGCTGCGGAGGGTGACATGAGGCATCACCTGTCCGTGTTCTTATCCATTGGTTGGTTGCTTCTCGTTTTTGGGATGAGTATTGTTGTTCCGATGATCTCGGATACGAATCCACGGCAACCAGTGTCCGAACCCCTGTTGTCTCCCGCGCAACATCCCCCATTGGGAACGGACGCTTTAGGGCGAGATGTATGGACCAGGATCGTCCATGGAGGTCGCATCAGCCCGGGCGCCTCTCTTGTCGCAACGATCATCACCGTTCTCGTTGGCGGGATTGCGGGTCTGATCGCTTCTTCGATGGGAGGATGGCTTGATCGAGTGATCGTGTGGCTCTCAAATTCCTTCCTCGCCATCCCCGGCCTGCTCCTCGCGATGCTGCTCGTCGCCGCGATGGGGCCTAGGCTCTTGACTGTGATCCTCGCCGTAGGATTTGGAGCCGCTCCAGGCTTTGTGCGACTTTCGCGTACGGTCTTCCTCCAAATCCGAGAGCAGAACTATGTGACCGCTTCGATCGCGCTCGGTGCCAACCGTTCATGGATTGCTAGCCATCATATATTGCCTAATACAAAGAATCAGTTGCTCTCACTTGCAACGACCCACTACGCCTGGGCATTCATGGGTACAACGACCTTGACATTCCTTGGTCTCGCCGGTGACCCATCGATTCCAGAATGGGGTGTCATGCTCAATGCTGGTCGAGCACACATCATCGATGCCCCTTGGTTGGCCTTGTTGCCTGGATGTGCGATCAGCCTGACCATCCTCGCTGTCCATCGCTTGGGCGCGTGGCTTTCAGAGATGGAATAGGCTAGACAGCACCCTTCAACATGTAACTTCGAATCAGCAATACCAACTTGTATAAATATCATCGTAGGGTCAATTGTGAGTGGGCTTTATCGACAGGCTAAATATAAATGAAAAACAATCTCCAAATCGGACAACACGAATGTAGGGGCAATTCACCGTTCGTACCGCGAGAACCGGCAGGCCGGTGCGAGACGGTATGAATTGCCCCTTCATCTCTAGTGGATGATTTGTATTCTATCCCGATACCTTAGTTACAGAATTAGCCCCTAAGCCAAGTTCTAATCAAGCTCTCTACGCTATCGATGACATCGTCTCGAACATCGAACCAATGGATCCGATCGTCATCCTGCTTAAACCAATTCGATTGACGGCGCACAAATTGCCTGGTCGCTTTTCGCATTTGATGTATTGCTTCATCCAAACTGATCAATCCCCTCAGGTGATCGGCGATCTGACGGTACCCGATGGCGGTCATCGCTGGCAGATCTGGAGCATAACCTCGTTCAAGCAGTTCTCCTACTTCATCAATGAAACCCGCATCCAACATCGCGTCGATCCGGGTATCGATTCGAGCATAGAGTTCCGGTCTTGGCAATTTAAGGCCAACACGTAGAGTTTGGTAGGGTGGAGGTTGATTGGACCGCTGTTGGCTGGGTGGAAAACCGGTAATGTGGTAAATCTCAAGAGCTCGGACGACGCGACGGACATTTCGATGATCAATTTTGGCCGCACTTGTGGGATCAATCTCCTCAAGCTGCTCATGTAAGGCCACGGAACCGTGCTCTTCAGCATAGTTTTCCAACCTCTGACGCAGAGATGGGTCACCTGATTTAGGCGGTGGAATCCATCCTTCTAAGATGGCGGTCACATATTGACCCGTGCCCCCAACCAACATCGGAAGCCGACCACGTTGATGTATCGCATGGATAACATCCATCGCTTCGCGTCGGTAAATCGCCAGGCTCCATGGTTGGTCAGGATCTGTGACATCGATCAAGTGATGCGGAATATGAGACCGTACCTCCTTCAAGGGCTTATCCGTTCCGATATCCATACCACGGTAGAGCAACCTGGAGTCGGCAGATACGATCTCACCCCCCAATCTTTCTGCCAAACAGATTGAGATCTCGGTCTTTCCGACCGCGGTGGGGCCAACAATGGCCACAAGAGGATCTTCCTGCGTCACGTTATGTCCCGCTCCCCATTCACTGCATCGATGTAGTGCTCCAATCTTTCCACACCACCTAAGCGATCACGATCGATGGCGATGACATCAATACGCCAGAGAACATCGATGAGATCTTGATCTGAAAGATAAGCCATGGCCGATCGCTGTAATCGACGGCGCTTTGCTGCCGTAATACTCTCTTCGGGCCACCCGAAATCCTTGCTTGTACGTGTTTTGACCTCCACAAAGACAACCGTCTCCCCGTCCTGAGCCACCAGATCCACCTCCCCCTCTTGTGTTCGCCAGTTCCGAGCGAGAATCTGGTAGCCCTTGGCTTCAAGATACTTAGAAGCGATCTCCTCACCCCATGCCCCGATATGATGACTCTTCATTGCTCCCTATCCCACGATACTGAGGAAGAACAAGGTCGAGACCCTTAACTCTCTGTCTCGATGCCGATGATAATCCTAGCCCCGCAAAGGAAAGGCGTCAAGCAAGCTCCTTTGAGACGAAATTCGCGGCAGTATGAAGGTGTAAAAACCGCGCGAACATAGACCTGCGGTTTGATACCCACCACAAAGCTTGCTAAGGGGATCATGACGTAGGGTTCAGTATGAACCCCGTTTCATGTCCTTCTGAGCCGGAGCAAAGCGGAGGCGAAGAATCCCAAGGATGATTCGAGTTCATAGGTATCATCCTTGGAATTCTTCGCTTCGCTCAGGATGACATTAAAAAGTGAAGATAACCTGAAACTATCTTGTTTAGAGATTAACTATTCAGAGGGTTACTTTAATCGACCCTCTAGCAGCCTTCACTCTACACTCGTTCCTCAACCTCAACGCAGGGCTCGGTACTGGCAGGCTTCGTGGGGAGACCACCACTCAAATCCAAACAGCACGACAAGTCAGGAGATCGTCAAATTTTCTATTCCCTTTTCTGAAAATCTTGTGCTAGACTGGCAGAACCACTCAAGGGAGCACTGTAACATGAGCCACGCGGGGATGCTGAGACAGGCGGACATTTTCCAAGACCTCACTCCTGAACAGATCGAGCGGATCGCATCGATTTGTGAGGAGAAACGCTACAGTGTAGGTGAGCTGGTCTTTGAAGAGAAATCTTCCAGCGATGAGCTGTATATCATCGCCCGTGGGCAAGTAGAAATCCTCGTTGACCCTGCATTGGTGAGCGATCGCATAGACGCCCCTAGTCGTCCGTCTACGATCGCTATCCTTCGCAGAGGTCAATCGTTTGGCGAAATGGCCCTCGTCGATCGAGGTTTGCGCTCAGCGAGTGCTCGTTGTGCAAGTCCAGAAACACGCTTGATCATCATCCCTCGTGAAGAATTGATGAGGATCTGCGACGACGATCCGGTTCTGGGCTATCGTTTGATGTACAACCTGGCAGCCGATCTGGCGCTTAAAATTCGCGGCTCCGGTCTTATGATTCGTGAAAAACTGCTTTATTCAGGACGAGAGGAGGGATCCCCAAGCGGGAACATGCCGAGTCGAGAAGAATAAAAAGTATTTGTCTCCGGATCATTCCTAATTCGTCATCCAATCAACAGAATTACAAAATGGGTCATGGCCGTATTCGTGCCAATCAACCACCTAGCATTGACAACCTTAAAAGCTATGATAAATTATTATCTAAGTTACTGTGAATGAGATAGAAAACTGCATATGATCAAAACGAAACGTTCACTTGTCTCAACTTTGTACTGGTGTTACTGGTATACTCTTAGACCATAAGAGCCCATCCCGGTTGCAAGGGTGAGGCACGACACTTTCTTTCAAGTGAGCGTGAAACACCTCCCGACCGGGAGGTGTTTATCATTATTCGATCCGGAATAGTCCTTGACAATCAATTCTTGGCAGTCTTTAATGTCCATTCAATCTGTCACGACTTACCGGCTACCATCAGAAAGGAGGAGATACTGCCCAAATTTGTTTCGCCATTTTCATCAGAAACTCCTGAACAGACCATGAGTAAGCTAGGTCAAGATTATCGGAGGAGGAGAGGACAGACATGAAACGCTTAATCAGATTGGTCGCGGTGCTGATGTTGACAAGCATGATCTTTACAGCTTGTGCACCAGCAGCTGAGGAACCTGTCGTCATCGAAGACGAATGGGGGTTGATTACCTTCGCTCCCGGATCAAAAATCACAATTGGCGTCTCATCGGCTTTGGCCGGTGCTTACGCCGTGTATGGCCAGGACATGCTTAACGGTGTGGACCTCGCCATAGCCGATTTTGGTGGCAACCTACAGGGCTGGGATCTCATATCCGAGGGTGGCGACGATGGATGTGAGGGCGCACCTGCAGTCACCGTGGCAGAACAATTTGCCGCTGATCCCACCCTGCTTGCCGTGATTGGACCCATGTGCTCCGGATCCGTCGTGCCCGCTTCGGATATCTATGCCGAGCACAACATTGTCATGGTCACCCCCTCGTCAACTGCCGTTGTTGTAACCGCGAGAGGTTACGAAAACCTGTTCCGCCTGGTGGCCAACGATGACCTGCAGGCTGAAGTCACAGCCGACTTCCTAAGGCAAGATTTGGGTCTTTCAACCTTGGGAATTCTACATGACCAAAGCATTTACGGTCAAGGTGTCGCGGAAGCCGTGCTTGGGAAATTCTCAGCAGCCGGTGGTGATATAACCGCAGAAGAAGGTATTACCCGCGGTGATGTCGACTTCAGCGCTGTCATCGCATCGGTCTTGGCTGGCAATCCCGAAGCGATATACTTCGGCGGCATGGACGCAGAAGGTGCATTGATCATCAGCCAGCTCCGCAGCGCGGGCTTTGAGGGCGTCTTCTTCGGCCCGGATGGCATCAAGTCCAAGCCTACCTACATCGACGCATCGGGCGGCGCGGCAGAGGGCAGCTATGCAACCTTTGGCGCCGTTGGTGGCGCGACCGGGTACGATGAATGGGAAGTCAAGTTCACTGAACTGTACGATGCTCCAGTCGCATACGCCCCTGGATCGTACGACGCTGCTTTGATCATCCTACAAGCTGCAGACGCTGTGGCTGAGATCGACTCAGATGGCAATCTGGTGATCGGTCGGAAGGCGTTGGCCGACAAGATCCGTGAAACACCATACGCAGGCATTACTGGCGCTTTGGAATTCACAGCAACGGGCGACCTTGGCAAAGTCTCCATCACTGTTTTCCATGTCGAAAACGGTGAATTCGTCGAGGTTAAGAAAATCGACTTCGGCGATTAGCTAATCGCTTACCTCCGAAAAAGCTGAGAAGCTTTAAGTCGGATAAGCTGGGAGGTGGATATTACGATATCCGCCTCCCAGTCGCCAGTGTAATTAATCAATAGATCCCTGAAAATATTATGGGCAAAGCTCATATCCGTGAGACATGACCCGATAGGGGAGTTCCGCGGATCATCATCACTAGAATTAATCATCGATGATCAATAGAATCGGCAGGTATTTATCAGCGATATCACATGCAATTATAAAACCCCAGATATTCTTCTTTGGGGTGATGGCTGTTGCATTTGTCCAACCGGCTGATCAAACAAATGCAGCTTCTTCAACCCCGCCATTGGTGGTCGGCGTGGCAAGCTGGCGCCATGTCGATGGCCCGATCATCGAAGTCCAAGAAAACACCTTTCAGCGTCTCAGTCGTGAGATTGAACGTATGGGGTTGGACGATATTTCCGTCATACGTTTACCCATATCCTTGAAAAATGCTGATGCCACTGACACGATCGGATCGAAGTTCAACATTGACATGGTAGTTTGGGGATGGTATGACAAGATTGCCGTTCGGGGTTATGTTGACCTTGTGAATGCCACGAGAACAGATGGTATGACCAACTGCCTCTCAACATTCCTTGAAAGAGGCGGTAACACAAATGTTATTCGAGTCTTGAAGGTGTTAAGCGAATTCGATTATTATCAGGACGGTGTATCATTTTGCGTCCCCCGTTGGACGCCCTGAACATCGTCGAAAGCTAGATCCTTCCAGGAGCATTCTATGGGTTTTGATTTGTCCTCATTTATTGAACAGCTGATCAATGGTCTAACCGTAGGAAGCTTTTACGCTTTAATCGCGCTGGGATACAGCATGGTGTACGGCGTTCTTACGATGATCAATTTTGCTCATGGTGAGATCTTCATGGTTGGCGCTTATGTCGGCTTGTACACCATGAATCGGCTGGTGGATGTCGGCCTGTATGATTCTAGCCGCATCTTAGCGGTTGGCATAACCCTCATCGCCGGCACAATTGGTGCGGCCATTACCGGCGTCACTGTAGAGAGGCTGGCTTACCGACCGTTGCGTCGTGCCGCTCGACTAGCTCCCCTCATCAGCGCCATCGGGATGTCCATCTTCCTTCAGGAATTCATTCGGCTGCTACCCAAGATGGGTGAAGCCATCACCAGCATTAGCATCGGAACTTTCACAATCTTCCCGGAGAACATCCAAACTGCTGTGGTTGGTTTTCTTGAAGAATTTGGTGGTGCTCGTGTAAAAACTTATCCTGGTGTCTTTGGTGTCGGAGGTTTTGATATCGGCGACATCCATATTACTTACAGCCGCGTGATCATCCTCATCATGTCTGTGCTCACGATGATTGGACTTTATTTCCTTGTTCGTTACAGTCGCTTTGGAAAGGCAATGCGTGCAGTCGCAGAAGACAAGGACATCGCATCTTTGATGGGAATCGATATCGACCAAGTTATTTCCCGCACATTCTTAGTCGGTTCAGCTCTAGCAGGTATCGCGGGAGTTATGATGGGCATGTTCTACCTCCAGATCCGCCCGACCATGGGTTTCGTTCCTGGGATAAAAGCTTTTACGGCGGCGGTTTTAGGTGGGATCGGAAACATCCCAGGCGCAATGCTTGGTGGCTATGCCTTAGGACTGGGTGAAGTCATCGGCGTGCAATTCTTGCCCGCTGTATATAAAGATATTGTCTCTTTCAGCATACTTGTCTTAATCCTGATATTCAAACCGACCGGCATCCTTGGCGAGGGTTTAGCTGAGAAGAAAATGTAGGTGTGATGATTATGAAGAAGAGAATTGCCTCAGTAACCGAGCGCTTGAAAGAAATCCTTTCAAGCCCAATTGGGAGATGGGCGCTCATTGGAGCGGTCGTCGCGGTGATCTTGATCATCCCAATGATTCAGTTCCAGCAGCGTGCGTTTTGGGTCCGCGTCATAGGATATACGGGTTTATATATCATTCTCGGATTGGGCTTGAATGTTGTTGTCGGACTTGCTGGACTGCTTGACCTTGGTTATGTAGCCTTCTATGCGATTGGCGCCTACGCGTATGCACTTTTAGCATCGGGGCATTTCGATACTCACATTTCCTTCTGGTTGGTACTCCCGTTTGCAGCGCTCCTGGCGGGATTTGCAGGGATTCTCTTAGGTATACCTGTTTTGCGAATGCGGGGGGATTACCTGGCGATCGTCACCCTTGGTTTTGGCGAGATCATCCGTATGTTGGTAACGAATCTCACAGATTTAACCAACGGATCTCAGGGGGTAATTGGTATTGATTCACCTTACCTCTTCGGACTCGAGTTGAAGACAAGCACACACTTTTATTACATGATTTTTATCTTTGTCATCGCAGTCATCTTCATCACCCAGAGACTTGATCGCTCACGGGTTGGACGCTCATGGATCGCGATGCGAGAAGATGAGGACGCAGCTCAAATGGTAGGCGTGAACACGACCCGATATAAACTGCTCGCCTTTGCAGTCGGGGCGCTTATCGGTGGTCTTGGTGGAGCTATCTTTGCCGCATGGCAGGGCTCGATATTTCCTGATAATTTCAACCTTATGGTCTCGGTCAATGTCCTTTGCTTAATCATCATCGGCGGGATGGGCAGTATTCCAGGGGTTGTCATTGGATCTTTTGCTCTGATCACCCTGCCCGATATTCTGCGTCAGTTCTCGGATTATCGACTACTGTTATTTGGGTTCTTGCTCATTGTGATGATGATCGCTCGACCGGAAGGTTTTATCCCGTCTCAACGTCGACGACTGGAATTACATGCCGAGAAGTTAGCCCACGCAGGACCATCTGAATCAATCACGGAGGGTGGAGCGTGACCATTCTCTCATCCAACAACGTAACTAAGCGGTTCGGCGGACTGGTTGCTGTGGACCAGTTTGATCTTGGTCTTCAAGAGCTTGCCATCCATAGCATTATTGGTCCGAATGGAGCCGGAAAAACGACCTTCTTCAACTGCGTTACAGGATTTTATTGGCCTGAAGAGGGCGAAATCTATTTCAACGGTCAATCACTCAAGGGATTGCAGCCTGACCGTATCGCCCATCTAGGAATCGCTCGCACCTATCAGAATATCCGTCTGTTCTCAAATATGACTGCAATTGAGAATATTTTGGTCGGTCAACATCCAAGGTTGAAAGCGTCACCGATCGATGCCATCCTTCACACGCCACACTTCCATAAAGAAGAAGAAGCAGCACTCGAAGAAGCAAATCGACTTGTCCGTTTTGTAGGCCTCGTGGGTCTAGGTGACCATTTGGCTCGAAACCTACCCTATGGTGCTCAGCGAAGGTTGGAAATCGCCCGCGCGCTCGCCAGTAAACCTAAATTGTTGTTGTTAGATGAGCCTACAGCCGGAATGAATCCCCAAGAATCCGCTGAGATGATGCGTTTTATCCGAAATTTACGCGATGAATTAGCGATCACCATCCTGTTGATTGAGCATGACATGCGCGTGGTTATGGGAATCAGCGAAATTATCACCGTACTCGATTATGGCATGAAAATCGCTGAGGGTTCTCCTGAGGAGATCCAACGCAATCCGCGTGTGATCGAGGCCTATCTTGGTCGCGGAGCAGCTTCAGGCCTGGGTCAGAATTCGGACTGAAATGCTTCTTAGAAGAAGAGAATAACCTTATGGCATTACTTGAAATCCATAATCTTCACGCTTATTACGGCAATATCCAAGCACTAAAGGGTATCTCCTTGAACGTAGATCAAGGTGAGATTGTCACTTTGATTGGCTCTAACGGTGCGGGGAAGACGACAACGCTGCGCATCATCAGTGGCTTACTGAAGCCCCGTCAAGGTAGCGTCTTATTAAACGGCGAAGATCTTGCAGCTTACAAAGCCCACCAAGTTGTAAATCAGGGTGTGGCAATGGTCCCTGAAGGCCGAGGTATCTTCTCTAAACTCACCGTATACGAAAATCTCGAAATGGGTGCCTACAGTCGAAACGATAAAGCTGAGATTCAAGAAGACCTCGAAAGTATCTTTGACATCTTTCCACGGCTTAAAGAACGTCGCACGCAAGTCGGTGGGACGCTTTCGGGTGGTGAGCAGCAAATGTTATCCACTGCACGCGCACTGATGGCGCGGCCTTCCCTCCTACTTATGGATGAACCGTCGATGGGGCTGGCTCCGGTGTTGATCGAAAGCGTTTTTGAATCGCTGCAAGAAATCAATAGGCAAGGTACGACGATCCTGCTTGTCGAACAAAATGCGCACATGGCGCTCCAAGTAGCAAACCGAGGGTATGTGCTTCAAACTGGAGAAATCGTCCTGAGCGATACCGCTGATGGGCTACGAGAGAATGAGATGGTTCAAAAAGCCTATCTTGGTATTGATTGAACCCACTGAAAAAGGTAAACTGCGAGATGATGATTTGTAATGAAGGGGTGTGGGCTATGCCCACACCCCTTCATGTATCTCTCCCCGAAGCACGCGGTTTAGTTATGATCTCAGTTATTGATATCTGATCTTATTCTTCCCCTTCACCTAAACGCTTCTTTTTCCTGCCCTCCCCTAAGGTCAACGAGCGTTGATAAGCCGCCCAGATGGCGCGCGACAGCGCGGTTCTAAAGCCAGCTCTCTCAAGATAGTACAAGGCTTCTGCTGAGGTACCCCCAGGAGACGTCACTTGGTTACGCAAACGAGAGAGATGATGGGGGGATTGCTGAACATACGCCACCGAGCCGCTTACCGTTTGGAGCACCAACTTCTCGGCAATATAGCGTGGGAATCCAAGATGGACCCCCGCATCGATCATTGCCTCCATGAAGAGAAACACATAGGAAGGGCCCGTTCCTGAGAGGGCCGTCGCCATGTCAAGGTAATCCTCGTCCTCGACATAAATCTCCTCGCCAAATGCGGTGAGGATCGTCCTGGCTTGTCCACGCTGTTCTTCGTTAACCGAGTCGGAAGCCGTCCATACTGTAATACCCTCACCTATCTGAGCCGGCGTATTGGGCATAGACCGCGCGATAGCCTTGTGATCAAGCCCCTGTTCGATGGTATCAATTTTCGCTCCCGCCACAATCGAAAGAACAAGCGAATCTTCGAGAACCGCGCCTCGTAATTCTGACATGACCTGAGAAAGCATCTGAGGTTTAACGGACATCACGACAATATCAGCATCTCGTAACGCCGATCGGTTGTCCGTCGATGGATGGACACCGTACTCCTTCCCCAAATATTCACCTCGTTCCGGACGTGGGCCGGAGGCAATGATGTTCTTGGCTGAGGTCACTTCCTTACGAAGCAACCCGGTTATCATCGCCTCCGCCATGACGCCGGAACCAATAAATGCGATCGTCTTATCGGATAACATAGGAACTACCCTCCACTGATTTCATGCAACAAATCTATCAAAGTTCTCTCCCTAAGCTGTTCCTGCTCGAAAAAAACCACCTCCCAGCTGGGAGGTGCTTCTCGCTTTCATTCTTCCAGCACATCGCGCTACACCATCACAGCCAGTGTCCTCTTCGGATCCCATGGGAAATGAGGTCCAGGGGTGCCATGGAAAGGAACCCGGCAACCATCTGCGATTTGAACATCATTAATAACAGCGATCTCAGAAATCATGTCCAAACTTTATCATAGGATTCAACGCTGTCAAGAATCCTCATATTCGAGAGGATGCGTTATCAAGGAACACGCTCGCAATTTCAGAACATTGAGATTGGTCTGACATGGTGTCCCGAGCATTGGCATGCTGGTTCTAAGCCCTGCGCTAATCTCGCCGAAGGATCGATGAAAGGAGCCGAGTCCGAGTAGGGGCAATTCACCGTTCGTGCCGCGAGACGCCGAGAAAAACACTCGACACTTTCAGCCGGCCAGGGTGCGAGACGGCATGAATTGCCCCTACTTCTTTGACAAAGATGGGCGCTCAGAATGACATCTGGGGAGGTGGCTTTTACTGTAGCCTCAGGCTTCTGCCTGCGCATCGGTGTACCCTAAAGGGTGCGGCTACGTTGGATATCATCTTCCCTAATGGATGCTTGTAACCCAAGATCATCGTAGGAGCGCACGGGCAGGGAAGATCACCCTGCATCTTCGACCGTGCGCCCCTACTTATCCAAGGACACTTTGAGTCATCATAAGGGTTTTGGCTTGACTCAGACAGTATCTGAGCCCTGTCCCTACATGAAGTACTTTCTTAAGAGCAATACCCATAATATCCATGAACTTGGTCCCAACGACATTGGTGCATATAATCTCAAGAGCCGAGGTAGCATTCATGGAGGATGGAAGATGGAAATCCGATTCTTAGATGCAAGTGATGTCCGTCAGTCTCTACCTATGGTATTGGCCATTGAGGCGATGAAAGATGCCTTCGCTCAACTATCCATGGGGAAGGCAACCGTGCCAATGCGCAGCCATATTGAAGTGAAGCGGCAGGATGGTATCATCCTTTTCATGCCCGCCCTACTCCATGAGTCCCAAGATCTGGCGATCAAAATCGTCTCCGTCTTCCCCAAGAACATTGAGCGCGATCAGCCTACGATTAATGCCCTCGTCATTGCGATCGACACCACAACCGGGATGCCTAAAGCCGTAATGGAGGGCGCGTCCCTGACGGCTATACGCACTGGAGCTGCTTCAGGAGCGGCTACGGATCTTCTCGCTCGTGAGGACGCGACCATCGTCGCCATTTTCGGCAGCGGTGTACAAGCGCGCACACAGCTTGAGGCGGTTTGCACTATACGTAAGATTCAGGAGGTGCGGATTTATAGTTTGGACAAACCGGGGGCTCGTACTTTTGTCGAAGAAATGGCGGGAATCGGACCGATCCCCAAGAACATCCAAATGGTTAATACCCCTAAGGATGCCATCATCAAGGCTGACATCATCTGCACCGCGACCACCTCCTCCACCCCTGTTTTCAATGGTAAGGATCTTGAACCCGGAACGCATATCAATGCCATTGGATCTTTCACCCCCGAGATGCAGGAACTTGACATAGAAACAGTAGTGAATTCGCTGGTCGTCGTAGATTCTCGGGAAGCTGCTTTGATCGAAGCTGGTGATCTGATCATCCCCATCGAGAAAGGTGAGATCAAGCCTGACTGGATTTATGCTGAAGTTGGAGAGCTGGTCAGATCGGTAAAACCTGGTCGAACCAATCCAGATCAGATCACGCTCTTTAAATCGGTGGGCGTCGCAGTACAGGACGCGATCTCTGCCAGCCTTGCGTTAGCAAGGGCTGAGGAAATCGGATTAGGAAAAACCTTGCGTCTCTGAAAAATCGAGCTGCATTTGAATAACTGTGGAACTCGGTGTTGCGGATGGAGTGAAAGTGCATGATCAGTGAACTGCCACCCTCAGCGGATGTGGTCATCATTGGTGGTGGCGTGATGGGAGCCAGCACTGCATACCACCTGGCGCTCGCAGGGATTCGTGATGTACTGCTTCTCGAACGAGAAACCCATTTCGGCCAAGGCGCTTCAGGCCGTTGCGCTGGCGGAGTTCGTTATCAGTTTTCCACGGAGGTCAATATCAAACTCTCCCTCGCCAGCCTTCCGATGCTTGAAAGGTTTCGCGAGGAGATCGGACAAGAATGTAACTATCGCAAATATGGCTACCTCTTTGTGCTCACCAGGACAGAGGAAGTGGAGGTTTTCAAAAAGAATGTAACACTGCAACGAAGCCTAGGTGTGGACACGGAGTGGTTATCAGGTGATGAGGTCCGCAATTATTTGCCAGCTATGAGCTTTGAAGATGCGTTGGCCGGGACCATTCACATGAACGATGGCTTAGCCGATCCGAACAGTGTGGTCATGGGGTATATCAACCGTGCCCGCCAGCTCGGTGTCCAACCATTTACGGAGGTCGAAGTCACTGGGATCAAACAGATCGGTAACCGTATCATAAGAGTTAATACCTCAGCTGGCCCGATTGGTTGTGGTACTGTTATCAACGCCGCTGGACCCTGGTCTAGGCTCATTGGGAGGATGGTCGAACTCGATATTCCCATCACCCCTCTCCGGCGACAGATGGTCACCACAAGCTCGCTGCCTAAGCTTCCGCAGAATTTTCCCTTTGTGATCGATTTCGCTCAATCCCTCTACTTTCATCGTGAGGGAGAAGGGATCCTCACGGGCATGTCCAATCCCAATGAAACACCTAGCTACGATCAACGCATCGATCCAGCATGGGAGCTGATCGCTATGGAAGCCGCCGTCAAGCGGATGCCAATGCTTGAGCACGCTGGTCGATTGAGCGGTTGGGCAGGGCTCTATGAAGTTACCCCGGATGCTCATCCCATCTTCGGACCGACAGCGGTGGAGGGATTCTGGGTAGTTGGCGGTTTCTCGGGCCATGGCTTTATGCATGGTCCAATCGCTGGTAAACTGATGGCTGAGTTCATTCTCGCGGGCGAAGCACAAACAGTGGATGTCTCCATGCTGAATCTGGCGCGTTTTACTGAAGGGCGATTAATTCAGGAGTACAACGTCGTATGAAAACCTTGGAAGCGGAAATCATAACCATCGGGACCGAGCTCTTACTGGGGGAACTTGTCGACACGAACACCCGCAGGATTGCGCACGCTTTGCGTGACATTGGTCTCGATTTGTATCGCACATCTACCGTTGGTGATAACGCTGAGCGTATCGCACAAGCAATACGCGAGAGTATCTCCAGAGCGCAGGTGGTGATCACAACGGGAGGGTTGGGCCCGACCGTGGACGACCCCACCCGAGAAGGGATTGCACTGGCATTCGGAGTGCCTAATGAATATCGACCGGAATTATGGGAACAGATCCAAGAGCGATTCGAGCGGTTTGGACACACACCCACAGAGAACAATCGACGACAGGCTTTTATCCCCCGAGGGGCGACGGCGATTGAGAACCCCATCGGTACTGCCCCAGCGTTCATGATGGTTGAGGAGGAAAGCGTCGTCATCGCGTTACCTGGAGTCCCAGCGGAGATGCAGCACCTGCTGGAGGGTTTTGTCCTACCCTTCCTGCAAGAGCAATTGAAGTTAAGCGGCATGATCAAAACACGCTTACTTCGCACTTCGGGCGTAGGTGAGTCCTGGTTGGATGACCACATCGGCGATCTCGAGCATCTCAGCAATCCCACGGTTGGATTGGCCGCTCATCCAGGTCGGGTAGACATACGGATAACCGCGAAAGCAGCGACGCCTGAAGCTGCAGAGGAGATGATCGAGCAGGTCAGTTCGACTATCCGTGAAAGACTGGGGGATGTCATCTATGGGCTTGACGATGCGAGCTTGGAGGAGGTCGCCCTGGATTCGGTCACCGAGCGTGGGTGGCGACTGGTGGTTCTCGAAGCTGGCACCGGCGGCGTGATCGCAGCCGGTTTCTCAGATCACGGATCAGGGTTTGCTGGGGGACAAGTCCTGCCTCTCCCAGAAGAGGATCAAGATTTGGGGAAAGCCTTAATCGATCTTCAGAGTGAACTCTCAGCCGAGGTTGGATTGGCGCTGGCTTTGAAGTCTGAGGGAGAACGGCACGTCATCGAGGTCATCTTCCGTACCCCCGATGGGGAAAAATACCTCGAGCGTTCTTACGGTGGTCCGCCCACCTACGCTCCCGAGTGGGCCTTAAGTTTGGCCGCCAACCTGATCCGGCGTCGATTGTCTTGACAGACCTTCCTCTACCTCACTATACGTTCTGTTGTCCTATACGATCCTGACTGAACATTTCCCGGTGCGCATTCCACGCTACGATCTGCTTCAGCAAGGCTAATACCACTACAAGTTGATATTCCACAATAAGCTGAAAAATGACTTTAAGGGCACAAGACCAACAACAATCTCTTTTTAATGAACAAATAACAATCGTATCATCCCCTCATCCGATACGGGCCATAGCTTGAGGTAATTGTCCACGCCAGATTCTATCCATTCGGAAAGCACAGGATTGATCTCGTACCGTGAATCCACATAAATTGCGCGTATCTCTTCACACTTCAGCCATTCGTGGAAATCATCAGAGGACATCTCCTCAATTGGCGTTCTTGACATCAGAAAATCTCTCATTCCCGCGGCAACAGCAGGAGATGGAAACGGCACAAGCACCCATGAATCTGAGGGAAGTTCCGCTTGCATGGCATGGATCGCTTGTTGCTCAGGATAATTCCGAAGTGAAGGGTAATTTGGGAAGGTATATGAACCTCGTAGGATTACACCTGCTACCAGAAGCAGCATGAGTGAGAGGGTCTCTGCCTCAATGGGAGACCGTATTCTTAGCCGAATAATCCAGGCAAGTGCGAAGACACAAGCAGTAATGAATCCCCCCATCATAAATGCCAACTTATTATCTACATATCCATATAACGCAAACGTGATTACGACAAGAAGTTGAACACCCCTTTGACGGTTGGATACATTGGAGTTAAATATATCGCTTATACCGATCGAGCCGACAATCAGAGGAATGTAACAAATTTGCGGGATGAAATGCAAGGTCAGGAATCCCAACGAGACAACAGGCTGGAGCGACCATAAGAACATGATTCCAAGAACATGCAATGCACGTTTGCGAATCAATACATAAACTCCCCAGAGCGCAAAAAGAAAAAGAACTGGACCAATCCTTTTTCCAAAGAAATCCAAGTACATGGATGGGATCCTCTTTGCGTTTGCTATGATGCGAAGCCCGAAAGCCGATGGATTCCGCAGGATAGCACGGATAACTGATCCTCGGTTTTCTTCCTTCGTCCCAAACAATCTCCGGGTTTCTTGTATCGCTTCCTCAAAATCTCCTCCTGTCGATACAGGTTGATTCACTTCAAATGATTCGTACGACTTGGTACCTATACCAAGATCAAAGGTCCCTGAGGAGATACGATGGACAAGGACAAAAAATCCGAATATCACCACACTGGGCAGGAGCGACGCTATCAGAAGTCTCTTCAGCGAGTGGTGTCGAAGACCAAAAATCAAAGTGAGAGCCAGAAATAGAGGAAGCAGAACGATCGACTCAACTCTCGCGAGTACAAAAAGACCCAAAAACGCCGATCCCATCCACACATCACGCACCCGGTGATTGTTACGAAACGAGATGAGTTTAGCCAATGCTAAGGCGGAGAGACTGGCAAATAGAGCATCACTTTGGTTCACCACGACGAAAAGAAATGGCAGATTGACAAAGATCACTCCTATCACAACATAGGGATGCGTATGCTCTTTCAGTTTGGTTGCCAAGTAGAATGTGCTTAGCCAAAGTGACCCGAATAACAAAAAGCGTCCCGCCCAAGCCTCGATCAGAAACCAATCAGGCATATGTCTGAAAATGAGATGAAACGGCGCATAAACAACGGCCACCAAAGGACCCCAAGACAGATCCCGAACCTCTAGCTCAATCAGATAGCGTCCACTTTCAATGTACTTCGCTTCGTCATAGGGATTGATATCGGAAAACATAGGCATGAGATCCGGTCCTACTAGGATGAGGTTGATCGCAAGTACAAGCAGGACGAACAGTGCCTCACGCTTACCATTCGAAGCAGGTTCCATTAAAAACGCGACCCAGAGGTTACGTAGTTTTTCAAACCAACCATGCGTTCTCCCTGCTACGTCTCTAACCAATGACGATGCGATCATAAGCGAATAACCCTTTCAAAGTGACGTTTTCAAGCAATGCGTTTTCGATTCGGTATTCAGTGTTTTCCTCAGACCAGATCTCCTCGAAACTGTTTCAAGTTGATTGTTTCTTTGTATTATAGCAACGAGACTACGAAGTTTATTTCCAGTTCAAACCGGATCACATGAACCCCAACGTAAACGATGAGAGGTATATAGAGATAGTACTTTGTTTATATGTAAAATAGGATTACAAATCTTAGAAGACCAAGAAACAACATACGACGAACAACGGGCACGCCCTGGCACAATTCCTCGAGCTGGCCAATACCTAGAATCTTGACATACCTCCCCCTGGAACCTATAATCCTCGGCGCGTAAGCGGGTGTCGCCAAGTGGTAAGGCAGTAGCTTCCCAAGCTACCATTCGTGGGTTCGAATCCCATCACCCGCTCTTTTTTTTGTAACAGCCACGTTGATTTTGTCAAAGTGTGGCTGTTTTCACAATTTAAAAGTAATAGCAATCATCCTTCGACTGGCTCAGGATGATTGCCATTTCTGCCTCGATCAATCAACCGCGAAAATCAAGCAGATGCACCAGTGTAGTTCCGCAACCCAAATTTCCAGAACATCCGCGATGCGACCAGACTCAAGGCTGCTACGACGAGTGCGAGGAGCAGCATCTGAGTGTTGAGTCTTGCCGTCAACGCTTCGGCTGGGGCGGTTACAGCGAACGCCACCGGAACCAAGAATGTAAGAATCATTCGTAACCACGACGGATAGATCCCAACCGGCCAGCGACCGGCTTGATACATGTTCTCGAAGAAATCGAAAAGCGACCAAATACGGACCACCCAGAAGGAGGTCGTCGCGATCGCCAACCACAGGCTGTAGACCATCAATCCACCACAGAGCAACACCAAGGTGAAGATAACTGCTTCTTCAATACCGACTCTAGCTTCAATTTTTAGCACCGCGTACACCAGAACCAGAATGCCAATAATCACATCAACCAGTTTCCACAATTCGAAGTTGGCCATGCTGACCAGAAGCTGCGAGTCCTCCGGCTTAGTAAGGGTGAAATCCAATGTGCCTTCATGAACGCCATCCAAGATGCGCCACATGTTGGGCTGGATGATGGCGCGGATCAGTCCCCCGATAAGCGTGTAGACCCCAACCACCACCAGCAGCTCCATGGGTTCCCATCCCGCCAAGGATTCGGTGTGATAGAAAACCAGCGCCAGCCCGATCAGACCATTGGCCAGGGTCAACAGCGAGCTGAAGAACTGCATAAAGAAGTTGGCTCGATACTGCAACTCATTGAGCGCGCTCAGACGGGTGAAGGTCCAGATCAGGCGAAGGTATCGCAACATCATCCCCCCACTGCGGCGTATTGTTTGACCGCGCTCCGCCAAACAAGACGAACCACGATCGCGGTCCCTGTGAGCCAAAGCGCCTGCATCAGGAATCCATGCAAGGCTTCCTGAGGCGAAAGCCGGCCGAGAAGCAATTCAAGCGGAAAGGCGAACATCCATTGAAAGGGAAGGACATTAGCAATGTTTAGCGCCCATTCTGGGAGCACGGAAAGCGGTGCCACCCGTCCGGAGGTGAAAAACTCCACTGCGAACCACAGCTCAAAGAGCGCCGTAACCCGCGTGGTCCAAAAGGCAGTCACTGCCAAGGCGTACATCAACGTGTAGCGAAGCAAAAAAGCCAGCACCAGAGCAGGTAGCAGCGTCAGAAGTGACCAAGGGATGAGAGCGAACTCCGGCCTGAAAATCAATGAAAGGAGGAAGATCGTCGGAACTAGCGTAAACATAGCGATGGATTTCATCCCCATCATCCTCCCCATATCGACGAAATACGGATGAATGGGGCGTAGTAGCAACGTATTAAATTCGCCACGACGGATGCGCATTTCCATCCACCAGGGGCTCCAGCCGGTCGTCATGTGTCGCACGAAGGTCCATGCGATGAAATAGCCAGCGAATTCGCCCTCAGTGTAGCCTCCAACTGAGCCACCCTGGGCGCGGGCGATGGTTGTCCATACCACCAGATAAACAAGGGATTCAACTAGTAAACCAAGTAATGCCATGCCCTCCTGCACTCGGTACTGGAAGCTGGCCATCATGGAGATCTTGGTCTCCGCAAGCAGGATCTTAAGCGTTCGCAGCATCGTCACCCTCGGCAAAAACGGTTTCAATCACATCCTCGATGGGCGGGTCTTCCACCGAGAGGTCGATGATGGGGATTTCCGCTAAGAGCTTGGCGGTGACCTTAGAGATCTCCTCTCGAGGTACTCTTAAGGAAACGACACCTGAATCTCGGCTCATGATTTCTCCATAACCTGAAAGATCCAGGGATTGATCTTCGGGTTTAACCATGATCCGCTTGTGGCCGGTGAAACGACGCACGAGGTCACTCAGATCACCGTCAAAGAGCAGATGCCCTTGATGGATGACAATCACCCTCTTACAAAGTGCCACAACGTCCGCCATGTAATGGCTGGTGAGCAGAATGGTCGCGCCCTCGCGACAATTGTACTCGGCGAAAAAACGGCGGATACGCCGCTGCATGGTGATGTCCAATCCGAGGGTGGGCTCATCCAGAAAGAGCACTCGTGGGCGGTGAAGCAATGAGCCGGCAATTTCAACCTTCATACGTTCACCGAGAGACAGATTACGAACCGGTTTCGTTATCAACTCTTCAAGTTCCAGCAATTCCACAAATTCATCCACTGTACGTTTAAAATCCGTTGGTGTCAGATCATACACGGCTTTGAAGAGCTCATACGAATCCCTCGCCGGGATATCCCAGACGAGTTGATTGCGTTGACCGGTCACCAAGGTGATCTGACGTAGGAAGTCCTTGTTACGCTCATGCGGGGTATAACCCAGCACATGCGCAGTCCCTTTCGTGGGGAACAACAAGCCAGAGAGCATCTTGAGCGTGGTCGTCTTACCAGCACCATTAGGACCCAGGAAACCAACCATTTCGCCAGGCACTATCTGGAACGAGATCGTATCAACCGCCCGTACCTCCTTTTTCGTGCGGCGAAACAATCCCTTCATAGCGTCTCTCAGACCGCCTGATCGTTCTGATACGGTATATGTCTTGGAAAGTTCCTTTACATCAATCGTGAGGGCTTTCGAAGCACCCAACCTTCTGCTCCTTCCTACATACACGGACCATGCTTCAACTGACTAGCGAAGCTTGATACTAAAAGCTCTCGGATATTTAGAAGCTAAGTTGCACATCCACTTCATAGAAGAATTCACTCTTAACTTCCTCGATGCACATGCCGGCTTCTGGCAAGGGAATGAAAATCAAATCAAGGGAAGCTGACTACCTGTCATGATCGTAAGCTGATGGCAGACATCAATGCTAGCTGGCGGAACTCTCAACTTTCCAATCAGAATTTGAAGCAACCCCTGAGAAGAACTATCGGTTTTAGGCGAATGCTCATAAGCACCGCCCAAGATTATACTTTACGTTGTCGTTTGGTTTCGTTTGACCAAACCTTAAGAATACACCCATCAATCTGATAGATCTGCTCCCGAATAGAGTGCATGTTCTAGCAACGATCTGCGAAGGGAGCAGCCCATCAGTAATAGCATGGAAGGCTTTTTTTAGTCAAGATATTTATCCGTCGATATTCCCACTTACTGGTCCATTTAAGTGCAATACAAAATTAGAAAAAACATACCGAAACTGCGAAGAGCTTACCAAACTCCCATGCTTGGGTCCGAATCCCGCCCGCTCTTTTATTTTCCGAAAAACGGATTTGTCATTTCGTACCTATTCCTCCTTTCCGTAACGGTCTCATGAGAAGGGATCATAAAGCACTTCTTTGGGCAAAATTGCTTGCCAAGTCATCGCTGAAAAATCTTGAGTCAATAAAGGCTAGATCAGATTATTCTCTTGTTTAAAGAAACGTGTCTTCACAGTGTGAAGACACGTTCGACAAATTCGTAAACCATGAAAACGGTTATTAATTCTTCATTATCTCCAACATTCGGTGCCTAAGGATCTCCATCAGGAGGTCGATTCGGGCATTCGCATGGCGTTCCATCACCATTTCCATTTCCATAAGCTCCCCCACCCTCACAACTCCCATCACCATAGCCATCGCCGTATGCACCACCGCCATCGCCCGTGCCGTCACCATATCCATTCCCGTATGCCCCGCCACCGGCTCCCGTGCCGTCACCAAAGCCTTGCCCTGACGACCCTTCATCTGCAGGTGGTGGGGACGTACTCTTCTTCTTGGGAGGGACATTCTCAGGCTGCTGGGGAGCATCTTCAGGTCTGTTCTTTCCATGCCGCAGGCGGAAGTTCATCGGATCTGCCAAACCGTCCTCGGCTTCGTTTTGGGCACGGTTCATGGCTCTGATTGCGTACTCCAAGCCCTGACATGCTTCAGCAGGCGCTTTCTGTTGTAATTGTTGCATCGCTTGAACGCGGACCTGAGCCATGTTTCGCAGGCGTTGAAGGGCGCCCATGAAGGCAGGATCGCCCAATTGCGCGGTTTCGGAAAGCGCCAACTGCAAGTGGTGTTCGAGGCGTAGTGGTGTCTCTTCAGGAATCTGGAGACCTTTATCGGCCAGAGCCATCATTTCGTTTACACGTTCCTCCGCCAAGGTAAGCAACAAATTCACTTCGTTTTCAGGATCCGTCGTAAGAGCGAGCCGGACATCTTCCGTCAACTGCTTTACGGGGTAAAGAGGATCGGTCGGCAAGCTAGCTTGGGCAGCATAGGCCGTAGAGCCAACCCCGCCGAAGGCAACGATCAATGCAAGCAGAACACTCGCAAGGGTACTCATTGGTGAACGCTCCTTTCTTTGAAATATATTCCACCTCTTATGACGTGTTTTCGAGACCTCAGATACGGGTACTGTTATGGATTTTGCCTGCTGCAGAAAAGCCCGACGTCCTTTCGCTTGAGCCTCTGAATCTCTCTCAGGAACGTTCCGCAGCACCTCAAGTTTTTCCAAGGTCGAGACATAGGGATCGATCATTCCTATCTTGGAACGTCTGCCTGTCATGTAATCAGAGAGCGCTTTATCGATACTTTCATCATTTTCTAGCATGTCCAAAACTCCATCAGGCTTCTGCGGGTGTAAGCATCCTTCGTAGAGCGTTCAGTGCACGATGTTGCAAAGACTTCACAGCTCCCACGGGTTTGTCTAAGATCTGCGAAACTTCGTGGTTGCTTAATCCTTCGAAATACTTCAGAACCACTACCTGCCTCTGATCGGGAGTCAGTTTCCACAAAACTCTGCGCACCTTAGCCTGCTCAAGAGAATGCTCTACTTCTTGCACCGGATCTTCACTTAGGTCTTGAATGGGTACGTTCTCCCAATCAAGGTTCAGCTCAATGAGCGGGTGGCGGCGAAAGTGATCCACGATCAAGTTGTGAGCCACCCGATAGAGATAGGCTTTCAGGTGTTCATTAGGCCCGCCACCCGCCCCGATTGAGCGCAACAAACGGTAAAACGTCTCAGCCACGATTTCCTCAGCCACTTCACGGTCACCGAGCAACCGGTAAGCGTAGCAGAAGATGGCCATGTTGAATGCATCATAAATTGCCGCCAGCGCTTCCTCATCAAGCCGACGAGCACCATCAAGCCAATTATCTTCGGGTTGTGGCATCACTTCTCCAAATATGACGCAGTTAATGTCACTTAGATACGGCCAAAACTTACGCTTCTACCGCTCACTCTCATCCGACAAGTACATTCGAAACTTACGGAATGCTCATTGATTGCGTCCACTTCCTATGTCGTTGAATAGACTCGGAGTATTGGGTCAGATGCGATCTGAGAGTGATGTTTCAATGCCAGTTGAATGCTCTCAGTTCTTACTGCCAGACTGATCTAAATGATCGCCTCAGACTTTGAGATTCCAACCATAAATTTATAACCTTGGACTTTCAAAAGAAATTCCTCTTATATCGTACCTTTTATCACTTAAAGAATGATGCTAGTACAGACATGTAGTGAGTAATGCGAGGGATTCGAGATTACGGATGCTATCCCTTTCTCGAGATTGTGACCAACTATGTGAGAGGTAATGTATAAATCATCTTTGGTTCCAGCTTGAATCCAATTTTAGCTATCCATTTCATATATGCATTCCTAAGGGCTCATTCGTGAACGCATTGAGTTTAGCATTTCCTATGGGATAACCGTGACAGTGCTAGGCTTCACCAGAGACGTGATTTAACCTGGGGCGATCAGTTGTGAGATATCAGCTTCCCAAATCAGAATAGCGGGTTCGAATCTCATCACCCGCTCATTTGATTCAAGTAACAGCACTTCAGTTTTGAGGAAAACAAATCGCTTGGAACGCTAGAAGGTTCCAAGCTACTTCTATATTACTCGTGGGCTTAGCGAAGAGCAGTCAAATGTCTCAAAACGGGAAGCCCCGGGAGGAGATCATCAAATAACGTCAACCGCTTCAATCGACCAAAACCTAAAGAAATAGAGAATCTTCACGGACTGATTTTAATTATCAGCAACAAGATGAACGGTTACTTGAGGGGGAATCGATACGGAAAATTCAAATTTCGCGAACTTATAACCATAACCCTCAGTGATGCTAGCTAGATCATAAGTCTTAAGCAAGGTCTTGATCATGGCTGTTTGTGTCTTTGACAATATTTGATCTTCACTTTCGATAAGCTTGGAAAGTCTGTCTTTCCCATCTCCCATGTCTTCAATAATCATTCTCGCTCTTGGGGGTATAGAGATCGTCACGCTGACATCGATAATACGAAAGCCACTGTTCTGGAGAATGGTCATGATCTGCTTTGTCTCATCAATAAGCGTGACCATACCTTCATGAAGTTTATCTTTTCCAACATCAAGCATGTCAACAGCGGCATCTTTGGCCAAGATGACAGAATCCGCTCCCGCATCTAACACCTCAGAGGCTGTCTCCTTGGCTTTGTCGGCAGTCTCTTTCGCTTTATCGAAGAACTTATCGAATGCCATCTCCATCCTCTACCCGACTCATCATTAAACTACATGCGACAAGAAATATGTAAAACCTAGTCTAATACAAGTGAAAACTAAATTCTAAAAAGCTGGAATGAAATCATCAGGGATGCGCGCTATCGACTGCTCGACATGATCGAGTTTCGAGTTCGCCTGAGCAAGGATTCCCTTTAAATCTGGATCTTCTGCTTTGGCGATGGCGAGAAAGAGTAATTCACGAATTCCATCGATCTCAAGGATGAGTTCCCACCGCCTGCTTGCTAACTCGTCTCTCAATCCTTTAAGCGTTTCTATATAGGCTTCGGAAGATTTATCACGAAGTTCACGGCGTAGTCGATGCAAGTTATCCTCACCCACGTTTCGCCTCCCTGATGTGTACAT